>Ga0265303_10000748_pt1 | contig 19055 bp, 18 predicted proteins | sample Helome_2_FD_192494 | JGI IMG/M metagenome (GOLD analysis project Ga0265303, IMG submission 192494) | Marine sediment microbial communities from subtidal zone of North Sea - Hel_20160317 (Illumina Assembly) | ecosystem: Environmental > Aquatic > Marine > Subtidal zone > Sediment ... | reverse complement strand
CACCGGCAACGACCACCACCACGGTTGCTGCGACAACCACAACTACGGTGCCTCCCACAACGACAACGACGTTGGCGTTTGCCGTAGATGATTCGGATCCAGACGACTTTTTGGCTGATTTTGGTGATGCTCGGACCCCAGACGGTGATGCAGCCGGCTTCGAGCCCGCTGGGCAGGAGGGGTTCTTGGATGATGACATTTCGATCTTCGCGGTGCTACAGGACTCCGAGAATCTGCCAGGTACGGCGATGCTCATCCGGTATGTTCCGTCTGATCTCCCAACGGGTGCCGTTGAGCCGGTTGTCGGACTCTTGGCCGTTATCGAGATGGTGCTGGGAGCATTCGTTTCTAGTTTCAAGCAGCTGGCTGGTCCGGCTACCGCCGCCGCTCTGTACCTGATCTACTCGGTCGCCATCTTTCTTCGAGCAAAGAGGCATACGGTCCCTGGGTAGAGCGAAGTGGAGGATCAACTTCGAGATCGCGCTCGTGACGCAGTCAACGCCGAGAACCCGTACAAGAGAGCCGAACCTGTCAATGCGAGCGGCAGCCCTGCGACGGAGGCAACATAGCCGAGTGTGAGCCCACCGGTGATTTCGCCCAAGGAATGAGCCTGACCGATGAAGGAATGAACTGTGGCTCGACTCGCAGGCTCCGCATGAGCATTAGTCCAGGCCTCGGTGACTGGTCGGACGATTGACCGGGCTGTGCCCTGCAGGGTCAATCCAACGGCGGCTATCCACAGGAGATCGACGCGTGCCAGGAGCAGGACACCCATCGCCGTGATTGTGAACAGCAGCGTCAGTGCCGGTACGAGTGCGTACCCTCCGAGACGATGGCGGACGGCTCGTAGGACAATGGCCGCTAGCAACGACTCAGCGACGAGCACAGTACCAATAATCAACACCTCACGGTTAGCTGCGGCCTCGACCCCGCCCAAAGCGAACAGGTCGTCAATACGTCGCACGTAGAGCCGGTCAACTGCCTCGCTTCCAAAACCCGCCAGGACGGTGGCGAAGAACAGGATTCGGAGCGCCGAAATCTGGCGGATGCTCCGGTAACCATCTCTGAGGAGGTCAGGAAATCTGTTCCGTCTTCCCTCCCGCGCTGGCTGGAAACCCGTCTCCGGCATGCTCAAGGCGAGTCGAATTGACTGAGCGACCAGCATCGATCCGAGGATGACGAGCGCGGCTCCCAGCGATAATACGTAGGCGAGGCCAACAGCCACCACAGCTCCGAAGACCACGGCTACGAGTTGCAGATTGTCCCTCCTCATGATGACGGGTTCTGCCAACTCTGACGGCCCCAGCTCGTCGGTAAGCCATGCTGTTTCGGCGCCGCTGCGAAATGTCAGACCGAAACCCCACAAGGCCGAGCTGAACATCAGCAAAACGAAGTTGTCGATGAGTCCTGCCGCAATCACGGCCGTGCCAGAAATCGCGAACGCGGCGACCACCGACCATTTGCGGCTGTACAGGTCGGCGACGACACCAGTTGGAATCTCTGAGCCCAAAACGGCGATTTCCTTTGCCGTGCCTAACAACACCAATTGCAGGGGATCGAGATCCAAATCCACCACGAGCCGCACGAAGAAGAGCAGCCAATATCCCTGCGTGCCCAGCTGCCAGATCACTCCAGATTGCGTGAAGATCCGGGCTGCTTTAGTTGCGTTGTCCATCAGGTCGATGTTCGCAGCTTCCTTGAGGCCTTGGGTTCCTAAGACACTCCGTAGCGTTCTCTACGATCTCTTCATCTTGGATTTCGGGTGTGCTCTGAGCCAAGGGGCCAATCTGCTAATGAACGGCTCGAAGCCAACGGAAGACACGGTTTTTGTGAACGGTTGATGCCAAGAGGGGCCTGATGCAGGTTGTTCTGATTGGTTGGTGTCGGAGCCACCTGAGTCAGGTTGGTTGCGTAGACTCGCACGTATGAAGGAAGTTCAGACCTGGCTGGAGCGCATCGATGCGGTTGAAGGCCGACTGCAACATTCCATCGGGCCGCTCGAAGGGCTAACCGCGCCTGATCCAAACTCGGGCGAACAATGGGACGCCAGCCAGGTGTGGGGGCACCTCGCTGAGTTCGTGGAGTATTGGATCGGAATATTCGGGGAACTTATCGATGAGTTTGCTGGTGAGTCCATTCCTTTTGGCCGAGCATCCGATGATGAGAGTCGGATGGCTGGGCTGCGGCACGGAAGCCGACTCGGCTTCGATCGATTGTGGGGCGAAGTAAGGCACGATCTCGATGATCTCAGGCACTTTCTGCAGACTCTTCCGGCGTCAGCCGAACACGTGGTAGGCATACCTCCGGACGGGGGCGAACGGAGTCTCGTCGATTTGATTGACGCATATCTGGTGGATCATTTAGAAGAGCACGCTGCGCAGCTGGAATCAATCCGGACATTCCACCCGACCACGGCCTAGAACGCCACCGCTCTCAGCGACGACGTGCCAACCAGCATCGCTCTTTCAGTCGGTCGACGTCCTAGCATGTGCCAGGTATGTCGGAAGTTCACGCCAGTGACAAAAGCCTGTCTCCGCCGCCCCCTTCTCGGGGCCGACGGCTTTTCGGAGCTGTGCTGACAATCGTGGTTATTGGCGTCGTGTTCCTTGGGGTACTTCCTCAGTTTGCGAACTATGAAGAAGTGATGGGCACCGTTCGTAGTCTTAGCGTTCGCGAAGGACTCGTTTTGGCGGCACTATCGCTGTGGTTTCTTGCCGCCTACTGGTTGGTGCTCATGGTGGTATTGCCGTCACTCCGGTTCGGCGAAGCGGCCGTCAACCATTCGACGGGGACCGCAGTAACGAACAGTGTCCCAGCCGGCGGGGCACTGGCACTTGGGTTCAACTACTCGATGTACCTGTCGTGGGGTTTTACACCGCACGCGGTTACGGCGGGGATACTGACTGCGGGCGTCTTTGACAACTTCGTGAAATGGGGGCTCCCCATCGTGGCTTATGCACTGGTTGCTCTGACGTCCGGCACTGCCGGTGTGGGGTGGGCAGTTCCGACCATTGGGCTCGCTCTCCTGATAGCAGCTGTTGCCACCCTGGCAGCTGTCCTGCGATCTGATCGGCTCGCCACTCGGGTTGGCCGCGCCCTAACCCGCTTGAGCGCTCCCGTATTGCGTCGGCTGCGTCGTCCGTCGTTTGACATGGTGCAACGCACATTGTTCCTTCGACACAACTTGGTTCGACTGCTACGGAAGCGGTGGCCCATGCTGACACTGGCGATGTCAGCCAATCACCTTGCGATGTTTCTCGTACTTCTTGCGTCCCTACGGTTTGTTGGCGTCGATGAGGGACGGCTAGGACTCCTGACTGCGTTGGCGGGATTCTCTGTGGCGCGCCTTCTCAGCGCCGTTCCCATAACACCGGGAGGGATTGGCGTCGTGGATGCAGGCTATGTAGCCATCCTGTCGCTGGGTTTGGAGAGCGCGGATCGACCTGCGCTGGTCGCAGGTGTGTTGCTATTTCGTGCGCTTACGTTCTTTCCACCAATTCCATTTGGGCTGGGGGCATGGTTGTTCTGGAGATCGAATCGGAGTTGGCGCAAAGATTGGCGTGAAGTCCGGAGGGGTGAAGTTCTCGAAGCGCCTGACTCGTCGTAAACTGGCTCTATGGCCCATCCGGCGACATCAGATTGCGAACACGCCAGCTCCCGCTTCGGGCAACCGTTCAATACGTTGTCGAGCCTCGCTATGGCGGGGATGGGCTTGGCCTTAGAGCAACGAGCCCGAAAGAGCGGTCCGCACGCCCTGTCGGAACGTTGGGTGGGAGCGGCTCTGGCGGCGGCGGGACTCGGCTCTGCGGCGTACCATGGACCCACCAGCTCTGGACATTGGCTCCACGACGTAACTCTGCTTGCTCCAGCGGCGGCTTTGGCGGTCGCTTCTGAGGGGGAGCTTCGCGGCCACGACCACAACCGAACTGCCACGATACTCGCAGCGACTATGGCTGTGGCGGCGGCAGGCCGAGCAAGAGGACCGCACCTGCAAGATGCCCTGTCGATTGCGGCTGCGTCCGTATTGGGTTGGGCAGTGATCCGGCGGGTGCGCTCGGAGTCTGATCATCGCCCCGAATGGTTGGCCGCCGGCGGAGCTTTGGGCGGCGCTGGTTTCGTTGCGTTCGCTCTGAGCAGGACGGATGGACCCATGTGCGATCCCCATAGCCGCGTCCAAGGCCATGGTGTCTGGCATGTTTTGGCGGCGGCCGCGGTGGTTGCCACGGCCAAAGGCCTCGACCTACTTCACCCAAGAACCGACGAGACATAAGACACCGTTTCGGAGCGCACGACCAACACCCGATCGACCATCGCTCTTCTGCTTCGTACCTTTCGCCAGGAGATCCCGGCGTCGACCGCGTCAATCATCATGCTGATGGCGATGACGAGCAGCACCGATCCGGCAATGAGCATGCTCACCCAAAGCGTCAGAGCCCAGCCGGTCCGGCCAGAAGTCCAAACCGCAAAAGCCCATGCCGCCGGAAACGTCACAAGAGCTGTGAGCATGCGGGCCGTGCCCTTTGATACGGGTTCGCGAATGGCGCTGCCCGCGATAATGACGAGGATGACAGGAACAACGTTGGTTGCCAGCCCAATGATGGCGAGTGGCAAGACGAGCGCCAGCTTGATGACGGTCAGAGTAAACGATCGTACGAGGTCGCTCAGCCGCGCCTGTGGCGCGATCTGGTCGTCCCGTAACTCTGTCGCGGCGAGCTCCAGGTGGTATCTGCCAGCCCGATCCAGGATCTCGTCTTCGATTTCGAGTGGCAACCGTCCAATGCGGCGCGCCAGATTCACCGTTTCAGAGATTGGCGGGTCGTCGTAGGCCTCGGAGAGGTCGGTCCGCAAGATGAGATCGGCCACCCGCAGGAGACGCGCCTCTCGTTCCAATGATCCGAAATCGGGAGACAGGTGCGCCAAATGGTCTCGGATCAGTGTCGTTAGGCTTCTGACGGCTGGTCGGTCTGCCTCGTTGGGAGCTCGACCTTCGGTCACCTGATCCGCGATACCGTCGAACTCAATTGGTGGCCCGACAATTGCGAGCGCTCTCGTTCGCAGGGCGACTTTGTCGACGTAGGTCAATCCGATAGGGACTATTTCCATGTTGTCCACACCCTGTGCGGCCGCCCCCAATAGCATGCGGGCAGATCCCGTTCGGATCGGGTGGAGCCGTTCATCATCCGAAACGGTTCCCTCAGGAAAGAGGGCCACGGTTTGTCCTTTTGCGAGTGCGTCGTGTACCTCTTGGAAGGCCGATTCGTTCTGTCCTTCGCCGGACGTATGGATGGGAATAGCACCCAAGGCTCGGAGCAACCACCGTAGGGGCCACCTGCGAAACAGGTCTGCTTTGGCAACAAAGCGTGGGTATTGGCCGTAGGCGACAGTGAGCACCACAACATCCACGAACCCGTTCGGATGATTCGCCAACACCAGACGCGGCCCGCTTTGTCCGAATGGGCGTGGCGATTTAGAGCCGGGAGGTCGCTGAATCTCGAGATTTTGAAACATCCCAACCACGATCAATCTTGCTAGCGCCCAGAGAGCCAGATTGCGAAGTCTCGCCATGCTCCAAGCGTACGCTGATGATTGGGACGACCTCAGATCTTGGAGAGTTCTTTCGATTTGGGATCTGTGGTCGGCTTCGACGCTGGGCTCGGTATTGTCGATTGGAGCGTCGAAAAGCTGACCAAGGCTGGCTGACGGGTTAGCCTGGCGTCGTGCTTCCCGCAGTACTTGAACTCGTATCCCGGAACGAAACCGAGCCCCGAGCCGAGGCGATCTCCGAGCTCGCCAAAGCCTGCTTGAGAAGAGCCGACCCGGTAACCGGCGACGCCGACTCCACCTACCGCAAAATGGTGTCGCTATATGAGTTCATCGAGAAGCGGACCGAGCCCGCTGTGGTTCGGGTGTTCAACCCCACTGAAGGTTCCTGTGGGTATGGCACCGACGGCACCGTTATCGAGATCAACACCGAAGATGGCCCATTTCTCTTTGACTCTGTTTCTGCGGAATTAGCGGAACGCAATCTTTCGGTAGCTCGGGCGGAGCACCCCGTGGTTGGAACCATTCGCGATGCGGATGGCCAGCTTGAGTCGATTGGGCCAGGACGTAAGGCACAGCATCGCGAGTCCATCCAACATTTCGAGCTTGCTGATCGACTCGACGATGAGGCCATGGCCGACGTAGAACGAGGAGTGCGATCCATCCTCGACGGAGCGCGCCAGGTAGTGCTCGATTTCGAGCCGATGAAGGAGCGAATCGACCGGATGATCAGCCTGGCGAAGCAGGCCGCAGGTCATTACTCGGATGAAGATATTGATGAGACCATTTCGTTTCTCAAATGGTTGCGCGACGGTAACTACATATTCCTGGGTTACCGGGAGTATCGCTTGCTGGATAGCGACGGTGAGCGCGCCGTCCAAGCTGTTGAAGGCTCGGGCCTAGGTCTCTTGGCGAACGTTGAGGACTCCGCCGTTTCGAGCCCCGTTGCGCTAAGTACCTTCCCACGTGAGCGTGCCGAGCGGTTTGAGAACGGTCCGCTGATCACGATTACGAAGACGAACCAACGGTCCACTGTGCAGCGGCGCGACAAGATGGACTACATCGGACTTCGTTTGGTGGCAGGAGACGGCTCAACGACGGGTGAGATTCGACTCATTGGTCTCTTCACCACGAAAGCGAGATTCGAGCCCGCTTTTTCAACACCTATCTTGCGTCGAAAGATAGAAGCTATCGTCGAGTCCGAGGATCTCATCGAGGGCTCCCGGGACCACAAAGCTGCGATTCAGATCTTCGACGGATTCTCGAAGCACGACCTCTTTGCCTCTCCAACGGACGAGCTTCGCTCAGAGATCATGGGGCTGCTGAGAACTGCCAGAGGACAAGGTGTTCGGCTCACAGTTCGAGAAGATTCCCTGGGGCGTTCGGTCTTTGTGCTTGTTTCCCTTCCGCACGAAACGTTCAACCCGTTACTTCGTGCACAGTTGCAGGCTTTGTTTATGGAACGCCTTGGAGGCTCGGCCGTCGATTATCACCTGAACTTGACGGAGGCCAATGCTGCGCAGATTCATTTCACTGTTTGGCTCGACGATGGGGTTGCCGTAGATGTTCCGTTTTCAGAGTTAGAAGAGGCGACCTTGGCCTTGACCCGGTCATGGCGCGACCGAATCGAAGAGGAGCTATCAACCCGTCGCCCCGATGCCGAGGCGTTGGCCGATAAGTGGTGCGAGAATCTTCCGGACTATTTTCGGACCTCAACCCCGGTGTCCGTTGCGGCGACTGACATTGAAATGCTCGAGCGGCTAGTTCAGTCCGAGCAATCGTTTGTCGTCGGTGTCCAGAACGAGCCGGCAGGTACTCACGGCGAGCATCTCACTCGTATCACGCTATACCGGGCCGACGGCAAGCGTCCATTGACAGAACTGATGCCGGCCCTCGAAGACTTTGGGTTCGAGGTAGTCGAGGAAGTTCCCACGCGGGTCGACGGACTAGACGAACACTTCATTCACGACTTCGGGGTGAGAATTCCTGGCGCCGGCGCTCTGGACATCGAGGAGTCAGGAGAGCGGGTTGAAGCAGCTCTGCAGGCGATCTGGGAAGGCGGTTCCGACTCGGATACTCTCAACGGATTGATAGTGCGTGCTGCTCTGTCGCACCAACAGGTGCAGATCTTGCGAGCCTATCGCACGTATTGGCGGCGCGTCCGCTCGGTCTTCACGGTCGGGTACGTCAACCAGTCTCTCGTCCGCCAAGCCGATCTAGCTCGCCTGCTAATCCAGCTCTTTGAAGCTCGATTCGACCCTGCTGAACATGCAGATGAAGCTGCCATCCGTGAGCAGATCCTCGGCAGACTTGAGGATGTGCCATCCATCGATGACGATCGCATCATTCGTACCTTCATGACCTTGATCGATGCCACCGTTCGCACCAATGCGTACCAGCCGAATCGGCAGGTGCTGTCCTTCAAGATCACATCAGCGCTCGTTCCTGACATGCCCTTCCCCAAACCCATGGTGGAGGTGTTCGTCCTCGGATCTGGGGTTGAAGGCATTCACTTGCGGGGAGGGCCTGTGGCCCGCGGCGGTATCCGCGCTTCGGACCGCCGGGAAGACTATCGGCTCGAAGTGCTGGGTCTCATGAAAGCCCAGATGACGAAGAACGCCGTCATTGTTCCGGACGGAGCGAAGGGCGGATTCGTCTTGCGCTCTGTTCCAGCCGATCCCATTGACCACCGGGCAGAAATCGAACGCCAATACGAGCAGTTCATACGTGGATTGCTGGACTTGACGGATAGCATCGAAGCCGGTGTTATAACCCACCCGATCCAGACGCGAATTCACGATGGGGAAGACGCCTACCTGGTGGTTGCGGCCGATAAGGGGACGGCCAGCTTCAGCGACCTCGCCAACTCCATTGCGGCAGATTACGGGTTCTGGCTTGGTGACGCATTTGCCTCTGGCGGTTCGGCTGGATACGACCATAAGGCACTCGGCATCACCGCCCGAGGGGCTTGGGAATCAGCCCGTCGACACTTCGGAGAAGCAGGCATCAACGCCGACACCGACGAGATAACTGTCGCGGGTATCGGCGACATGTCCGGTGATGTCTTTGGTAATGGACTGTTGCTGTCCGAAAACGTGAGACTGGTGGCGGCGTTTGATCATCGTCACATATTCGTTGATCCGAATCCGACACCAGGCGCGGCGCATGCTGAACGAAAACGACTATTTGATCTCAGTCGGTCGTCGTGGGACGACTATGACAAGGATCTGATATCCGACGGTGGCGGCGTCTGGCCAAGAACCAAAAAGAAGATCCGGTTGTCAAGTCAAGCCCAAGCGGTTCTTGGTGTCGAAGAAGCTGAATACACTCCCAATGAGCTTATTTGTGCGATTCTCAAAGCCCCGGTGAATCTCTTATGGAATGGAGGCATCGGGACCTACGTCAAGGGCCAGCTCGAAACCAACGATCAGGTTTCGGATCGAAGCAACGATGCAGTCCGAATAGATGGCCACGAATTGCGCGCCGACGTAGTGGTGGAGGGCGGCAACCTCGGGCTTACGCAACGAGCGCGGATCGAATACGCGCTCACCGGCGGTCGCATTAATACCGACTTCATTGATAACTCTGGAGGCGTGCATTGTTCCGATCGCGAGGTCAATTTGAAGATCTTGCTAGGACTTGCAGCCGAGGCGGGAGAGCTCCCCCGCAACGAGCGAGACGCGCTGATAGCCGCCGTGGCCCCTGAAGTTGTGAGTGCCGTGCTGTACGACAGCTACGAACAGGCTCAGATTCTGGCTCAGGAGCACCTTTCGTCCGCGCCTCGGCTGGACGCATACGAGGAGTTGATGCAAAGCCTGGAGGCCGATGGTCTCCTTACGCGACGTATGGAAGCGCTTCCTTCGACGGACGACATCAAGGACCGGTCGCGAGCAGGTCACGGCCTAACTCGTCCCGAGCTGGCCGTGCTCGTCTCGTACGCAAAACGCAGCATTCGGGAATCTCTCGAATCTTCCTCACTGCCTGATGATCCCTACCTAGAGCGTGATCTTCGGGGATATTTCCCGGCACCGGTGGTCGATCGATTCGACCACGTCATACCCAAACATCCGTTGAGGCGTCGCCTTGTGGCGACCATGTTGGCCAACGACATCGTCAATGCCAACGGAGCCACGTATGTCTCGCGCCTCTGCGCTCGCACCGGGGCGGAGCCAGCGGAGGTTGTCAAGGCATATCGCATAGCCAAAGAAGTCACTCGCGCAACGGAGCGCTGGGAGGCGATTGAGGCGTTGTTTGGCCAGGTGCCGCTGACGACGTGGCACGAACTCATGGATGGAGCCGATGGGCTGGTGTCGGTGCTGACGAGGCGCTATTTGGCCCAGGTGCCGGAGCGAATGTTGATGGAAGATGTGATCGGCCCGTCGGTCGAGCGGTTCCGTGACCTTGAGCGGATCATCACCGAAGGTGGGGCGACCGAGTGGCGATTGCGGCGACAGAAGCATATCGAAGACCTCGTCACCGAAGGGGTGCCCCCCGAGGTGGCATCTTGGCATGTCTATGTTCCTGTTCTCACACATGCGTCGGGAGCCATCCGTCTGTCTGAGCAGTTCGATCGCAGCGCGTTCGAAACGTTGGAGGTAATGCTGGGCGTTGGTCAAGCTGTCGCCCTCGACCGGCTTGAGGAGGCCACGGCCGAGTTCCGACCGAAGACATCGTGGGACCGGTGGGCGATTCAAACCGTCCAGGATGACGTACTGGCCCTTCGTCAGAGGCTTGCTGCGGCTGTGTTTTTTGAAGCAGACAACGGTGCCTCCGTTGATCATTACCTAGTGTCCCACGCTCATCAGGTGGCACGGATCGTGCGGGTGATGAGAACCTTTGAGTCGGGGTCTCCAGATGACCTGGCGCCGCTCGTGGTGGCAGTTCGACAGGTTCGAACCCTGCTCGCCTGACGCGGCGGCCTCTGCAACGGCTCGAACGGGCCCAATTGGCCAACCGATCATCGGAATTGGACTCTCATCGATGTGCTTCCGAACGAGATACAGATCGCTTCCGGAGACCGCAAGGAGCAATCGTAGAGCTCAATTGGCATGAATGCTTCGCCCCATTGGGCTTGACCTGCGTAGATTGCAGGTTATACTGCGTATGATGCAGAATAATGAGACAGCAATCCTTTCGATCTTGCGAACCGAGACGCAGCGTGACCTTTTGGTGCAGTTGTGCTTTCGATCCGATCGGTCGCCGACCTTGACGGATTTGGCGAGGTCCATTGGGGTAGATCAGACAACCGTGATGCGGGAGGTCAACCGGCTGTTGGAGGCTGGCATCCTCACGGAGGAACGGGTTGGTAGGTCTCGAACCATCCAGATCAACGAGGCGAGTCCTTTTGCGGTCCCACTACGCCAACTCATGCGATTGGTCATCTCGGAAACTCGATCCGGTAGTCATGACCATCGCGTCATATTCCACGGAGGACCCGATCGATCCGAAGATCGGCACGATCGTCGCCCCCTGCCGTCTTCGCGGAGACGGATATGAGGCTTTTGTCCACTGGTTCAGAAGCAACGCGAAGTGACGGTCGCTAGTGTCAGATCCAATGCGGTCGGAATCGGAAATACGAGAAGTGGTGCGTCGGGTCGTATCTGGCCTAGCTCCGGTCGCCACACCGACTGTGGCGCCAGGCACCGCCCCCATAAACTCAGAAGTCGGCGTCATCGCGATCGGTTGTGACCACGGCGGATTCGCGCTCAAGGAACGGATCGGTTTTCGACTCAAGGAGCAGGGGCACGAAGTCCTAGATTGCGGAACCCATAGTCCAGAGTCCGTTGACTACCCAGATTTCGCGCTGGCCGTCGCTCAAGCCGTGTCCTCTGGAGAAGCAAGTGTCGGCGTCGTTGTGGATGGGGCGGGAATTGGGTCGGCCATGGTGGCCAACAAGGTGCCTGGTGTGCGCGCGGCGTTGTGTTATGACCTGTCGAGTGCCCGGAATTCCCGAGAGCACAACCATGCCAACGTCCTAACGTTGGGCGCTGGGCTCATCGGGGCGAACCTGGCGCTTCAGATTGTTGAAGAGTGGCTAGCTATCCCTTGGGGCCCCGGCCGCCACAAAGATCGAGTTGACAAGATCACGGCGATAGAACGCCAATACCTCCGGAGTACATGATGAATCAAGAAGAACTCATCGAGGCCGTCACCCGAGAAGTCTTGACGGCACTTGGTCAGGGAGATCCCTGTGCTGACTGTCATGGGTCATGCGCGGCCCACAGTCCCGATCGAGTACGAAGCGTGGTGGCCAACGGCGCCAACCGTGTGAGCTATCACGGCGAAGGCTCGGAAGTTCCGATGGACCTTGCGAAGTACATCGACCACACGTTGCTTGCTCCGGACGCCACGCAGGAGGATGTCGACACCCTGTGCGCCGAGGCGCGTGAATATGGTTTTGCGTCCGTATGTGTCAACCCCACTTGGGTCAAACGGGCCGCCCAGAACCTCCGAGGATCCGACGTGCGAGTCGCATCGGTCATTGGGTTTCCTTTTGGGGCCACCCTTTCAGAGATCAAGGCTATGGAAGCTCGTCGAGTCTTGCGGGATGGGGCGAAGGAGATAGACATGGTGATCAATGTTGGGGCGCTCAAGTCGGGCCAACATGATGTCGTCCAGAGCGACATCGCCAAGGTGTCTGATGCTTGTCACGAAGCGGGCGCTATCAACAAGGTGATCATCGAAACGTCGCTTCTGACAGATGAAGAGAAGGTGATTGCCTCCCACCTCGCCCAGCTCGCGAAAGCGGATTATGTAAAAACATCCACCGGGTACGCGGGCGGTGGAGCCACCGTCGGCGACGTCCTTCTGATGCGAGAAACCGTTGGTCCGAAGATGGGAATCAAGGCGTCCGGTGGAGTGCGGAGCCGGGAAGATGCCGAAGAGATGATTGCGGCCGGAGCTACTCGCATCGGGGCGTCCGCGGGAATTGCCATCGTTACTGGAGGAGAATCAAGTGGCCATTATTGAGCTGAGATCGTTTGTCTTTCTGGATAGCTTGCAGCCGCAACACGCCGCTTTTATCGGCACCACGGCAGCTGGGTTTCTCCCGCTAGCCAAGGAAGCAGCCCTTTATGTCGAAATCTCACCTGGTATTGAGATCAATCGTCTGACCGATGTGGCACTGAAATCCAACGCGGTCAAGCCCGGGATGCAGATTGTCGAGCGAGTGTTCGGCCTCGTCGAACTACATTCGCCTGACCAAGCCGAAACCAGAGGAGCGGGCAACTCAATTCTCGAAGCCATGGGCCTCAAGGAGACCGACCGGCTCAAGCCCAGGATCCTCTCGAGTCAGATCGTTCGCAATATCGACGATCACCAGGCCCAGCTCATCAACAAGATGCGACACGGCCAGATGATTACGCCTGGGCAGACCTTGTACGTCATGGAATGTGTTCCGGCTGCGTATGCGGCGCTGGCAGCGAACGAAGCGGAAAAGGCCGCCAACATAAACATTCTCGAGGTCCGCGCCTTCGGGGCGGCAGGGCGTGTCTATCTCGGAGGAGAAGAGGCAGACATTGATGTTGGGTGGAGGGCGGCCGTCGCGGCGCTCGAAGGACTCGAAGGACGAGAACAGAAGTAGAAACGAAGGAGAAGAAAATGGCAGATGCATTAGGAATGATCGAAGCTCGCAGCTTTCCCGCCATGGTGGAGGCAGCTGACGCGATGGTGAAGGCCGCCAAGGTAGAACTGGTGTCCTATGAAGAAACTGGCGGCGGGTACGTGACCGCAGTGATTCGTGGCGACGTCGCCGCGGTCAAGGCTGCAGTTGAGGCTGGCCTACGCGGCGCAGAGCGCGTTGGTGAAATAACAGCCAGCCACGTTATCGCTCGGCCACACGACTCGCTGGACGGCATTCTTCCGCTCGGCGGCACCGACGCGAGCTAGAGGAGGTAGAGCATGCTTCTCGCACGGGTCGCGGGAACGGTGGTTGCCAGTCGCAAAGAGCCACGTCTTGACGGGCTCAAATTCTTGGTGCTCGAACAACTCGACGTCGACAACAAGGTCACGGGGGGCTACGTGGTAGCCGCCGACGCGGTTGGTGCTGGAGTTGGCGAGGTCGTGATGTATGCCAGCGGAAGTTCCGCCCGACAAACGGAATACACGTTTGAACGACCGTGCGACGCCGTAGTGATGGCCATCGTCGACTCTTGGGAAGTCGGCGGCGATGACAGATACACGAAGTAATCATGAGCCTCTCTGAAGAAGAGATCCAGGACATCATCTCAAGGGTGCATCACCGGATGGGTGATGTGCCGGCCGGGAGTCGTCCGGGAGCCACCCTGGTTGCTCAAGCCGAACTTGCCCAGGAAGCAGAGCTTGGTGACGGCATCTTCCGGTCTATTGATGAAGCGGTTCGAGCTGCGAAGTTGGCTCAGATCGCCTATTCCAAGATGGGACTTAGCGCGCGCCACGAGATTATCGACTCCATCCGGCGATCGATGCACGAGCACTGCGATTCGCTCGCGTTGCTGGCGCATACCGAGACGGGGCTGGGGCGCTACGAAGACAAGATCAAGAAGAATCGTCTCGTGATTACCAAGACTCCGGGTCCAGAAGACCTTGAGCCGCAGACCACGACGGGCGACGATGGAATGTCGGTAACGGAGTGGGCGCCGGTCGGGATTGTGGGAGCGATCACTCCAACCACGAATCCGACCTCGACGATCATCAACAACACCATCTCCATTTTGTCGGGAGGTAACGCAGCGGTCTTCAATGTGCACCCCGGCGCCAAGAAGGTGTCTGCAGAGAATATCCGTCTGATGAATCGGGCGGTGGTGGCAGCCGGGGGGCCAGCCAACCTGATCACGGCAACGCCGATGCCTACGATCGACTCGGCCAAGGAGTTGATGACGCATCCTGATATCCGTGTGCTTCTGGTGACGGGTGGGCCGGGCGTGGTGCGCGAGGCGCTGCGGACGGATAAGCGGGCAGTGGCGGCCGGGCCAGGTAATCCGCCTGTCGTCGTTGATGAGACGGCCGATATCGAGCGGGCCGCCAAGGCGATTGTGGCGGGGGCCTCGTTCGACAACAACATCATTTGCGTCGACGAAAAGGAAGCGATTGTCGTCGACACTGTGGCTGATCGCCTCCTCCGAGCCATGGCCGAAAACGGTGCCTACGTACTCAAGCAGCATGAGCTGAAACGTATCGAACGGGTCATCTTCCGAGAGCTCGGAGCCCCCGGCAAGCCTGGCGTGATCGCCGCGGAGTGGATCGGCAAGAATGCGGGAACCATTCTGGCCGAGATCGGGGTTGACCTTGAACACGATGTACGACTCCTCGTCGCTGACGTCCCCAACGATCACAGCCTGGTGTGGACGGAACAGATGATGCCCGTGTTCCCCGTGACACGAGTTCAGACAGTGGAAGCGGGAATCGACCTGGCGGTTCGTGCGGAACATGGATTCCGGCATACGGCGGGCATTCACTCCACCAATGTGGAAACCATCACCAAGATGGCGCGGGCGATGAATTGCTCGATCTTTGTAGCTAACGGCTCGTTCTTCTCTGGCCTTGGCGAAGGTGGTGAAGGGTTCACGTCCTTCTCCATCGCAAGCCCCACAGGTGACGGACTCACTCGAGCTCGGACCTTCTCACGTCCGCGCCGGGTGAATGTTGTTGGGGCGTTGCGGATTGTCTGACCTTTCCCTCGGTACGGCCATTGCTCTGCTCGAATACAGCTCGATAGCAGCGGGGATCGTAGCGGGAGACGCCATGGTGAAGCGCGCCGAACTGTCTGTGATTCACGCCGGCACGGTCCAGCCTGGTCGATACTTAGTGTTGATTGGTGGCGAAGTAGCGGATGTAGAGGAGGCGCTCGACGCAGCCCAGCGGATGGGCACTAGCTCGTTGGTCGATGAGATGGTCTTGCCGGATCCGCACGCTGACCTCGTGGCTGGACTCATCGGAGCGAAGGGTGCGGAGAACGGCGAAGCCCTGGGGATCATCGAAACGGCTTCCGTGTCAGCGGTGATTCGGGCAGCCGATGCGGGACTCAAAGGGGCCCACGTTGTTCTGCAGGGAATTTTCATGGCGGATGGCCTAGGCGGCAAAGGGTATCTGCTGTTCGCGGGTCCCTTGGTTGAGGTTGACGCGGCGGTCGATGCCGCCGTTGCGGTTGCGGGCTCTGAACTCATCGACGGGCGGGTGATCGCACAACTCCATGGTGAGATGGGCGAGAACCTGACGGCCGACGGACGTTTTGTTACCCGACTGCGAGAGGCGGGCTGATGCATCTGGGTCGCGTGATCGGGTCGGTAGTAGCTACCGAGAAGACGCCCAATCTGGAGGGCATCAAGTTTCTCATCGTGCAGCCATTGGATCGTGACGGGGAGCCCAAGGGCCGTGCCATCGTGGCGGCCGACGGCGTGGCGATGGCCGGACTGGATGAAATGGTCTACTTCGTGGGATCCCGAGAGGCTGCCCAGGCCATGCCAGAGACCTTCGTGCCGGTGGACCATGCCGTTGTGGGTATCGTCGATCAGCTGCATGTCGCGCCCATTCCGAAACCACCGAAGAAGCCTCGCAAGAAGCGGGAGTCGAGGGCATGAAGCTGGCGCGGGTTGCAGGCACTGTGGTTTCGACGTTCAACTCGGCGATTTTCGACGAGCAACGCCTGCTTCTCTGCGACTACCTAACGCCCTCGGGCGAGATGGAAGGCGGCTATGTGATTGCCGTTGACACCGTGCAGGCGGGCCCGGGCGAAACCGTTCTCATTCTCGACGAAGGTACGAGTGCGCGCCAGATCATGGAAGTCCCAAACGGCCCGATTCGAGCCCTGATCGTGGGCGTAATCGACGAAACGCATCTCGGTTAGACGTAGGATCGCCTGATGCGTGCCAACAGCTTCGACCAAGTGATAGGCCCTGAGCTAGCAGGGTGGAAGCCTCCTGCCGTTCCGCCCGCTGTCGGGCTCACCGGACGTTTCGTCGCGCTCGAACCGATAGATCGTTCCCATGTTGATGCCTTGTTTGTGGCCTTCGCGAAGGCACCAGCTTCCTTGTGGACGTATATGCCTTTTGGGCCATTCGGGGATCGTGTGGAACTTGGAGCGGTGTTCGACAAAATGCTCAGTTTTTCCGACTGGCGACCCTTCGCGATTTTGGTGGGAGGAGTCCCTTTGGGCTTCTGTGCATACTTGCGCATTGATGCGCGCGGTGGTGTGATCGAGATCGGGTCCATTGCTTTCTCGCCACAGCTTCAGCAGACCGCGGCAGCCACGGAGGCTATCTACCTGTTGTTGAAACAAGCATTCGATATGGGGTACCGGCGAGTCGAGTGGAAGTGTGACGATCTGAACGTCCCGTCGGGAGCGGCTGCAGTACGCCTGGGATTCCAATATGAGGGGACCTTCCGCAACGCGGCGCATTACAAGGGCCGCAGTCGCGACACCGCCTGGTTCGCGATAATCGATCGGGATTGGCCAGGCGTGGAAGCCAGGCTTCAGCAATGGCTCCTGCCCACGAACTTTGACCCCGAAGGAATTCAGAGAACGTCTCTCGGATCCTTCGGCGAAACCGAATAAGTCATGGCTGAGCTGAACATTGATCTTCGAGGCAGAGCGGCTGTTGTTTCGGGTGGTTCTTCGGGCATGGGCGCGGCGATAGCGCGTCGTCTAGGGGTTGCTGGAGCGTCTGTAGTCGTGGGAGGGAGGAATGAAGCTCGCACGACGACGGTCGTTGAGGAAATCGTTGCTGCCGGTGGGCGGGCCGCCGTGGTCTTGGCAGATGTTTCCAAGACCGGCGATGCCAATCGGATGGTTTTGGAGGCCACCGCACAATTCGGACGGCTGGACATTGTTGTGAACGCAGCCGGGGTCATTCATCGAGGCGGCGTTTCCGAAACTGATGACGAGCAATGGCGTCGCATCATGTCGACCAATGTCGATGGGACGTTTTTCTTGAGTCGTGCAGCCATCGCCCCTATGAGAGGCGGCGGTGGTGGATCCATCGTCAACATCAGCTCGACCGTTGGGCTGGTTGGCTCGCCAAATGGCTTGGCATACTCGGCCTCGAAAGGGGCGGTCACCAACCTCACGAGAGCGATGGCGCTTGACCATGGCGCGGAGAACATCCGGATCAACGCGGTCTGTCCGGGTGCTACGAATACTCCAATGTTGGGTTCCGGGTACGCGACGCCTGAGGCTCGGGCTGCCTCGCTCGATCGAATTCTGGCATCCGTTCCTCAGGGTCGACCAGCTGAGCCCGAAGAGATCGCGGACCTCGTTCTGTTCCTGGCGTCTGACTCCAGCCGCCACATCACCGGCACAGCGATTTCGATCGACGGTGGATACACAAGCCACTGAATCGGTTCTCTGTTTTGTCGCTGTTGATCGAGCCGTTCGGCCCCTTCGCTTATCGAGGCAACCGTTGTCTACTGCAAGTTGAAGCGGTGCTTGGAGTAAGAGAAGTTCCCGACTCGAGAACCCAGAAAGGAACCTGTGATGACACAAGAAACCGTCGAAACAGAAACCATCGAAGTTGATGGCGACGACCTGGTTGGCAAGGTCAAGGAGATCGTGCGCGAAGGCAATGTGCGACGAGTAATCATCAAGAACGAAGATGGAGAGAAGATCATCGAGATCCCTCTCACGATTGGCGTGGTGGGGGCCCTTCTCGCTCCGTCGCTCGCAGCCATTGGAGCGATCGCCGCTCTCGTGACGCATTGCACTATCGAAGTCGAACGAGAAGACAGCTAGCGATTCGTCTGCCGCGTTCTCATTGCAGGATGCGGACTCAAACACAGCAGGCTCCACGGGGCACGAAGTCGACCCGAAGACGCGGGAGCGTCTTCGGGCGTTGGTGCTGCCCTGGCTGCCTGGTCGCCCTGCCAGGCTGAATGACGCCTCGTGGTCGCACAGCTTGGTACTGTTGCACCCGTGACCAGCTTGCTTGCCTTTATCTTCACCGCGGAAGAAGTCGCCGCCGAAACGGGAGTATTGACTGCTTCGGCCGGGCTGGTGTTGCTGCTGACCGCCGCAGCGCTGGTGGCTATGGCCGTCCGGTACCTGAAAGTTCCCTATACCGTGGCCTTGGTCGTGGTTGGTTTGGTGCTGTCGTTCTTTCCGAACTTCTTGTCGATTGAGATCTCGGATGACCTGATCTTGGCGATTCTCGTGCCACCGTTGCTGTTCGAGGGCACGATGCACATGTCGTGGCGCAAGCTCAAGGCGGATCTTCCCGCAGTATTGTTTCTCGCGCTAGGTGGAACACTGCTGGGCACCCTCATGGTCGGCGGCCTTGTGCAGGCGGTTCTGGATGTGCCGTGGCTGGCGGCAATTGCTTTTGGTGCCTTGATCTCCGCGACCGATCCGGTAGCGGTGATCGCCTTCTTCCGAAGCCTCGGTGTCGACAAGCGCCTCACCGTCCTCGTCGAGGGTGAGAGCCTGTTCAACGATGGTGTGGCCATTGTTATCTTCACATTGGCGACCGGCGCTGCAGTCAGTGGAGAGGCTCTTTCAGTTGGCACGGCCCTCGGGAGTTTCCTCGTGGTGGCACTCGGCGGCCTCG
>Ga0265303_10000747_pt1 | contig 19076 bp, 14 predicted proteins | sample Helome_2_FD_192494 | JGI IMG/M metagenome (GOLD analysis project Ga0265303, IMG submission 192494) | Marine sediment microbial communities from subtidal zone of North Sea - Hel_20160317 (Illumina Assembly) | ecosystem: Environmental > Aquatic > Marine > Subtidal zone > Sediment ... | reverse complement strand
CTCATCCATGTAGAGGATGGCGCGCAAGCTTGAGGTGCCCTGCTGGGCGCGCATCCAGGCGATGAGCTCATTGAGCAACATCGAAACAAAAAACATGCGCTGGGCGTCGTCGAGATGCGCAATCGAAAGTACCGAGATACGCGGCTTACCCTCGTCGGTGTAAAGCAGGTTCCTGGCATTCAGGGGCGTGCCTTGCATCCACGCCTCGAAGCCGGGCGCCGCGAGCAGGTTGTTAAGCCGCATTGCGAGTGCGAAGCGGTCCTTCGCCGGGAAGAAGGAGTCGAGGCTCATAACGCCGACTTTAGTAATCGGCGGGTGCTGAATCTCGGTGATAAGGCCGGGCACATCGAGGTCGCGGCCCTCGCGCCAGGCATTGTCGAGCAGCCTTGATACGAGGATGTGTTCACGACTGGCGACGGGATCCGCGTCGATATTGAGCAACGTGAGTATGCCGGTGGCCGTTGACTGTACGCGTTCGCGATAAAGGTCAATATCATCAACGAGAGCCTGGTCCGGTGCGCTGAAGGACTGCAGCACGGAAACCGGCACGCCTGAGTTGCTGCCGGGCGTGTAGATATTCAGGTCGACATTTTTCCTGAGCTGGGCAATACGCTGACCCGTCTGACCCCACTGCCCAAGACCTTTCTTCCACAGCGCGGCCTGCGCCGCCGCAAACTCGTCGGGCGTCTGCCCCTTGTCGGTTGCGCTACGCGGGTTTATCCAGGGACGAAAATCCTCAGGCTTCAGTTTCGGGAACGTCAGCAGAAGGTTGCCCATGTCGCCCTTCGGGTCGATCGCGATGACCGGTATATGGTCGAGCGCCGCTTCCTCGAGCATGCCGATGCCAAGACCGGTTTTGCCCGACCCTGTCATGCCGATGATCACGGCATGGGTCGTCAGGTCCTTGGAATCGTAGAGAACCAGCTCTTCGGTGAGCTTGTCCGCATCGCCGTCATAACGCTTGCCAAGATAAAAGGCGCCGAGTTTCTCGAAATCGTGCATACAGAGTCCTTAGCTGGGCGGATAGGTATAGCTGGCCGCGAAGCCCAACGGGAGGCCGATGGCATAGTAGATCAGCAGGAACACGGTCCACGTGCTCAGGAACCATAGCGAGTAAGGCAACATCATGGCAGCGAGTGTTCCGATACCGGTGCCCTTCACATAGCGCTGGCAATAGATCACCACCAGCGGGAAATATGGCATCAAGGGCGTGATGATGTTCGTGCTGGAGTCGCCAACACGATACGCAGCCTGCGTCAGGTCCGGGGAGATACCCAGCGACATCAGCATGGGTACAAAGATCGGCGCCAGCAAACCCCATTTGCCGCTGGCGGAGCCGACGAAAATATTGACGAACGCGGTAAGCAAAACGATACCCACGATCGTAATTGCAGTTGGCAATCCGAGGGCCGCAAGGCCCTTGGCGCCGTAGAGGGCTAGCAGGGTGCCGAGATTGGAAACAGAGAATGAGATAACGAACTGCGCGATGAAAAACATGATCACAATGTAATAAGCCATACTGTGCATGGCCTTCGTCATTCCCTCGATCATATCTTTCATGCCTTTCATCGACCCGGATACTTTTCCATAGACGATGCCCGGTATGACGAACAGGAAGAAGATCAATGACACGATCGACTGCATGATCGGGGCGCCGAACGTCGCGAGACCGCCGTTCGCATCCCGCCACGGTGAGTCATCGGGGTACAGGGTCGCAAAAAGGACAACAAAGCCAAGCACCATGGCGACGAGCGACCAACGCAGGCCACGGCGCTCGTTATCCTTGAGGTCATGAAACTCGGGCAGGTCCTCGGCATCGCCGTCAATCTCTACGCCGGCGAGTCGAGGCTCAACCACTTTATCCGTCAGGACCCAGCCCAGGCTAACGATCAGGACCGACGATGCGGTTGTGAAGAAATAGTTGTTCAGTGTATTAACGGCGATCTCGGGATCGAGTAACCGTGCACCCTCCAGGGTCAGGCCCTGTAGCAGCGGGTCAAGCGACGAGGGTACGAAATTGGCGGAGAAGCCGCCCGACACGCCCGCAAACGCGGCCGCAATGCCCGCCAACGGATGTCGGCCGGCTGCGTAAAAAATCACCCCACCGAGAGGGATGACCAACACATAACCGGCATCGACCGCCGAATGACTGACGATGCCGACCAGAATCACCATCGGTGTCAGCAGCCATTTCGCTGTTACATTCAGCAACGCGCGAATCGCCGTGCTAATAAAACCGGTGTGTTCGGCGACACCGATACCCAGCATCGCAACAAGAACGACGCCGACCGGACCAAAGGTCATAAACCGGGTGACCATCGTCGACATGAAAGCGACGAAGGATTCACCGGATAGCTGATTGATAATTTGAATGCGTTCACCGGTCGCCGGGTGGAAAATTTCGAACTGCACGTAAGACAGCAACCACGACAGGACCCAGACGATGAACAGCAGGGCGATAAACAGCACCGCGGGGTCAGGAAGTTTATTGCCAACGCGTTCGACGGTGCCAAGAAAGCCGCCGGGCGCAGCGGGTCGGATTTGCTCTGACATAAGAACCCCTTTTTTGTTGTTTATTGTAGGGCCGGGCTAGGCGCGCGACAAACTGGCTGCCTGTCTCTACGCTGCTCGATGGTGGCCGCGCTTTACATTCTAACTCCTACCAACCGCAGCTGCGGCCTTCGTTTTGCTCCTTGAGATAGGCCATCAGCGGCGCGAAGTAGTCGATAATCGCCGTTGCATCCATCTCTCGCGTGCCGGTGAGCTTCTCAAGGGCGTCCTGCCAGGGCGCACTTTGTCCGGAAGCCATCATAGCGTAGAAGCGCTCGCCTGCCGCCTTGTTAGCATAGATCGAGCAGGACTGAAGGTCGCCCTGATGCCCTGCGATCTCGCACAGCGCGCGCTGGAACTGGAACTGCAGGATGTGGGCGAGAAAGTAGCGGGTGTACGAGCGATTGGCCGGAACGTGGTATTTCGCGCCGGGATCGAAGTTCGCCTCGGTGCGAGCAACGGGCGGCGAGACACCCTGGTAATGTGCACGCAGATCCCACCAGGCGCTATTGTAGTTTTCCGGCGTGATCGCGCCGGAAAAGACACGCCAGCGCCACTCGTCGATCAATTTGCCAAACGGCAGGAAGGCGATCTTGTCGAGGGCCAACCGCATCTGCCGGTTGATGACGGCCTCTTCACTTTCTTCGGCAGAGCCGATCAGTCCGACCTCGGCGAGATACTGTGGCGTCATCGAAAGCGTGACGGTGTCACCGAGCGCCTCGTGGAAACCGGAATGCGCGCCGCCCTGAAATAACGGCTGCTGGTCTTTGTAGGCGCCCTGGTAATAGTTATGGCCGAGCTCGTGATAAATCACCTGCAGCTCGTCGTAGGTCTGCTTGATGCACATCTTAATGCGCAGATCATTGCCGCCATCGAGGCCCCAGGCACTGGCGTGACAAATGACGTCGCGGTCGCTGGGCTTCGTAAACTGCGAGCGCTCCCAAAACGTGTCCGGTAGACGAGGCATGCCGAGTGATACGTAAAAGCCTTCTGCCGACCGAACCATTTCCTGCGGTGAATAGTTCTTCTTCTTTAGCGCGCTATCGACGTCGAAGCTGGCGGCGCCGGGGTAAGGCTCGAGAAGATCGTAAATGCCGTTCCATTGTTGCGCCCACATATCGCCGAGCAGGTGTGCCGGGATCTGCCGGTCTTGGGGCACATTGTCTTCGCCGTAGAAATCTCCCAGCTTCGCGCGAACGTGACAATGCAGCTCGTCGTAGAGCGGCTTTACCTGTTCCCAAAGGCGCCCGGTTTCCTGCTCGAATTCGGCGGGGCTCATGTCATAGCCGGAACGCCACATTTCGCCGAGATCGTTGTAGCCGAGTTCGTTGGCACCCTCATTCACAAGCTCGGCATAGCGCTGGTATTTTTCACGCATGGGCGGCGCAATGGTTCGCCAGCCCTGCCACGCATCGGTCAATTCGTCATAGTCGCGACTGTCGGCCAAGATGTCCTCGAGCTCAGGTAGGCTTTTGCAGTCGTTCTCGCTTCGGCAGTACTTTCCCGCGCCGTACATGCCCTTAAGCTCGGTAGCGATCAACGTGAGTTCTTTGCGCTTGGCGGCGTCGGCGGGCGTCGGCAGCTCGGTGCCAAGCTTCAGGAGATCGAGCGCTCGTCGGGCTTGCGCGCTAAGCTCCTCGCCGTCGTATTGCTTTGCTTGTTGCACGATGTTGCTGTGCCAGGCCGCGTACTTTTCATCCGCAGCCGCCGCAATTATCGCCGTGTCGTCAATAATGTAGGTCTGGCGCACCCAGTTCGCAGCGCCCGTTTCCCGATTCAGCTCGACGAGCTCTGCGTTTGCGCGAGCAATAAACGCATCAGCGGTTTCCGTCGAAACGGCGACGGCGGCTTCCTCGGATTCCTGTTGTGCACAGGCACCGAGCATCAATAGCAGCATGAGGCTCGCAACGAGCCTTATGAGATTTGTCATTGGGTTTTCCGATATCCAGGGGTTATTAATGTATGCCATGCATCCAGCGACGCAAGATGGGTGAAATGATGATCATGAACGCGCCGGACCCAAGTCCGAACCACATCAGGAACTCGAATAGCTGGGTGTAGGTGGCCAGTGCGTCGGCGGAGGTGGTGACTTCGCCGGAGTGCGAACCTATCGCCGCCATCTTGCCGATGCGGGTAGCGACAGTCTCAGATAGCGCCGTTGCCAGGAACCAGGTGCCCATGCTCACGCCGACGACGTTGCTGATCGACAGCTTCGTGACGGCAGATAAACCGACGGGTGACAGACAAAGCTCGCCGGTGGTGTGCAATAAGTAGGCGAGTATCAGCCAGATCATTGCGACCTGCCCGGACTGATCCGGAAACTGCCCGCCGACGACCAATGCGCCGAAACCGAGGCCCGCCTGAAAAATACCCAGGCCGAACTTCACCGGCGTGGTTGGCTCCAGTTCTTTCTTCGCAAGCCAGGTCCAGAGTGCCGCGAATGGAATGGCGAGCAACATGATAAAACCGGCATTGAGAGAACCAAACTGTGCGGCGGTGAAGGTGGTTTCACCAATTGATCGATCGACGACGCGGTCGGCATACAAGGTCATGGAACCGGCGGACTGCTCGAACAGCGCCCAGAAAACGATGGTCGAGAGAATGAGAATCATCAATACGACGGTGCGACCAAACTCGGCCGAGTTGTGTGTCATGAAACCGTAGACTACGAAGCCGACGATGAGAAAAATCGAACCGTACAATACGTACTCGGCCAGCGCTTCGCTGCCCGGGAGAAAGTGCTGGTTAACGGCAACCGCATATACCCCCGCAATGGCGGCGACGCCAGCGATCGTATAGGCAACTATGTTGTTCTGGTCCTGCTTGGTGTGCACCATCGAATAGAGTATCAATCCGATGATGGCAACAATCAGGAACACATTTTGCGTCAGGTAGACGACGGGCTCGTGCTGCACGAGTAGCCAAAGCACGCCGAGCACGGGCAGGCTCAATAAATAGATCGACCATTCGAGGTTGATGGGACCAACAAAACTTTTCTTGAGCTTTTCTGGTTCCGAAGGTTCGGCGTGTCCCATCAGGTACTTCTGCCCGTACATGAATGTGAACAACCCGAAGATCATGCCAATACCGGCGGCACCAAATCCGTACTTCCAGCCGAAGGTCTCACCGAGCCAGCCGCACAACAATGTGGCCGTGAACGAACCAATGTTGATGCCCATGTAGAAGATCGTGAAACCGGAATCGCGTCGCGGGTCGTCCATGGAATAGAGCTTGCCGACAATGGTGGATATATTCGGCTTCAGGTAGCCGACGCCCATTACGATCAATGCCAATGCGAGGTAGAAGACCTTGAGCGCTTCGGTATCACGAAACATAATCGCCTCGCTCAACACTGTTCCAGCCGCGATCACCTCGCCACTGGCCAACGTCAGATCGCTCGACAACATCGTCCCGGCGGCATAGTTGATAGCCTGGTGGCCCTCCACCGCCATCAGAATGTGCCCGAGTGACAACAGGATGCCGCCAAACAAAACGGACTTGCGCATACCGAGAAAACGGTCGGCGATCATGCCGCCAATCAGCGGTAACGCGTATACGAGGCCGGCGTAGGAGCCCAGAACATCAAGGCCGGCTTCGTCTGTGAACAGGTGGTACTTGGTGAGATAAAGGAGCAGCAGGTATTTCATTCCGTAGAATGAAAATCGCTCCCAAAGCTCGGTGGAGAAGCAAACGTAGAGGCCTTTCGGATGGCCCAGAAACTCGCCGTCGCGTGAAAAGTCGTCCGCAGTCGCGGCAACGGAATCGGTCATGTTTTCCCCCGAGTGGTGTCAGCTGCCGTCAACGATGGTGCCTGGCGGGCCAAGGCTACGCATTAAACACTATTTTCAGCCCTTCCCGCCAGTTACTGGCGAAACCAATATCCTGTGTGTTTGAGGAATTATGTTTGATTACAGGGAATTAGCTTTCCGCGGTCGCAGGTTCGTCGGTCTTGCCGCGGAATATGCGCGACATGATGATGCCCAGCTCATAAAGCAGGTAGACAGGGACTGCGAGGATGGTTTGGCTGATCACATCTGGCGGCGTCAATAGCATGCCGACTATGAATGCGCCGAGAAAAACGTAAGGGCGCGCCTTGCCAAGTTTCTCGGGGGTCGTGAGGCCCGTCCAAACCGTGAGTACGGTTGCCACAGGGGTTTCGAATGCGAGGCCGAACACCAATACCAGCATCATCACGAAGCTTACATATTCCGCGATGTCCGGCTTGTACGCGACGGTATCCGGAGTGAAGCTGGCCACGAATCCGAAAATGAGTGGAAAAACGACGAAGTAGGCGAACGCGAGGCCTGCGTAGAAAAGCACGATGCTCGAGGCCAGCAACGGGAACGCAAAGTACTTTTCCTTCTTGTACAGGCCGGGCGCGACAAACGCCCATGCCTGGTAGAGGATCACCGGCATCGCCGCAAACAGCGAAATATAGAAGGACAACATGATTGTCGCCGTCAAGGGTGATACCGGACCGAGGGCGATCAGCTCACCGTCAGGAACCACGCTAATCAGTGGATCCGCGACAAAATCGAATATTCTCGATGCGAAGGGCAACAACAGGACGAAAATTCCGAACACGGCGCCAAAAACCTTGAATAGCCTGCTCCTGAGCTCAATCAAATGCGACATCAGGGTGCCTTCTCCGAGGTCGCCGTCCTTGTCCGGTGTTGTCTCAGGCATCAGGCCGTTTTTTCTTCGGGCGCATCGTTACTCTCGCCGACAGGCGCTGGATCGTCATCGTCTTCTTCGTCATGCAGCGGCGAATACGTGTCGTCTTCACGCGGCGTCAGCAATGCGTCGGGGTGGAAGTCTTCCGGGTTGACGCCTAGATTTTTCTCGACATCAATTTCGTCTTCGAGCTGCCGCTGCATCGCGCGAGTCATCTGTCGGGCCTTGCCAATCCAGCCGCCGATCTGACGGGCGACACGCGGCAAACGCTCGGGCCCCAGTATCAGGAGCCCGATCACGCAAAGGAGCAAGAATTCAGAACCGCCTATTCCAGACATGGCAGAAGGGGATCAGGCGTCGTTTTCTTTGCGGGGCTCTTCGGCCGGGGTGTTGTCAAAATCAGCGTCTTTCGAAGAGTCGCCGATTTGATCGGTCGTTTGCTCGGCCTCGTTCATCGCGGAGCGGAAACCCTTTACGGCGCTGCCAAGGTCTGAGCCGAGTGAGCGCAGCCGCTTGGTACCGAAAATGGCCAAAACGATGACGAGAATGATCAGTAACTGCCACGGACCGATGTTGGCAAACATCCTGTAACTCCTGGGGCGGCACCCCGCTGCTTATTCAAAAGTCTGCGCCGACGCGAAGCCGGGCGCGAATTATGTTCATGATACCCCCGGCCGCGCAACAAAACCGTACCGACGTCACACGTGCCCGAGCCCGTCAGGATTCAAGCCAGAAGGTCACGGGGCCATCATTGACAAGACTAACCTTCATATTGGCCCCAAATCGGCCGGTTTCAACCGTGTCGAGCGTCCGGCGGCAATGGTCGACGAGCTCGTCGAAGTAGCCCGCGCCCTTATCGGGCGATGCTGCTTTCGTAAAGCTCGCCCGGGTCCCCTTCTTCGTGTCCGCGGCCAGCGTGAACTGAGGTACCAGCAATAGTCCGCCGGCCTCGTCCTGGAGGCTATGGTTCATGCGGCCTTCGGCGTCGGGGAAGACACGGTAACTGAGTATTCGCTCTGCGAGTCGTGTTACGTCTCGCTGGGTGTCGTCGCGGTGGACGGCGACGAATACCAGTAGGCCGCGGTCTATCCGGCCCACTATCTGCCCGTCGATTCGTACCTCGGCATGGGTTACTCGCTGCAGCAGTCCTATCATAATGACCTGAAATCCTTGAGTTTTAGTAGGGTTTAGCTTTTTTGGCCGGATAGCAGAGAATGATAAGCCACAAAAGGCCCCCAGAGATGACAGACTGCGGATACCAGCCGGTGGGATATAGACGCCAGGAAAACGGTCTTTTCTGACGCCAGGGACGGCAAATATTGACGGTTTTTCACGGCTGGGCCACGGAAGGCGTGGCCCCGGTCGCGAGATCGGGGCCTTTTGCATAGTTTGTGGGTTATCCACAGGACCTGAATCGGACAAGAACCCTATAAAGTGGGATATATATCCTCATGTATTTTCCCACCTCTATGCTGTTGGCATTGCGACAGCCGATGAATAGACTGGCGAGAATAAAACCCCAATCGGATCCCTCATGAAAAGACGACAATTCGTAGGAGGCCTCGCTGCCGCCGCAACCCTCTCGGCCTGTGCGAAGGAAACCGCCGATTGTGGCGACGGAAATGTAAGCCAGGAGACCTTCCAGTGGTCCTGCGTCACGTCCTGGCCGCCAAAGTTTCCGGGGCTCGGCATGGCGCCAGAAAACCTGGCGACCCGGGTCGAGGCCGCGTCGGCCGGGCGCCTCAAGATCAAGGTTTACGGGGCCGGCGAATTAGTACCGGCGTTTGAGGTATTTGACGCGGTGAGTCGTGGCACCGTCGAGATGGGTCACGACGCTTCCTATTATCACAAGGGCAAGGTGGATGCCGCCCAGTTCTTCACGGCGATTCCCTTCGGCATGACCAACCTCGAGCTGAATGGCTGGCTCTATTACGGCGGTGGTATGGAGCTTTGGCGCGAGCTCTACGATCCGTTCGACCTGGTGCCATTTGCGACCGGTAATACCGGCGTCCAAATGGGGGGTTGGTTCAATAAGCAGATAAGCACCATCGATGACCTCAAGGGGTTAAAGATGCGCATCCCGGGCCTGGGCGGTGAGGTTCTGCGTCGCGCCGGCGGTACACCGGTAACGCTGCCTGGCTCGGAGATTTTTACGGCCCTGCAAACCGGCGCGATCGACGCGACTGAATGGGTTGGGCCCTACAACGACGCGTCATTCGGCTTACACAAGGCAGCGCAGTATTACTATTATCCGGGTTGGCAGGAGCCCGGTCCCGGCCTTGAAACTATTATCAACAAAAAAGCATGGGACTCTTTGCCTGCGGATCTGCAGTCAATAGTCGCAACGAGCTGCCAGGCTATTACCACCGATGTGGCAGCCGAGTACACGCACGGAAATGCAATGTCGCTGCGGCAACTCAAAGAGGATCCAAACATCGAAATTCGGCTGTTCCCTGACGAAGTGATCGGGTTACTGCGATCGATCACGAAGGACGTCATCGATGAGCTCATGACGGCAGATCCGGCCGCCGCGAAGATCGGCGAGGCATACTTCAACTACCTTGCAATGGTCTCCGAGAACTCGCGCATTTCCGAGCAGGCATACCTCGACACGCGTGAATACTGAACAGCGCGTCGACGTCGCAATTATCGGTGCCGGCATCGCCGGCATTGCTACCGCCTACTACCTGGTGGTGGACCAAAAAAAGACCTCAGTTCTGTTGATCGATTACCGACAGCCGATGAGCTACACGAGTGTGCAGTCAGGTGACAATTATCGAAACTGGTGGCCGCATCCGACGATGACGGCTTTCACCAATGACAGCATCGATTTGATGCGGCGGCTCGCAACGGATACTGACAACGTCTTCAACATGACGCATCGTGGCTACGTGTTGGCCACTCGCCAGTCCGACATCGAGGGTATGACCGGGTCCCTGCAAGCGGAAACCGATGTAGACGTCATTTCGGACCGTCAACAAATTCGGGCAGCGTTTCCGATGCTGGTTGATGACATAAAAAACGTCATCTACATTAAAAACGGCGGCGATTTCAGCGGGCAACGGCTCGGGGCTTTCATGCTCGAGCAGTATCGTGAGGCGGGCGGAAAAAGATTGCACGGCGAAGTAATCCGAATCGAGAAAGACGATGCGTACTCACTGCAAGTCGAATCCGCCAATGGGGATCAAACGGTAAAGGCAGATGTGCTTGTCAATGCCGCCGGCCCGTTCGCCGCCCGTGTCGCCGGCATGCTCGGTGTCGAGATGCCGATCAAGAACGTCTACCAGCAGAAAATCAGCTTCGACGACAAACTCGGCGCGATTCCACGGGATATGCCGTTTTCAATCGATCTTGACGAAAAGTCATTGGGCTGGACCGACGACGAACGCGAACTACTCGCGAGCGACCCCGACGTTGCCTGGATAACGGACACGATGCAGGCGGGCACGCATTGCCGCCCCGATGGCGGAGAGCGTGGCACTCGAGTCAAACTCGGTTGGGCGTACAACCAGCAGACAAGCGAACCGCAGCGCGAGCTGGCCAACGAAGCCGCGATAGATCCGCAGTTTCCGGAAATTGTGATCCGGGGGGCCGCCGCATTCCTGCCTTCGCTATCACCGTACATAGATGCACCTCCCGCACGCTTTGTGCACTACGGCGGTTACTACACAATGACGGCAGAAAACTGGCCGCTGATCGGGCCGATGGGGCCGGACGATACGTACCTCGTAGGCGCACTATCCGGGTTTGGCAGCATGTCGGCGTGCGCCGCTGGCAAGCTCTGCGCGGCGTGGGTCTGCGGTGATGCATTGCCGGATTACGCGACCGATCTCAGTCCTGCGCGCTACGAAAATGCCGCGTTGATCGCGACCCTGCAAAACGCCAGCAACAAGGGCTTGCTGTAGGCAACAAAAAGGCCGGATGCATGACGCAGCCGGCCCCTTGTTGCATAGGCGCTGAGCGCCCACATTCACTGCATTGAGTTTACCAGGAGTAAATGCCCTTCAGGTACCACGAGCCGCCCTCGTAATTGGCGACCGTGCGGCGCGGATATTGCAGGCCGACACTCAAGCGGTTCGCATTCGGCGGTCCGATGGCGTCGATGAATTCATCGAAAATATTGGAACCACCAAGCACGACGCGAACGTTCTCGTTGAACTGCCAGCCGGCCTCGAGATCGACGTAATACGTCGAGTCGATCTCGGCGCTCAGATCGGTCGGGTCGCCGATACGGCCGCGCTCATCGAAGTGTTCTCCAAAGAAATTAACGCGACCCATGACGTTGAACTGCTCGCCGATGAGCCAGTTACCCGTCAGCGTCCAACGATGCTCTGGGTAGTTGTTCTCGATATCTTCAACGAGGTCGTCACCGACGGGTTGAATGCCACTGACGAGCTTCTGACCCGTGACATCGACCGTGTTGTAGGCGTAGGCCAGCGCGAGGTCCAGGGTCGAAGCAGCACCAAAGTCAAATGACGATGTTGCGACGATGTCAATGCCCTCATGCTCCACGTCAAGGGCGTTCGTGTAGAACGAAATGGAACGGGCCGGAAGGTTAGGATCGTCACCAGGCTGCGGCGGAACAGGGATGTTACCCGTTCGATAGATGCGGTCATCGACCTCGATCTTGTAGACATCGGCCGTCAACGTCAGGTAGTCACCGATATCCGCCGAGAAGCCGGCACTGATATTAAGCGACTCTTCTTCGGTCAATGCCGTGCCGCCAGCTGCGACAACGGCCGGGTCGTTCACTGGGAACAGGCCTTCCTCGACCTGCAGTCCCGTCGTGCCGTCAAAGGTCGTGATGATCGTGCTGACGTTGGACTGCCCCGGCGTCGGTGCGTGGAATCCCGTCGAGATCGCGCCGCGCAGTGCAAAAGCGTCATTGACACGGAAACGCGCGGCGATCTTACCATTCAGCGTTCCACCGAAGTCCGAGAAGTTCTCGTACCGGGCCGCGTACTGGACCAGGAACTGATCGGTCACGTCGTGCTCGACGTCGGCATAGATTGCGACATTGTCACGGTCGAAGTCGCCCGCGTTCTTCGGCTCAACGCCGCGGAAACCACTGGATCCTGCGCCCAGGAAGGAGTTGGGCTCACCAGCGAATGCGGTAAACGTCTCTTCACGCGCCTCGAAACCGAACGCGAGGTTGACCGCGTCGCTCATCGGCAGCGAGAAATCGGCGTTCACCGTGATTTCTTCCTGCGCGTAGCCGCCGACATCGAAACCCATCTGCGGCAGAGTTTGCAGATCCCCGGGGCCGAGCGTCTGGTTGGCCGTGTTGTTCAGGAAGTAATCGAGCTCGCTCTTGCCGAAGCTGTAACTGAAGTCGTACAGCATGCCGCTGTCAAACTCACCGTTTACGCCGACGACGAAACTCGAATCGTCCTGGTCACCGTCAAGGAATGGCGTGAAGCCTCCAGGCAAACCGACAAAGCCCTGTTCGCGCAGACTCATCGTATCCAATGGAGTGTTCGGGTCGCCATCATCCGGCAGGCACGTAGGACATCCTTCACCGAACGCAAGTTGCGACGCGAAAACGGCGTTGGTGTCCGGGTGCCGATAGAAGAAGCGGTAGCGACCATCCGTTTCCGCGAGGCCGAAGCGCGCGTACAGCTCAGAGGTGCTGCTGATCTCGAATCCCGAATTGATGAAGAAACGTACGCCTTCAGTTTCCGGGCGACCCCAGGTTTGTACCAGCGGCGCATCGCCAAACGGCGCATCTGTACCGACCTGCGGTGTTCCGGCGTCGATCAGCGCCTGCGCATCGGGCCGCTGAATGCCGCGCGAAAGCGCATCGTTGTCGACGTATTCAATCGTGGCATTGATAAAACCGCTGTCGCCCACGGGAATACCGATGTTGCCGCCGGCGTGAAGGCTTTGCTCGCCATCAAAATGTTCGCCGTACTGCAGTTTCACCTGGCCGCCTTCGGACGCGTCTTTCATGATGAAATTCAGGACGCCTGCAATCGCGTCCGAACCGTATTGCGATGCGGCGCCGTCGCGTAACACTTCGACGCGCTTTACGGCCATGCCCGGAATCATGCCAATATCGACACCATGTGCCCCGTTACCGGCAGCAGGAGCGAAAAACTGCACGAGTGCGGAACGATGGCGGCGCTTGCCGTTGATAAGCACCAACGACTGGTCCGGTGCGGTGCCGCGTAGCGATGTCGGCCGCACAAAGGCGCTGCCGTCACCGGTTGCCGGTGTCGCCGTATACGACGGGACCAGTGCTTTGAGATTGTCCGTAAGGTCTGCTGTATTACCCAGCGCGCTAAAATCCTCTTCGTTGATAACGTCGATGGGTACCGTCGAGTCGCTGGCGGAACGTGGCTTGGCACTGCGCGTGCCGGTTGTCACGATCTCCTCGATCAACTCGTCATCTTGCGCAACGGCGGTCTGGATCGATAACCCGCTGCTTACAAGTACCGCAGCTAGCGTTCCAAGCGATATCGTTTTTCTGTTCATTTGAAATTTCCCCCGTTCAAAAAAGACTAACTTTTTGTGTGACACGTATGGTGTCGTTTCGTCTTATAACTTCCGGAAATTACGTTAGCCGATACCCCCTGTTAATGCAACGAATGATCCAGTATAGTGAAATTATGATTCATTTGTTTCATTTCTGACGATGCACGCACGGTACTCGGATACCATCCGCCTCCTCGTAAACTCGCTTTCCGCATTGACGCCGGAACTCCAGAAAGCCGCGCGATATATGGTCGAGAACCCCGAAGAGATCGGGCTGAATTCGATGCGAAGCGTCGCCAGGGAGGCCGGCGTTAAACCCGCGACCATAAGTCGTCTCAGCAAGTCGCTGGGTTTCGCTGAGTACAATCAACTACGCGAACCCTTTCGACAGAGGTTGCGCAAGAACGAACCGGAGTTCGCGTCCCGTTTACAGGCCGTCCAGCGGCGTGGCATCGATGACGGCGCGACATTGTTCGGTGATCTGAGGGACCAGGAAATCGACAACGTCAGGCGTACGCTTTCCGATGAAAACTATCCGGCTATATTGGCGGCGGCAGAGACGATTCATCGAAGTCGCCGCGTCTATGCGCTTGGATTGCGAGGTGCCTACGCCCCCGCGTTCCTGTTTCACTACGCCTACCAGCTGTTCCAGGATAATAGCCGGTTGCTCGACGCTCGCGCCGGTATCTTCGCGGATCAGCTACGCGGCATCGGAGAGGAGGACAGCCTGCTCGTCGTGTCATTTACGCCTTACACGCAACTAACGATCGATGCCGTGGAGTACGCCGCCGGCGCCGGCGCAAAGATAGTTGCGATCACTGACAGCGCGGTATCGCCTGCGGCAAACGCTGCCGCACATACCATCATCACGCAGAAACGATCTCCCTCTTTCTATCACTCGTTTACGGGAGCGTTGAGCGTTACACAGACCCTGATAACGTTACTCGTTGCCAAAGCCGGCGTCGACGCCGTGAAGATCGTTGAGGAAGCAGAAAAGCAGCTGTCGCGCATCAGCGCTTACTGGTAATCGCGGCAATCACCAGGGGGGCTGCACGCCCATGAGCCACACCATTCACAGAAACTTGAATTATCAACCGCCTCGGGCCGTGCGCGGCGAAGGACCTTATATCATCGACGCCAGCGGTAAACGCTATCTTGATGGTTGCGGCGGCGCGGCCGTTTCCTGTCTCGGCCACAACCATCCCGCCGTCATCGAGGCAATCGAAAAACAGATTTCGCAGCTTCCCTATGCCCACACCTCCTTTTTCACAACCGAGATCATGGAAGCGCTGGCAGAGACCCTGACCAATAATGCTCCCGGCATGGACAAAGTGCTGCTACTCAGCGGCGGCTCGGAGACAATAGAGGCTGCTCTGAAGCTGTCGCGACAGTATTTCGTAGAGGCGGACGAAGCAGAGCGCCATCTGTTTATCGCTCGAAGGCAGAGTTATCACGGCAATACGCTCGGTGCGCTGGCGGTTGGCGGCAATGAATGGCGCCGCAAAAACTTTGCGCCATTGATGGTGCCTGGCAATCATATTTCACCGTGTTTCGAATACCACGAGAAGCAAGCCGGAGAGAGCCCGGAGGACTATGGCCGACGCGCAGCTGATGAGCTTGAGGAAAAACTCCAGGAGCTTGGAGCCCACAAGGTCGCTGCCTTTGTCGCAGAAACCGTCGTTGGTGCAACCGCCGGCGCGGTTACGGCGGTGTCGGGCTACTTCAGACGCATACGCGAGATCTGCGACCAGTACGGCGTACATCTCATCCTTGATGAAGTCATGTGCGGTGCAGGCCGGACAGGCACCCTGATGGCCTATGAACAAGAAGGTATCGTGCCGGACATGGTGACCATGGCCAAGGGCCTGGCCGCGGGCTATCAGCCAGTAGGCGCCTTGCTCTGCAAACAACACATTACCGACGCGATCAAAGCTGGCAGCGGTTTCTTTCAACATGGGCACACGTTTATGGGGCACGCGACGGCCGTTGCTGCTTCTCTCGCGACGCAACGAGTGATACGCGAGGAAGGCCTTCTGCAAAACGTCGTTGAGCGCGGCAAAACAATACGCGAACGATTACGCGATGCGTTTGCCGATAATGAGAACGTTGGTGACGTTCGCGGCCGAGGCCTGTTCATCGGTGTCGAGTTCGTGTGCGATCGCGCCAGCAAAAAACCATTCGACCCCGCCCGAAAGGTACATAACCAGGTACAAAAGGCCGCGCTCGACGAAGGACTGATGTGTTACGGCATGGGCGGGACGATCGACGGGCGGTTCGGTGACCATATCCTGTTGGCACCGCCCTACAACCTGAGTGAAGCGCAAGAAACAGAGCTTGTGGAGAAATTCACGAAAGCCAGCGCCGTATTATCGAGACAGACCTAGTTTCCGTAGATTCTATTTGGCAGCCAGGTAATCAGGTCCGGAAACAATGCCAACAAAAGCAAGGCCAATAGCTGGATGCCGACAAACGGAATAGCACCACGATAGATCTGAGCCGTTGTTACCGAAGGCGGAGCTACCCCGCGCAGATAGAATAACGCGAAGCCGAAAGGAGGTGTCAGGAACGAGGTTTGTAAATTGATTGCGATCATGATGCCCAGCCAAACGGGATCAAGACCCATCGCCAGCAGCACCGGACCGACGATAGGTACGACAACGAACGTGATCTCGATGAAGTCGAGTACGAAGCCGAGCAGGAACATCACAACCATCACGACAATAACCGCGCCAATAACGCCGCCGGGCAGCGCTTCGAGAACGGCACGCACTCCGTCGTCGCCACCGTAGCCGCGAAACACAAGCGAGAAGACAGAGGCGCCGATCAGGATAAGAAAGACCATGCTGCTGATACGCAGCGTACTCCGCATGATCTCCGTAAGGCGCTGCAGCGTGAGCTGCCGACGAGAGACGGCCAGAAGCATGGCGCCCATGCCGCCCACACCGGCAGCCTCGGTCGGCGTCGCAAAGCCCTTAAGAATGGAGCCCAGTACGGCGAAAATTAGAACCAACGGTGGCAGCAATGCTCGAAGTACCGACACCAGCGAAACTTCCTGCCCCGGCTCTCGATGGTGCGCTGGCATCGTGGCAGGCTGAAAGAACGCGACGCCAAGTATGTACAGCATGTACATACCGACGAGCATGAGGCCAGGAATCAATGCGCCGGCGAAGAGGTCGCCAACAGAGACAGTCTTTGGCGAATAGACACCCATCTCCAACTGTGCCTGCTGATAGGCTGTTGTCATCACGTCGCCAAGCATGACCAGGATGATTGACGGGGGAATGATCTGCCCGAGTGTGCCCGACGCACAAATAGTACCGGCCGCGATTTCAGGTGCATACCCTCGCTTGATCATGGTCGGCAAAGACAGTAACCCCATCGTGACAACCGTGGCGCCAACGATCCCGGTGCTTGCAGCGAGCAGCATGCCGACGAGCGTAACCGAGATGCCCAGGCCGCCGCGCAAGCTTCCGAACAGCAAGCTGAGCGTATCCAGCAGCTCATCGGCAATGCGAGCCCTTTCCAGTGTTACGCCCATGAACACAAACAGTGGAACAGCGACCAGCGTTTCATTGGTCATGATGCCGAATACCCTGTTTGGCAAACCCGACAACAAGGCCTCGTGAAAGCCGCCACCCAGGACACCGAGCCCGGCAAAGAGCAGCGCCGTACCGCCGAGCGTGAATGCAACCGGAAAGCCGGCCAGCAGTAACAGTATTACCGTCAGAAAGAGCAGTGCGGCGACCCACTCCATGCTCAGCCCTGCCGCAAGGTTTTCAGCGAGCGCAGCAACAAGGACAAGCCCTGCATGGTCACTGTGACGGGCATGAGCAACAACACGGACTTAAGCAGTGGGATGAGCGGGTACGGCAGTCCGCCGGATTCGCGTGAGGCCTCGCGCAAACTCCAGGATGCGGCGACGAAATCGACGGACTTCCAACCCAGGAAAACGCACAAGGGAAAGAGAAATATAATGACGCCAACCAGGTCGACCCAGGCACGATGCGCCGTGCTCATCGTTCGATAAAACACATCGACGCGCACGTGATCCTCCTGTTGCAGGGTATACGCGGCGCCCATCATGAATACTACGGCGTGCATCCAGATCACCGACTCCTGCAACCAGATGAAGCCGGCATCGAATACGTATCGCATTACGACGACGATGAAGGTGATGATCACCATGAACAGAGTCAGCCAGGCGGACGCCTTGCCAATGACGGTGCTTATTCGATCGGCTAAGCTGGTTGGCATTTCGCTATTCACAATAGCGCGCTGGCACTCAGGTGCGCCAGAAGGTCGGCGTAATCAGAACCAGCAGGGTAAAGATCTCCAGGCGGCCAAGCAACATTCCAGCGACAGAGATCCACTTGGCCGTGTCAGTTAGCGACGTGAAACCGTGGGCGACGTCGCCAAGGCCGGGGCCCAGGTTATTCAATGTTGCGGCGACGGCGGAGAACGCCGTGACCTGGTCGAGGCCTGTCGACATCATCGCGAGAAGCATGGCCCCGAAGACGATGATGTAGACGGAGAAAAAGCCCCAGACTGCATCGACGACGCGATAGGGGACCGCCTTATTGCCGAGCTTGACCGGAATCTCGGCACTCGGATGCACGAGGCGCACGATTTCGCGGACCCCCTGCTTGTACACCAGCAGCCAGCGGATGACCTTGATTCCACCGGCCGTTGATCCCGCAGAGCCGCCGACGAAGCTCGCGAATATCAGCATGACCGGCAGGGCTGCCGGCCATATCGCGAAGTTCTCAGTCGTGAAGCCCGTGGTTGTCGCGATAGACACCGCCTGGAACAGGCCATTGATAATCGTCTGTCCGGCGTCGTCGAGGCCCCTGTAGTTCAGAAGAATCGCTACGACGGTTGCGGAAAGGGCCAACAGTATAGCGCTGTAGGCACGAAACTCCGGGTCCTGAAAATAGTGCTTTATGGAAACGTATCGCCAGGCGAAAAAATGCAGCGAGAAGTTGATGCCTGCGACAAACATGAAGAAAACAGCAACAAGGTCGACCGCAGCACTGTCGAAATACCCGATACTCAAATCGTGCGTTGAAAAACCGCCGATCGCGACGGTCGAAAACGCGTGACACAGCGCATCAAACCAACCCATCCCGGCGATCCGATAACCCAACATGCAGGTAATGGTAAAAGCGAGATATACGTACCAAAGCGCTTTAGCCGTCTCTGTGATACGAGGAGTGAGCTTGGTGTCTTTAACGGGTCCGGGTGTCTCAGCCCGATACAGCTGCATACCGCCGACGCCGAGCATCGGCAGTACGGCGACGGCCAGAACGATGATGCCCATGCCGCCGAGCCATTGCAGCTGCTGTCGGTAATAGAGAATAGAAACAGGAAGCTCGTCGAGT
>Ga0265303_10000746_pt1 | contig 19077 bp, 17 predicted proteins | sample Helome_2_FD_192494 | JGI IMG/M metagenome (GOLD analysis project Ga0265303, IMG submission 192494) | Marine sediment microbial communities from subtidal zone of North Sea - Hel_20160317 (Illumina Assembly) | ecosystem: Environmental > Aquatic > Marine > Subtidal zone > Sediment ... | reverse complement strand
GTTAAACAATACATTCAGTAGTTTGACTGAGTCGTTTCAGTCGAACCAGGCGTTACAGGCATCGACTCTGGTTGGTCGCCGCGTGATGGTGCCTTCGTCAAACGGTTACCTGGCCAGCGGTGAATCGCTGCAGGGTTCGGTGGAGCTCGCTCAACCCGCGAGCAAGGTGACAATTACGATCGAAAATCAGGCCGGCCAGATCGTCAATCGACAGGAACTCGGTGTGCAACAGGCAGGGCTGATTGATTTTGAATGGAATGGTATGGACGCCAGCGGCAATCCACTGCCGACTGGTGAATACCAGATCGCTGCCGAAGTTCGTCGAGGCAACGAGGTTAGCGCAGGACAGATGTATGCGGTGGTTGATGTCGAGAGTGTAACGCTCGGCGTCGGTGGTCAGGATCTTACGCTTAGCGTATCTGGCCTCGGCGATATCGACATGGGCCAGGTTCGGAAAATAATGTAACAAAGCAGGAGAAAACAATGTCATTTAATACAGCACTTAGCGGACTACAGGCCGCAACCGTCGATCTTAGCGTTACCAGCAACAACATCGCTAACGTCGCCACCACCGGGTTCAAGAGTTCGCGTACCGAATTCGGCGACCTGTATGAAATATCACCTTTCGGCAATACGCCTAACCAGGTCGGCAGCGGGGTACAGGTGTTGAGCGTGAGCCAGGAGTTCGACCAGGGCAACCTGAAGTTCACCGATGCCAGTCTCGATATGGCAATCAGCGGACAGGGTTTCTTTATCACCAACAAAAGCCTGACCGGCAGCGACATCTCTTATACCCGCGCCGGCCAGTTCGGTGTTGACAGTACCGGTACCATTACCAATAGCCAGGGCGAATACCTGCAGGCTTTCCCGGTAGATGCGAATGGAAATGTCACCTCGACCAGCCTCAACACCACGGTGCCGATTCAGTTGCCGGCAACCACCGGTGCTCCGCAGGCGACTACTGAAGTTGAAGTCGGCCTGAATCTGGATGCCTCGACAATCGCCCTCGACCCCGCCCTGTTCGACCCGACCGCAAGTAATACCTATTCGCATTCGACTTCGACCACGGTGTATGATTCACTCGGAGCGTCGCATGTAATGTCCTATTACTTCATTCATGACTTGCCGGGATCAGCGACCAATGCACTCAATGATCCTAACCAGTGGATCGTTTCCAGCTATTTTGATGGCGCCGAAGTCGATATTGCCGGCGGTACCACCGTCAACCACTTAAACAGCGGTTTGCCGGTTACGCAGGATGTTGGAATTATAAATTTCAATGCCGACGGTAGTTATAACAGCAACACCCCGGCCGCGTTGCAAAATGTAGCGATTCCATTGACCACCGGCGCTAATCCACTCACTGTCCTGCATGATTTCGCGAATAACGGTACTACCCAGTTTGCGACAGCGTTTTCGGTGAGTACGCTTGATCCGGACGGTTATGCTACCGGTAGACTGACCGGGCTCGATATTTCTGAAGATGGAGTGCTGCGCGCGGCTTACAGTAACGGTATCTCGGTTCCGATGGGTCAGGTCGCCATGGCTGATTTCCCCAATTCCCAGGGATTGCGTGCGATTGGTGGTTCTGCGTGGCAGGAAACCATTGATTCGGGCGCGGTGATCACCGGCGCCGCCGGTACCGGGCGTTTCGGCCTGATTCAATCGGGGGCACTGGAAACTTCCAATGTCGATTTAACCCAGCAACTGGTGAACCTGATTACCGCACAGCGGAATTTCCAGGCGAACGCGCGTTCGATCGAAACATCGAACACCATCACCGATACCGTGATCCAGATTCGATAAGGATTGAAGGTTTAACAGCAAATGGATAAGTATCTTTACCTGGCGATGAATGGAGCTGCGCAAGCGATGCTTGCGCAGCAAAACAATGCCAATAATCTCGCCAACATCAGTACCGTTGGCTTTAAGGCAAACCTGGACCACTTCGAGTCAAATATGGTCTCTGGTCCGGGATATTCAGATCGCGTTTACGTCACAGATGAGCCTGCCGGAGCCAATTTTACCCCGGGTGCCATTACCACTACCGGACGCGATCTTGATCTCGCGATCAACGGCGAGGGCTGGTTTGCGGTGCAAGCCGCTGACGGTAGTGTCGGCTATTCCCGACGTGGCGATTTCAGGATCGATCCTTCCGGACTGCTGCTCAATGGCGCAAATCAGATTGTGCTGGACGATGGTGGTCCGATAACGATCCCGCAATTTGAAAGCCTCGAAATTGGCCGCGACGGCAATATCAGTATTCGTGCCGCCGGCCAGGCCGCCAATACCGTGGTGGGAGTTGCTCGAATTCGTCTGGTCAATCCACCGTTGAGTCAGCTGGTTCGTGGCGAGGATGGATTATTTCGTACTCGCGATGGTGCTGCCGCCCCTGCCGATGCGTCGGTTTCGGTAACTTCCGGAGCGCTTGAGTCGAGCAATGTCAATGCGGTGGACGCGATGGTGCGCATGATCGATTACTCACGTTACTACGAACATCAGGTCAAACTGATGAAACTGGCCAGCGAGAACGACGCTGCCAGTGCTCGTCTGATGCGCATGTCGTCATAGCATGGCAAAATAGCCTGGTTCCCATGATCGAGGATCAGACTTGAGCGATACAGATAGTGCACGCAAGGATTACCTGGCCCTGCGCGACCGGGTCAACAGCGCCCACCTGGCAACCCTTGGCTGCGATGCAACCCCGGAGGCAAGTTACGCTCCCTGCGTCTGGCGTGATGGGCATTGTTTTGTATTTCTGAGTGAACTTGCCAGTCACACGCAAAATATCAAACTTAATTCGTCGATAAGCCTGATGCTGATCGAGGCGGAGACAGCGGCAGGGAATGCGTTTGCGCGCAAGCGCATCAGTCTTTTCGGCAGCGCGGGAATTGTTGCTCGTACCGACCATACCTACAAAACTGTCATCAACGACTTTTATCATCGCTTCGGTGATGTCATGAAACTTATCGAACCGTTAGCGGACTTTCATCTGTTCCGCATTATTGTGCAGCGCGGTCGATTTATTCGCGGCTTCGGACAGGCTTACGAATTGACTGGCGACAGGCTTGAACAATTAAACCATATAGATCCCGGGAAATAGCAGCCTGTTTGCTAGAGCCATTAAAATACTGCTGCACAGAGTTCATTGACGGCGACGGTCAGTAATTTTCATATTCGTATAAATCGGCAATCTGAAGTCAGGCTTGTTTGCCAGACAAATGTCGAAACCTGCGCGGGTGAAATAAGTGCAATATTTGGTAGCAACTTCGATATGCCTGTGGTCTACTACCGCCAGCTTAAATCAGTGGCCCATGACCCTGCTGCCGAAGAACCGGCGCCAGACGGTCAAATTAATCAAGGCCAAGTAACTGGAGGAGATAGCTGCCAAATAAAAATATAACGGCAGTGAGAACGAGAGAGGCGCCGATAGGCGCCTTTTTTTTGTTCTGCGCTGAAGTTTCGGACAGCTGTCAAAAGCCATCTCAAAGCGTTCATTTACTTGCCTGTAATCTGCGTGCTTTGAGCTGTTAATCTCCTCGTCTGCGTTTCGCTCCTGACGCCCAGGATGATTCAACAACGTAGGTCATCTCCACGAAACCCTCGCCTGTTTCGCCGTTGCTGGCGGAGACACTGAGGTGTATGACTCATAGGTTTCAGGGGCCGACGGAAGTCATGTTGGATTTCGTTGCTATAATAACTTGTCATGAAGTACTACTTTAAAGTATGCGTGATTTTCATTTTTCTGGTAGCGCCACTGCAGGCTGATCAGGATGCGATTGTTGTGCGTGCAGCACTGGTATATTCCGCTACCAGTAGCACCTCGCAAACAGTAGGTAAAATCGCTGCCGGTACCCGGGTCAGCGTGTATGGGCGTGAAGGTGGCTGGAAAGAAGTTTATTACGAAAAAGAGTCGATAATCGGCTGGGTACGCAGTTACCAGATACGCGAGGGCAGTCTTACTCCGGCCGTGGAAGGAGAAACCGCATCGGACTCTCGTGGATTTCTCGCCGGCCTGGCTACTTTTTCCCGTAAGGCTAGCGGCTTCTTCCGGTCCAGTAGTTCGCCTACCAGCTCCAGTACCGCGACTATCGGCGTCAGGGGATTGAGCGAAGCGGAGATCAATGCCGCCAGGCCGGATTACGATGAGTTTAAACAGATGCAGCAATATGCCAGTAATAATATGCGACTGCTCGAATTCAGCCAAACTGGTCGACTCAGCGTAAACAATGTAAAACATTTAGCCGCAAACAAAAAACAGGATAGAAGTACTGGCGCTAACGGGGCTAATCAAAAATGAATGGAAAATACCGTTATTCATTAATACTGGTTATTGGCCTGTGGTTTGGCAGCATGGGATCGGCAGCAGCTCTTGATTTGGGTGAACTGGTTGATTTAGGTAACAAGTTAAAGAAAATTGTCGGTGAGGTACCTGTAGAGGAAGAAATCAAGATCGGTGGTAACCTGATATCGGGTCTGCTTGGTGCGGCACCCCTGGTCAAGGATCGAGCCTTGCAACAATATGTAAACGATGTCGGTTACTGGGTTGCTTCGCGCTCTTCGCGCAGCGACTTACCCTGGACATTCGGGGTCATAGATTCTGACGGTATCAACGCTTTTGCAGCGCCGGGCGGGTATGTCGTGATTACGCTCGGTCTATACAACCTGCTGCAAAATGAAGCCCAGCTCGCGGGGGTTCTGGCACACGAGATTGCTCACGTGGTGCGTAAGCACCATTTGACGGCCCTGCAAAAATCCATGCAACGTGAATTCTGGACAGACTTGACGATGATCGCGGTGGATGACAAAAAAAAGGGCCGCAAGGTCGAAAAACTGGTTAATGCAGGGGTTCAGCTTTATGCCACCGGTCTCGATCGGGACGACGAATTCGATGCTGATTTACGCGGTGTGGTGTTGGCGGCGCGGGCAGGCTATGATCCGTTTGCCCTGCTCGACGTATTGACTACTATCGACAGTATTAACCCGACAGCCGAAGAATTGACCGTAATGTTGAACACTCATCCCCCGATCGATAATCGTCTAATCAGACTCGCCGAGCAGATGGATGGCCAGCTGGACAGCTTTGCCTCGGGGCGCACCAACCCCGAACGTTTTCGGCATGTTGCACTAAACCCTTAAACTGCCACCATGGCAGTACCGGCGGAGACTCTTTCTGGTATGCATGACATTAGCGATGCTGACCGCGCGGTATGCCGCTGGTTAAAATTGTGCCTGGTTTTGATTTTCTCGATGGTTATCCTCGGTGGCGCGACACGGCTTACCGGATCCGGGCTGTCTATGGTGACCTGGCATCCAACCGGGATGTTGCCCCCGCTTGGTCACGAGCAATGGCTCGAAGAATTTAATCTTTACCAGCAATTCCCCGAGTTCCAGAAAATAAATCGTCATATGACCCTGGAAGGCTTCAAGCAGATCTTCTGGTTCGAATATTCCCACCGTATGCTGGGCAGGCTGATAGGCCTGGTATTTCTGTTGCCGTTTATCTATTTCTGGCTGCGCAAGATGATAAAACCTGGTTTGACACCAAGGCTGATCGTCATGTTTTTACTGGGCGGGCTCCAGGGTCTGCTCGGTTGGTACATGGTTAAGAGCGGGCTGGTTAGCAATCCACATGTCAGCCAGTATCGATTAAGTGCACATTTACTGAGCGCAATTCTGATCTACGGCTTCATTCTGTGGACGATATTCAATCTGGCTACTACAGATAAATATCGCCGACTTGCTGATTCGAGTGTTGCCGTTTGGCGCAAGGCTTCGTTAGGACTGGTTTCCCTGTTACTGGTCACAATCGTGTCCGGCGGTTTCGTCGCCGGTCTCAAGGCCGGGCTTATTTTTAATACCTTCCCACTGATGGGTGGCAATTTGATACCCGAAGGTGTCGGCGCCTTGTCACCGTGGTACCTGAATCCGCTGGAAAATATGGTAACGGTGCAATTCAACCACCGTTGGCTGGCTATAGGTACCGGGATACTGTTAATTGTCTGGTATATCCGCGGGCGTTCCCGTTTCGGCGAGCCTGTGCTGCAACGCAGTTTCAAGCTGGTCGGCATGATGGTGATTGTGCAGTTGCTGCTCGGTATCGCCACGCTGCTAATGCAGGTCCCCGTAATACTGGGAGTGTTACATCAGGCGGGCGCCCTGTTATTGTTCAGTGTCCTGCTGTTTAATATTCATGCGCTCAGCCGGGTGTAGTTGGTGGCTTAGATGGTTATAATTGGCCAACTTGAATAAAACGAGACCGACACCCGATGGGTAGCTCCAGAATTGGACATGGCTATGATGTGCACGCGTTCGCTGACGGCGACGGCTTTGTGCTGGGCGGGGTATATATCAGCTGTGCCCGGGCGATTGTTGCCCACTCGGATGGCGATGTGCTTATCCACGCGCTTTGTGATGCCTTGCTTGGTGCGCTGGGGCGTGGCGATATCGGTCAATTGTTTGCCGATGACGATGCGCACAATGAAAACCGGGATAGTCGAGAGTTTCTGCGCGAAATCAAACAGTTAGTCGATGCCGATAGTTACCGGTTGGGTAATGCCGATCTCACTATCATTGCACAGGCGCCAAAAATGGCAGCTCATACCATGGCGATGAAGCATAACCTGGCGCAGGATCTGAGCTGCCGCACTGAGCGTATAAATATCAAGGCGACCACCACCGAGGGACTCGGGTTCATTGGTCGCGAGCAAGGCATCGCAGTAGCGGCCGTGGTATTACTGGAGCAAGCTTAAGATGACGCTGGGTCCGGTTATGCTCGACATCAAGGCTTGCGCGCTCGACGATGATGATCGCAGACGACTCATGCACCCCGAGGTCGGAGGCGTCATTTTATTCAGTCGCAATTACCAGGGCTCCGAACAGCTCGCCAGCCTGTGCAGCGAAATCCACGCACTTAGAGATCCGCGCCTGGTGATCGCGGTCGACCAGGAAGGTGGGCGGGTGCAACGATTTCGCGATGGTTTTCAGGCGTTACCGGCAATGGGACACCTGGGCGATCTCTATGATCAGGATCCGACCCAGGCGCTACAGAGCGCTGAAACCTTCGCCTGGGTAATGGCCGCGGAACTGCTCCACTACGGGGTCGATTTGAGCTTTGCGCCGGTACTCGATATCTTCAATCCGGTAAGTAGTGTAATTGGTGATCGTGCCTTCCATCGAGATCCCGAAAAGGTTGCTCACCTGGCTAATGCCTGGGTGCGCGGGATGCGCAGTGCGGGCATGGAAGCCGTCGGCAAACACTTCCCGGGCCATGGTTCGGTTGAGGGAGATTCGCATCATGTAATGCCTTTCGATCGACGCAGTTTTACCGAAATCGAAATGCTGGACCTGGTTCCATTTCGGCGGGTTATTACTACCCATTTAGCAGGCATTATGATGGCACATGTAATTTATGATCATGTTGATGAAAATGCCGCGGGTTATTCAAGATACTGGATCGAGACAGTGTTGCGTACGCAGTTGGAATTCGATGGGATTGTTTTTAGCGATGACCTGAGTATGAGTGGCGCCGAATCGGTAGGTGGTTACCCTGAACGTGCCAGGCACGCACTCGCGGCCGGCTGTGATATCTTACTGGTTTGTAATAATCCTGAGGGCGCCGACGAGGTGCTGGAGTCATTGCAGGGATACTCTAATCCGACTTCACAATTGCGCATGATACGTTTGCATGGGCAGGCTGCGAAGACGGACCTGTTTACAAGCCGGGTTTGGCGAAATGCCTGCACGCGATTAGAAGCGTTCAATCAGCGCCTGGGGCTGGCAGAAAGTGGGGACTTATTCGAATAATGTTTGATTTTCAAAACTGGCTGCCCGGTTTAAACCCTGAACTGCTGTGGATAATACAGGTATTCATTATCGTCCTGGCAACCGCGCTGGTTGGTTTTATCGCCAAGCGCGTACTCATAAAAATGGCGGCTAAAGTGGGTAGCACCCGTACTCGCTGGGATGATGTCGTACTGAAAGCCCTGGCGCGCCCAATTACATGGGTAATCTGGCTGGAGGGTCTCGATATTGCGGCTGATGTTATCTATGCCGAGACACAGAGCGCCATATTCAGCTATTCGGATTCGGTGCGCGACGTGGGCATACTGCTTTGCCTCACCTGGTTCGTACTCGGTATTATCCGTGGCGCGGAAGAAGAATTTACCCGGCAATCCGACCAGGTAGACAAGACCACTGCGCAGGCGATCGGCAAGTTACTGCGCCTGGTGGTCATCATTACCGCGGCGCTGGTCATACTGCAGACCCTGGGCTATAGCATTTCCGGGGTGCTGGCGATGGGAGGTGTCGGTGGTATCGCGATTGGTTTTGCAGCCAAGGACTTGCTGGCCAATTTCTTTGGAGGATTGATTGTTTACCTGGACCGGCCGTTTGCGGTTGGCGACTGGATCCGCTCTCCTGATCGAGATATCGAGGGAACCGTGGAACATATTGGTTGGCGCATGACGATGATCCGTAATTTTCAGTCGCAACCCATGTATGTGCCTAACTCGGTGTTCACCACAGTTATCGTTGAAAATCCGTCGCGCATGTCAAATCGGCGTATCTATGAAACCATCGGTTTGCGATACTCGGATCTGACCAGCATGGATCAGGTAGTTGCCGACGTCGTGGCGATGCTGAAAAATCACCCGGAGATCGAGCCCGACAAAACGATGATTGTTAATTTCAATGAATTTTCCGATTCCTCGGTAGACTTCTTCGTCTATTGCTTTACCAAAACAACCCAGTGGGTAAAATTCCACGAGGTTAAACAGGACGTGATGCTGCGCATCGCCGAGATTATTACTGCAAACAACGCCGAGATAGCATTTCCAACATCGACCATTCATATTCCCGAACCAATCGCGGTAGATAATTCGTAACATGGACGCGGACAGAGCCCAGCAAGTGCATCAAGGTGCCGAACTATTGTTCGATGATAAGACGGTTGAACAGTCGATTGTTGAGCTGGCGCAGCAAGTCGAACGCGACTGCGCGCAGGATTTTCCGCTGGTACTATGCGTCATGAACGGTGGACTCTACCTGACTGGACAACTGCTGCGTCACTGGGACTTCCCGTTGACCCTCGATTATGTGCATGCCACCCGGTATCGGCTGGCGACTCTTGGCAAAGACGTATTGTGGAAGGCATACCCGCAAAACGAAATAAAAGACCGTAACGTGATAATTGTCGATGATATTTTTGACCAGGGGTACACGCTGGAAGAAGTCAAATCCTATTGTCTGAAACACGGGGCTAAAAAATGTACCAGTGTTTTTCTGATTCGTAAAACCCACCAACGTAAACAGGCGGATATCAAGCCGGATTTTGCTGGACTCGAATGTGAAGATTGCTATGTATATGGTGTTGGCATGGACTTGAATGGGCACTTCCGTAATTTGTCCAGTATCTATGCCTTACCTGAAAAGGTCGTCTAATGCTTGCCATCATCGGGGGAAGTGGTCTTTATTCACTGGGTGAGGATTTTGAGCTCGAGGAACAGGTCTCGCGCAATACGCCTTGCGGTGATACTTCGGCTGATATTTTACTGGGACGTTGGCAGGATATCCCGCTGGTGTTTTTACCTCGCCACGGCCCTGGCCATCGAGTGCCGCCGCATCGGGTTAACTATCGCGCCAACATCTGGGCGTTAAAACAACTCGGCGTGGCAAAAATTATTGCGGTAAACGCCGTGGGTGGAATCACTGGTGATAGCCCACCGTTGACGCTGGTACTGCCAGACCAGATTATCGATTACAGTTCAGGACGTGGGCATACTTTCTTCGATGGTGACGACGGCCAGGTTTCACATGTGGATTTCAGCTGGCCCTATAGCGCGGAATTGCGTGGTATTTTACTCGAGGCTGGCTTGCTGCAGGGACAGCCTCTGCTCGCTTCAGCGACCTATGGCAGCACCAACGGCCCTCGCCTCGAAACTGCAGCCGAAATAACTCGTATGCTACGGGATGGCTGTAACGTGGTAGGCATGACCGGTATGCCCGAAACCGTGCTGGCGCGGGAACTGGAAATAGATTATGCATGTCTGGCATTGGTGGTTAACTGGGCTGCCGGGGTTGAAGACAAAACCATCAGCATGCAGGAAATCCTGGCTAATGTGGAGCAGGGCATGCACCAGGTGAAGGCATTATTACTAGCTGCGGCCAGGTTGATCCAGCAATGAACTACTGTAGTCAGTGCGGACAACCGGTTAGTCTGAAAATTCCTGTAGATGACAACCGTGAACGCTTTGTTTGCGATCACTGTGGTTATGTGCACTATCAAAATCCGAATAATGTCTGCGGCGCCCTGTTGACGTGTGGCGACAAAATTTTACTGTGTAAGCGTGCTATCGAACCGCGCTATGGACTGTGGACTTTACCGGCGGGGTTCATGGAGAACAATGAAACCGTCGCCGAGGCTGCAGCGCGGGAAGCGATGGAAGAGGCCAATGCGCAGGCTGGTCCGCTGACCCTGTTCGGGATATTCAGCATGCCTTACATATCACAGGTGTACCTGATGTTTCATGGTGAACTTGTCAGCGAGGAAATTTCGGCGGGCCTGGAAAGTCTCGATGTCGGCATGTTTACCCAGGACCAGATACCCTGGGAGGAACTCGCCTTCCCGGTGGTGAACCACAGCCTGAAGTTATTTTATGAGCACGGTACCGAGCGGGTACATCATGCCTGGTTTAGCCGGGGCCCGGACCGTAGCGTAGAATTACATTCCATTGACTAGCTAGCGGGACGGTCAGTCTCCCTGGCTTGTACTTACGGCTTGCGAAGCCGCTCTGCGCCAGACATTTAAGTTGTTGCAGCTAGGGCAGTGAAATATCGGTGAACTCGGCAACTATCGACATGTTACGACCATTGTTTTTGGCTTCGTAGAGGGCGATATCGGCCCGTTTGATCAGTTCTTTGATGCTTTCCCCCTTCACGATGGCGGCACATCCGAGACTGGTTGTTATCTGTCCGACCTTTTCAAAATCGGTGCTTGCAACAAGCTTGCGAATGGTTTCTGCAATTGGCAGCAAGTCGCTTTCCTCTATCGTAGTGCAACATATCAGGAATTCTTCACCGCCCCACCGCGCCCCAAAATCGCTGGTACGAATTGCGCTGGCGATTATCAGCGCGAGTTTTTTCAGCACCCTGTCCCCGGTATCGTGACCAAAGCTGTCGTTAACATTTTTGAAGTGATCGATATCCATCATAATGATGCCAAAGCGCTGATCGTGTCGTTCGAAGCGAGCATACTCCTGGCGCAGAATCTGATTCATATGGGTGCGGTTCGACAGGCCGGTCAAATTGTCGGTTAACGCCATGCGGGTTAATTCGCTATTATCTTCGAGCAGTTCCTTTTGGGTATCGAGTAATGACTCGGTGCGTTCGTGAATCTTCTGCTCCAGGTAGTTATTCATTTCCTGCAACTGACCCGATAATTTACGTCCATACCAGATCGCAATGAAGGTTACCGTTACGCTGACGATAACCGCAATGATCGAGAAAATGGCAATCTGGGTACGGCTTTTCTCGGCATCGCCACTGGCCATGAGCAATACTTTTTGCACATCCATACGTTGCGCCTGGGTGAGCTCTGCCAGGTGAGACAGTAACGGTGCTGTTTTAGGCAGTACTTCCTGCAGCAGCACCTTACTGGCTTCGTCACGACTGCCATTGAGAAACAGCACCGACACCTGACGATTTAAATCGCTGATATCACGATCGAGGCGATCGATCGCCGCCATGATTTCACGCTCGCGCGGCACCAGCATAGGCACTAACCGGTCGTGGGTTTCGTTGTAGGCGCCGCTTAAGCGATTGATATTTGGCCAGGAGGCGTCCTCGTTAAAATTCTCATCATGCAGCAGCATGGATTGCATAAAACGAGTGCGGTTATGAATAATGGTCGACAACTCATTTATCAGATTTATTTTTTCGAGTTGATGGGTAACCTGGAGGCTGACTTCGCGATTGCTGCCACTGGTCGAGTGAAACGCGATGAAGGCCAGGGCTATCATCATCAGGATGACGATGGTAAATCCGTAGATAAGAAAACGAGTGGGGTGGTGCATTACCGAGTTTTTTCCTTAAGACCTGGCGTCCTTTTTCCTGAGTTTTCGGACAGGCATTAATCTAATTATAGGATACTGGCACAAATTTTTTGCTGAATCTGATCGATATTGTGAAAAATCACGCCATGGATGTCGCTGTCGAGGGTGGTCAGTGTCCTGTTTTCGGCAATGATCAGCTTATCGAGTGTGTGGATGCTGGCGGGATCCACGACAGGATCTCGATCTCCCTGGTAAAGATGGACATCTGCATTGATCGTGATGCTATCTTCGGTTAAGTGGTCGATAAGCTGCTGTAATTGATAGAGTGCCCGGACAGGTACATGGCGGTAGTTGATTTCCGGGTTTTCGGGCTCGTTGGGGGTGAAGGGCATTAATCCTTCCGAACTCACCCAACTGACCAGCCGGTTGGCATGGTGTACCAGGGGCACGAAAACCATATTTCTGTTTTTGAAATGCGCTGGCGCGTTAACACTGGTCACCGACCTGATTTTCTTGGCGGGATGATTCGCCGCGAAATTTAACGCCAGCAAACCTCCGGTCGAAAAACCAACGATATGTATCGACTGGCTGAATGCCCTGAGAATGTCATAGCCTCTTGCCACCGATCCCGCCCAATCATGCCAGCTGCGGCTGCGCAAATCCCAGGGTGAGGTGCCGTGGCCCTTGAGTCGAACGCCAAGCACATGATGACCGGCCGCATGCAGGCGTTCGCCAAGGCTTTTCATCTCTGCGGGACCGGACAGGAATCCGTGAATCAGCAAAACCGCCGATGCTGATTCCCGGGTAGATTTCAGGAAAAACCAGTTGGCGTCGGCGGTTTGCGTTTGCTGTGAATTAATCTCTTCATAACGCTCGCGTTGAAACTGTTTACGATCCCATTCATAGGCAATAATCTGGTCGTTGAAACGATAATCGGCAAAGGTGTGTGCATCGATCTTGTCGGCACGCAGCATCGCCCTGTCGATGCTACGGGTCACATGAGATAAAGGGCTGATTTCATTCGCGTATACGCTGATCAGGTTTTCGGTGCGTACTTCATCGACCGCAAAATCCGCGGTCAGTTTTTGATCAAGCACATACTCGCCTTGCTCAACATGTACTAATTTCATGTTGCGCGCAGTCTTGAGGAACTGTTCCAGTCGGCTACTCCCGGTACTGACAATCGCCCCGTACTCCTCCGGATTACACAAACTGCGATGTAACTCTGACTCTGATTCCTGCAATTGCTTGATACTGAGATAAAGCATTTTATGAAAGCGAGCACAGTTGATTTGTCGCAAGCCCTGCTGGTACAGCTTGACTATTATCTGTGAGGCGATATGACTGAGATTGATAGTGACTGCCTCGTACATCGAGCGCATGTAGTCGTCGCGCACCTTACTGGATTTGGCTCGCATGGCGATCGCATGAATGCGCCCGCCCCAGTGACCTGAGCTGGGTTTGAGCCTGAATAACTCGTCCAGCGATTCAAAGCGATGCACGACATTGGGCAGCATTCTTTTTTCCCACCACTTCCAGTATTTGCCGGCGACTATTGGTCGTGAAAAGCGGATATCCATATCGGTATGCTTGAACAGCAGGTTGCCCTCGATGATCAACTCTTCGGTAAAGCGCTTGTTTATACCCTTGTTAAACAGGCGCGCGACCTGGTGCAAAATATTGTCACTGACCCGGATCGGGTAGAAAGTAATGTGGCTGGGTACGATGACAGTGGGTTTGACTGCTTTCATCATCAAGTCCTCGAGATCATCGAAACCCAGTTGTTCAGCCCACCGTTCGACCCGATGGTATTTGCCGGCAGCGTAATCGTGCAACAGCGCGGTTTTAAACGCATCCAGTGCCAGTGCGATGACTGCCGCTCCGCGGTGGTGTTTGCGTCTCTCGTTGGCGGTACGGGAGAACACGCTGTACCGACCCTTTTGATCAACCACGCGCTTGTCCTTGACCATGCCACCTTCGGGGAAAACAACCAGCTTGCGGCCATGCAGAATCTCGCGTGCCAAAAACGGAAACAGATCAGGCAGATCATTCGGCACCACACCTATGGAATAGAGGAACTGGCTAAATCGCTCGTCGCCTTCAAAAAATTCAGCCGAAGCCACCGATCGACAATAGGCGCCGGTAGCCTCCTTTATCAAAACCTGCGGGATGAAGGTTTCGAAGCGCGCGAAATGATTGAACAGAAATATATCGCCCTGGTGCACCGGATCGTTTTCACCGCTACCTTCCTGGTGCATCTTGATGTTGAGTTTGAGTAGCTTTCTAGTGGTGCCAAACGCCCTGACACAAAAATCATAGACCCTGGTGTTGATTTGCGGATTATCCGGTTTGACGGGCATCTGTCAGCTACCTTTGCTGCCTGAAATTGCTGCGATTGCAGGAATCATATGGTTGAGGCTCAAAATATTGTTTAGAAGTTCCGCCTGCGGCCGATAAACCGGACGTAATAACTGTTGCTTATACCAATGCGCAAGCGTACTTGTCTATATCTGCTTTTAATAGTGGCTCTGGCCCATGGTCGGGCATTGGCGGCTGAACCCCGTTATGATTTTCGTATTGTGATCGATGTTTCCGGCAGCATGAAACAAACCGATCCACAGAATTTGCGCGTGCCGGCGTTAAAATTGATCAATGGCCTGATACCAACCGGGTCGCGTGCAGGTGTCTGGACCTTCGGGCGCTATGTCGATATGGCGGTGAAATGGGGTAAGGTAGATGACAACTGGCGCAAGCAGGCAGATCTGGGCGCCGACAAAATCCATTCCAATGCCCTGTTAACCAATATTGAAAGTGCGTTGGCGCGCGCAAGGGTCGGTTGGGATAAGCCCGATGCGAAAACCACGCGTATTCTGCTGTTACTGACCGACGGCAAGGTGGATATTTCCAGCGATCCTGACAAGAACGCAAAATCGCGTGCCAGCGTTTTAAACGCAAGCCTGGCAACATTCAAATCGTCAGGCGCGCAAATTCACACAATCGCGCTGTCACGTGGCACCGATGAGGTTTTGCTAAAGCAGCTTGCCCTTGAAACAGGAGGATCCTTTGCGGTCGCGCAAAGTGCCGATGAGCTGCAAAAGGTATTTTTCAAAATGTTTGAACGTGCCAGTGAACCCGACACTGTTGCATTGAAGGGCAAGGAGTTTTCGATAGATGCCAGCATCAAGGAAATGACCCTGTTAATTTTCCGCGGCCCGGGTAGTCAGCCAACCATTCTGATTCCTCCCGATAGCCCCGCTATCAGCCTGCAAAAAACACGTGGAGCTCGCTGGCGTAGCGGCCAGGGCTACGATTTGATTACGGTTAAAAAGCCCGCCGCGGGCACCTGGCGAATCGATGCCGTGCTCGACCCCGACAATCGCCTGATGGTGGTTACCGATTTAAAGTTGAAGGTTAGTGGTATACCTGCCTACAGCACGCCGCGTGAAGCATTTAAAATTGCCGCTGAACTGTTTAATCAAAACAGGAAAATCAGCAAGAACAGTTTCCTGCGCTTTGTCGATTTCGAACTTGGCCATATTGATGTCGATGGTAGTGAATCCCGATACGCGCTGACACATACCAGCGAGCGCAAGGATAAGGGGCAATATCTCTATCAGCTTGAGCAGAAACTAGCCGAGGGCCTGCATAGTTTTGTGGTTGCGGCTGATAGCACAACCTTCAACCGCAGCAAGCGTTTCGACATGCGGGTACAGTGGCCGGTGGAGGTGAAAATCGAGCCTCAGCAGGCGGCTGGTGTTTATGAGTTGAAGTTGCGTGCGCGCGAGGAATATCTCAAACCCGATGGTCTGGTGGCCGATGTCGATATAGAGGCGCCAGACGGGACCAGCAACAGTCTTGCGCTCGAAGCCTCATCAGGATGGCTGCGCACCCTGGTTGAAACCAGCCAGGATGGGCTCTACCACGCGCACATAAAAATCTCGGCGCAATCTCATGCGACCGAGATAGTAGATATAGATCTCGGCAGGTTTTCCATGCTTGGTGTTTATCGTCCAGCTCCAGACGTCGAGCAAGGATCGACAATGACCCCGGATAAGGCAGTCGATGTACCGGATTCGAACGATAATAAAATCAACTGGAAACTGGTTGGGGCGGTAATAGTAGTGGTTAACCTGACGCTTTTATTATTACTGGTATCAGGATGGTGGTTCCTGAAACGGAAGCGGGAAACCGCGGAGCCGGACCTCGACGACGAGGAATTCAGTGCTTGAAGTCAATGCAATTTATTTTATCTTGCTGGCCGAGGGTTTTGTGCTGTTGCTGGTTCTGCTATTGGTCTGGGCATTGATAACATTAATCAGTAGGCGACGTAAGAGCAGGTGTATAGCAGGGTTGCAAGCGCGGCTTAAGAATCGGTCGCTGTTACGAGGCGGGCAAACCAAATCATTTCTGCAGACGGCTTATCACCTTGAAGGTGAAGATCTCAGCACTGCTTTAGCAGACATCGATCGTCATGAAGCCGATTTCTTCGAGCATTTGGTAGCTAGTTTTTACCGGGGTGGTCGCGCGCAACTCGATACCATGGACACTGCCCTGGACAAGTTAATCGCATCCTATAAATGTCTTCAGCCTCGATCCGAATCTGCTGCGCAGGAAGAACTGGAAGCGGTACAGGAAGTTGTTTCTCTACGGGTCGCAAATGAAAGTTTGCGCAGCGAATTATCGGTCGCTAAAAACAAGCTGAGCGATACGATTTCCGAATTTGGTGATATGTTCGGTGGCGGCAAGGACCACCAGCTTAGCCTGCACGAAGTAGTCGAAAGAATAGACGCCATGAAAGCCGACAACGATCCCGGTGAACCACTTAAGGCTCAGAAATAGTCAGGCTCGTTACCCGCGCGCCACTTGATATTGCAACCCACACTGGGAATCTGGTCGGCAGGAATGTCGCTGCCACTTAACAATGCATCAACCGCGCTACGCAAATCATCCCCACTTACCGCAACATTGTTGCCAGGTCTCGATGCGTCGTATTGTCCTCGATAGACCAGCTGATGCGAGCGGTCGAACAAAAAGAAATCCGGGGTGCAGGCCGCCCGGTAAGCGCTCGCAACCTGTTGCGATTCGTCATACAGATAGGGAAATGCAAAACCCTGCAGTTGCGCCAGTTCGATCATCTTCGCGGGACTATCAGCCGGGTATCCGGCAGCGTCGTTGGAATTGATCATGACTACCGCGAGCCCGCGCTGCTGCGCCTGGTTGGCAAATTCAGTAAAAGACTCGATGATATGCAGCACGTAAGGGCAGTGATTACAGGAAAAAACAACCAGCAAAGGCTTGCCGATAAAGTCTGCGAGGCTAACCTGGTTATTGCTGGCGGGCTCCACTAACGAAAATTCGGGGGCCGGCGTGCCAATGCTCAACATGGTCGATGGGGTTTGTGCCATTTGGATGCTCGCTTAAAAAAGAAAGTGGGGGGATTATACTATCAATGCGTCGTCACAGTTAAGCCAGCGAACGCGGTAAATCAAGTGTGCGGTGAAGAGCTCGCCGGGTTTATGCCAGAATTTTTAGAAGGTAGCTGCCTGATAACAGATTAAGGCCACAAATGCCTGAAATTGCATGAGAATTCGCCCGCATTCCTGCCTATACTAGAGGCTGTGAATGCCTACCCCTCAATGCCTTGACCGCGAAAATAAAACAACTGGCGGAGACTCGATCAACCGAGCAGGCGTTGCGTGATGAAATCGAGGATTTACGCGCACAGCTGGCCGCTGCGCAGGCGTTAAGCGATTTTCGAGAATATCGTCGTCAGGAATTGTCCAAAATGCTCAACCTGGGCATCTGGGAATGGGACGAATTAACGGATAAACCGCTTGCCTATTCGGCTGAGCTAGCCGATGTTTTCGGGATTGACCTTGCCGAGCTCGATCGCTTATTCGAAAACCGCGCGGAGTTTGATCGTATTGTCCATCCGGATGATCTGCAACACTACCGCTCGCACCTGGATACCAAGTCCATTCTGCAACCGGGCGTCTGCCATGTATTCGATTTTCGTGTAATCGTTGGTAAAGACGAAGTGCGCCATTTGCGTGAATTCGAACAGGGTGTGTTTGACGATAATGGCAAGTTGGTGTCGAGTTTCGGCATGATACAGGATGTCACCGAAGCCAGGGTCGCTGTCGATGCATTAACGGAGAGCGAAGAACGATATCACTCGCTGTTTGCACAATTGCCGCTCGGCGTACAGGAGGAAGACTACTCCTCTATCAAGAAGGTCGTCGACAAGCTCCAGTTTGAAGGAATTCAAAACCTGGAAGAATATTTTCTGGATAATCCGAGAATACTGCGCGAAATGGTCAGCGCAACTCGCGTCACCAACGTCAACGAGACTTTACTGCGCATTCACGAAGCGGAGTCAAGACAAGAGTTTATCGCGGGCGAGGCTGACGTTGACGAGTGGTGGGACGCGCAATGGGTAAACTACTATGCCGCGGAAATTGCCGCGCTGGCGAGTGACAGGAATTTTTACGATGCTGAACGCGTTGACTCGCGGATGGACGATTCCCTGTTTCAAACCCGCTCAATCGTAAGACTGGTGCGTGGCTACGAAGATACCTGGGAACGGGTTATCACGATCCATGAGGATATCAGCGAGCGTAAAAATGCCGAGGCAGCCCTGATCGAAGCCAAGAACCAGGCGGAGCAGGCCAATGCGGCCAAATCCGAGTTCCTCTCCAGCATGAGTCACGAACTGCGCACTCCATTGAACGCAATTCTCGGATTCTCGCAATTGTTCGCTTATGATCGCGACCTGGATGAGCAGCATCTGGTCAACGCGACAGAAATAAACCGTGCTGGCAAGCACCTGATGTCGCTGATCGATCAGATTCTCGAACTGTCCCGCATCGAGGCCGGGGAGACCGATGTATCACTGGAACCGGTGTCGCTGACGCAGGTTCTCAGTGATAGTGTTCACTGGGTAGCGCCGCTCGCACAGGACCGCAACATCAGCCTGAACTTCAACGAATCGCAGTTCGAAAACTCAAATGTAGTGGCGGATTCGATC
>Ga0265303_10000745_pt1 | contig 19086 bp, 15 predicted proteins | sample Helome_2_FD_192494 | JGI IMG/M metagenome (GOLD analysis project Ga0265303, IMG submission 192494) | Marine sediment microbial communities from subtidal zone of North Sea - Hel_20160317 (Illumina Assembly) | ecosystem: Environmental > Aquatic > Marine > Subtidal zone > Sediment ... | reverse complement strand
CGAGGTGTTTCTTAACCGGATTTTTGCCAACCGCATGCCACGCAAAACCGGCGGCATCGTGCTCGCTCATATTCTTTCCGACCAGGGCAGAATCCGCGCCGAGATGACCATCACCCGGCTGGCTGACAACGATTTTTACCTGCTCTCGGCCGCAGCGGCTGAATTGCGCGACATGGACCACCTGGAGCAGGCGCTGTTGCCGGGCGAACAGGTCGACATCAGCAATATCAGTGACGATCGCGGCGTGCTGGTGCTGGCCGGGCCGCGCGCCCGCGATGTGCTAGCTCCTTTGACTGATGCCGACCTCGGGAGCGGCTCATTTCCCTGGCTGAGCGGCAAGGAGATCACGGTTGCCGGTGTGCCGTTGATCGCTCTGCGCGTGAATTACGTTGGTGAACTGGGCTGGGAGTTGCATGCGCCGATGGAGCGCATGAGCGAACTCTATGCTGCGCTGTGGCAGCAGGGAGAAGCCTTCGGCATGGCGAATTTTGGCCTCTACGCCGTCAACAGCCTGCGCATGGAAAAAGCCTACCGCGGCTGGGGCGCGGAGCTGACCAACGAGGTCACGATGCTGGATTCAGCCATGGAGCGCTTCATCAAGTTCGATAAAGAAGATTTCGTTGGCAAACAGGCCACACTGGAGCAGCGCGAACGTGGCCTGACCATGAAGCTGGTCTATTTCAAAGTCGATACCAGTGATTCCGACGTACGTGGCGGTGAACCCATCTTCGATGACGACACCTGTATCGGCGTAACCACTTCCGGCGCCTGGGGCCACGTGGTGAATAAAGGTCTTGGCTTTGGCTACGTAGACCCTTCACACGCAGCCCCCGGTTTCCGTTTTAACGTCGAGCTTTTGGGCGAATCCCGCACTGCCACCGTGCTGGCTGAACCCATATACGATCCCAATAACGAGCATCTAAGGACCTGAATAATGAGCCGTGACATTCCGCAAAAAGCGCGCGTAGTCATTATCGGTGGCGGTGTGGTGGGTTGTTCCATCGCCTACCACCTGGCAAAGCTGGGCTGGTCAGACACCGTACTGCTGGAGCGCAAACAACTCACCAGCGGCACGACCTGGCATGCGGCGGGACTGATCGGACAGCTGCGCGGTTCGATGAACATGACCCGGTTGGCGCGCTACACCTGCGATCTGTACCGGCAACTGGAAGCTGAAACGGGCCAGGCCACCGGCTACCGCCAGTGTGGCTCGATTTCAATTGCCACCAATGAAGAACGCTTCGAGGAATTGAAGCGTAACACCTCGATGGCCCAGGTATTCGGGCTGCAGGTGGATGTCATTAGCCGCGAGGACATCAAGCGGCGCTATCCGCTGATCAACGACAGCGACATCCTCGGTGGCATTCACATTCCCAGTGACGGCTATGGCAACGCTGTCGACATCACGCAGGCATTGGCGCGCGGCGCACGCACAGGCGGCGTGCAGATTTTCCAGGACACCAAGGTAACTGCAATCCGCCATGACGGTGAAAAAGTGACCGGCGTGAGCACTTCCGCTGGCGATATCGACGCCGACCACGTGGTGATCTGCGGCGGTATGTGGAGCCGCGACCTGGCCGCCAGCGTGGGCGTGAATGTGCCGCTGCAAGCCTGCGAGCATTACTACGTGCTGTTCGAATCGGTCGAGGGGCTGGATCCGGGCCTGCCCGTTCTGCGCGATTATGACGCTTGCACCTATTACAAGTACGATGCCGGAAAATTGATGGTCGGTGCCTTCGAACCCAACTCCAGGCCCTGGGGCACGGAGGGCATCTCAGAGGATTTCTGTTTCGACGAGATCGCCGGTAGTTTTGAGCACATGGAACCGGTGCTGATGGACGCCATGGAGCGCATTCCGGCCTTGCAGAACGCCGGCATCCAGAAGTTTTTCTGCGGCCCGGAAAGTTTCACCCCGGACGTGCGCTATCACCTGGGCGAAGCGCCCGAACTGAAAAACTGTTTTGTCGCGGCCGGCATGAATTCCATCGGGCTGCAGTCCGCCGGGGGTATCGGCAAGGTGATGGCCGAATGGATACGCGACGGCCATCCACCGGCTGACCTGTGGGAAGTGGACGTGCGGCGCAATATGCCGTTTCAGGGCAACCGGAAATACCTGCAGGAGCGGGTTTCAGAAACCCTCGGGCTGCTGTATGCCACCCACTGGCCTTTCCGGCAGTACCTGACTGCCCGTGGCGCGCGAAAATCGGCGCTGTACGACCGCCTGGCGGAAAAAGGCGCCTGCCACGGCGAGAGCTTTGGCTGGGAACGGCCGAACTGGTATGCACCACCCGGCGTGAAAGCGGAATATATCTACAGTTATGGCCGCCAGAACTGGTTTGAACATTCGGCGGCCGAACATCGCGCCGTGCGAGAAACCGTGGGGCTGTTCGACCAGTCTTCTTTTGCCAAGTTCCGGCTCGAGGGCCCGGATGCGGTAGTCACGCTGAACCGGGTTTGCGCCAACGACATCGACGTGACTGACGGCCGCATTGTTTACACCCAGTGGCTGAATGAACGCGGCGGTATAGAGGCCGACCTGACGGTTACCCGCCTGGCGCGTGACTGTTTCCTGATTATCGGCGGGGCAGAAACCGAAGTCCGTGATTTCAGCTGGCTGCAGCGGCATATCCCGCAGAATGCACGTTGTGTGCTGACCAATGTCAGTTCCGGCATGGGGGTGATTTCACTCATGGGCCCCAATTCAAGAGCCCTGCTTGCGCACCTGACACCAGCGGACATGTCCCACCATGCCTTTGCTTTCGCCACCAGCCGGGAAATCGAACTCGGTTATGCCCTGGTACGGGCATCCAGAATCACTTACGTCGGCGAACTGGGCTGGGAATTGTACGTGCCGACCGAGTTCATGGCGGGTGTCTACGATGAGATCTGTTCGGTGGGCGAGCCATTCGGCCTGGTGCATGCCGGCTACCACGCTTTGAATTCCCTGCGCATGGAAAAAGGCTACCGTCACTGGGGCCACGACATTACCGATGAGGACACGCCGCTTCAGGCCGGCCTGGATTTTGCGGTGAAGCTGCAAAAGGAGGGTGGATTTATCGGCCAGGAAGCGCTGCTGCGGCAAAAAGAGCAGGGTGTTGAACGCAAGCTCGTGCAGTTCCAGCTGAAAGACCCGGAACCCCTGCTCTATCACAATGAACCGATCTGGCGCGATGGGAAAATCGCCGGTTATATCAGCTCCGGCGCCTATGGCCATACGCTGGGTTCCTGCATCGGGCTGGGCTATATTAATCGTTCTGATAAGAACGTTAATGAAAGCTGGATCAGTGGCGCCTTTGAAATAGAAGTGGCCGGCAGGAAATTCCCGGCAAAACCGTCACTGAGGCCCTTGTTCGACCCGAAAAACGAGAAGATTCGCTGTTAACTCCTGCCAATCGCCTGACGTGAAAGGAATATCGGAAATTCAGCCCTGATCTGCAGATCCGCTGCGTCACTGATATGCGCTGGAAAATACTGCTGCAGGAGTTCCTTCTTCCTGGCAACGGCGTTTTTCAGCAGATCAGGTTTCCCGCTTTCGGCCCATACCGTTGGACTACTGCGATTACTGTATTCCGGGTAGAGATATTCGCTTTGCATTACTTTCAACGTCTGTGCCGAACCCAGGTAATGGCCTTCACCGCCCATGCAGGTTGCCTTGATCGTATCGAAACTCATGGTTTCTTCATCGACTTCGATGCCGCGCGTCATGCGCATGGCCGCACCCAGCACATCGTTGTCCAGCAGCAGGCTCTCCGGACATGAGCCCAGCAGGCTGGCGTACATGCCAGCCGCCTCGTAAACGATGTTGGCCCCGGAAAGCGCCGCTGCCAGGGCAGTAGACGCGCGTTCGGCACCCGCCTGGAAATCCGGCAACTTGGAATCCGTCATGCCGCAGGCCGTGCCGAACGGCAGATCGAAAGCCTCGCCCATCTGGGCACAGGCGGCCGCCAGCAGGCCCTGTTCCGGTGAACCGCCACTCATGGCGCCGGTGCGCAGATCAGATACAAACGGCCAGGCGCCAACAATAGCCGGCGCGCCGGGCTTGATGGCGTTCACGTAAACAAGGCCACCCAGGCACTCGGCCCAAGCTTGTGACACAGCCCCGGCAAGACAAGCCGGCGTGGTGGCCCCGGCTTGTCCGGCGGACAACAACAGCACCGGCATGCCGCCTTCCACCGCTACCCGCAGGCATTCAAGCGCTTCATCAGTGAACTTCATCGGCGGTACGACAAAGCAATTTGACTGGCTGACGAAAGGACGGGCCCGCCACTGTGCTTCGCCCCCGGCAATTATGTGCAGTAGCTCAAGTGATTTTTCCAGGTGGGTCACTTCCGTCCAGCTGGAACCCACGTGCTTGGCCGTACCCATCACTGAACAATACAGCGTGTTCAGGTCCATTTCGTAGTTGTCCGGGATATCCCGCAACACGCACATCCGCTGGAACAGATGAATGTGCTCGCAGGTATCGGCAATGCGTGCCATGTCGTACAGATCCTGTGCCAGCGAGTCGCGATAGCTGTTGGCTTCTGTATCGACAATCATCACCGCAGCGCCGGCCGTAGCAAAGTGAACGCTCTGACCGTTAAGTCGTACGTCGTAGGATGGGTTTTGTCCATAGAGGACAAGATTTTTCTCTGCCACACTCAGCGCTTGTTCGACTGTTTGACGGGGCATCCGTAGCCTGCCGTCATTACCCAGTACAGCACCCACTGCTGTACAGGCCTCAATACAGTGTGGCGTTGCATCGCCGAAACCAATTTCTTCCAGAATCCGGAAAATATTCTCACGGATAGCGGCCACGCCATCGTCTTTCAGGGGTTTGAAATGCCCACCGGTTTCCCCAGGACGGACCGGTTGGTGCTCCAGTGCAAGCGGCGCTGCCCTCTGGGCGACTCGCGCTTTTCTTCCGCCGGCTCTTCTCGCCATTGTTTCTGCTTTCTCCTCTACACGCCTGGCTGATTGTAACTGTACTCCATTTGGTACTTAGGCATAATGAAACGATGAACCGAAACGTCATCATCAGTTGTGCCGTGACCGGCTCCGGTAATTCCGTCGGCAAACACCCCGCCATCCCCGTTACGCCGCAGGAAATTGCAACTGCCGCAATTGAAGCCGCCAGCGCCGGCGCAGCCATTGCGCATATTCACGTCCGTGAACCGGACACTGGCAAACCCAGCCGCCGGGTAGCCCTTTACCGTGAGGTGGTCGAACGCATCCGCGAAAGCGCGACCGATATGGTAATAAATCTCACCACCGGGATGGGCGGTGACCTGTTCCTCGGCCCGGACGAGAATCCGCTCGAACTGGCAGATCACACGGACCTGGTGGGACAAGTGGAACGCATGCGGCATGTTGAAGAGCTGTTGCCTGAAATTTGCTCGCTGGACTGCGGTTCATTCAATTACGACGAAGGCAACTATGTCTATGTCTCCACACCGGGCATGCTGCGCCTTGGCGCGCAGCGCCTGCAGGCGCTTGGGGTTAAACCGGAATTGGAAGTGTTCGACCTGGGTCATGTGTCTTTCGCCCGTCAGTTGCTCGATGAAGGTTTGCTGGACGCCCCCCCGCTGTTTCAGGTTTGCCTGGGCATTCGCTGGGGTGCCGCAGCGGATACGCGAAATTTCCTGGCGATGGTCGACCAGCTGCCGCCGGGCGCCAACTGGGCCGGCTTTGGCGTGGGCGCCATGGAAATGCCGATGGTTGCACAGGCCGTCCTGCTGGGTGGTAACGTGCGGGTCGGTCTGGAAGACAACCTTTATTTGGACCGCGGTGTATTCGCCTCCAACGCCCAACTGGTTGAGCGGGCACGAAAAATCGTTGAATTGATGGGCGCGAAAATCCAGACGCCCGAACAGGCCCGGCAAACCCTGGGGCTGAAAAACCATGGCTGAGACCGGGAGAAACTGACATGTTGGTCGTCAACAAGGGCATTGCACAACCCTGGGAATGCGACGTGATGGGCCACCTGACCACACGCTATTACGTTGCGATGTTCGATGATGCTTCTTACCACTTCTTATACGAGGTATTCGGCTGGACAATTTCTGCACACGAGAGCGGCAGGTTCGGCTGGGCTGACGTTCGCCATGTGATCGAGTACAAGGCCGAAGTCTCCGCGGGCGATGTACTTGAAATCCGGGCGCACCTGCAGAAAATCGGCACCAAGTCGTTCACCACGCTGTACGAAATGATCAACCTGGCAAAGGACGAGGTCGCAGCAACACTGGAATCAGTCTGCGTCTATTTTGACCTGGAAGAACGCGCGGCCATCACAATAACCGATGAGATGAAGCAGCAGGCGCAGTCCTTCATGGATTCGTAACGGAACCTACGGGACGCTCAGCCCGCTTCTCTCCATTCGCCGGGCGCCAGCCCGGCCAGGCTCCAGTCCCCCACCTGCATGCGAATCAGCCTCAAAGTGGGAAATCCCACAGCCGCCGTCATGCGCCGCACCTGCCGGTTGCGGCCTTCGCTGATGGTCAGTTCCAGCCAGCAGGCCGGGATGACAGCACGAAATCGTATCGGAGGGTCGCGCGGCCACAGGTGTCCGGGTTCGTCGACCCGCCTGACTTTTGCCGGCCGGGTTGTGCCGTCTTTGAGGATAACGCCAGCACGCAGGTGCTCCAGCGCCTCGTCTGTCGGCCTGCCTTCGACCTGGGCCAGGTAGGTTTTTTCCAGTTCAAAGCGTGGGTTGGTAATCTTCTGCACCAGCTTGCCACTGTCGCTCAGCACCATCAGTCCTTCGGAATCGTAATCCAGGCGCCCAGCCACCCGCAGCGCCGGGTCGTCGAAGTAGCGGCTCAGCGTCACCTTGTCGCCGCTTTCCCGAAATTGCGACAATACCCTGAACGGCTTGTTAAAGAGGATGATCGCCATCTGCACGAACGCTATTCTGCCACATATACTCAGCTGTAATGCACCGCCAGCCATACAGTTTCCGTATTCTCCAGGGTCCAGGCCACCCGGTGCTTCACGTGCGCCGGTATCTGCAGCCAGTCACCCGCTACCATCTCCTCTACCCGGCCTTTTTCAAACTCCACTCGTGCAGCACCTTGTAACACCAGCACGAACTCATTCTGGTCCTGGTCATACCAGTCCGTGCTGTGGCCCCTGGAAACAATTCGCTTGATCCGGGTGTCCCCGGCGCTGGCCAGAATTTCGAAAAATTCTTCCCCAAGAGAATCCGGAATGTCCTGAAAGATGTTTTGCATGTTCTGTGTTTCCAACAAATATCAAAGATTTAGCTTGCATTACTAACCTGCAAGGGTTATTGTGCTGCCGCCAGTAAGATATGGCTTTTCGATTAGTTGCAGGTTTTTTTAAGTTCTCTAAGATTTCAATTCAGTATTTTCTGTATTTTGGTTTTTTTGAGATAAGCGATTGATCACATTTAATTATTTCAAAGGTAAATCAAAATGACTACAGGTACTGTAAAGTGGTTCAACGAATCCAAAGGATTCGGCTTCATTTCTCCTTCCGATGGCGGCAAAGACGTGTTTGTTCACTTCTCCGCGATCCAGGCAGAAGGCTTCAAAGTTCTGGCTGAAGGCCAGGAAGTTACGTTCAACACCGAAGATGGCCCCAAGGGTCCTCAGGCTACGAACGTACAAGCCGCCTAAGCTAACCGCTATATATGAATAGCCGGCCCCCGCCACTGTGCGGGGGCTTTTTTTTGGGCTGAAACGACAATAAGCCTCAGGGCTTGTACCAGATCGGTGAAGTGTAAGCCCGCTCCTGGCCAATGGTTTCGGCTTCCGGCGGCAATTCGATGCCGAATCGGAATGCATCATAAACGACCCAGCGCGGTGTCGGGATTTCCAACACGCGTGCATAGTAAAACGCACTCTGCTGCGCATCGAAATCCGGATCGGTCCAGACCGTGCCAAGCTCGGAAGCACCTATGGTGTTGGTCCAGTTAGCTGCTGCAATATCGACCGTGTTACCAACGGGGGGCAACTGGCCAATGCTGTCCGGCTCACGCTCACCTGCCCAGGCAACGTCATAGACTTTTTCGTGCGTATTTCCCTTCGAATCCAGCCAGCCTTTGACAATCTGGATGCGATCGAGGTTGGCGCCAATCGGGTCGCGTAAGGCATACACCATGAAGGTGGGAGCGCCTCCACTCTTGTTGGCTGCCAGCTCACCGCCCATCGGTACGCCTTTCTCATAGCCACCGAAGCCCGGCAAGCGGCTGTTCAGGTCCTCATCAACAAAATCCCAGCCACCAAAAAACCGCACTATCATGCGCGGGCCGGTGGTGCCATAGACTTCCTTGCGTTTCATTGCATCCCAGATCGCGGCACGTGTGTTCTCTTTGGCCCAAACCCCGGTGTAGCCAGAGGAGACGAGTTGGTAGCCTTCAAACACGCCATTTTCAGTCTTCGTGAAAGGATGACCCATGCGCGTTGGGTTAGGCTCAACATTGGTTGCTTTACCAAAGAAATTATCTTCCTCGGCGGTCGATAGCGCTGTATGGCTGTCAGTGGAGCCGACCATGCCAAACTGGTAAGGATTGGTACCCAGCTTTTTCTCCAGCACCAAACCGTTCTTCAGGGCCGCGCGGGCATATTCATACTGCAGCATGTCATCCGTCTTGGCCGCGGAAAGATCTAGATTGCCAGCATCCCAGGTCTCGTAATCAGCGAATGCGTCATCCGGTGATAGCAAGGGATGAGTTTCGCCGTCACCCTTGATCTGGGTTACTTCGTACATTGGCTCCCAGCGGGCTCTTAATTCGACGTAATTCCGGTCGATTTTTCGGCCGGTGAATTGCTTATCCACGGGGAACATAATGCCGTTGGACAGGTTGCCGTTGTGGGCAAGCGCCAGCACCGAACCGCCGGTTTTCGCCTCGTAGTTTGCAAGATATTTATACAGGTCCAGAGGATCGATAGACCCTACAGGCTTCTGTGTTGTATACGGCACGACCTGGCCGGCTTTGTCAGAGCCTCCGCGGAAAATCACGTTTCTGTGCAGGTTGTTACCCATATAAAGCGAGGTCCATTCAAAACCAATAAATGCAGTGAATGAACCCGGGTCGTTGTAGCGCTCGGCTGCATCAACCACATCGTCCCAGATGGATTGATAAATTTTTCCGCCGGGTGAATACTCACCCATCATCTGCGGATTTATCTTGCCCTGGGAAAATGTCGTTATCAGATCCAGTGCGGCTGCAACTGATGCATCGCCGCCCTTCTGCAGACCGGCATACCAGCGTTTACCCTGCTCAAACTTGATGATGGCGGGATCGCCAGCCGCCAGGTCGCTGAAAAATCCCATGCCATCAGAATGGTCAGCAATAACCAGCCAATCGAGCGGACGGCCGAGCTTGACCGGCTGACCCGAAGAGGCCATGACTTGTTCTCCCCGCGCAAAGCGATAGGCGTCATCGAGTCCAAGGCGCGCACCAAACAGGCCGGCGTCCATCGACAGTCCGGTATGCAGATGCGTATCACCCCAGTAGACCTGGCCCGGGAAACTGCGCTCGGCGTAGGGTGAGTACGCCTTGCCGGGGTAAACATCCGCCAGTGATTCCCTGGATGGAGTAATCTGGGCGGAAGCTGAGGCTGCAGCAGAAATCAGCAAGACGGCACACAACACTTTGAGCTTGATATGCGGAAACATGGGTCGACCTCGTATTAAAAGAAAATTCCTGGTGCCAGGAATGGACCAGGGAATTAACACCCAGATTACACCCGCGGTGTGATCTTGGGAAGACAGAACCAGCGCTTTGCTGGCCAAAAAAACCGGCGGCACAGGGCCGCCGGTTTCTGTCCTTTTGCGTTTGGCTAACTACCCGCCAAAGTTGTACACGTAGCGCAATCCAAATTCGCTGCGATCGTTGTTGAGAATGATCAACACGTAATCGGTCGGCAGCAGGCGTGCATTGTCATACTTCTTGTCCGCGATGTTGCGGCCATAGGCAGAAATCGCCCAGCGCCCGTCAGGCTCGGTGTAAGTCACATCAAAGTTGAACAGGCTGCGGCTGTCGATCTTGGTAAACCGCGCAGGATCGCTGCTGGGCTCGCCGTACATTGAGGCGCGGTAAGACCAATCCATGCGGAACAGCATTTCACCGCCATTTTCCAAACCCATGATGTACTGCGGGCTGATGGATGCCGTCCATTTGGGTGACAGGGGCGCCACCGCGAAGGGATTATCACTGTCCACATCCGCATCGAGATAGCCAAGGGTGGTGTAAAGGGTGAAGTTTTGGGTCGCAGCCCATGTGCCTTCCCACTCAAAACCCTTGGAGGTCTGGTCAACAATGACATTGACTGTATTAAAACCACCTCCGGAAGAATTACTGATCTGGTAAGGCAGGTCAGAATAGTCCGTATAGAAAGCAGCGATGCTCATCTGGAAATTGTCCGTGGGTGCACCCTTCAGGCCGATTTCATAATTGGTGGCCGTCACATTGTCATTGGCCTCGAAACAGTTAGGCCGGCTGACGTTACCCGGTTGCGTGAAGTCGAGATTGCCAAACAGACAGTATGGGCGCGGTGGAAACTGGCCTGACTGGTAGCCATTCTGAATGGTGCCATAGAGATTCAGGCGGTCGTTCATGTCCCAAACGGCGGCGATTTCCCAACTCGTATCGTTCCAGTCCTCGCTGGCGCTTTCTTCAATCAGGCTGTTATTAATGTTAACCCGGGCATCCTTGTCGTCTTTGGTATAGCGCAAACCGCCGGATAGACGCAGGGTCTCGGTCGCCTGGAATCCCACGTTGGCATAAATGGCTTTGCTCTTGGCTTTCTGGCCCAGTTCAAACGTTCCGGGACCTCCGGCAAAGAAGTTGGGGTCCTGACGGTTGGCGCCTTTCTCCTTGAACCAGTACAGGCCGGTCACAAAATCCCAATTGCCAAAATCACCGAAAAACTGCAGCTCTGCAGATTTCTGGTCAGCGTAACCCGTTTCAGGGTAACTGAACAGTGTTTCTTTCACGCTGTCATCGTCCAGGCCGGAACGATATTCTGAGCTGCGATCGGCGTAGATGAACTTCAAGGCCAGGTCCGTAGTCATGTCCCAGTCTGCTGTGACCGACCACCCGTCTGCATCGTTGGATACGACGTTGGAAGCGACGATGTTACCGTCTTCATCGACGTAGAAACCGCCATTGTTGTCATAAGGGTTGTCCGAAACATCACTGTTTCGCGCACCCGACTGGTACAGAAGGCCTCCAGGCACTTCGTCGATCAGGGTCGTGTAAGGCCGCAGGCCGCCTCTGCCTTTAGCCTTGTCATAGGCAGCCAGAATGGAGAACTCATCGGTCGGCATCCACTTGGCGGCGATCCGGGTGGACCACTCTTTCATTTCACCCACGTCCTGGGACGTATCCAGGTTCACGAAATCACCCACACCGTTGCGCCGGGTCCAGGAACCGGTGGCCGAAACAGCGAATTGCTCATTCAGCGCGAGATTGTAGTAAGCATCACCGTAAACCCGGCCCCGCGTACCTCCATACAGCTTCGTACGGCCCCCACTTTCATCGCCCGGCTGGCGGGTGATGATGTTGATCGCGCCACCGATGGAATTACGCCCATACAGGGTACCCTGCGGGCCGCGCAGCACTTCGACGCGTTCAATATTAGCCAGCGACCAGTTCTGTCCCACCTGGCGACCGAGGTAGACACCGTCGACGTATACACCCACACCCGGATCCGTCGTGATCAGGTGATCCTGCAGACCAATGCCACGAATAAAGGGGTTGGCTGATGAGGTGTGACCGGCCGAAAAGCCGGTGACGTTCAGGTTTGGCACGAATTTACCGATATCAGTCAGGTCGGTAATGCCGGCCCGCTCGATTGCGTCTTGCGTAAAAGCTGTAATCGCGATGGGAACATCGTAGATGCTCTCCTCACGCTTGGTGGCAGTAACGATGACTTCCTCCAGCAGACCACTTTCATCTTCATCGCCGGATTGCGCCATCAATGGCGGACTGATTCCAATTGAGGCTGCTGTTGCGACGATCGCCGCAATGGCCCAAGGCTTCTTATTCATTTGCTGTCCCTCTAAAGTTTTTGTTGGGAATTCTTAGATGCATTGTTATGCACTTGGGTGGAAATCATACTCCAACCATTGAGACTAATGAATAAATCCTTAAAAAATAGTTAATCGCCAAACTGCCGCTTCATGATTGGACTGGTCAAAATTTGCCAGGCGAATCGAGGCCACATGGACCAGCTGCCGGCGGCTGACTCAACGCCTTCCAGCATCCGGTCAAGGTCATTCCGGCCGTATACTGCACCGGCCAAAACAACAGTTTCAATTTTTCGCACACCGCGAATGTCTTTCAGGGGGTTTGCTCTTAATAGAACGAAATCAGCACGGGCTCCCGCACGGATGGTGCCAGCCCTGCCTTCCAGATCCAGGAACCGGGCGGGTTCCCACGTGGCACTGCGCAAGGCATCCAGCGGAGACAGGCCCGCCTCTACCAGGTGATCCAGCTCATCGTGAATCGCAGTTCCGGGAAAAGCGAAACTGTCCGGCATATCGGAACCCGCCATGACGGTCACTCCAGCCCGGTGAGCGATACCGGTTTGTTCTATTCCAAACCGGTAAAAGTCCATGTAGCTCTGTTGACCGCCCTCACCCGCACGACGGGCCATGCCATCCGCATCGCTCAACCACATCTGGCGCAATGGGCCCGGAATGTAACGCAGCCGGGAGTCGTTTCGAAAAGCCTCGTCGACGGAAAATGCATCGAGCTTGCGGGTAGTGTGTGTTGGCACATAGGCCGTTGCCGCCTCAACCATAGCCCGATGAAGTTCGGCGCATTGTTCAGCATCGTGCTCCGCGATCATGACTTCACGCAACTCATTGGTGAACACCTTGCGCGGGTTATCGACCTGACGTAAGCCGGCCATGCCCGGAAAACAATCCCAGATAAACAGGAATGCATGCTCGATACTGCGTTGACCGGCCGCAATCGCTTCAAAGGCGCTAACGGCCAATGGCTGGTGTCCTGCCAGGTACATACCGGCAGCATCCGCTTCTTTGGCCAGCTCAAAATACCCTTCGCGAGGCAACATCGTGTATGTTTTCAGAAAATCGACCCCCCGCTGTTTGTCCAGCGCAACGCGTTTCCTTGCCCCGGCCGCTGTGGCCGCTCCCAGGGCAATGTCCAGGCCGGCAGGGATTTCCGTGCCGCCATTTATCGCCAGGCTGCTGAGTTGGTCAAAACGCGGGCCCACCATTTCACCGGCCGTCACCGCCCGGTCCCATTCACGTTTTTCATCGACGCAGGCTACAAAACCGTCTTCAATACCAATACAACCGCCCATATCCCGGACAGCAGTCACGCCGGCCGCAACCAACAGGGGATGGGTCAATTCCGGCGCCATTTTCGTGCTGTGCACGTGCATGTCGAACAGGCCTGGAATAGCAAAAAGACCCCTGCCATCAACGCGAAAAGCCCCGTACGCACCGAGGGATGGGGCAACCGCCGTGATTTGCCCTGATTCGACCAGAATATCGTGGTGCTGAAGAATCCTGCCCGAATCAACATCAACAATTGACACATCCACTACCAGGAGTCGCGCATGCTGCACATTTGGCTGCGGCACCGGCAAAGGCCACCAGACGCCGACCACCATCCACAGGCCAAACAACAGGACCAAGCCGACAATCGCTGCCAGCATGCTCTTAGCGAATCGAATCATTGGATACCATAATGCGCGTCAGGGGCGTCATGTGTAGCACGCAACTTCGATACGCATACCCTCGACATCTTTCAGAAACAGTGCACTGCCATCGGCAAACTCCTGGATCGCGGCGACCTCGAATCCGGCGTCCGCCATAGCCAATTGCACTGTTTCGACACCGTTACGGTCAGCCGCAGTAAAACCGATGTGATTCAAGCCGGGTGCGAAGCGTTCATACCGGTGCTCCGGCTTGTCCGCTTTTCTAAAATCCAGGTACACACCATCAGGGTTCCCAAACACGTGGTCTTTCTCCCTGGAAAAGCCAATCAGGGGCAGCAGGACTTCATAGAACGGCAGGCCAGCCTCCAGATCTGACAGCAGTATGACAATGTGGTCGAGTTTCATTCAGACACTATAACCAAAAAGGCGAATGGGACCATGCCCGGCTTGCATTTACGATGCAATCATTTTATTTTCCTTTTCATCAGTCTCTCAATGATTAATACGTGATTATTGCGTGACTGATCACGTTTGTGTTATGCTTTAGTCATGGACACTCAAATCACAACAGAACAACAGCTTGCGCTCGCCTTCGCCGCCGCATGGCATCGCCTCGAAAAACGACTGGACAGCAGCCTGGGCGCCATTCGTGGTATCAGCCTGGCTGAATACCGCCTGTTGCGTGCACTGGCGGACGCACCCAGCGCCTGGGCCAGCAGGGTCGACCTTGCGCAAGCCGTCGGGCTAACGCCCTCCGGGGTTACTCGCGCACTGCGGCCCATGGAAAAACTGGGTTTTGTCTCAACGGCAAAAAGCAAACGGGATGCACGGCTTGCATTGGCCTCGCTGACACCGGCAGGACAGGAACTGGTTGATGATGCATCAGCCGTGGTGAACGACACGATGAAAACACTCACCGGGCGCTCTCCCGCAGCCCAGGCCAGGATGGACGAATTGATCGCGTTACTGGAAGATTTTGGCCACTAGGCAGCGCGGTAACTACTCACTGCAGGAAATCCCGGATCAAACCGGCGATGAGTGGACCGTCTTCCTCCAGCGCGAAATGCCCGGTATCCAGCAAGTGGAATTCCAGGTTCTGCAGGTCTCGCTGGTAGGGATAAGCGCCATCAGCCGGGAATATGTAGTCGTTCTTTCCCCACACGATCAGGGTTGGCGGCTGGTACTCACGAAAATACGCCTGCCATTCCGGGTAGCGCGGAATATTGCTCTGATAGTCATAAAGCAGCGCCAACTGGATGGATGGGTTCCCTTCGCGTGACAGGTGACGCATGTCCACATTCCAATTGTCCGGGCTGATCAGCTGCTCGTTACGCACGCCGTGTGTGTATTGCCATTTCACGCCTTCAGGGGTAGTGAAGCCGGCCAATGGCGCTGCATTTTCAGGTGTACGGTCCTTCCAGTAGGTACGGATGGGATCCCAGAAATCGCGCAGGCCTTCAGTGTAGGCGTTGCCGTTCTGCACGATCAGCGCCTGAACCTGTTCGGGGTGTTTGGCTGCCAGGCGGAAACCGACCGGCGCACCGTAATCCATCAGGTAAACGCTGTACTTATCAATGCCCAGTTCGGCAATGAAACCCTCCATCAAATCGGCCAGGCCGTCAAAGGTGTAGTCAAACTCATCCAGACCGGGTTGTGCACTATTGCCGAAGCCGGGGTAATCCGGCGCCACCAGGTGGAAACGGTCGGACAGGTCCGGGATCAGGTTACGGAACATGTGTGAAGAGGTGGGGAAGCCATGCAGCAATAGAATGGTTGGTGCATCCTTAGGGCCGGCCTCGCGGTAGAAGACCTCCACGCCGTTCACTTCGATGGTCTTATGTTCGGTCCTTTGAACGGCTTGCTTTGCATCCACTGCGCCAGCCTGGGACGCTTGAACACAAGTGAGCATGAGCAACACGACCAGCAAAGCAAACATGGCTGTCGATGTCTTGATGTCGTGATGATGAATTCGTATGTGTCGTTTAAACATGGTTTTTTCCTTTCAGTTCAAATTTATTTGGCCGAAGCGATGGCGGCAGTCGCCTCTTCGGTGGTCCAGACGGTGTTCGCAATAAAGCGGAAATTGACCAGCGCGGATTGGTAGCCATCACCCTCAGCAACCTGGGCGGCAGCGGTTGCATCGCTGACCACGGCCACTTCAAAACCCTGCTCCATCAGCTCGCGCATATGCGATTCGGTGCAAAGGTTGGCGGACATGCCACCCAGGATGACCTTGTCAATGCCACGCTTACGCAGCTGCAACACCAGGTCGTTGGTTTCGGGGCCGTAAACTTTATGTGGATTACTGATGATGGTCTGGCCATCCTGGATCAACGGCTTGTACCGTGCCAGCCAGTCGGCCCCGGAGCCTTCAAAGCCTTCCAGGCTCAAGGCACCCTTGCGATCAAACATGCCAATCTTGTGCATCAGCGCTTCCAGCGCACCTTCGAACTGCCAGCCATGGTCAGTCGGGTAGTAGTAATGCGGTGAAATAAACAGTGGCATACCATTTTCCTTGGCAGCCTTCATCAGCTTCTCGATGTTCTCAACCGTGTTGTTTTCAGTGACGCTGTTACCCACTACGCCCCAGGCCACACCCTGCGGGCTGAGGAAGTCATTCTGGGGATCGGTGATCAGCACCGCGGTGCGGACCGGGTCAATCTCCATGCCGGGGTTTGGCAACTGGGCGTGGGCATTGGAGCTGGCTATAGCCAGAACCAACAGTACCAGCAGGCTGCCAACGATGCTCAAGCGAGTGGATGCCCGCGCGGCGGGCGGTTCCCTGTGCTGCGCAAAACGCTCAAAAGCTTCCTCGATTTCATGCTCAGTGGGTGCATTGAATGGGGGCTTGATGGGACTGTTGCTTGTCGCGCTCATGTTCGTTTCCTTGTTGGTTTCCTAACCCTATTGATGCGAATATCGTGCCAGGCAGGGAAAGACTTTAAAAACAATCAGATAGCGAATTTCACTCAGGCACAAAAATTTGCGATTCACAACTTTTTGTGAAACTATTCGCAAATACTTGAGATTCCGGTAGATGTTCAATGAAAGCTGATGACGAACTGCAACGCCTGCGTACGCGGCACCAGTTAATCCTGGATTCCGCCGGCGAAGGGGTTTATGGGCTTGACGCTGATGGCAATACTACTTTCGCCAACGAGGCCGCAACGCGCATCCTGGGCTGGCATGCCGAAGACGTGATCGGCCAGCCGCTGCATGACATCCACCATCACTCCCGTGTGGACGGTTCGCCGTACCCGCGTGAAGAGTGCCCCATTTACAAGGCGATCCACGACGGACAAGTTCATCAACTGGACAGTGAGGTGTTCTGGCGCACCGATGGCAGCAGCGTGCCGGTCGAATACACCAGCACCCCGATCATTGAGGGTGGCGAAATCACCGGCGCAGTAGTGGTATTCCGCGACATTACAGAGCGCAAGGAAATTGAGCGACAGCGCGAGGAAGCCTGGCGGGAAATCGTAAGACTGAAGGAACAAATCGAACAGGAACGCGATTACCTGCGCGATGAAATCAATGTAAACGCCAATTTCGGCGAAATCATTGGCAGCTCCCAGGCCCTGAAACGCACCCTGTCGCAGATCGAGGCCGTTGCAGCCACCAGCGCCAGCGTGTTGGTCAATGGCGAATCGGGTGTCGGCAAGGAAATGATCGCCCGCGCGATTCACCTGCACAGTCCACGGGCTGATAAGCCGCTGGTCAAAGTCAATTGCGCTTCGATTCCCTCGGAGCTGTTCGAGAGTGAGTTCTTTGGCCACGTGCGTGGCGCGTTTACCGGAGCCCACAAGGACCGCATCGGCCGCATGGAGCTGGCCAACGGCGGCACTCTGTTCCTGGATGAAATCGGGGAAATTCCGCTGCAGCAACAGGGCAAACTGCTACGGGCGCTGCAGGAAAACGAATTCGAACGGGTCGGCGATGACAAAACCCTGCATGTGGACGTACGCGTGGTCGCGGCGACCAATCGTGACCTGCAGGCCGCGGTCGAAGCCGGCACGTTCAGGCAGGATCTTTACTACAGGCTCAGCGTGTTTCCCATCGAGGTGCCACCCTTGCGTGAGCGCCTGGAAGACATCGCCCCACTGGCCCGGCACTTCCTGAACCTGAGCTGTGCCGAGCTGGGCAGGGACGCTTTAGGCATTACTCAACAACACATTGACTGCCTGATGCGTCACGACTGGCCGGGCAACATCCGCGAGCTTAAGAATGTTCTCGAACGGGCGGTGATCCTTTCCAGCGGCCGGCAGTTGCGGCTGGACCTGGCTATGCCGGAAGATGAAAGCGGCAGACCGCTGGCGGCCATGACCATGAATCAGCCCAGAACAGACGCGTGGATGACTGAAGCCGCGCTGCGTGAGCAGGAAAAAACCAATATGATCGCGGTGCTGGAAGAAGCCGGCTGGCGAATATCAGGGCCGGGAGGCGCGGCCGAGTTGCTGGGCGTAAAAGCCTCAACACTGGCCTACCGGATGAAGATTTTCGGACTGGCCAAATCTTAGGTGCCTATGGCTTATAGGTATACCAGGTCACAATCGCCTGCCCACTTTTCTACTCCCGCTGAAGATCCATGGAGTGACTTCTAAATCATCCTCTCCGCGCGGCATATTCTGCCACAGGAACGGCCTGCTTCTGGTAATTTATATTCAAGCGCCCCCCTGTTCAGGAGATAAGCATGACCAAACCACCCGGCCGAGAAATTCAAACACAATCAGTAGATTCCGATCGCCGCAAACTGCTGGCCGCGGCGGGGGCCGGCGTCCTGGCCGCAACTTTCGGGGGTTCAGTTCTTGCACAGCCGGCAAAAACGCTGCGCTGGGGTGTGGTCGGAACAGGTGGTATCGCCAACAGCATGGCGCCAAGAATCCAACAGGCAGACCATGCCGAACTGGTTGCCGTTTCCAGCCGCCGGATGGAGAGCGCGAAAAAATTTGCTGGCCAGCACTCAGTCAGTAACGCTTTTGATTCCTGGTCCGACATGCTGGACTGGGATGGTGTGGATGCAATCTACGTTGCAACACCGACCAGTGTGCGCGAAGAAATTTGTATCGCAGCGGCCAAAGCCGGCAAACACGTGCTGGGCGAGAAACCGTTTGCGAACCTGCCTTCGCTGCAGCGGATAGTAGCGGCCTGCCGGGACAACGACGTCGGTTTCATGGACGGCACACATTTTCCGCATCATCCTCGAACCGCTCAGATCAAGGCTGTCATGGCTGATCAGGTCGGTTGGCCCTGGTCGGTAGCATCAGCTTTCCAGTTCGGGCTGACGAACATGAGCAACATCCGCATGAACCCGATGCTTGAGCCCTACGGTGCGATAGGCGATGCCGGCTGGTATAACATGCGCGCTGCTGCTGAATACATGCCGCTGAATCTTGAAATCTCCTCGGTTGACGCCTACCTGCGCCGCAACAGCGAAACCGGCGCCGCC
>Ga0265303_10000742_pt1 | contig 19097 bp, 17 predicted proteins | sample Helome_2_FD_192494 | JGI IMG/M metagenome (GOLD analysis project Ga0265303, IMG submission 192494) | Marine sediment microbial communities from subtidal zone of North Sea - Hel_20160317 (Illumina Assembly) | ecosystem: Environmental > Aquatic > Marine > Subtidal zone > Sediment ... | reverse complement strand
CGCGATGTAGCATGTCGTTGCGGTCAAAAAGGTAGCTGAGGTTGAAACCCATGATGCTGCGGTTGCGGGTGGTCAGGTCAAACGGGCTGAAACGCGGGGTGCGCAGGTAATCCAGCAACAGCCTGAGCCGGTTCGGTACACCGTCGCGTGTGCGCAGCATGCCGTGGAAACCATACACGACCAGCCTGCCCACCGGGGCGAGGTGTGCGTAGCTGTCACGCAGCGTGCTGACACCGTTTGCGTCCAGGATGACATCGAAGCCCGCGGGGTCGATGCGTCGCGCCTCGGTCCACAGGTCCTGCACGGATTTGTCGATGACCGTATCGGCGCCCAGCTGCAGCACACGCTCCACCTTGTGGGTTGCGCCGACCACCGCCGTTACCCGGCAGCCGGCAATCTTCCCCATCTGGACCAGCATGCTGCCGACACCACCGGCGGCCGAGTGCACCAGCAGCGAGTTGCCGGCGCGGACATGGGCCAGTTCGAACAGGGCGAACCAGGCTGTCAGGGCGGCGGCCGGCAAGGCGGCCGCCTGGACCGGGGTAAGCGTTGCCGGCAGTCGGAATACCTGCTGGCGCGGGACGATCAGCCGGCTTGCATAGCCGTTGAACCGGGTCACCGCGAGCACGGCTGTGCCGGGTGCCAGGTCATCGACGTCACTGCCGGTCCCGATGACGGTCCCGGCGACCTCGAAGCCCGGTGTGATGGGGTAACCCACATAGTGTTTTGCCGAAGCATACAGCCCCATGCGCGTGAAACAGTCGGCGAAGTTGACGCCGGCGGCCTGCACCCCGAGCTGGACTTCATCAGCGGCAGGCTGTGGATCGGGATGTTCCTCGATCGCCAGTTCGCGATAGCCGCCGGGCTTGTGAATGACGACCTTTTTCAAGCACTCGGCTCCTTGCAATTGCGGGTATTGCCCCGATATTAACAGGCAGGGACAGATTTGTTGGAGGTAAAAATGATTGCTGGAATTGTGCTGATTATCGCCGGTATTTTACTGATCGTGTATCCGCCGCTGTTGTCGCTGATCGTGGCGATCTTTCTGGTGCTTGCGGGAATTACGCTGTTATCCATCGCCTACCAGGAGCGCAAGCTGCAGCGACATTACCGCAACCCGGTCATCGAGTTCTTTATCCGCTATTAGCGTAGGGTGCGTTTTACGCACCGTCTATTAGCGTAGGGTGCGTTTTACGCACCGTCTGTTAGCGTAGGGTGCGTTTTACGCACCGTCTGTTAGCGTAGGGTGCGTTTTACGCACCATAGATGGTGCGCACAGTGCATCCTACTTGCTATCGCCCCACAGCTCCTCGAGTCGCTTGTCGCGGCCGCAGCCGTAACGGTAGAACTTGTAGCGCACCGGATTCTTCTGGTAATAGTCCTGGTGATAGTCCTCCGCGGGCCAGAAAGTGGTCGCAGCGGTTACCTGCGTGACAACCGGCTCCTTGAACGGTTTCATTTCTTCCAGCGACGCCTTTGATTTGCTGGCCAGCTGCTGCTGTTCCGCATCATGGTAAAAGATTTCACTGCGATACTGGGTGCCCCAGTCGCAGAACTGGCCATTGGCGTTGGTCGGATCGATGTTCAGCCAGAACACGTCCAGCAGTTTCTGGTAACTCACGCGTTCCGGATCGTAGACGATCTGTATGGCCTCGGTATGCCCGGTCTTGCCGCGTGATACCTGTTTATAGGTCGGGTTATCGACCTCACCACCGGTATAACCGGAGGTGGTCGAGATGACACCTTCCAGCTCGTCATACGGAGGCTCCATGCACCAGAAGCAGCCGCCGGCAAAGGTGGCGATTGCCTGGCCCGGTTCGGCGAGGCTGCCTGCTGCAAACACAGACAGAATAATGAACAGGGTGGAGCGGCAGGTTTGCAGGAGTTTCATGGGTTGTCCCTGGTGCGTTTATCGGTCTGGTTAGATGGACAGCATGCCACAGTGTTGGTTTCAAGCGGATGCCTGTTTGCCTGCCGGTAGCGGGTGCAGACCGGCAAATCATCCGCCAGTTGTCCGCGGAACTTCCATTATTTGACGCTTTCTTATTTATATCAGCTTGTTGCGGTCATTCAATCCTCACACCCGTGTGCCGATACACAGGTTACACGCGGACAAACAGCGGGGGGTAATATGGAACAGGCTTATCCGAATCCGCAGGACGTCGGGATCAAGATTCCGCCCAACCTGCAGCAGGAGCGCTACTGTGCCGGTTTCAGGCATGGCCTCAAGGGAGGCCACCTGGACCGGGTCGAGTACATGAAACAGTCTTTCCGTGAAGGCTTCCGGGCCTCCAAATTGTACCTGCGCGAGTTGCGCCGTTCACGCGGCATCCTCGAGTTTCCGGCTCGCTGGCGCATGCGCATGAAAGTCGCCTGACGGCCCGGTTTGCCGGTGCCGTGATTGCGATTCGCCGGGCGGGGAAAGATAATCCCTGCCGTGGCTGCCTTCGATTCGCATTTTCCGGATTTTCTCCTCCCGCGGGGTAGCGGGCTTGACTGAGCGCCGTCCCCTCATTGGCCTGCTGTTCGGGCCGCTGCTGTTTGCCCTTGTCCTGTGGTTGCCATTGCCTGACGGTATGTCGCCGGAAGGGCAACGGGTCGCGGCCGTGGCCGTTTTGATGGCTGTCTGGTGGTTGTCCGAGGCGATCCCGATACCGGCCACGGCACTGCTGCCGATCGTGCTGTTCCCGACACTCGGCGTACTGGGCGGCGGAGAGGTCACCCGTGCCTATGGCCATCATCTGATTTTTCTTTTCCTGGGCGGCTTCATGATCGCCGTGACCATGGAGAAGTGGAACCTGCATCACCGCATAGCCCTGCACACCATTCAGCTGGTGGGCGTCACGCCACGGCGCATTGTGCTGGGATTCATGCTGGCCACGGCATTCCTGTCTATGTGGATCAGCAACACGGCGGCGACCATGATGATGGTCACCATCGCGGTTGCGGTGCTGCACGATATATCGCACGAGGTGGAGCACCGGCCGGGCGAATTCCGCTTCGGCACGGCACTGTTGCTAGGTATCGGTTATGCCGCCAGCATCGGCGGAGTGGCCACGCTGATCGGTACGCCGCCGAATGCGATATTCGCCGGTGTCGTCGAGAAAACCTATGGCTACAGTGTCAGTTTCGTTGACTGGATGCGGTTCGCGCTGCCGTTGTCGGTGGTCATGCTGCTGCTGACCTGGCTGTACCTGACGCGTATCGTGTTTCGCAGCGAGATTGCGCAGCTGCCCGGCGGACGCGATTTTATCCGTCAGCAGCTGGCCGGTCTCGGCCCCATGTCGCGCGAAGAAAAAGCGGTCGCGATTGTGTTCACAACGGTCGCTGCACTGTGGATGCTGCGCGGCCTGTACCAGCCACCCGCGCTTGCCATGGTCAAGGACTCGACCATTGCGATCGCCGGGGCACTGGTGCTGTTTATGATTCCGGTCAACCTGAAACGGCGCGAATTCCTGCTCGACTGGCGGACGGCGGTCACCATACCCTGGGATATCATCATCCTGTTCGGTGGGGGGTTTGCGCTGGCACAGGGGTTCAGCGAGTCCGGCCTGACCGGCTGGCTGGCGGGGCGACTGGAGGTCCTGCAGGGTATCAACCTGGTGCTGATTATCGGCGCGGTCGTGTTGCTGGTGATATTCCTGACCGAGATCACCTCCAACACGGCAACGGCCTCACTGCTGCTGCCGGTGATGGGTGCGCTGGCGGCAGCGACTGAAGTGCATCCCTATGGCATGATGGTCGCGGCCGTGGTGGCGGCCTCGTTTGCCTTTATGTTGCCGGTGGCGACGCCGCCTAATGCGATTGTGTACGGCAGTCGTTACGTGACCATCATGCAGATGGCCCGGGCAGGGATCTGGCTTAACCTGGCGGGTGCAGTGGTCATCACTGCGTTCGTCTATTACCTGCTGCCGCTGGTCTGGGGAATCACCCTGTCCGGGTGATGGTGCTCAGTCGTTGACCTTTGCCAGTACATTCACCTGGAAGCAGATCTGTTCCAGGAATGCCTGGGTGTCACGGGCGCCGGCCGCGATGTTCATGCGCACGCGGCTGTCTTCGTGGTCTATTTCCCCGGCGGCGCCGAAGATCTGCCAGCCGGCGAAGCTGGCGACACCGTCCATGCGCGCACCGGCCAGGTTGGCCGTGGACAGTACCTTGATGACTTCCTCGCCGTTGTCAGTGTCGTATTTTCTGCCGATATCAAAGCAGATGATTTCCAGGGACCAGCGCGGGTGTGGCATGCCGCCACACAGCTCGACCTCCGCCATCCCGCTGTGCATGAACAAACGGTTGGCTCCGTCCGGTCCGTTGACGTGTATTTCCATTTCCTGCATGTTCGTCAGGCGCCTGGGCGTGATGATGTTGGAATAGTCCATAGCGGTCCTCCAGCAGCGATATTCTCGTTGTTAGTGTCTTTAATTTACGATACCTGACGTCATCCGGGATGTACAGACAGGCACAGCCGGATCAGGTCTTCATCAGGTGGTCAAGCCTGTCGTCCATGTGCAGTTCGGTCAGTTCGGTGAAGCCGCCAATGCATTCGCCATCGATGATGATCTGCGGCACGCTGCGCGCGCCGTTGGTCGCTGCCGCGAATTCACGGCGCGCCGCCATGTCCGAGTCGATCATGGCCTCTTCAAAGGGGATGTTCCATTTTTTCAGCAGCTGCTTTGCCTTGACGCAAAACGGGCAGTTTGCCGTGCTGAATATCTTGACCCTGGTCATATTGCTCCCGCCACATCGATGTTTGCCTGGTTGAAGACGCCATTATACTGATATGGGCGCTGCGTCCGTCCAGCGTACGGCCGGGTATTGCGCAGAACCGGTCGGCGTGCTGCTTGTTGTCATATTGGTACTGTATAATTGCGGCTTCGAAATTTGCCACTCAGGTTTCTTTACAAGGATAACAGCCACTGGACAGCGACACAGACAACGATACTGAAGGTGAATCACAGGAGCGGGTCGTCGCCGCTGTAGACCTTGGCTCCAACAGCTTCCACATGATCGTGGCACGCATGGAGAACGATACGCTGCGCGTCATCGACCGGCACCGTGAGATGGTGCGCCTGGCCGACGGACTGGACAGTCGGCATATGCTGAGTGACGAGGCCCGCTGGCGTGCGCTTGGCTGCCTGCGCCGCTTTGGCCAGCGCCTGCGCGAACTGGATTCGCGGGACGTGCGCGCCGTTGGCACCAATACGTTCCGTGCCGCGGACAATGCATCCGAGTTCCTCGATCAGGCCGAGCAGGCACTCGGGCATATGATCGATATCATCTCGGGCGTCGAGGAGGCGCGCCTGATCTACAACGGCGTTGTACATTCCCTGAAAAAGGCCGACGAGCGCCGGCTGGTGGTGGATATCGGCGGCGGCAGTACCGAGCTGATCCTTGGCGATGGGCCTGTGGCGCAGACGATGAACAGTTTTTACATGGGCTGCGTCAACATGAGCCAGCGTTACTTTGGCGACGGTATCATCGACGAACAGCGCATGCAGCTGGCGGAAACCGCGGCCAGGCAGGAGCTCGAGCCGGTTGAGCATGAATACCACGACGCGCACTGGGACCGGGCGCTGGGGGCCTCGGGGACGGTCAAGTCCGCCGCACGCATCGCCTTTGAGAACGGCTGGTGTGACGAAGAGGCGCTCATCAGCAAACGCGCCCTGAAACAGATTCGCAAGTCCCTGATCGAGGCCGGTCACCTTGACAAAATAAAGCTCAAGGGGCTTCAGGAGCAGCGTATCCCGGTGGTTTGCGGGGGTATCGCCATCCTGCGTGCGCTGTTCAGTGTGCTGGAAATTGACGAAATGCAGGTATCATCCGGCGCCCTGCGGGAGGGGCTGCTGTATGACCTGGTGGGGCGTCTGCAGCAACACGACGTGCGTGACCACAGTGTCTCCTCGCTGTCCGTACGCTACAAGGTGGACCAGGTCCAGGCGGAGCGGGTGCGCGCAATGGCCATGACCCTGTATGAACGGGCCGCCGGGGACTGGAAACTTGCAGATGTACGTTTTGAACAGATGCTTGCCTGGGCAGCGCTGCTGCACGAATGCGGCATGATGGTCGCCTACAACCAGTACCACAAGCATGGCGCCTATGTGATCTGCAACGCAAACCTGAACGGTTTCTCGCAACAGGAACAGCAGCTGCTGGCGGTACTGGTCAGGGCTCACCGGCGCAAGTTCCCGCTGGGCGAAATCAAGTCACAGCCGCAGCGCTGGGTTAAACAGGCGCTGCGGCTGGCCATCCTGCTGCGCATCGCCGTGACACTGAACCGCGGCCGCGCCGACATCGGCCTGGCGCAACTGGACGTCAGGGTTGGCAAGAACAGCATCGAGCTGATTCTCCCGTCAGACTGGCTGGATTTTCATCCCCTGACCAAGGCGGACCTGTTGACCGAGGCCGAATACCTCTCGACCATCGGCTACAGCCTGACGGTCAGTTCGAAGCAGGTGCCTTGACCGGAGCCGTGCATCTGCTTGCCCCGGTCCGGGGGAATGGCCTGGTGTTGCGGAGAAAGGCAGGATTATTCAATCAATCGGGGCCGCCGTGGCCGCAGGCAGCGCCCCGGCAACCCCGGCATGACCGGGGGTTGTCAGTGCTGTACCGCTGACGCCGGGCGCCTGGTAGCGGCATTTTCGTCAAAAAATCGACGTAATCAGGCTACTGCACAGTCGCCAGCCGGTCGATCAGCTGTTTGCCGATCAGACCCATCAGTTCTTCCATGGTGAGGCTGTCAGGTACTTCTTTTACATTGGAAAACCAGATATTTTCAACCGCACCGCCGTTCTCCGAAGATTCTGCCGAGACCAGTGGCATACCAACAAATACCCCCTGGGTGCCGTCATCCAGTCCAACTGTAATTAACTGAAGTTCAAGTGTTTTCATCGCCTTGCCTCCATTATGCCGCAGTCATGCCCGATATCGGGTGCCGTCAATGGCCTCAAATACGGTGCATGTAATATGCCATCGGCTGATTTGGCCGCAGATGAAGCCCGCAGACGGGTGGGGGAGGCCGGGTCAGCCGGCCGACTGGCCGGAGAACAGGCGCCAGAGCGTGCCGATCGGCCGGTCCTGGCCGGTGCAGATGTAGTAGAGGGCGTGGTAGTTATGCGTGGTCCAGCGCATGTGGGTCTCGGCGTGCCGGCGGCCGCAGAACAGCAGCCGGTCACCGGGTTGCAGCGCCGTCGCCTCGTCCGGGACCAGCTGTTCATCATGGTTGGCGCGCATGAGATAGAGGGGGACACACGGTAATTGCTCGGAGGTCTCGCGCGGATCGGTCATCAGGTGGCCGAGGCGGACCTCGAGGCCCTTTTCGACGGCCTCGCACAGCGCAGGCGTCTGCAGGCTGTCGACGGTCAGGATCCAGGTTTCCGGGGGTGTATCGGCGACAATGCCGACCACACGGCTGACCAGTACATTGGCCCACTCTTCGGTCTGCCGGGTCGCCTGACGCAGGAAGTCTGACAGCAGTGGATTGGTCAGCAGGTCGATGATGCGGCGACCGATCAATACGCCGGACTGCATGACCATGTTGATTTCGGCCGCGGCGTAGATGGCGTCATTGCTGCGCAGGTTCTGCCGTGCCACGGTAAACAGGTCCGGATTGATATCACGCGCCGTCATGATGATGGACAGGTTATTGGCATCGTCATCGGTGCCCGCGATGATGCCGACGGCGTCCTCAACGCCGGCCTCGTAGAGGGTGAAGGCCTCCGTGCCGCGGCCCTCGATCGCCTCCCCGGGTGCACCCGTGGCGGCCAGGTCCGATTCCACGATCACGGTCTGGATGCCCTTGAACGACAGGCTCTTCTGCACGGCCTTGCCGAAGCGGCCATAGCCGCACAGGATCCAGGTGCCGCGTGGCGGGGCGGCGAATTCATACAACGGCGATTCCTGCAGGCTGGTCATCAATTGATACACGAGATACATGCTGGGTGACTTGAACAGCATGGCAAAGCCCTTGGCAAAGGTATCGAACGGGTTGATGATGTAGTCGGTGCCGAACGAGGCCATGTTGGCCTCGGAGTCATGCGTCTCCGACCGGCAGATGACCTGCAGCTCCGGCGCCAGCAGCTTGCAGCTGATGGCGATGTTCAGGTTGACATGATCGACGTCGGTGAGGGCGAGGACACCGGCGCATTGCGGGTGCTGCAGGCCGGCCGCCAGCAGCATCGATGAATCGGTCACGTCCGCGGTCAGTGCCGGGACCGCCAGCGGGAAATTCTCCAGTCGAAGTGTCTGGATGCGCTGATCGTTGCGATCAAGGCCGACGCAGCGGATACCATCCTCGGTCAATTCACGCAGGATCAGCTGGCCGGCATCCCCGAGACCGCACACCAGGTAAAACGGTTCCTGCAGCCGCCTGACCGCACGGGTGAAGGTGGTGTAGGCGAGGACCCGCTTGAAGGCCGGGTCCTGGATGACGGCGAACAGTGTCCCGATGGCATAAAGCCAGGAGATGACCGTCACGTACATGGCGACGGTGACCACCATGCGTTGTGCGTCGCTGAACGGATAGGGGATCTCGCCAAAGCCGATGGTGGAGCCCATGTAGCTGACGCAGTAGAACGCGTGGAAAAAGCTCATGTGCCAGGGCCTGCCCTGGTCGTCGATGCCTGGCGCCAGTACCAGGCCAAGGATCGATATCGCATAGGCAAGGATGACCACGATCAGTGGCACTCGCATGCGGCGCAGCAGCAGGTAGATCAGGTTGTGCATGGCAGTCCGGTTCCGCCCGGTTCCGTGGCTAGCGCCGGAACATGACGGTTTCGGTGACCAGGATGATGACGGAGATGATATTCGCCAGCAGCGCGCCGCCGGACAACGAGACGATGCTGGACATGACCATCGGGGTCAGCCCGGTGCCGGTGACGTGTTCCGAGACGGTCCAGACGATCACCGCCGCGATCAGCTGCAGGTCGGCCACCAGGCTGGTGGCCAGCAGCACGGCGCCGATATGGGCGCGATCGCCGAATTTCATGATCGTGGCGATCAGGCTGACGACCAGGGCGGCAAACAGCTCGTAGACGTTGTGATGATCCGGATTATCCAGTTCGCCGATAAAAAATCCGAAATTGAGCGTCAGCGAGAGCACGATAAAAAATGCAAACACCACCTTTTCAAGATTCATAAGCGCTCCCCTGATGAATACACTCGCCAACCGGTAACACCCGGTAATTCAACGTTAACAAACAGCTGCCGCTAGAACAATGCAGCCGGTTACCATTTGAAAATCACGCACCGGCATCACACAATGATCAAATGGACGGTGAAGAACTTCTAAAGCAGTTGCAGCAGCGGGTCGGCAAGGTCCACCTGCGGCAGCGGCTGGGCATCGAGCAGACCTACGAGCGCCGGGTGTTCGGCCAGGGCCGGACGTTTTTCCATATCGAAAACTGGTATTCGCTGCGTGGACTGATACGCGGCGTGCTGCGCCTGTCGCTGATGCTGGGACGCAGCCGGCGAAATGCCCGCCGCATCGAGCTGCGGCACAACCGGCTGACACTGGCCGGTCTGCCGCCGGCCTTCGAGGGGTATACGATCCTGCAGATCTCGGACCCGCACCTGGATTTTGCGGACGATTTCACCCATGTGCTGATCGAGGCGGTACGCCCGCTGAAATATGACCTGTGTGTGCTCACCGGTGACTACCGGGGCGAGACCTTCGGCCCGTATGAGCAGACGCTGGATGCCCTGCAGCAGGTGCGGACCTGGCTGCAGGGCGATGTGTACGCCGTGCTTGGCAACCATGACACCATTTGCATGGTGCCGGGTATCGAGGCCATGGATATACGGGTCCTGCTCAACGAACATACCGTGATCAGCCGGGGGGAAGAGCGGATTTACCTGGCCGGCATCGACGATCCGCACTTCTACCGCGGCGATAACCTCGAGAAGGCGGCGGAGTCTATTCCGGATGACGCGGTCTCCATCCTGCTGGCACATTCGCCGGAGATCTACCGGCACGCGTCACATGCGGATTTCAATGCGATGCTGTGCGGCCATACGCACGGCGGACAGATCTGTTTACCGGGCGGGGTGCCGCTGATGTGCAACGCGCACAGCCCGCGCGCCTACTGCGCCGGTGCCTGGGATTACGAAGGGATGGCCGGATACACCGCGGCGGGTTCCGGCGCCTGTGTCGTGGACGTGCGGCTCAACTGCCCGCCGGAAGTCACGCTGCATCACTTGCACCGCGCCTGATGCGGTCGATAGAGCCTTGAGAGCAGCAGGTCCAGCACCGTAAAGCCCGCTGCCGCCACCGCCATTTCGGTGAGCGTCGCACCGGTCACCGGCGCGAGCAGCCACAGCGGCAGGCAAACCTCCGGCAACTGATCCAGCAGCGGGCGTTGACTGCCGGAGGGATATCCCAGCCGCCGCTTGATGAAACTGGACGCCAGGTCACCGGCCATCGCCAGCAGGCCAAACAGCGCACCGCTTGCCCTGTCCAGTCCGCAGACCGGCGCCACCAGTGCCGTAACCGCGATGCTGCCGAGGATGCCACGCACGGTCTTCGATGCCCCGAACAGTCGCCGCCCGTCCAGGAAGTTCCGGCCTGCGTCCAGTGGCCAGGCGAAGCGATGCCGCAACAGGATGCCCAGTACCACGGGTGTGCCATTGGCCACGAGCAGCAGCAGCAGTAATTCAATAACCAGCGGGTAGCGCATTGGCCGGGTTCAGGCGGGCGCCGCCCGATGAGCACCACCTGTCGGGTGCCGGGGGCGTGTGATGTAAAAAAAACCCGCCACGCGGGCGGGTTGAAGGGAGGTTGGTGTCGGGCTAACACTCATATATCAAATGCTGCATATCCACTAGGTATTGTCGTTGACGTTCGACCCACTGCAATAGATCGTTATTGTCAGCGGCAGCACGTTGTACTTCATCGATCCGGCGGGCGGCCTCTTCGAGGCGTTGCGCCTGTTCTATCTTGTTCAGTCGTGATAACTCGTCTACATCGAAGGTAATGTTATCCAAGGCATCGCTCCTTTTCACAAGACCCGACCAATGAGTGAATGATTACGCCAAGCGGGCCGGAACCTGTCAACCACAAAGGATTGACGGCTTTTCCGGTGAAACCGAATCGGCGATTGCAGGATCCTGATTATGTTCATATATCAGGAGTGGCTAATGTGATTTCGAGCCTGAAATATTTTTCATGGACGGCGAAAATTCTGTATGCCTATGTTTATAATGACAAATCTTATATATCGTTGCGCGACTGTGAGGGGGCTGCCAAATAAATGTCTATCGAAAAGAACGGTAATTGATTGAAAAACGTGGATAAAGAAAACGGCTGTGCAAGTATTTTAGAATTTAAGTAGATTAGCACTTGCTTATTTAAGAGAAGTCTAATATAGTTCTTCACGGTCCTTGCACGACTGAACTTTTAACCCGATTTTTAAACTTCTTTTCGGAGAGAGATTATGAAAACTATCGCAACAATGATTACTGCCGCTACGCTGGCAATCGCTTCCACCTCGGCTGCTGCCTGGGGCTGGGGTCCTTTCGGTAACAACGGCTATAACGATGGCTGGGGTGACGGTTACGGCGACGGCTACGTCGACGGCGGCTTCAGCATGAACTTCAGTGGTCGCGGTAGCGGTCGTGGCTACGGTCGTGGCTACAACAACTACTACAACGGTTATGGTCCTTACGGTTATGCCCCTTACGGGCATGCTCCGTACGGCTATGCCCCGGTGGCTGCCCCGGTTGCCCCGCAGGCTGCTGACACCGTAGCCAAGTAAGTCGTTTTTCAGCTTACTGGTAAAGCCAGGGGGCAGCCTTTACGGGTTGCCCCCTTTTTATTTCCAGGCGCAGGAGCGGACGTTGTCCGCGAACAGGCTTGGTAAAATCCCAGGCAATTCGCGCATGCCTGCGCTCCTACAGGTGAATCGAATATTGGTGGAGCGCCTTGCAGGCGCGATATGTGTAAATTTCAGGTGTAGGAGCGGACGTTGTCCGCGAACAGGCTTGGCAAAATGCCAGGCAATTCGCGCATGCCTGCGCTCCTACGTATTTAGCGGGTAGCGCAGGAGCGCCTTGCAGGCGCGATACCCGGGCCACAAATCACGAATTTTGGAAGGTGCATCATGAAAAAAGCACTCATTGCTGTATTACTGCTGACGCTTGCCACGCTGTCACTGCCCGCACGGGCGGACGTCGTGGTACTGATCCACGGTTACCTGGGCGGTGCCCGCAACTGGGACGAGAGCGGCATCACCGGGATCCTGCAGCAGCATGGCTGGCAGCGTGCCGGTGTCTACCTGGCCGGCCCTGCGGGCGTGCAGCTCTTCCCGGCCGCCGGACGGACGGCGCAACGCAAGTACTACATGGCGGATTTGCCCTCGTCCGCGCCGGTGCTGGTACAGGTCTACCAGTTACAGCAAATGCTCCATGCCATCGGGACCGAACACCCGGGTGAGCCGATTGCCCTGGTCGGCCATTCCGCCGGCGGAATCGTGGCGCGTACCGCCCTGGTGCGTGGTGACATCGACAACGTCAAGGCGCTGATCACCATCGCCAGTCCGCACCTGGGAACGGTGCGTGCCGAACAGGCGCTGGATGCCACGGACATCCCGTGGCCGCTGTCGATCATCCCGGACATCCTTGCCGGTGAGACCTATGACATCGCCCGGCATTCACGCAGTCTGTATGTCGATCTGGTAAGGCCCCGTCCCGGCAGCCTGCTGTACTGGCTGAATACCCAGCCGCACCCGGATATCGGTTATTTCTCCATTGTGCGCGGCGAGGACGCGGAGGGGTGGGGCGATATGGTCGTGCCGTCCTACAGCCAGGACATGAACAACGTCCCGGTCCTGCGCGGACGGTCATCGCTGATCACCATCAAGGCAAACCACGGACTGGGGCCGCGTGATGGCAGCATTCTCGTTAACCTGATCGCAGATCTCTGAACAGTCGACATATCCCCGTCATTGCGGGAGGCACATACACGAAGCAATCTCCAAGTAACTGGAAATAAATTGAAAAGATTGCCTTGCCGTGCCTGCAATGACGGGAAATCAAAAATTCCCGGGGACACCCCCGCTTGCAGGGCTGCTCGCCGGTTGCCGACGCCGGTATCCTGTGAATCCCGGGTCAGGGACCAAATGTCTCTTGAAGTCATGCAGTTAAAGGCGGCTGCTGGCCCGGGCCACCGCTGTTACCGCCTGCCTGCCGTCACCGGCATTCCTGCCTGTATCTCAATTTAGTTCAACGATTTTCTGCCGTTACAGGGTCGGTAACGACCACTTCAGCGGAAGAAGAATGCCACGCTCTAGCATCAGGGAAATCTGGAAGAGAGAACATCTCGGTCTGACCATGATCGTCGCGTCACTGGCGGTGATCATGGTCACGCTGTTCCTGCTGTTCAGTTACCAGCAGAGCGCACAGCTCAGCCATATCCGCGAGCAGGGTTCCAGCCTGGCCCGGGTCATTTCGCGCATCCCCTACGACAAACTGGTAGCACAACCCGGCCAGACCGGTACGTTGTCAGTGCTGCAGCATACTGATGTACAGACCGGCTTTGCCTATGTTGCGGTCGTGGACGCCGGGGGCGTGCCGGTCGCCGAGGTGACCGCGCCGGGTGTGCTGGTGCCGTCCAGCCTGCTGCCCGAGAGTCCGGCCGCGTGGCTGGGCGAACGCACCCTGTCACTGCACGGTGACGGTCGCAGCGTCACTGAATTCTTTGCGCCGCTGCTCGAGCAGGGTGATATCGCCGGCTATGTCAGGCTGGGCTATTTCCAGCCGGGTTTCGGTCTGAAGACCGACCAGCTGCCCCTGTTCGCCAGTTTTGCCCTGCCCATCTTCCTGCTGACACCGCTGTTTTATTTCCTGCTGCGCCGCGAGGTCCGGCCGTTCCGCGAGGCGACCGACCGGCTCGGCAACATCGTGGGCAACAATATCTCGCTGGGCAAGGTGGAGCTGACCGCCAGCGATGAACTGCAGGGCTTCATGGACCGCTTCAACCATTTCGTGGGGGCCGTGCAGGATCGCATCGGCCAGCTGGAGGCGGACCGCAGCGAACTGGAGACATCCACCAAGCTGCTGGGCTTCAAGCGTGTACGGATCGAGTCCGCATTGCAGTCCTTTCCCGAGGCGATCGTCGTGCTCGACGAAAGCGGCGTGGTGAGCCTGGCGAATTCCAGGCTGGAGAATATGGTCGGTGTACCGGTGGCTGAAATCATCGGTCGCAAACCGTCCGAGTGGTGTAACGATCCGGAGGTCGTGGCATTCCTGTCGGGTAATGTGCCGAGCGGCATGCGTGGTATGCACACGAATACCCTCGAGTTTGTACCCTCCGGTACTGCCAGCAGGACGATCAGGATCGAGCCCTATCCGCTGTTTTCGCCCAGGGACGTCAACGAGGTGCTCGGTACGCTGGTGGTCTTCAGGGACATTACGGCCGAGAAGCTCGTGCTCAACAGCAGTGGCGAGTTCATTGCCCACCTGTCGCACGAACTGAAAACGCCGCTGAACGTGCTGGCGATGTACAGCGAGACCCTGCTCGGTGACGGTGTGGACAACGCACAGATCAGGGTCGAGGCGGCCAACGTGATACACGATGAGGTCGAACGCCTGGTGATCCTGATCAACAACATGCTCAGCATCTCCAAGATCGAAATGGGCAGCATGAGCATCGAGCGCAAACGGGTGAAGTTCGGGGACCTGCTGCAGGATGTATTCGATTCCTGTGCGCGCTCCGGCCGGGAGAAGGGCATCGACTTCAGGCTCAACCTGCCCAGGGAAATCAGCCCGGTGGCCCTGGACAAGAACCTCATGCGGATCGCGCTCAACAACCTGCTGACCAACGCGATCAAGTACAGCGATCCGGGCGGTACGGTCTCCATGACGGTCGAGGAAAGCGAACAGACGCTGCGGGTGTCGGTAAAGGACGACGGCATGGGCATTTCGCCCGAAGACCAGGACAGGATCTTCGACAAGTTCTTCCGCTCGGAGAATGAAGCGGTACGTCAGCGGTCGGGCCACGGGCTCGGCCTGTCGCTGGCGCGCGAAATCATCCAGCTGCATCACGGCACGCTGGACGTGAACAGCGCTCCCGGTGCAGGCAGCGAATTCATAATCGAGTTCAACAAGGAAGCGAACCTACTCAAACAGGCGGTCTGAAAATGAAACGCATATTAATTGTTGATGATGAGCCGCATGTGATACGCATCATACGACTGGCACTGGAGAATGCCGGTTACACCGTGGATGAGGCGGCCCATGGCCTGCAGGCGCTCGACTATCTGCAGGAACACTGCCCCGATGTCATGATCACAGACATCGACATGCCGCGCCTGAACGGCAGGGAGCTGTGCCTGGAAATCGAGCGCACCATGCCTGACCGGCCGTTTCCCGTCTATGTGCTGACTGCGCGCGCCGAAGACGAGCACCGGGAGTGGTCATCCGCACTGGATAACCTCTATTTCATGGAAAAGCCCGTCAGTATACGGCGTCTGCTTGCCGTGCTGGATGAATATTTCGCCAATTCGATAACAACAGGGGAACAGCCATGCTGGTCAGCGCGCTAGCATCACTGGACTCCAGCCGGTATATCGCGCTGTTGCGGGAGTCGCTCCCCGAGACGGCGGATATATTCATGCGGGACGCGGCCGGAACCCTGGTCAGCAAGCAGACGGGGGGCGAGCCGGCAATAAACGAATACTGCGAAGACAACTGCGCAGCCTGTCCGTTGAGTACCATGCGTATGGACCGGTCCCTGCAGGTTGGCCGTGATGCAGACGCAACCTGTTATTCCATGATGATCTTTACACCGTCCGATGAAATTGCCGGCTCGCTGTCAGTCGTGGTCCCTGCCGGTCCGGCAATCGGGACACCGTTGTCCACGGCCCAGGTGGAGCGCATGCTGGATTCCGTCGTCACCTGTATTGAACGGGAACTGCGTCTGACCATCGAGCTGGATGCGATGGCACAGGAGCTGGCGGGCCGCTACGAGGAGCTGAATCTCGTCTACGAAAATACCGACGAGGGTACCGTCACAGAGAGTGACACTGAGGTGCACAACAGGCTGGTCGAGGATTATGTCGATTACCTCGGTGTGGACCTGGTCGCGCTGGTGTTCCCGTCGCAGGGCCGTATTTTCATTGCGTCCGGCAGGGATGATCCGATAACGGACCCGTATGGCATTATCAGGGAAGTCGCTGACAAATATCTCCCGCATGCAGAGGAAGGCAACAACCTGCTGCTGCTGAACGATTTCAATGACAGTGCTGCCAGGGAGCTGGGGCTGGATGTTCCCTACAAGATCATCGCCACGCCGGTGCAGAACAACCGGGGGGAGATCGAGGGCATACTGATTTGCCTGAACCACCTGTACCGGGCGGATTTCTACAACAGCGACAAGAATTTGCTGTCCGTCATGGCCAGGAAGGTCGCCAAGATCCTGCATGCCAACTTCGATCCACTGACGGGGCTGAAAAACCAGGCCGTGTTCGACCATGTGCTGGAGCAGGCACTGCAAACAGCGACCAGACAGGGACATCATCACTGTCTGCTGAATGTCGATCTCGGCAGCATACGTGTCCTGAACGACACGCATGGCCGGGAGGCGGGTGATGCGGCCATACGCCACGTGGCGCGCCTGATCAAGACCAAGCTGCGCAACACCGATCACATCGCCTACCTCGGTGAGGGGCACTACGGCATCCTGCTTGAATGCTGCTCGCTCGAGCAGGGCGAAAGGGTTGCGGAAACCCTGCGCAACCTGGTCGCGGACAATCCGCTTGCCTGGGATGACGACGCCGTCGACCTGGAGATTTCTCTCGGTATTGCGCAGATCGATCCGCACACCGTGAACCTCGATGAGGTCGTGGAGGCGGCGGAGATCGCACGCCGCGCTGCCAAGCAGCTCGGTCATGGCCAGATCCAGACCTTTCACCAGGACGATAGTGGCCTGCTGGACCACAAGCAACGCCTGAAATGGGTGTCGCGTATCAGGGAGGCCATGCGTGATGACTGCTTCCGCGTGTACTGCCAGGCAATCGAGCCGGCCCGTCCCACGGGCGAGGTCTTCCATTTCGAGGTCCTGCTGCGACTGCTGGACAGCGAGGGTGACATCGTCAGTCCGTCGGAATTCATTCCGCCTGCGGAGGAATTCAACCTGATGCCGATGCTCGATCGCTGGGTGATTGAAAAGACCTTCTCCATCATGTCAGCGGCCGACTATGCCCGGCATATGGACGAGGGCGTTGTTTCGATCAACCTCTCGGGCCAGTCGCTGAGTGACTGGGAATTACCCGACTATATCGCCAGAAAAATGGATGAATTCGGTATTCAGCCGGCGTGTGTCTGCTTCGAGATTACCGAGACGGTGGCATTCCGCGACTCCGAGCAGGCACTCCAGTGCATGCATGCCATCAAGGCCCTCGGCTGTTCCCTGGCACTGGATGATTTCGGTACCGGTCTGAGTTCTTTCAGCTATCTTAAAGATCTGCCGGTGGACTACCTGAAGATCGACGGTTCCTTCGTCCGCAAAATCCTCGAGGACAATGTCTCGCATGCCATGGTGGCCTCGATCAACCAGATCGGGCATGTGATGGGGCTGAAAACCGTGGCTGAATTTGTCGAAAACGATGCGCTCGCGCAGCGCCTGGTCGAGATGGACATTGACTACCTGCAGGGCTATGCCATTGCCAAACCGGTGCCGCTGGACGATTACCTGGACGAGCTCGATGCCGATGTGTCGGCCAGTGCCGGCAAGGCGTCCTGATCATCACTGCCCATGAGCGTCCGGTTCTGTCTGCTGACGATGATTCCCTCCGCCCGTTCGCGGTATGCCAGCCGGTTGATTATTCCCGGCGGTCGCTGAACGTATGAGTGCAACTCCAGAGGACATCACCAGCGGGGTGCTGAAGACGAAGGTTGGTGTCCTCACCAACCTGGCGCCGCGTGCGTCGCTGACAGAGGCGGCGCTGAACAGCGACCTGGTGGCTGCCGCGACGTCCAGCCTGCGGCTGGGCGATGTGCAGCTGGTTGTCGACCTCGGCGCGGTGCAGGTACTGAACAGTGCGGCGCTGGAGACACTGGCGGATATCCAGGATCAGGCCGTCAGGCTGGGCGGCTGGCTGAAACTGGCGCATGCCAATGCCATTGTCAGCGATATCCTAAGGCTGACCGGCTTTACGCGTTACGTCAGCCTGATGGACAGTCCCATGGAGAATTCCCCGGCCGCTGCCGGCAAATCACGCCGGCTCGGCGACATACTCGTCGACCGCGGGGTGGTCAGCGAGGAGCAGATCGAAGAGGCCGTCACGCTGCAAAAGATCACCACCAAGCGCATGGGCCAGATCATCATCGACAATGGCTGGGCATCGGAGATGGATGTCCTCAGTGCGCTCGGCGAACAGCTCGGGGTGCCGGTGATACGCCTGCGCGCGGGTGTTTATGATGCCGATGTCGTCAACCTGCTGGACCGTAAAACACTGGGTCGGCTGCAGGTCATGCCGCTGCAGCAGCTGCGCGGTGAGTTGTTCCTGGCCACGGTCGATCCGCAGGCCATGCCGGTGTTCGACGAGGTGGAGCGGCGTACCGGCCTGCGTGTGCAGCCGGTGCTGGCGCGCCGCGAGGACATACTGAGCTCGCTGAATGACGCCTGTGCCGGCAACATCGATACCATCGAGCTGTTCGATGATGTCGACGAGGATTTCGAAGTCATCGAGAACATCCTCCCCGATGACTATTCCGCCATCGACGAAATGGCCGAAGGCAGCCCGGTCATCAACCTGGTCAACTCGCTGGTACAGCGCGCCATTCGTGACGGTGCCAGCGACATCCATATCGAACCCTCGCGTCACAAGTCACGCGTGCGCTTCCGCATCGACGGTGTGCTGTACGAGGTCACCACGGTGCGTGCCGAGCTGCACCCGTCCATCGTTTCGCGCCTCAAGGTCATGGCCAATCTCGATATCGCCGAACGGCGCCTGCCGCAGGACGGCCGCATCCAGGTGCACACCCAGGGCCGCGCCGTCGACATGCGCTTCAGTTCGCTGCCGGGACTGTTCGGTGAAAAGGTCGTGCTGCGCGTGCTGGACAAGAACCAGGCGCTGCTGGACGTCGACAGGCTGGGCATGGCCGCCCGC
>Ga0265303_10000741_pt1 | contig 19097 bp, 17 predicted proteins | sample Helome_2_FD_192494 | JGI IMG/M metagenome (GOLD analysis project Ga0265303, IMG submission 192494) | Marine sediment microbial communities from subtidal zone of North Sea - Hel_20160317 (Illumina Assembly) | ecosystem: Environmental > Aquatic > Marine > Subtidal zone > Sediment ... | reverse complement strand
ATGGTATACGGAATCAGCTAAACAGGGTTATCGTAAATCGCAACGCCGATTGGGTACTATGTACGCGATGGGTTACGGCGTGCCTAAGAATTACATCAAATCTTATGCGTGGTTCAAGATATCGGCAGTACAGCGTTCACACAAGGCCCTGCGAAATCTCAGGAAAGTTGAATCACGTATGACCGACGAGCAAATCTACTATGCAAAGAAGTTAGCGAAGCAATACTACGAAACATTTGTCCTCCCTTTTACCCAATCGGGTGACAGTAAACCTAATTAATCCCCACAACGTGACAAGTTAACTGTCATCCTGTTGTCCAGTTTTCATAAACTCTGAAAATGCGCCCCGAAAACTTTCTCTACCAGTCCTGCTATTGCGAGGAGAATATCTGGCATCTTGCCCGCGAAGAATGGTTTCGTGAGCGAGAAACGATGGTTGTGATCGTTTCGGGCAAGGGTCGCTACCGCAGGCTCTGGTTTCAAAACAATGCAGAGAGCCCGGAAACACCGGTGTACTGGGACTACCACGTCATTCTGCTTTCATATGAGGAAGGCTGGTGGGTTTGGGATCTGGATACGAGCCTGGGATTGCCGGTTCTCGCGGATACTTATTTCCATAAAACCTTTTTACAACAGAATGTCGATGTGGTGCATAGCGACGTTATTCTGCGGCTGGTTGGCGCTGAGGAATATCTGCGCAAGCTTTCCTCCGATCGTGCGCACATGAGACTCCCGTCGGGAGCATGGGCCGTTCCGCCTCCCGAGTGGCCGATGATTTTACAAGGCGAAGATTCCAACCTGCTTGACTGGATAAATATCAATCATGCTGCGCCTGGCAGGGTACTGACGCTCGCCGAATTCATGCAGGACTATATCGCTGAGACCTCTGGCGGCTGAAAAAATAACCCCTATCAGCGATCTTGCAAGGGATTCGAATGCATCGTAATCTCCCCACGACCCCGATTGAGAATGGTTGTCGGTATTCCTGATATAATTTTCCGATCATGAGTAAACAAGATCGCGATAAGTGGAACCAGCGCTACGCAGAGGATAGCTATCACAAGAATAATCCGGTGGTTTTACTTGAGGACTGGTTGCCTGAACTCTCCGTGGGAAAAGCGCTGGACGTGGCCAGTGGCGCCGGGCGTAATTCCATATTCCTGGCACAGGCGGGGTACCAGGTCGATGCGATGGATATTTCCGCTGAAGGTCTGCACAAGGCCAGGCAGCAGGCAGAGAGCCAGGGATTAAAGATTAACTGGATTGAACACGATCTGGATCAGGCTTTCCAGTTCGACACGGATTACGATTTGATCGTTGTCATGTGGTACGTCAACCTGGCGCTCATCACACGGCTGTGTGATTGCTTGGCACCTGGTGGATATCTTCTTTGCCAGGAACACCTGATCACCAATCAGGATGTGATCGGGCCGACCAGTTCAAGCTACCGGGTAGCACCCTGTGCTTTGCGTGAAGCATTATCGGGACTGGAAATTTTGCTTTACGAGGAATCTATTGAAACCAGCTCCGCGGACGAGCAGGTCGCGAGTGCGCGGGTCGTGGGTAGAAAGAATTAATATGTTTAAAATACAGGGCAGAACACGCTAAGTATGGACGATCAGGAGCAAACCAGCTGGTTTCAGGATATCGACACGATTATCTCCGAGCCTTTGAATTTCAAGGCTAAACTCGCGATCGGTGAGGATGCTTATACGTCATTGAAATTAAAGAATGCCGCCTTCCAGGCCTGGGAAGTGGCCGGGGTGGCGACCACGGCGGCAGTGGTGGCGAAGTCTTCAGTGGTTGCCTCTACCTTTTTTGCGCCGACTGGATTCCTGGCTGCGATCGGAATAGGTACCGCTGCCACCCCGGTCGGCTGGGTAATTGCCGCCGGTGTCGTAACCGGGGGTGCATGGGTCGGTATTACTCGATACTTGAAAAAAGCCTCCGCCAACCGTGTTACCGTGATCCCGAAATTTATCAATACACCGCTCGACGTGCTGGCACTCGGCCTTTTCGATCTGCTCGCACCACTGGCGCTGAAGGTTACCGCCGTTGACGGCTGCATCGATGACGCAAAGCGCAAACTGATTCAGGACTACTTTGTTAAGGAGTGGGGTTATGATCCCGGCTTCGTTACCGAGGGCATCAACTACACCGAATCCAAAATAAGCGAGTTTTCAACCAGAAGCCTGGCGCAAACACTGGCTGAATTTACCCGTGATAATAGAGACTGTAACTTCGACATGATGTCGCGGGAGATTCTGGGTTTCCTGGGCAATATTGTTGCAGCTGACGGTATCGTAGATCAGCGTCAGCAAAAGGAAATCGCGAAAATTGCAGGCATCTTTAATTCGGCCGGTAAATATTCGCTGAAGCAAAAAGTGCAGGTGGGCTGGGGCTCATTCAGGAAATTACCGGGCAGGCTTTTTTCGCGCAAGCATTCCACCAAAGACAATTGAGGTCCGGGGTTTATCCCCTGGCTTGCTCCCCACATTCAACCGAAGCGCTTATCGAGATACTCGATAATATTGTTCGATCCATACATCCATTGCGTCGACCCGTCGTCTTTTAGCAGGCGCAAGCAGGGTACCTGGTATTTGCCGCCTTCGTTAATCAGTTCGCTGTTCCACTGCGGATCATTGCGCGCATCGCGGGTTTCTATATTTAAACCCAGGCGACGAATGTTGCGCCGGGTTTTGACACAGAATGGACATTGCTTGAACTGGTAAATCTTCATGTTCGCTGTTATGGCATCGAGTTCGGCGCGTTTCTCCGGTGGGAAAACCGGTATTTCCGGGCGTGTGATCCAGTCAAGCAATATGATAATTTGACCTAACGGCCAGCGTATCAGGCGAAATACAGTTTTCATAAAAAGATTTTTCCAGCACTTTATCGGTATATTGCCAGCCATTCGGCAGGCCTGGAGCAGGCAATCCCGGGGTTTAATATCGGTCGACATTTTGAGTATTTTACGCTCAAAAGCAAGGCGGAAAATCGTTAATTTTCCGCTAGATCTCCGATTTCGAACCCTTGATCCTGCCTGCATTTTCGTATCCCTGTCAAAAATTGAAAAAAACGCTTCAGAAACAGCATGCAGGTGCCGATATAGAGTGCATTACGCGGAAGACAAGTAAAACGCATGTGCCAAATAAAAGTCTCACGCAGGTAGCCCCGGTAACTTCGAAGAAATGATCGTGGAAAGCAACTTGATAACCAGGTTTTACAACGGGAAGCTCCGGACAACGGTGCTGATGTCGATATTGATCCTTGTTGTATCTAACGCTGCGTCGGCGTCAACTGCGTCTGTTCAGCTTAGCGAAGCAGAACAGCAGTGGTTGAATGCGCATCCATCGATTCGTCTGGCCGTCGATATTGACTGGTCGCCTTTCGAATACATCGATGAAGAAAAACAGTATGTTGGCATGGCCGCAGAATACATAGCCCTGGTGGGTGAAAAGCTTGGCATCGAGTTCGCGGTCGAAAAAGAAAAGTCATGGTCTGAAGTCGTGGAATCCGTCAAGAGCGGTGAGCTTGATATGTATTCCTGCGTTGTATCCACTATCCAGCGCCGTGAGTATGCCAATTTCACCAAACCCTATCTTTCCTTCCCGATGGTCATAGTTACCAGCGACCAGGTTGCTTACGTGAATGGTCTTAAAGACCTGCGCAATGAAACAGTCGCCGTGGTGCGAGGCTATGCGACCCAGGACCTGTTGGAGAAAAACCATCCGAACCTCGAGTTATACCTGGCTGATAATGTAGCCGATGCGCTGGAGAAGCTTTCCCACGGCAAGGTTTATGCCTATATCGGTAACATCGCCACGGTCAGTGATGTGATAAGACGTGAGGGTTTAACCAACATCAAAATATCCGGTAAAACGCCGTATAGCTATGAATTGTCTATGGGGGTCAGGAAAGACTGGCCTGAATTCATGCCTATCCTGCAGAAGGCACTGGATTCAATAACCGAACAGGAGCGGGAGCAGATCTATCGTAACTGGATAAAACTGCGCTATGAGCATGGTTTTGATTACGACCTGCTATGGAAAGTCCTGGCCGGCGTATTCCTGGTCATCATGGTTATTCTTATCTGGAACCGTCGTCTTTCGAGTGAAATAGAAAAACGTACCGAGGCCGAGAAGTTACTCAATGAGGCGCATCACCGGCTCGAGCAGACTAATCAGCAACTGGTTAACTACGTAGACATCGTCGACAAGTATGTCATCACGTCATCAACCGACAACAAGGGAATAATTATTTCTACCAGTGACGCATTCTGTGAGATATCGGGATACAGCGAACAGGAACTGATCGGTAACAGCCATAGTATCCTCCGCCACGACGATATGCCCGCGGCAATTTACAATCAATTGTGGGGCACTATTACCCGTGGGAAAACCTGGCAAGGCGAACTTAAAAACAGGAAAAAGGATGGCAGCTTTTACTGGGTACACGCCTATATTTCTCCCATTTTCGACGAGCAGGGAAGTATCACCGGTTACACCGCGATTCGTGAAGACATAACCAATAAAAAACGGGCTGAGGCATTAGCTATCACCGATGAGCTGAGCTCGTTATTCAATCGTCGTCATTTCAACAATTTGCTCCCGCAGGAACTGGCACGGGCCGAACGGGAACATAAGTGTCTTGCGCTGATGATTATCGACGTCGATTATTTCAAACCCTACAACGATAACTACGGGCATCAGCAGGGGGATAAAGCTTTGCAGGTCGTCTCCGGGGTATTGCAGGATTCACTGCGCCGTGCGGGCGATTTTGCCTTCCGTATTGGCGGTGAAGAATTTGGCGTGATTGTTGCCGTTGATCAAAGCAAAGACGCATACCGGATTGCGGAAAAACTGCGCAAGGCCGTTGAAGACCTGAAGCTCGAGCATGGCTACAACCAGGCCTCACCCTACCTGACGGTGTCTATCGGCGTAAAAACCCATCAGGGCAGTGGCGCTGCGGCACCGCAAATGGATTTGATTTACCGCCTGGCGGATGATGCCCTCTACGAGGCCAAGGGAAACGGACGCAACCAGGTTGCTGGCGCTGAAATCAGTCAGCTGCTGGTTCAGGGTAAAGTCGGCTCGATTAGTAGTTAGCAACGCTTGCCCGTTGGCCGATGTTTTTAAGCATTGGCCAGGCTTGACAGTTTCTCGTGCTGGCTTGCCACGTTCTTCAGGAAATCGGTAACCGGGATCGGTTTGCTGAACAGGAAGCCTTGCATGATGTGGCAATCGAGACCTTCCAGATAATTTAACTGATTGGTGTTTTCAACCCCTTCCGGAATAATATTAATGCCGAGGGCATGTGCCATGCCGATAATGGCCGCAACCAACGCTGCGCCTTTTTTTGAATGTTCGATTTCAGAGATGAACGAATAATCGATTTTTATCGTATGCACCGGTAGTTCGCGCAGATAGTTAAGCGAGGAGTACCCGGTGCCGAAATCATCGATTGCGATTGAAAACCCCTTGTTGGACAGAACCTGCAATTTATGGGTGCAGGCCTGGATATCACTCATGAACATATTTTCAGTGATTTCAATTTCCAGCCGCTTTGGTTCGATACCGGCATCCCTGGCAATCGCGACCAGGTTCTCCGGAAAATCTTTTTGCCTGATGTCAGCGGCAGATAAATTGATACTGGCTTTGATCCGGCTTTCGAGGAAGGCTTTGTTACCAAACAGGTCGATCGCGACACGATTCAATACCCATTCGCTGATTTGCTCAATAATGCGAGATTCTTCTGCCTGTTCAATAAAATAGTTTGGCTCGACCAGTCCAAACTGGGGATGATTCCATCTCAGCAACGCTTCAACACCGACTATCTGTCGGGTTCTGGTGTCAATCTGGGGCTGGTAATACATTTCCAGTTCATCATTCTTTAGCGCTTTTCGCAAACCGCTTTCTATGGAAATTTTTTCAGCGGCGGCGTGTTCCAGTTTGGCGTTATAAAACGTATAGCCATTTTTCCCGGCAGACTTGACTTCGTACATCGCCATATCTGCGTTTTTGATTAGTGTATTGATATCTTTTGAATCAACCGGGAACACGGAAATACCGATACTGACATTGATGTAAACTTCTTTGCCGCGCAAATAGAAAGGCTGTTGCAAACTGGCGATTAATTTCTGGGCGACACTTTCAGCCTGTGCCCGGGAAGTGGGTTGGGGGAGTAACAGCATGAATTCGTCGCCGCCGAGCCTGGCTAGTGTATCACCCGTTCTAATTTCAGTTTTGAGTCGTCCGGCAACCTCGACCAGTAGTTGATCGCCCACCACATGACCAAAGCTGTCATTGATAAGCTTGAACCTGTCCAGATCCAGAAACATGACAATCAGTGTTTCGCCGGTTCTTTCTGCCTGCTTGATCGCCAGATCCAGGCGATCGCGCAGCATGGCTCGGTTGGGTAGCTTGGTGAGCAGGTCGTGATACGCCTGGTAGGTAATTAATTTTTCGGCTTTCTTTCTCCTGGAAATATCGCGCGCGACACCATAAGTACCCTGGTAGATACTCACCTTTGTTGAATCTTTCGAGTTGACTGAATAAATGCCCATCGAGTTGAGTTCGATTGGGCAGGTTGTATTTTCGAAAGGCCTGGAAGAACTTGCGGCATTGCATTTCAGGCCGAGTTCAACGGTTCTGTTTGAGCGGCTTTCGCGGCGGCGTTCATTGAAAAGGTACTCGGCTTTCAGGCTGTCTTCATCGGCAATGAATTCGCTGAAGTGTTTGCCAATCAGGTCAGATTTTTTAAAACCAAGCAGCCTGATCACGCTATCGTTCACAAAGGTAAATTCGCCCGCCAGGTTCAGGATATAAATCAGGTCCGGTGAGTTGTCCACCATGTAGCGATGAAGTTTCTCAGAATGCTCGAGGCGACTTTGAATTCGTGCTTTTTCTTCCTCGATAAGCAGCTTGTCCAGGGCATTGCGGATGGCATGTTCCAGTTCGTCAAAACTATAGGGTTTCTTGAAAATTTCATAAGCGCCGAGGCGGATAGCTTCATTGACTTTGTTGATGGATGTCTCACCGCTCAGCACGATTACGGTGGTCGGTATTTTCTTTTCCTTGATGAAGGCCAGCACTTGATCGCCCGACTTTTTAGGCATGTTGAGGTCAAGTATTATTAAATTGAATTGTCGCTGTTGAATGAGCGCGATGGCTTCTTCGCCGTCTTCGGCCTGGCTAACGTCCGGCCATTGGGTCTCTAGCAGTGTTGCCAGGCTTTCGCGGGCGCGGAGATCATCATCTACCACCAGAAACGAAACGGGTTTATCCAGGCGTCGGGATTTTTCTTCAAAAGAGATCAACGAATTTTCCATGGTTATAAAGCATTGGGTTACTGTTCAGTTGATAGTGGTATTGACACTTCAAATAAAGCGCCTCTTACCTCATTTTGCATATACTTAATCTGGCCATCATAGCGGTTTACAGTTTCAGCAACTACCGAGAGCCCGAGCCCCCTGTCGTCGCCTTCTTTTTTGCTGGTCAAGGGAGAGAAGAGTAGCCCCCGGGTTTTTGCATCGACGCCTTTGCCTCGATCTGAAATTGTAAACTGTGCAAAGGCCCTGCCGTCAATATTGACGAAATGATAGCTGGAAATCATGATCGCCGCATCATCGGTTTGTGCTTCGACTGCATTTTTCACCAGGTTAAGAATAATCTGGCGTAGAGCGTCCCGCGTGATACTTATTTCCGCATCCACCCTGTCGAGGCTCCACATGACCTGAACCTCATTATTATTACCGAAGGATTTAACATATAACGGGATACAGGCTTCCAGCTCCGTGTTTAAAAATACCGCCTCGGGCTCGATGTCTCTGCCTTCCTTGAAATTCAGGACTATATTGCGGATTCGCTGCAGCTCGTCCTTCAATATCACTATTTCCTTGGAGCTCTCGGCACCATCGGCTTCCGACTTGAGTTTTACGATATCGATATAATTCCCGATAACACTCAGCGGATTGCTGATTTCATGAATTAACTTGTCGATATCTTTTTGTTCTTCTTCACTTCTGGCCTGGTCAGCCTGGGCTTGCCGGCGTAAACCAGGATTGCTTTTCAACCATATCCCGGCAATGTTTTCCAGGTAGCTGGCAATAATATCCGACAGCTTCTCGAGGTTCGTTTTCTGTGTTTTGTGAGCACCGATAACAATCGTGCCAACGACCTCATCCTCATAAATCATCGGCAGGCTCAAGGCAATATCATGGTGCAGTCTGCGAACTATCTGACGGTCGGATATGGGGGATTTCCTGTTACCGGTACTTGCAGGTTCGATCCAGAGCTTGCATTTCTCAGTGAAGCTTTTGATTATCTGGCTGTTTTTGTTTTCAATCGAGAACTTGCTGACTGGCTGGGCAAGGTCAACCTCGTAAAGGGTTAGGACGTCGGTGGATTTCGGGTCATGGAACAGTAAGACCACATCGGAAATCGAGAAAAATAATTGCATCTCCTGCGCGATCTTCAGTAGCAGGCTTTGAGGCGATTCCAGAACTTCAAACTGTGATTCTTCGGAACTAATCACCTTGACCAATGAGGCATCCCTGATTTTTCGTGCCAGCCGGATGGTTTCTTTTTCGATTTCCCCGGTTAAATCGTCCTGGGTAAGGCTTCTGCCTTTAGGTGAAGTGATGCCAAGCTTGGCGGCTGTTTGGGCCACCTTGTCCTGTACATGAAGATAGATTTTATTTAAATCGGATTTAGTGACTAATTTTGATTGCCATCTGGCGGCGGGATTGCCGGAGCGACTCCAGTGCCGGGCAATGTGGCTGGCTTCGGCAACTATCCGGCAAAGAATGTCACTGCCTTGCAATAGTTCTTCTGCTTCGTGATGGTAACGCGTAGCATCAGCAATCGAAGGGCTCAGGCTGGGCCATTGTTCCAGTATGGCGGCGCCCAGCTCGGTATGGCTGACGCCGTACTTCGAGATTTCCTGGGCGATTGTTTCAGCTTCGGTTTTGGCATTTATGATTTTGACATACTGGTCATGATGCTTGGCGTCAAAAACGATCTGGCCGACATCATGCAGTAGACCCGCAAGGTAAGCGTCCTGGGGATGTTCATACTCTATGGCGATAGCGATATCCCTGGCGAACACGGCGCAATACAGGGAATCCAGCCAGGCATTGTATAAAAATACCTTTTGCGAATTAATCAGGCCGGCAAAAAGCTGCTGAATTGACGAGGTGATAACCATGGATTTCACCTTGTCATGACCTATCAAAGTTACCGCTTTCTCCAGGTTATTTATCGGCAGATCTATCGCAAAAGCGGCCTTGTTCACGGCCATTGTCAACTTACTGGTGAGGGCGGCATCGAAGCTGATTATATCGGCCAGGTCGCCGGTTGAGCTGTCCGGGTCATGACAAACATCAAGCAATTTACTGAGAATATGCGGGGGACTGGGCAGCCGAACCAGTTCCATGGATTCAATTATCGATTTTGGAGGGCTACCCGACTCGGCCATTCGTTTTATTTTTTGTTTTGAATTCAGTACATTATCAGGGGGCTGATGATACATCAAATTTCTGCGATTTTTTGCGAACCGGTCGGCTATTAATAAAATGATTGTGTGCTGGGTTTTTTTGCAATTTCGGGTGCAAAAGGGCTATGCAGGTCGCTGACGGCCTGATTCAGCTCACCTTTTCTGTCGGTGGTGATGGGATTGCTGCCTGCATAAATGATTTATAAAAGCCGTGTTTAATGTAAGAATTGCCAGCCCCGGGCGATGTTGCTGGAAACTTCAGGTATCGATATGTCATATACACCAGAAAACCGAGCCGAGCTGGAAGTACTGATGCTGTACAAGTCGGCCACTAACCTCGACGGTATCAAGATTCACAAAACGGCTGACCCCTCAGTGATTGCGGCGGCAGAACGCCTGTTTGAGGGTGGCTTTATAACCCAGATTGATGGCGGATACCTTACCCAGCTGGGGAGCACGGCTGCCGAGCATGCGCATTTGCTGTTCGATATGCTAAACGCCCGCATCGAGCAGTAAGCGATCCCTGGAAAACATCATCGACAGTGGTGAGGTGAAAAAAGGGGAGTACCCATTTGGTAAAAAAATGTGCGCCCCCTTTTACTATTTCCTGTCGGCGTCATAAAATTCATTGTCAATAATAATCAAATGAATGGACATGATCGAAACCAGGATACCGGATACTTCTACGCTGCGGCGAATCAAGGTGACTTCTGAGTTACCCGAGAACCACCTGATAGCACTCGCCAATCAGCTCGAAGTATTTACTGCCCAAAACAAGGAATTACTCCTCAAGAGCGGTTCGACCGAAAACACCAGTCTGTATATCATTAAAGGCAAAGTTTCACTTAACGCTAGCGATGGTAAAACCAGGGTCATAACGGTCGATGAGACCCAGGAACCAAAACCTGTCGCTCAATTGCGACCCTGTATCTATGACGTAACAGCGCTTGGGCCTGTCGATTACATGAAAATCGACACTCAGCAGTTTGTTGATTTTGCGCAATTATCGGAGACGTCCGTGGCTGACATCAGTGTGCATTCCCTGTTCACCGACGACGACGAAGACAATTCCATTGTTAACCATCTGTACCATAACCTGATGGACAAAAGCATTCTGTTGCCCGAATTGCCCTCGGTGGCTGACAGGATTCAACAGGTTTACAAAGGTGAATCTACCGAAGTCGATGCCATGGTACACATACTGATTGCTTATCCTGACATTGCCAGAAAAATTAAAAATGTTGCTCGTTATGCAAAGAATTATGATCTTGGTGCGACCGAAAAAACCCGTCGTTCCATTGAGCAGCTGGGAGTATTGGCCGTGTATTGTCTCATCATGACCTACTCGGTTGGCAAGCTGGTCAAGCGCCTGCCGCAGAATCATTTGCGGTTGGTCGGGTCGTTTTGGGATCATAGCCTGAATGTCGCTGCCATCAGTCGCATCCTGGCGAAGAAAACCAAACTGGTTTCACCTGATCTCGCCATGCTGGCTGGCTTGATTCATGGTATCGGAGTGCTGGTTATTGACGATTTTTTGCTGCAACACAATGACCTGATGCTGGATCATCTCGAAATTGATCATGCTATCCAGGTGATGCGCCCTGAAATTTCCAGCCTGCTATTACGCAAATGGAATTTTAGCGACGATCTGATTTCAGTGGCCGAAGAGTGTGGCGACTGGTCACGCGACAAAGAGGGCCCGGCGGATTTGTGCGATCTTGTCCTGGTCGCCAATTATTTCGGCCTGATGAAGAATGACAGGAATAAATCCCTGCCGCATGTCAGCGCTATGCCCGCAATAGAAAAACTCGGTATTACGCCTGAAGATAGTATCAGTGCAATAAAAGAATCGTCTACCGTAAGAAAGAATATTGAAAAACTCTTTAGCTAGGATTCGACCCAAAAACTATCACGGGAGTCGATGCAGGGTTACTCTTTGACCGCTTCGGCTTCGATCCCGACGAGGAATTCAGGCGCCGCCAGAGGAGAAATTTCGGTGCAGATGGCTGTGCTCCGGCTGTGCCAGGTTCAGGGGTACAGAGGGTAGCGGTTATAGGATCCGGGATATTGAAAGCGGAGATCATAATACCACCAGGGTGGCGGGTAGTTGGGATACAGAGCCACATTGGTCGCCTTCCACAGGTACGAACCTTCCACGGTAACAAGCGGGAAGACGTAGTCATACTCTCCGATCGGCCGTTCAATCTTGTTTTCGATGGTCCCGACGATGGTTAACAGCCGACCTACCTCGTACACAACCGGATCGGCGAACCCGGTAAAGCTGGCGATGAATCGCCCATCACTCTTGCCGCTGGTCTTTGGTTTGCCTTCGCCCCACAACTGGCGGCGAACCACTTCGATCCAGGTTTGATCGGCCCTGTTCTCGACTTTCGATATCTCGCCACCCCAGCGTACTTCTGCACCGATGTATTTATCGATATCCAGCCGTACGTCGGCCAGTGACGGATTGTGAGCCGGGATTTTACTGATCGCCTCAGGTGGCTTGCTGGCGCAACCGCCAGTCATCGCAATCACAAAAACGAGCCCGATAGATAGTTTAAATTTTCGCATCTTGTCGTAGATCAAATCACGAGAGTAAAGTTTCAATGCTGATACATATCACAATGCTGTTTAATAAACGCCTGTTTTAGGCATTTATGCCTGTTGTAAGCAGAATTTTTCAGTATCTGCCTCGCGGCTGCCTGGTGTCAGCTAATCGGCAAACTTGATTCTGCCGATGGCAGGTCTATCATGGCGATTGATAACAACCCGGTCGGCGGAAGGCAACATGAGCGATTATTACGATCTTGGGAGCTACAGCCGCAGCATTTCAACCGCATCTCCCGATGCACAACTCTGGTTCGATCGTGGCCTGTTATGGACCTATGGCTATCACCACGAGGAAGCGATCGAGTGTTTCAGGAAAGCACTCGAACACGACCCGGCCTGTGTGATGGCGCACTGGGGCGTGGCCTATGCCAGTGGACCCAACTACAACAAGAAATGGGGTGACTTCGACGACGACGAAAAGGAGACTTGTCTCGCCGACGCACACCTGGCGGTAGCAAACGCAATAAACCATCTGGATAAGGCTAGTGCGATCGAAAAAGGCCTGATTGAAGCGCTCGACGAGCGTTATCCCGACGATGTTTCGGTCGAGGACTTCGGCCCATGGAACGATGCTTTTGCGAATGCGATGCGCAAGGTGTACCAGGACCATTCCAGCGATCTGGATGTCGCGACAATTTTTGCCGAAGCCATCATGAATCGGACTCCATGGAAACTATGGGATCTTGCCACCGGCAAGCCAGCCGAGGGCGCAGATACAATGGAAGCGGTAGAGGTGCTCGAAACCGCCTTCAGCAAGCTTGCCGACCAGGGGTCGAACAGCCATCCGGGACTGTTACACATGTATCTGCACCTGATGGAAATGTCCCCACATCCGGAAAAAGCGCTAAATGCCGGTGACAGCCTGAGCGAGCTGGTGCCGGATGCCGGACACTTGCTACATATGGCCACCCACGTCGACGTGTTATGCGGTGACTATCAAAACGTCGTGCTGCGCAACCACAAGGCTATTCAGGCTGATCAAAAATACCTGAAGCGCTCCGGCGCGTTAAACTTTTATACTATTTATCGCTGCCACAATTACCACTTCAAGATCTACGGCGCCATGTTCCTTGGGCAGAAGCAGGTAGCGATTGAAACTGCCGACGAGCTCGCAGCTGCATTGTCCGGCGAGGTGCTGGAGCTAATGGCCGACTGGGTCGAAGCTTTTTACCCGATGAAGCAGCATGTGCTGATCCGTTTCGGCATGTGGGATGAAATCAAGGCGCAAAGCTTGCCGGACGATTCGAATCTCTACGCGATGACAAGCGCGCTGATACAGTATGCCAAAACGGTGGCCTGTGCCGCGACCGGCGACATCCCGGGAGCCGAAGCGGCGCGAAATGATTTTCGTGCCGCCAAGGCCGCGGTACCTGAAACCCGCATGCTGTTTAACAATACCTGCGCTGATATCCTCGACGTTGCCGAAGCCATGCTGGAAGGAGAATTGAGTTACCGCAAGGGTGATTTCGACGAAGCGTTTGATCACCTGCGCCGCTCGGTCGAGCTGGATGACAACCTGCCCTACGATGAACCCTGGGGCTGGATGCAACCTACACGCCACGCGCTCGGTGCGCTGCTACTCGAGCAGGATCGAATCGAGGACGCGGAAGCTGTTTACCGTGCCGATCTCGGTTTTGACGATACCCTGGCGCGTGCCTGTCAGCACCCCAATAATGTCTGGAGCCTGCATGGCATGCATGAGTGCCTGGAACGAATGGGACGCGATAATGAGGCAGAACTGTTAAAGCCGCAGCTCGAAATTGCCCTCGCCCGCGCCGACGTTAAAATCAAGTATTCCTGCTATTGCCGCGGGATGTAGATGATCAAGCGGGTAGTGTCGGACGATGCTACCGCTACAGAACAGGAGAATCTAAAATGAACAAACCAACCTTGTACGGACCTGCATACAGTACTTACACCCGCAGTGCGCGTTTGGCGCTGGAAGAAAAGGGCGTGGATTATAATCTCGTCGAAGTCGACTTTTTACAGGGGCCGATGCCGGCAGAACAGGTCGCCCGCCATCCTTTTGCCAGGGTTCCGGCGTTCGAACACGATGGCTTCGAACTTTACGAAGTCGCCGCTATCGAGCGTTATATCGACGAGGCATTTGACGGTCCGTCGTTGCAACCAAAAAGCGCGCAGGAACGTGCACGCATGAACCAGATCATTAGTATCGTAGACAGCTACACATACCCCTGTACGGTTGGTCAGCTCGTTATCCAGCGAATCGTGATGCCGATGCTTGGCGAAAATCCTGATGAGGCGGCTATAGCAGAAGCAATGCCCGAGATATCAAAATGTATGGATGTCATTGCCGGATTGCGCGCTGATAGAAAATATCTCGTCAGCGATCGTGTGACATTGGCCGATATTCACCTGGCGCCGATTTTTGATTATTTTCAAAATACGCCTGACAGTGCTCCTATCTTGCAGGAGAATCCGGGATTGCGCAGTTGGTGGGCTGAAATGAGCGAACGCGAGAGCATGCAAAAAACTCAACTCTCTTCTGCTTGAGTGCCGTAATTAAAAGACCGGGATCTGCATGACTAAGGAACCATCCGGCTAGCTCACGGTATTGCTGCACGCTGACGCGATAAGCTCGATTGCGCTTATCACAACGCCGAAAACGTCCCTGTCAGACAACCTTGCAGTGCAAATCGCCAACGCCATCTATGTGCCCGTCTAGCTGATCACCCCGTTCAACCGGGCCGACACCGGAGGGAGTACCGGATAGAATCAGGTCGCCCGGTGCAAGGGTGAACAGTCCGGACAGGTAGGCAATTATCTCAGGCACCTTCCAGATCATCTGGTTTAGATCACCCTGCTGACGAATATCGCCATTCACCTTAAGCCAAATGGCGCCATCTGTCGGGTGGCCTGCTTCACTGACCGGCACGAGCTCGGAAGCTGGTGCGGAATGATCAAAAGCCTTGCCGATTTCCCACGGGCGCCCGGCTTTCTTGCACTCACCCTGCAGGTCGCGTCGCGTCATATCAAGGGCTACACCATATCCCCAGACATGGTCCAATGCAGCCTCGAGCTGAATGTTAGCGCCACCCTTATGCAATGCGACAATCATTTCGATTTCATGGTGGACATCGTTGGACTTGTCCGGGTAGGGAAAGTCAGTGCCACCGGTCAGGAGATCGTCAGGGTTTTTTTGAAAAAAGAACGGCACTTCCCGATTTGGATCGCCGCCCATTTCGATCGTGTGGGCGGCATAGTTGCGGCCGACGCAGTAAACACGGCGAACGGGGAATCGTTCGTCGGAGCCACGGATGGGCAGGCTGGCTGGCACAGACGGTTCGATGATGTACCTGGTCATTGTTGGTCTCCTTGTTTCAAGCTCAGATCATTACTTGTATATTATTGAATTCAACAGCGTGCGCTGTAGTACCCCACCTTTCTTTCCAGGTGGGCGAGGAATTCGGCAATCGTAAAAGCGATTGTGAACAGGACTATCAGCACCGGCACCAACGCGTTAAGCAGCGTACTGAGAAACATATTGACCCACGGCAGCCACAGCTCATCGATGAGGTGATTCTTGCCCATCAGGATACCAACGGGGATGCCAATGGCTATGGTGGAAAAGGTACCGGCAAAAAAGCCTATCCGGTATCCTTGATCGCTGTTAGAAACAACTTTGTCGTACCGATCTCCACTAATGTCGAAAATATCGCCGACAACGGCGGGAGAAAAAACGTCAATTCTAATTGATCGACGATTCCCCACAGGATTAGCGACGACATTCCGGGCAGCTGCTAGCCAAATAGCGGCCTTAGGGTGCAGTTTCAGTGCCTCGAGTGCGCGTCGCGCTCATAACACCCTTATTCGGCTGAGTGCTTTCCTGTTTTTTCCGGCGCCGTGCCGCTTCCTCTATGCGGTCGATCTCGTGTTGCGTGAAAATGTGGTACTCGACGCCCTTTAGGACGCTGCAGTCGATTTGCCGGATGAGCCGGCGGCGCACAATTTCTTCGGGTGGTGAAATTTTCATTTCTCGATTCTAGCAGATTTTATTTTTTGATTGTTCCCCGTCAGCCCAATGTGGACCGCTAGCCTGATTTACTAAGAGACAGTTTTAGTTCATCGTTAACCTTGATGAGGAAACGATGATGAGCAAGAAAAGAAGTCATAGTTGCTTCTTGTTGTTCTGGAGAAGGCCGGAGCCCATTGCCGAGCCTCCTCCAAAATCAGCCAGGGGTCAGCAGCGCCGCTATACTGCCGGCAAAAAAGGTACCGTCAAAAGTACCGGGCGGATCAGATCTAGCCCAGTGAGGGCGAAGGTTTGTTAAATGTGTTTCTTCTTTCATTAAGCGCGAGTTTCAATCGTTCCTCTGTTTCCGGGCCGCGTAAAAGTGCTTTGAGGAAGACGGCTGTATAGCTTTTGTCCACGATTCCACGCTTCGCTTCTATCGCAGGTTTCATCAGCCTGTGTAATTCTACGAGGTTGTACCAGGGGATTGCTGGGTAAACATGGTGCCCTATATGCCAATTGATGTTGTTCCAGAAAAAACTATTTACAGGGTTTGATATTATTGTTCGAGAGCCCATCAATTGTCCCTCATTCCATGGCGTTTCGTAGTGTTCCGCAATGAAACGGACAGAGTTGAACAAGGAGAAGATATAGACAGGTATCAGCCAAACCTCAAGGGTTTTGGCTAAAACTCCGTTGTCCAAAGCCCAGGTAATTAGCGCCCAGCAACAAGCGACTTTCAATGCTGTTTCGAACAGGTGTATGGACCACTGATTCAGGTTAAAACGCTTAATCGGATACAGCAGGTTAAAGTGCAGGAAACTCAGCACTCCGCCGGCGACGACGTAGGCATAAAAAAGAACGAAGTCCAGAATGCCTCTCTTACCCATGGTAAATGCATCCGGGTCTTCATAAGAGCGATTGTAGCGGTGATGCTCGAGGTGGTCTTCTTTGAATGAAATGAATGAGATCATAATCGGGGTCATACATACGATGCCGAACGCCCAATTAGCCCACTTTTCTTTAAACAACGTATTGTGGCCGCCATCATGCATGAAGGTAAGCATACCCATCCACATGTAACCTATACCGATATAAGCAGCCCACTTGCTGAGCCCTGAGTCCGTTGTCCACGCCACCCAGGTTAAAAATACCATGATGCCTACAAAAAGAGGGATTTTGGTTAAATTGGGTAGCATTCTAAATTCTCTTAAGCGTTTTACGTCTTCACGGGACAAAGGCTTATCGGGGATAATGGTCATGAATACAAGTTTCTATGTGTTTTTTGAAGGGATTGCATAGCCATTCCTTTATAATGGCATTGCTCAAATCCGGCATATGCAGGCGTCGCTGAGTGATCGCGACGATTATAGCGGGTATAGTCGCTGGTGGCTCGCTCAATGTGAACATAAAGCCACCCCCTTTGATTGCATTTCGGTAACAGGTCAACCGCATATTGATACTTTCTTGACATTTGACCGCCCAGAGGATTGCTAAAAGGAGGTTTGATCTTGAGCCTCATGCAATATCGAAAGGTTTGTTATGAGTCCGCTCAGGGTCGGATTTTGCTGCTGATTCATCGAGTTTGAGTGGCTGTTTTTTACAAAGGAGACGCTCATAAGGCCCTGGTGGGAGGCAATTTTCGGCCACTACGAGACACTAAGTAAATAGCGAAATCGATCGACACTGGCCCCTTTGGTCCAAAAGAAACTTCCGCTTTTTCTGTACTTTAGCCTATCTTCTCTATAGGATGCTTGCCAGCTATAAAGCCAGTCTACTATTTACATCCTACATTTCGCCGTTTTATTCGTATTACCTCGTCCTGCAGTTTCTAAGTTACAGCCTCCGTTTTTACGCTATTCAGGCCTCTTGAAGGCACTATTACATTTAAAATTTTGGGAATTATTATGTCTGACACAGTCAAAGGAACCGTAAAATGGTTCAACGAAGCAAAAGGTTTTGGTTTTATCGAACAACAATCTGGCCCCGATGTTTTCGCTCATTTTAGCGCGATTGCGAGTTCCGGCTTCAAAACGCTTGCCGAAGGCCAACAAGTTGAGTTTACGCTTACTCAGGGCCAAAAAGGTCCACAGGCTGAGAATATTGTAGCCGTCTAAACGAATACTTCGTTTTATTCAAAGGGCAAGTCTTTCGAGACTTGCCTTTTTTTTTAGCCTACCTGGGCGTGGATTCTCTAAAGCAGGCGCCCAAAAAGCCTAGCTAGGCGGCGTCCTTCGGCAAACACCGGACGCCCGGATAATTATGAAGAGCAGCCGTTAACTGGTCTTGCCTCGATTCAGTAGATACATAATTAGCGTCCCGATTTATTTTTCCAATTCCCCCATGGATCGATGTCTCCCTCATCAGAGCGACTTGCTGATTCCGGCAACTCAAGATCATCCTTCTCACTATGAATATTGTCTCGCTCATTGGAACGCTTGTTTTGTTGAGTGTTAAAGCTCTTGCCCGAGCGACGTCCTGCATCCAGATCCCATGCAGCAGCTTTTACTGCACGCTCCTCACTCAATTGCTCAGCATCCTCAAGGCTCAGTTCAGCAGGCGTACCTGGCGTTTGATCATTTGGAACAATTCGATCCCTGGGAGGCAGTGTAAACTGTTCTGACGATGCTTTAGGTAAGCTTTTAAATTCGTACAAATAGAAAGCTTCGACCTTTTCACGCGCCCAATCTGTTTTCTTAAGAAACTTCACACTGGATTCAATGCTCGGATTATTCTTAAAACAATTGATGTTTAAATAGGCGAAGAGAATCTGAAAACCATAGTGATCCACTATTTCGATCAACAAGCTTTTTAAACCAACTCCATTCAAAGGGTTACTCTTGTAATTGATCTCAGTGTTCATACTAGTGCCCGGTATGCAGTGCAAATTGCATCATTATACCTTTCACGACACAGACAAAATATAAAAATACCGGGACGGATTTATTTAATTCCAGGTGAATATATTACTCGAGGTAGGTTCAGTCAAAAACAATTAAATCTGTCCCGGTTTCCTCAA
>Ga0265303_10000740_pt1 | contig 19125 bp, 17 predicted proteins | sample Helome_2_FD_192494 | JGI IMG/M metagenome (GOLD analysis project Ga0265303, IMG submission 192494) | Marine sediment microbial communities from subtidal zone of North Sea - Hel_20160317 (Illumina Assembly) | ecosystem: Environmental > Aquatic > Marine > Subtidal zone > Sediment ... | reverse complement strand
GCGGCGGCGATGGCGATGGCGATGGCGATGGCGATGATGGCGGCGGCGACGGCTGAGCATCGTCCGGAATCCCTTGAAACATAAGGGTTTTCGAGACAACCGGCTGCACGCGCTTAATGGGTCTGGCCCCTACACTTCCCAGCGTCCCCTCCACCCTCCCCAGGTCAATGCCAAGCAGAATCATCTTCGTCCTCGTTCCGCTGGTGATCCTCCTGCTCCCAGTCGGCGTGTATTCAGCCGATAGGGCCACATCGCAAGAGGAAATCGCACGCAACGTATCAATTGCCGGTGTCCCCGTCGGAGGCCTCACCGAGGCTGACGCTCTCGTCGCCGTACAGGCCTACGAGCAGGAGCTCAGGCAGAGCACCGGCGTGTTCACGGTCAACGGCCAGGCCTTCAAGCTCTCACCGATGAGCGTCGGCCTCACCGCTGCGAGCCAGCGGGCGGTGAACACCGCGATGCAGGTACGTCGCGACGGCAACGCGTTCTCGAATTTCACGTCGTGGATCACTTCATTCAACACCGAGGAATCCGTCGACCTGCCGATCACGTTCAGCGAGGAGGCCATCGACGCAGAACTCGCTACCTGGGAGCAGCAGGCAATCCCCAATCCTGCTTTTGAAGGCTCCATCGAGATTTTCGAAGGAGCGGTCACGCCCAGCTACCCGAGATCGGGTGAGAAGATCGATAGGGATACGGCGCGGGACCTCATCACAGCCGAAATGTCCACGTTGACCAAGGCAGGCGCCACCCTTCCCGTAGTCACATCCAATCCGAACCTCACCAAGGCAGACCTCGACAGCGCCGCGGCCGTCCTCGGGCAGATGATCGACTCGGAGATAGCGCTCGTGGCCCGTGAGATTGCCTTCCGAGCAACCTTTTCTCCCGACCAACTTGCGTCTGCTGCCAGAGCCACCATCGATGAACAGGGAACAGCCATCGTCCTGGACTTCGACAAGGAGCGGGTCCTCGAAATCCTCCAACCGCGGCGCACGGAGTACGAGCTCGAACCAGTGAACGCCCAGTTCGACGTGGACGTGTCCACCGATCGGATCACCGTGATTCCCGGCCGCAACGGAACATTGCTGGATGTCGATGGCTTGCTTGTCTCCATGAAGAACGCTGCCCTCGGCAACGGTGAGGGGCCGTTTCCGCTGCTTGTCGGCGGAGCTCCGGCGTTGACCACTGAAGATGCGGAGGCCTACACGGAGCTCGGGCTTCTGGCCACATTCACAACGAAACACCCGGCCGGCGAGGACAGGGTCACCAACATCCAGCAGATGGCGCAGGACGTCGACGGAGCCATCATCCAACCCGGTCGCGAATGGTCGATCAACGACGCGGTCGGCCAGAGGACCGAGGCCAAGGGCTATGTGGCCGCACCGGCCATCATCAACGGCGCTCCCTACTGCTGCGACCATCCAGCGAACATCGGAGGTGGCGTGAGCCAGTTCGGCACAACGCTGTTCAACACGGTGTTCTACGCGTGCCTCGAGGACGTCGAGCACCGGCCGCACTCGCTGTCGTTCAGCCGATATCCGGAAGGGCTCGAGGCCACGCTCGGCTACCCACATCCGGATGTGAGGTTCCGCAACAACACCGATGCTCCGGTCATCATCAAGACTGCATACACATCAACGAGCGTCACGGTGAAGATGTACGGCGACAACGGCGGCAATGACTGCACGTCTGAGACCTCCGAACGCGAGGACATCGTCGAGTTCGAGGAAGAGCTGATTGCAGACGAGGAGGACACGCTCAACCCTGGGGACAGGGTGAAGGAACGCAGCGGCATCAACGGGTTCCTCGTGAGGGTGAACCGCATCGTGACCAATCCCGATGGATCCCAGGAAACCGATCTTCGCCTCACCTGGCGCTATGCCACGCTGTCCGAGCAATATCGGGTCCATCCGTGCGAGGTCTCTGGTGAACCGGTCAATTGCCCCATCAAGGCTCCGTCGGTCACCGGGCTCACGTGGCCGGACGCTCTGGCAGCGCTCCAGGAGATCGGGCTTCTCGCTGCCCGCAACGACGTACCGGTCTCCGATGAAGGCCAGAACGATGTGGTGCAGTCACAGGATCCGAGTTCGGGTCAGTGGCTCAGCTCGGGGTCCACGGTCACCCTCAGGGTTGGTGTCTGGGACGGGACCGGCAGCGGTGACGATGGCGGCGACGGTGGTGGTGACGGCTGAGCGTCAGCTGGGTCCGCCACCCTGCACCGTCCGTCTTGCACCCTCGAAGCTAGGCCTCTGGGTAGAAGAGGAAGAAGTCCGCTATAACCTTCGTGGCTGATGCGACGGTTCCCTCGTCCCATCCGCCTGTGCGAGTGATGACCGCCACGTTCGACTCAACGAACACCCTGGATACGCCGTCGTCGGATGCAAAGAGTTCGACAGCGACCTTCGCCCCGAAGGTGTCAACACCGTCGGTCTCCTCAGCGGCGTTGTAACCCTCACCATCGGTTCCCGTCAGGCTCCGATTGGTCGAAATGATCACGGAGCCATCGACCACTCTGGCGTCATCGATTTCGATTCGCTGACCCACTGCTACTCCTCGTTGGCGGCGTCGGTTCGGAATCCTAGGCGTGGTCGTGCACGCGCCAGCTACGGCTTGGGATGGAGAACATCACCTGATCCGATCACATGCAACTTCATGAGGTTGGTGGAGGCGGACTGATTCGGTGGCACCCCGGCCACCATCACGACGCCTTCGCCGCGTTCGACGAGACCGGACTCGAGGAGTCGTGCTTCGGCCACGGCAATCATGTCGTCGGTGGAGTGCACTCGGTCGAGCAGCATGGGCCGTATGCCGCCGTATGCAGACATGCGCCGATAGGTCTCAACCGAAGGGGTGAAGGCGTAGACATCGGCCCTCGGCTTGTACTTGGACAGCAACCTCGCAGTCGTCCCTGACTCGGTGAAGGCAACAATCGTGGACAGATTGAGTCGATCTGCGGTGTCGACGGAGGCTTCAGCTGTTGCGGAGGCGAACGCCGCGCCCTCTGACAGCCCTGAGATACCGGCCGCCCTCCCCCAGTCGGGAGCCGACTCTGCTTCCTTGCACACCACAGCCATCACATTGACGGCGCGGCTCGGATACGCGCCAATGGCCGTCTCGGCAGAGAGCATCACCGCGTCGGTGCCGTCCATGACCGACCGATACACATCGGTGACCTCGGCCCGAGTCGGACGCGGTGAGGTAATCATCGACTCGAGCATCTCGGTCGCCGTGATGGCAAGCTTTCCTGCAGAATTGGTTCGGTGGAGGATGTCATTCTGTGCGCGGGGTATCGACTCAAGGGACAGCTCGATGCCGAGATCTCCCCTTGCGACCATTGCCCCGTCCGCCTCAGTGAGGATGTCGTCGAGGTTTGCATACCCGAGTGCAGTTTCGATCTTGGCGATGATCTTGATATCGCCTGCGAGCTGGCGGATCCTTCGGATGTCTCGCCCGGAGTTGACGAAAGACGCCGCAAGAAGGTCGAACCCAAGCGTTGCTCCGAACGCAAGATCGATCTCATCCTTGGGAGTCACCACGGGGACAGTTGTCCGCGCACCGGGGAAAGCAGCGCCCTTGTGGTCCTTCAGCACTCCCCCTGTCAGGACGACGGAATCGATGCCCTCGTCACCGATCCGAACGGCCTCGAGCTCGATCAGGCCGTCGGAGAGGACAACCTTGCCACCCTTGACCATCGTGACATCCTCGAGATACCCAACGTGGATCGTCGAATCGCTTCCAAGCCCCTCGCCAGGCACCAGGCGGACCTCTGCGCCCTGCTCGAGATCGATGCCGCCGCCGGGAAACTCGCCGACCCGGATCTTGGGACCTTGGATGTCCTGCATCACAGCGACCGGTTCGTCCATGTCATCGGCAACGCGTCGGACCAGATGGAGGCGCTCGGCGTGTTCCTCGTGGGTGCCGTGGCTGAAGTTGAACCGTGCAACATTCATCCCGCGTGAGATCAGTTTCTCAAGCATCTCAGGAGTGTCGGTTGCAGGTCCAAGCGTCGCAACGATCTTGGTCTTGCGTTCCATGGGGCAGAACCTTAGGCCAGAACAGCTCAGAGGAGCACGCAGTCGACTTTCCGACGAGGCTCCGAATGGAGTACCGTTAGCGGCGCGCCACGGGCGCATCACTCAACGGAGGAATCAACCAATGAAGAAAACATGGAGCATCGTTGTTCTCGTGTTGGCTCTCGGACTCGTTGCAGCTGGATGCAGCAGCGACGACAGCGGGGACACCACCACGTCTGCAGCAACGGAAACGTCGAGCGGAGGCGGAGCAGAGGTCCCTGATCTCGCAGGGCGCACGATCTCGATCGCGGTCGAGAACGCCTATCTGCCGTTCAACTACATTCCTGCAGCTGGCGGCGATCCCGCCGGTTGGGACTATGACGCGTTCGCCGCGATCTGTGATCTCATCAACTGCACACCGGACTTCGTTCCCATGCAGTGGGACCCGATGATCGACCAGGTGTCACAGGGCGTCGTAGACACGGCAGGTGACGGCATCTCGATCACCGACGAGCGAGCAGAAGTTGTTGACTTCTCCGATCCGTACATGGTGGTAGAACAGAGGTTCATCGCCAGGCTTGACGACGACCGGTTCGCAGACACCACTGTCGTCATCGGAGGCGACGCCCTTGTTGGGACGCAGGTTGGTACGACAAACTATGAGCTCGCAGAAGAGCTTGTCGGCGCAGACCGCATCAAGGCCTACGACCAGTTCCCATTCGCCATCCAGGCGCTGATCAACGGCGAAGTCGACGTCGTGATCATCGACGACGCTGCAGGACAGGGCTATGTCGGTGTGAACGCTGATCAGATCAAGACGATCGATGGTGCACTCCAGAGCGATCCACTCGGCTTCATCTTCCCGAAGGGCTCCGATCTCGTTGAACCGATCAACGCTGCACTCGTACTCCTGAAGGCGGATGGAACACTGGACGCGCTTGGCGTGAAGTACTTCACGGATGCGTTCACCGTCACCTACGACGACATCGGCGACGGGGCCTACAGCGAGTAGGTCTCACTGCTACAACCGGCCGACATACGGTCACCCTAGGATGCGCCGGGCCCTCGAGGGCCCGGCGTATTTCCTTCCGAAGGAGCTTCCGTGACGACGACCGATGAGAATGATCCTCTGAAACCTGCACCAGGTACAACGGTGGCGAGCACGATCACCTGGGACGCAAAGGAGTTCCCCTGGTGGCTCGTTGCGATGGTGGCAATCATCGTCTTCATGGGCGTCGCTGTGATCACCAACGAGGAATACCGCAGTGCGTTCGACGCGATCTTCCCCGTCCCACTGCGTCTGACGAAAGGTATGGGCCTCACCCTTGTCCTGACCGGCGCATCATTCATCATCTCGACGGTGATCGGGTTGGTTGTCGCTCTCCTACGGCTTGCCACTTACAAGGGCAGGAAGTGGTACTGGACGGCGCTCTTCATTGGGGTCGCCATTGCCGGCTCCCTTCTCGTCACCCAATCCGCCATCGGGACAACCCCAAAGGTGATGATGTTCGGAATCCTGTGGGGAGTGGCCGCGCTCGCTTCGATCCGTCAGGACATTGCCGTCGTGATCATCAGAAACTCAGCGACGCTCTACATCGAGTTCGTACGTGGCGTACCAATGCTGGTGTGGATCTTCCTCATTGCCCTTGTGGTCGTCCCGTCGTTCACGAGCCTTCTGGAACTCGAGCCTCGTGCCGTCAACGAGGCAATGCGCGCCACCGCCGCACTTTCGCTGTTCTATGCCGCCTTCATAGCCGAGGTCTTCCGAGCGGGAATCCAGTCTGTTCCGGTGGGGCAGATCGAAGCAGGAAAGGCTGTCGGCCTACGGGAGGGGCAGATCATGAGGACGATCACCCTCCCACAGGCCGTGCGAAACATGCTCCCCGCGCTCGGCAACGACCTCATTGCCCTTATGAAGGACACATCGCTCGTCAGCGTGCTTGCGGTAAGCGAACTCACCCAGATGGCCCGCCTCTACGCGGGATCGAGCTTTCGGTTCCGCGAGAGCTACTTCGTCCTTGTCATCCTCTATGTGACGCTGACGCTGTGTCTGAGCCTCCTACTCCGGTGGTACGAGCGGCGGATTGCGATTCCCGGAGGAGCCCAGTAGTGCCCGAGATGCCGATGGGCAACACCTCCGAATGAGCAACCGTTGATTGATGCGATGCCCATGATCGTGCCCATCCGGAACTTCCGAGGGATGACTCGTCTGCGGACAACCATCGATGATGACCACAGGACAGACCTCATTCGCATGCTCGCCACCCTGGTCCTCAACGCAGGCCGCCAAGCCGGTCTTCATGTCATTGTCGTGACCTCGGACGACGCCGTGTCATCATGGGCGATCGATCTGGGCCTCAACGTGATAACCGATCCGGGTCACGGACTCAGTGCAGCGGCTTCCCATGCCGTCTCGAGCCTTGGCGACACGCCATGGATGCTCGTCCACGCCGACCTCCCGCTCGTGACCGCCTCTGCCCTCAGGGCTGTCATCGCCATCGAAGGAACTGTGCTCGTTCCCAGCATGGATGGCGGAACCAACGTGATCGCCCATCGGGGGCCATTCCCCTTCGCCTTCGGAGACGGCTCGTTCCATCGCCACCTCGCCGCGGTGCCCACCGCAACGGTGCTTCCCAGCGCTCGACTGTCCATTGAAATCGACACACCCCAGCACCTCGGAGGGCTTGCAGACACTGGATTGGCTCCTAGCCTCACGGCATCATGACCAACCTCTACAGCGAGATCCCGAGCGACATGGCTCCGCTTTCCACACCACGGCGGGTGCTCACCATCGGCGCACACCCCGACGACGCCGAGTTCGGGGCAGGGGCGACACTTGCGCGGTGGATAGCCGACGGAGCTAACGCCACCGTGTGCGTGGTCACTGACGGCTCCAAGGGCTCGTGGGATGCGAACGAGGACACCCAGTCGCTCATCCTCCTACGCATCGAAGAGCAACGACAGTCGGCCGAGACCCTCGGTGTTGGTGAGGTGGTCCACCTCGGGTATGTCGATGGGGAATTGGAATACTCGATGGATCTGCGGAAGCACCTCGCCCTCCAGATCCGCCTGACCCGTCCCGATGTGGTTCTCAGCCACGATCCTTGGCAGCGATACCAACTGCATCCTGACCACCGCGCGACCGGGTTTGCAGCGGTGGACGCCGTCGTTGATGCACGGGAACCCCTCGCCCACGCTGACATGCCGTATCCGGCCCATAGACCCTCCTCGCTGTTGCTGTGGTCTGCAGACGAACCAGACCACGCAGAGCCCGTCGAGGCACAGTGGTTCGCAAAGAAGATCGAGGCGCTCCTATGCCACTCATCGCAGTCAGCCACCACCATGGGAGATGCCGCATCGGACGAGGATGCACGCCGAGCATTCGAGCAACGGCTTGCGACATGGCAGGATGCGAGTGGTGCCGTGTTCGGAGTCGGCCCAGCAGAGACGTTCAAGAGAATCACGCCGTAGGGAGGGACAGCATGGCCAGCCTGGTGTTGGGAGCGGGGATCGTCGGATCAGCAGCAGCGTGGGACCTCCGCCGCCGTGGCCACGACGTCACCATTGCAGATGTCGATCGAGAGACGACCGAGCGGGTTGCCGCGGCATTCGGGGCACATGCCGTGACGATGGATGTCAGCAAAGGCCGCGATCTGATGGAGCTCATCGGATTCCACGACGTTGTGGTGTCTGCCATCCCCTACACCTACGGCTATGCGGTGGCTTCCGCTGCACTGGCATCGGGAACCCCGTACCTCGACTTCGGAGGAAACCCATCCGTCGTCGCAGCGCAGAAGAGGATGCATCAGGACGCAATCGACAACAGCGTCATGATCGTACCTGATTGTGGTCTGGCTCCCGGCCTCGCGAACGTGCTCGCCGAGGATCTGATAGACAGCGCGGATGAAGGAGTCATCGATTCGGTCCAGATGCGCGTCGGGGCTCTCCCCCAGACACCGATAGGTGCTCTCAAGTATCAGCTTGCATTCAATCCCGCCGGTTTGATCAATGAATACGCCGAACCGTGCGAGGTCATCGAGAACGGACACCATGCCACCGTGGAACCGCTTGCGCGATTCGAGGATGTGGCATGGGCGACCTGGGGACCGCTCGAGGCCTTCTCGACGGCAGGGGGCACATCAACCATGTCCCTGTCCCATGAGGAACGGGTTGAGCGTCTCGAGTACAAGACCCTCCGGTATCCTGGCCACGGGAACGTCTTCAGGGCCCTCTACGAGACCGGCATGTTCGACGAATCTCCCCGCCAGATCGGATCGATCGAGGTTGCTCCTCGAGCGGTCCTGATCGGAGCCCTGGATCGCACCCTGCCGCGCGATGAGCCTGACGTCGTTCTCGTGCGTGTGTGGAGGGACCAGGCTGGCACCCGGACGACGTATCAGATCGAAGACACAGCGCACGGCGCCTTCTCGGCACTCGCACGAACCACGGCGTTCCCAGCTACGGCGCTGGCAGACCTGATCGTTCGGGGGGACGTGCATCGCCCAGGGGTACTCGCCATGCACGAAGCCGTACGGGGAAGCGAACTCCTACCGGAACTCGCTTCCGTTCGGATCACTGCGGACCGATCCACGTCCCAGCTATAGCCTGGCTATTGGCCTGGCAGCCGAGTGCGTCTACACGCGGGGTGCGTAGCCGATCTTGTCTGATGTGTCGAGGTCGAAGAAGTGGAGCTTCGAGGTGTCGATCACGAGGTCGAGTTCCGATCCGTCCGGCACGGGGACGTCGGCAGACACCCGAGCGGTGAACTGGGACTTGTCACCCAACGATGCCGGATCCGTTCCCGAATCCACCAACAGTTCCTCAATATCAGGCGTGATCACAGGAGGCGCATCCAAACTGAAGTGGGCATACGACTCAGAACCCAACAGTTCGTTCACATCCGTCTTCACACGGATCGTGCGATCACCAGCAGGCGCAGTAGCCCGGGAATCCTCAAACGTCCCTGGGCGGATACCGACAACGATCTGTTTCCCGTAATACGCTTCCAACCCGCGATGATTGTCCACAGCTGCCTTCTCGACATACACCCGGTGCCCTGCGAACTTGAGGAACACCCGGCCCTCAGACTCAAGATCGAGCTGCCCATAGACCATGTTCATCGCAGGCGAACCGATGAACCCGGCAACAAACAGGTTCGCGGGATTGTTGAACAGTTCCGTGGGAGGAGCAACCTGCTGCAGGTTGTACGGACGCTTCGCGGATACAGCACGTAGAACCGCAACCCTGTGACCCAACGTCATTGCCTCGACCTGGTCATGGGTGACATACACCGTTGTGGTCTCCAGCCGCTGATGCAAGCGACCCAACTCTGTGCGCATCTGGACACGCAACTTGGCGTCAAGGTTCGACAGGGGCTCATCCATCAGGAACGCCTTGGGCTCACGCACAATCGCACGACCCATCGCCACACGCTGACGCTGACCACCAGATAGAGCCTTTGGCTTGCGATCCAGGAACTCCGTGATCTCAAGAACCTCAGCAGCTTCCTTCACACGCCGATCGATGTCGTCCTTGGGCATCTTGCGCAGCTTGAGACCAAACGCCATGTTGTCGTACACGCTCATGTGCGGATACAACGCATAGTTCTGGAACACCATCGCGATATCGCGATCCTTCGGTGGAATGTCATTGACGACCTTGTCACCAATCGACATCTTCCCCTCGGAGATGTCCTCCAACCCCGCGATCATCCGCAACACGGTGGACTTGCCACACCCAGAAGGACCCACCAACACCAAGAATTCGCCATCATTGACCACAAGGTCAACGTGACCCACAGCACGGGTCCCATCCTCATAGATCTTTCCAATATCATCAAGCGTGATAGACGCCATGTGGGGTTCCTCCGTCATTGGCCGACTTGGCGGCACCTAGCGTACCACGCCGGGGAAGCGCCGGCAGGTCAGGGTCCCTCCCCAACCCCAGCTAGGGTATTCGCTATGTCCGAATTCAATGTTGCAGTCGTGCCAGGCGGGACCGGGTCCGTCGGCAGGGCGCTGATTCCGAAGCTGATCACCCGCGGCTTCAAGGTTGCTACGACCTACCTGATTCCCGACGAGGCGACGGCGCTCGAGGAGCACCTCGACCTCGATGAGGATCGCCTCATCCTCAGACGCGTCGACTGCACCGACGCCACAGCGGTCAATGCGTTCTTCGAAGAGGCTCAGTCGGCATTCGGCGAAATCAACGTCATGGCTTCGCTCGTGGGAGGATGGGCAGGAGGACGAGATGTCGCTGAGACGAGCGACGTTCGGCTCGACCGCATGCTCGACCTCAACCTGCGAACCGCATGGAATTGCTCGCGGGCAGCAATCCCTCTGATGTCAGACGATTGGGGACGAATCGTGCTGATGGGATCGAAGCACGCGCTCGATTCGCCAGCAGGCCAAGCCGCCTACAACGTCGCCAAGTCAGGTGTGCTGGCGCTCGCGAAGTCGATCGCCGTCGAGCTGCTTGACACCGCCACCACATGCAACGCGCTACTTCCGAGCGTGATCAACACGGATGCGACAAGGGCTGCCCTGCCTTACTCCGACTACGTCAATTGGCCGCAACCCTCTGAGATCGCAGACGTCCTGGACTTCATTGCAAGCAGGGAGTCGAAGGTGGTCAACGGCGCCTTCCTCCCCGTATGGGGATCGGCCCTCATCTAGGCGTGAGCACCCCTCCTCACTACGACGTCGTAATCATCGGATCTGGCTTCGGTGGTAGCGCGTCCGCCCATCGCCTCACGGAGAAGGGCTATCGGGTCGCTGTCCTCGAGGCTGGGAAACGATGGCGGACCCAGGACTTCCCTCGCACCAATTGGAACCTGTGGAAATCACTCTGGTTCCCGACGCTCGGGATGAAGGGCATCCAACGGATAACACTGCTGAAGGACATCATGATCCTCTCCGGCACTGGTGTTGGCGGTGGTTCGCTCGTGTACGCCAACACCCACTACGCCCCGCACGATGCGTTCTACAACGACCCTCAATGGGCGTCGATCACCGACTGGAAGGCCGAGCTTGCGCCGTGGTACGACGTTGCACGTGCGATGCTTGGCGTGGTAGAGAATCCGATCGACACACCTGCGGATGCCGTGATGCGGTCAGTTGCAGACCGATTGGATGTCGCAGACACGTACACCCCAACGCCAGTGGCGATCTTCTTCGGCGAGCCGGGCATCGAGGTCGACGATCCGTTCTTCCATGGTGCGGGTCCGAGTCGCTCTGGCTGTATCGGCTGTGGGAACTGCATGGTCGGATGCAGGCACAACGCCAAGAACACGCTCGACAAGAACTATCTGTGGTTCGCCGAACGCAACGGTGCAGTCGTCCATGAACAGCAGCAAGTCGTCGATGTCACACGGCTCCATGATCGGTGGCTCGTCACCGCGAAACGCCCTGGCGTGTCACGGGCCCGCACGTCCTACTCAGCCGATCATGTGGTCTTCTCCGCCGGGGCCCTCGGGACGACACGCCTGCTCCTCGACCTCGCGGATCGCGGAAGGCTGCCGAAGATCTCCTCCCGTCTCGGCTACCAGACGAGGACGAACAGTGAGGCCCTTGTCGGAGCCGTCGCACGGGGCCGGTCGATCGACTACTCCTCCGGTATCGCCATCACCTCGTCGATCCACCCTGCTCCCGATACACACATCGAGCCCGTTCGGTACGGGCGCGGATCGAATGCCATGGGACTGCTTTCGACGATCCTCGTCGACGGCGGAGGGAGCTTGCCGCGTCAGGTGCGCTTCTTGCGTCAGGTGGCAGCCGCTCCCATGACGTTCCTCCGGTCGCTCTCGGTGTGGCGATGGTCGGAGCGATCGGTGATCCTGTTGGTGATGCAGAGCAAGGACAACAGTTTGCGGATGAAGCTGAGGCCTGGAGTCTTCGGGAAGCGTCTGACGACCGAGCAGGGGCATGGCGATCCGAACCCGACGTACATTCCTGAGGCGAACGACGCTGCGCGAGTCGTCGCAGAGGTGATCGACGGCACAGCCATGGGTTCAATCAACGAAGTGCTGTTCGACACCCCAACGACGGCACATATCCTCGGAGGCGCGGCGATCGGTCCGGATCCGACATCGGGCGTGATCGACCAGTTCCACCGAGTATTCGGCCACGACGGCCTGCACGTCATAGATGGCTCAGCCATCGGAGCGAACCTCGGGGTCAATCCATCTCTCACCATCACCGCGATGGCTGAACGAGCCATGTCTCATTGGCCCGAAAGGGGAGACAAGGACACACGTCCGGCGATGGCAGGGGAAGGCGCTTCGGCCTAGCCCTCGTCGACGTCCCCGGACATGCCGAGGCGACCGTCGAGCCGTCGTCCCGGCATCATCTCGACGTCCATGCTCTCGACCATCTCATCCTCGGTCCGGCTCTCGGCCCGGTTGTACCAGGCTGCGTAGCGGTTGGATGCGGGCCACGCTGTGATCCCATGGAGGAGGACAGAAAGGCCAACCGTGACGCCGCCAACCTTGAATACAAGCGGTGCAATGCTGGGGTCGGCGCTCACGACCACGGTGCCCATGAACACAAGCGAGGCAAGGCCCCTCGGACCGAACCATCCGATGTAGAGCTTCGATGGCAGCTCGAGATCGGTTCCAACGAGAGCGATCAGGACAGGCACCATCCGAATCACCGTCAAGCTGAGTATCGCGTACAGCACTTCCTTCCATCCAATCAACCCGAGCGCGGGGTAGAGGATCAGCCCACCGAAGATGAAAAATGTCAGCATCGTCATCAGGTGTCCGACGCCCTCCGAGAAACGGCAGATGTCAGGGAACTGGCGTCGGACACCGTCACCGAACACCACTCCCCCTACAAACGCGGCAATGAAGGCGCTGGCGTGCACCTGGTTGGCAGCCACCGCGCACAGAATCGCAAGGAACAGGACGAGGATCTGCCTGCCCTCACGCCCCACCCAACCCCGCTCGGTGGCGTAGCGAGCTGCAACCGCCCCCAGCCAGCCAATCGCCGTTCCAACCACGACCGCAAATCCGATTTCCTTCACGAACAGGTCGACGATCCCACTGACCGTCTGCATCTCGGAGTTCGCAGCGGTCAGGGCAATGGCAAGGAACGGCACGACGAGCCCGTCATTGAGGCCACTCTCAATGCCCAGTCCTTGGCGGACGACGTCAGGCACCTCCTCATTCGCCACGACGGCTTGACCGAGAGCGGCGTCGGTTGGCGAAAGGATGATCGCCACGATTGCGGCGGGCCACAGGCCGAGGTCTGGCACGAACAGCATCGCAATCACCGTGCCGAAGACCATCGTGAGCGGCAGGCCCACCAGCAGTAGTCGGGTCGGAAGGAACGCCGTCCGCCGCACACGCCGTATGTCGATCAGCGCTGCGTCGGAGAACAGGATGATCACAAGCGTGCCCTCGAGAAGCACTTGGACCACGTCGCTCTGCAGTTCAAGGGCGAAGCTCGACACCAGGGCACCTTCATCGATCGCGACCCAGGCTGCCACCAGCCCAGCTGCTGTGAACATCATCGGACCCGTGAACGAACTCCGGGACAGCCGACGTGACAACAGCGCATACGTCGCAAACAGCAACGCCAGCAGCAAGCCACCCGCCATGTGCCTCTTCCTATCAGTCCCGAAGTCACCCTACCTATCGGCAAGCAACAAGCATGAGATGCAGCAGGCTGCCGGGATCGGAGACTTCAGATCCAACCGACCTCTGACCGGGTTGATTCGGGGTGAGCAAAACCTGGCACGATTCGGTGTGGTTGAGAGCTCGATCGCGCGCGGAGCGTGGTCCTCAGCATGCGGTGTGATCGGCCCATTGAAAAGGGGCCTGCGACCGCGTAGCGTTGGAACCGATTTCACAATGGGCGGGTGAAATGGAGAGCGCTAGCGATCCGAGTCCGCGTCGAGCGACCATCGGCCAGGTAGCCGCTGCGGCGGAGGTATTCGCACCGACGGTGGGGCGCGCTGGCAACCATCCGGATCGTTCCCTTGAGCAGACTGACAGCCACGGACAGGACTTCGCCAAGATTCTCGCCTTCGACCTGCTCAAGGCAGTCGAACTTCCTACCGGCACCGTGGCTGCGTCCGTTGCCGAGACAATGGGTGTCGTGGACGCGGCCATGGAGGTCGACATCGACATCCCCGGCGAACTCTCGATCATCGGGTTCAACGACATTTGTACGAGCGTATTCGTCGGATTGACCACGGTACGCCGACCGCTCGAGGTTTCTGGATGCATGGAGGCCGAGATCCTGGTCGCCACCATCGAGGCACCGGGTTCACCAGACATTCAAGAGCGACTTCCCGCCGATCTCGCTATTCGGGAAACGTCGGGGATTCCGCATTGGAAGCAATAAACGAAGGAGACGAGATGATCACACGAATGAAGTGGCTCATCCCCGTCGTCGGGTTGCTGCTCGCTTCAACGGCGTGCAGTTCAGAGGGTGGAGGCGAAGGAGCCGTCTGCGACGGCACGATTGACCAGAGCACGATCGAGGTGTGGGTCCATGAGGGCTCCGAGGCCGACGCGTATGAGGCCCTGATCGAGAGCTTCAATGCATCGGGCTCCGGTGTGACCGTCACGCTGACCAAGATCCCGGAAGGTGGTTACACGGACGCCGTGAACGCGGCAGCCGCAGCAGGCGACCTGCCGGACATCATCGACTATGACGGCCCGACCCTGGCGAACTTCGCCTGGAGCGGAAACGTCGTCCATCTTGAGGACTGCGTGACCGATGAGGTCCGCGATGCCCTGCTTCCGTCGATCATCGAGCAGGGCACCTATGCCGGGCAACTCTATTCCGTGGCAACGTTCGATTCAGGACTCGGCATCTATGCCTGGCGCTCGGCGCTCGACGAGGTCGGCGCCCGCATTCCCACGGGACCGGACGATGCCTGGACAGTGGAGGAGATGGAACAGGTACTTGTCGACCTCCAGGGCGCCGGATACCCGATGCCCCTCGACATCAAGATCCACTACGGGACCCAGGGAGAGTGGATGACGTATGGGTTCAGTCCCATTACTCAGTCAGCAGGACAGGACCTGATCAACCGGGACACCCTGAAGGCTGACGGTGTACTGAACAGCGAAGATGTGGCTGCAGCGCTGACCATATTCCAGGAGTGGGCGGTTCGGGATCTGATCAACACCGAGACGGTTGACGACACGCCATTCCTCGAGAAGCAATCACCTCTGTCGTGGGTCGGCCACTGGATGTACAACCCGTACAAGGAGGCAGCTGGCAACGACCTGGTGGTCGTCCCGCTTCCCGACTTCGGTGACGGAACCAAGACGGGCATGGGCTCGTGGGCATGGGCGGTCACTTCGGCAAGCACCGACGGAGACGCGGCCTGGGCCTTCCTCGAGTTCGCTACAGCTGACGACACGATTCTTGCAATCACTGCGGCGAACGGCGCCGTCCCTGCCACAACAACGGCATTGGCTCAGAATCCGAACTTCGCAGAGGGAGGCGACTTGTACCTCTTCCGGCAGCAGCTGGAGGGTGCACCGGACATCGCCGTGCCTCGGCCCCTCACGCCGGGCTACCCGACCGTGACGTCGGAATTCTGGGGGGCCATGGACAAGATCCTCCTCGGTCAGGACGTCCAGACAACCCTCGACTCCGCGGCTGCGGCGATCGATGCGGACGTCGATGCGAACGAGGGCTATCCGGAACCGTGATCTGAACCGAGAAACGAATCACCTGATGGGAGGGGACGCCAGTCTCCTCCCATCCCGACTCGATTGACGCACCGCCGCCAGGAGGTCCTGCATGACGACCGCCGACATGTCCGACACTGCTGACGTATCGGGCTTTTCCCCCCCGCCGAAGACCCGAACTGGCTTCCGTCGACCTGACACTCGAGCCGGACTCCTCTTCGTGCTTCCGGCCGTCATTCTCCTCACCCTGTTCATCATCGTGCCGTTCGCGCTTGCGATCGGGTTCTCGTTCACGAACCAGCGATTGATCTCACCCTTGGCGACGAGGTTCGTCGGGTTCGAGAACTACATCGACCAATTCACCGACCCGCTCTTCTGGAAGTCGCTATGGAACAACGCCCGATTCTCGCTGTTCGTCGTTCCCGTGCAGACCACGTTGGCGCTGGGACTCGCCGTGATGGTGAACAAGAGGATCAGGGGACGGGTCGCGTTCCGCACCATCTACTTCACCCCCGTCACGGTAGTGATGGCTGCGGCAGCCACGATTTGGGTGCTCCTCTTCCAGCCGAGTGGGTTGATCAACGGCTTCTTCGAACTCATCACGTTTGGCAACTTCAGCCCCGAATGGCTCAACGATCCCACCTGGGCGATCTGGGCAATCATCGCCGTTTCGATCTGGCAGGGTGTCGGCTTCCAGATGATCATCCTGCTTGCCGCCCTCCAGGACGTACCAACGGAACTCTACGAGGCAGCTTCCATCGACGGTGCCAACACGTGGCAGCAATTCAGGAACGTGACGATCCCCGGCATCAGGAATCAGCTCATCTTCGTGCTCACCATCACCACGATCCTTGCCATGCGGCTCTACGACCAACCCGTCTTGATGCCACGTTCGCCAGGTGGCCCGGTCGACAGCACGAGGACGGCAATGGTTCACATGATCGAGATCGGCTACAACAGACAAGCGATCGGTCGCGGCTCGACCGTGGCAGTTATCTTCTTCATCATCGTGCTGGTCCTCACAGTGATCCAACGGAAATTCCTCCGAGAGGAGGGTGCACAATGACGACCCAAACTGCGCCGGCGAAACGGGGAAAGGGCGATCCAGACATCGACCGCGGCGTGCGCGGCAACCCCATGTGGCGCTGGGCGCTCTACGCCGTGATGACCATCCTTGCGATTCTGTTCGTGTTCCCCCTCATCTACATGCTCGCCTCATCGTTCAAACCTGACGATCAGGTCCTCACGAACAGCCAGTCACTCGAGGCATTCCTCCCGATTCCGTTCGAAGGCCTCGACAACTACGTCGACGCCTTCGAACGCGCAGAGTTCGGCAGGGTGTTCATCAACTCGGTGATCATCGCGACAAGTATCGTGGTGCTTGGGCTCGTCGTGAACAGCCTCTGTGGGTATGCGCTCGCACGGTTGGACTTCCCTGGTCGGAGGATCCTCATCGGTCTGGTGATAGCTCTGATCATCATTCCGTTCGAGGCACTGGCCGTACCGCTGCTGTACATGGGTGCCGAGGTCAATTGGCTCGACACGTATCAGATCCAGATCCTTCCGTTCATCGCGAACCCGCTGTTCATCTTCCTCTTCTACACGTTCTTCTTGGGGCTCCCGAAGTCCCTCGAGGAAGCGGCTCGCATCGACGGTGCGGGTCCGTTGCAGGTGTTCTGGAGGGTGGCGGCACCACTGGCGAAGCCCGCCTATGCAACGGTGGCGATCCTGTCGTTCCTGTTCGCTTGGGCCCAGTTCCTGTGGCCGTCGATCGTCACCCGTGGTGTCGATGTGCGACCGCTCCCCGTCGGCATCGGCGTTTTCCAGAACACGCCGCCGATCTCGTGGGGCGACATCATGGCTTACACGGTGATGATGACCCTTCCCTTGCTGATCATGTTCCTCATCTTCCAGCGGCAGTTCGTGCAGGGGGTAGCCTCATCCGGTGTCAAGGGGTGAGGAGCCCGAGATGGCGCTAAGCGTGCCAGGACACTGGATCTGGGATTTCTGGTTCGCGCGGCAAGCAGATGAATGGCACATCTTCTTCCTGCGCGCACCAAAGTCCCTCGTCGACCCGGACCGTCGGCACCGCAACGCAACCATCGGCCACGCACGATCGGTCGATCTGCGAACGTGGGACCTTCTGCCGGACCCGTTCGGCCTCGGTGAAACCGCAGAGTGGGACGACCTGGCGCTGTGGACCGGTAGCTGTGTGTGGTCCGGCGATCTGTGGTGGATGTTCTACACGGGTGTGTCGACCGCCGACGACGGCGACATCCAGCGGATCGGGGCGGCGACGTCCCCCAATCTCCTCACTTGGGAGAAGCTCGTCGACAATCCACTGTGCACGGCCGATCCCCGGTGGTATGAGACCTACGACCCGGATGCCTGGTACGAGGAGGCGTGGCGCGACCCGCACGTTTTCCCGGCTCCGGACGGTGAAGGATTCCACATGTTCATCACCGCCCGGACCGCCACAGGGCTGCCGGACCGACGTGGTGCCATCGGCCACGCCACGTCACCGGACCTCCTCACGTGGACCGCACAGCCCCCGGTTGCGACGCCGGAGATGTTTGGGCACATGGAGGTGTCCCAGCACGTACCCATCGGTGATCGACACTACGCGATCTTCTGCGCACCACGGGAGATGGAGCCGACGGTGGCCTCTACCCAGGCATGGACAGGGACGGGGTACCTGATCGCTGATGAACTGAGCGGTCCGTATGTGCCGGGCCCGACACCGTTCGTCGCCGCCGACCACACGGGCACCTCATACGCCGGCAAGATCGTCGACGCCGATGGGAAACTCCTCTTCATCGCCACCCACCACGAGTCACCGGAAGGCGAATACATCGGGACCATCAGCGATCCCGTGCCAATAGCGGTGGGTGAAGAGGGCGCCATCGCCCCGATCCATCCCCTGACGATCCCCTAGGCAACCGCCCCGGTCGCCAAGGGACACATGCAGCACGGTGCCGACGAACGGCACACAGCAAAGAGACCTCCCGCGTGAGTGCAAAAGGCCTCTTCGTAGCCCCGACCAGATGTACATCGACTCTTGCATCGTGCGCCCCGCCGCACTGCCCGATGGCGCATCGAGCTCGAGATTCTGTAGACCGTCGGCGGTGGTGCGCGCTTCAGTGCGCCTCCGTGCAGGCCGATAGTGAGCTCATGGACAACTCACTTCTCAACGTGAAGGGCGTGGGCCCTTCCACCGCACAACTGCTCGTCGATGCTGGCTTCACGAACGTCGCATCCCTGGCGAGCGCCCGATCGAAGGCGCTGCAGGCCGTCCGCGGTGTCGGTCCCGCCCGCGCCATTTCTCTGCGGGCCGAGGCGCAACAACTCCTTGCCGGAAACGAACCGGCGCCTGCTGCGGTGGCCGGCGGAGAGGCACCACGACGAGTAGAGAAGCCCCCGCCGACCAAGAAGACGAAGCCCACCAAGAAGGCCAAGAAGACG
>Ga0265303_10000738_pt1 | contig 19147 bp, 15 predicted proteins | sample Helome_2_FD_192494 | JGI IMG/M metagenome (GOLD analysis project Ga0265303, IMG submission 192494) | Marine sediment microbial communities from subtidal zone of North Sea - Hel_20160317 (Illumina Assembly) | ecosystem: Environmental > Aquatic > Marine > Subtidal zone > Sediment ... | reverse complement strand
GTCACGCCAGCCGTGCACGACGCTGACCCGTGATGCCCGCGGCGTCGGCGTCAATGGCTCGTAGCCGGGCATATAGAACGCCGGCGCGATCAGAAACAGCCCGGCCACTTCGAGTTGGCCAGATGCGGCGGCCGCCACATGACCGCCCATGCTGGAGCCCACCAGCACCAGCCGCTGGTTCAGCGGCTGACAATACTCGACCAGCCGGTCGACGCGATCGCCGGGTTGGTCCAGACCACGATAATCCACAGACTCGACGTCGCAGCCGCGGTCCCGCGCGAGATCGGCCATGGCGGAGATCTTGGTGCCCCATGGCCCGCTTTCCTGGCCATGGGAGAAACAGACATACAGACCGGTCCCGCTCACGCCCGTCGGCTCCTGTCGGTCGGATCAGCGTCTGGACCGCAAGACGCCAGTATCAGGCGCTGATCTGCGCATGCGTTGAAATGATGCCGCCGTGGATCGGAGTCGGCGTCGGACGAGAAACGGGCCATGACGGGTCCTCCGGAGTTCTGCCCGAGATGCGGGGGCTGCGCGCCGGCCAAGCAAGGCAGCGGCGGCCTGAGAGCGGATACTAGAACAATCCTTGCTTGCGGGTCAGATATCTGGCGGATCCGGCGGGCCCCAGAGCAATTCGTCCAGGCTCGTCTGCCAGCCAAAGCGTCGCAGATCGATCTTCCCTTCCACGAACAACACCCCCTCCTCCTCCAGACGGCGACGCTGTTCGCGACCCGAATCGCTACCGGCCGGAAGCGAAATCCGGCCCGCCGCGTTGACCACGCGGTGCCAGGGCACATCGCTGCCCGCCGGCAGATGGCGCAAGGCATGCCCGACCAGCCTCGCGCGGCGACCCAAGCCCGCCTCCCGGGCCACCTGCCCGTAACTGGCAACCGCGCCATGCGGGATGCGGCGGACCGTGCGCAGGATTCGCGCGCTGTGGCGGCCGGCCATGGATCAGCTCCGGGCCGCATCGAGCCGTTGTCTTAGCTCGTTCCTGGCCTGGCGCAGGATCGAGTCCCGGTCCACGCTCTCGAGGATCTCCTCGACCACCGCCTGGGGACCCGCGGGGCCCCAGGACTTGCCGAGCGCAAAATAGCGCTCCGCCGCACGGCCGACCAGATAGGTACTGTAGTAAGCGACTGCGCCCTGGGCGCCGCCGGTAAGCAATACGGAGAGTCCCCCGGTCCCGGCCTTGAGCGCCGACGACAACAGATGCAGCAGCCATACCGTCCCCATCAGCGCTGCCAGCTGGGTCACGATGACCGATACCAGCGAGCCGGCCTCGCGCCGGCTCAACGGCAGGCCGTAAACCCGGGAAAGATGCACGATCATGCCGCCGTCGATGGCCGCGGCGGCGAACAGATCCGCGATCGGGATCGGGTTGAACGCAACCGCGACGCCCTTGGCGACACAGTAGGTCCGGACCAATTTCTCCGCGACGTGACGTCTGGCCTCCACCACGCGCCCGCCAATGGCGTCGCTAAGCTGGCCGGCGAACAGACTGGCATTCATCGCCGCAAGACTCTTGCCATCTCGCTCGAGGATCTCCCACAGCCGCAAACGCAGCTGCTGCACGTCTTCGGGCGACGCCGGCCGCGACCCGGGCCGGGCGCTCACCGGGATGATGTCGCGGGGACTTACGATGCCGTCGAGATGCTCGGCGAGGCGGGTCTCGAGCTGGGCGATCTCCGCGTCGCTGTAGCGATCGGATTTATTCAGCACCACCAGCATCGGCCGGCCCGCGGCGGCGAGGGCTTCCATGGCCTTGCGCTCTACGGCCGTCAGATCGGCCTCGACCACGAAGATCAGCAGATCGGATCGCTGCGCGGCCTCGCGGGCAATGCGCTCACGTTCCTCCCCACCCACCTCGTCAATGCCTGGCGTATCGATAAGAAAGACGCCGCCGCTGCGCTCCTCCTGCCAGCTGGCATAGCCGGCCTCGCGGGTCTCGCCATGCAGCGGGCTGACCGAGAAGCGATCCTCACCGAGCAGGGCGTTGAGCAGCGAAGATTTGCCGACGCCGACGCGGCCGAACACCGCGATATGCACGTGCCCGTGCTCGAGCTTGTCGAGCATGCGGCGCAGGTCGTCATAATCCCGCGTCAGCTGCTCGCGCACCGAGGCCGGTACGCGCGGGTCGTCGAGCAGACCGCTCAGGCTTTGACGGGCCAGCGCCAGATGGGCGTCGCCGCCATCGGCCTCTGTTTCATCGGTCGCCGCTGGTCTGTTTCTCCTCCAGAACCAGCTTCGCCATCCGGATTGTCCGCGCCCGAAGATCTTCACCCAGGTTCTCCCGGAATTTCCGCGCTGCCGCCGCAGGTCGCAACTCGCCACCCTCGTCGAGCGCCTCGGCCAGACCGCGACCGAGAGCGTCGAAGATCAGCCCGTATGCGACCGCATGGGTCAGCCCCCCGGCAATGGTACCGACTCCCGGGAATGCCTTCAGGGCGTTGCCGGCCACCGCCAGCAGGATCGGCAGGGATCGCCCGACATAGCCCTGGCCCAGCCGCAGCAGCCGATCGATGTCGATATCCCGGACCGGGACATCGTAGAGCCCGCACATCTCCTTCACCAGCGCCGTGCCCAGATACCCCTGGATCAGTATATCGGTGCCCGGGCTGACGGCGGCGACGGCGCCGACCACGGCCTTGCGGGTATAGCTCTTGACCAGCTCGGCGCTGCGCTCTCGCCGGCGCTCGGTGGCCGCGTCGTCCAGGCGGCGGGCCACGATGGTGAATACCGCCGCATCGCGCAGCGCGTCAAGCGCCTCGGGACTGCGCTCCACCAGACGCTGGATCGCAGCCGCCAGATCAGCGATACCATCGCCACCGGATATTGCTGAAACCACGACCACCACAGCCTCGTCCGCCCCGGCTTCGACCAGACGCTGCTGCAGCCGGCCGCGCAACAAGTCGATCTCCGCCACGCTGTAGCGATCGCTTTTGTTCAGCGCCAGCACCATCGGTTTGTCCAGCGCAGCGAGTACGGTCAGCTCCTGATACTGCTCGCGGCTGAGATCCCCATCGCAGGTATAGATGACGACATGGGCGCGCACCGCCTCTTCGAGCGCGGCAGTTTCCGCCTCGCTGCCGGGTGCCGCGGTACCCGGAACGTCAGCCAGGATGATCTCGTCGCCACCTGGTGTGCGCCAGCGGTAGTGCCCGATCTCCCGCGTGGTGCCACCGGTTACCCCGGTATTGACGGCCGCGTCCGGGATCAGACCGCGGATCAGCGAACTCTTGCCAGTGCTGATCTGGCCAAAGACACACAGGAATAACTGTCCGGCATCCCGACGCCGGGCCAGCTCGCCGAGCTCACGCTCGGCGGCGCTGACGTCGATGCCCTCGACCCGACTCGTGGAAATACGCTGCTCCAGCGCGTCACGCGTGATTGGCGCACCGGTCGCTTTCCGGCCAGGGCTGCCGCGCGCTGGCATCAGCAGCCGCCAGATCAGCCAGCCGCCGAGCACGGACACGGCGGCCAGGAACAGCAGCAATCCATAAAAGATCGGTGCCGGTCCACTGCGCAGCCGTTCCCATACTTCGGCCAATGAACCGGCCAGACCGACCGCGGCGCCGGCGATACCGAGCAGGGTAAGCACCACGCTCAACGCCAGCAGCAGTCGCATATTTCGCGTCAAGCGCATCGCCGCCACCTCATCCCGTGGCTTGCCGTTTTACCCGGGTCGACCAGGCGATCAGGGTGGCTACGAGCAGCGGCAACAGCCGCTCCAGCGCATCCCCCGGGCCAGCCGCATAAGGCAACCAGTGCAGGATCGCGGTCAGACCGAAGCCTGCCCCCATCGACCACAGCAAGCCATTGGCGCTGAGCTGCACCCCGGACAGACGCAACACCAGCGCCGGACCGAAAGCAGAACCGATGGCATGCCAGGCGAACAACACCCGGGTAAAGATCTGGTCCGGCACCGCCAGCGCCAGTATCACCGCCAGCACCGAGATCCCGACCACGACCATCCGCGAACGCAACAGCGATACCCGATGCCCGGCTTCCGGATCACCGAGATCATTGGTGACCGCGGAAGCGGCCACCAGTAGCTGGCTGTCTGCGGTGGACATGATCGCGGAGAGCACGGCGGCGATCATGACGCCGGCGGCCACCGGCGAGATCAGCCGTGTCGCCATCTCGAACAGGATATGCTCGGACTCCACCAGCCCCGCATACAACACGCGACCGCACAGCCCCAGCAAGAGCATGCCACCGTAGATCACGATCGCCCAGGCGATCGCGATGACCCGTGCCTGGGCGAGTGCGCGGCGGTCCCTCAACGCCATAAATCGATTGACCACGTGGGGCTGGCCGGGATAGCCGAGCCCGATACCCAGCGTACCCAACACAAAACCGATCCCGGCGATCCCGCTGGTCTCTACCGCGCCGCCCGCGGGCATCGCCCGCAACGCCCCGATCAGCACGTCCCAACCACCTACATGGGCCATCGCGATGATCGGCAAAACCAGGGCCGTGAGCGCCATCAACAAGCCCTGCAACGTGTCGGTCACGCTGACCGCCCAGAAGCCGCCGAGCAGCGTATAGACGAGTACGACCGTCGCGCCGATGCTCACTGCGGTCGCCGTATTAAGACCGAAGCTGGTGGCAAAGGCCGCACCCGCCGCCTGGAATTGGGCGGCGATATAAAAGACGAAAGAGAACAGCACGATACCGGCGCCCAGCACGAGGACCGATCTGCGACCACCTGGTTCGACCGAGTCGGCCAGGAACTCGGTCAAGGTAATGGCACCGTTGTTGCGACTCTCGCGCATCAGCCGCGGCGCCACATAGATCCAGTTGATCAGGAATCCCATCAGCGTCGCGGGGAACAACCACAGCGCCGGCAGGCCCCAAAGATAGGCCATACCGCTGACGCTGAGCAGCGTCCAGGCAGACGAAGAGCTGGCGGAAGCGCTGATGGCAGCGACCGTTGGCCCCAGATGGCGGCCGCCGAGAAAGAAATCCGTATTATCACGCGTCCGTCTCGAGGCCCACACCCCGATCAAGATCAGCACGATCTTGTAGACGATCAGGGTAAGGAGTATCGATTGGGCCTGGCTCATAGATGGGGTGTCCTCCGGGACCCGCGGAGTGTAGCACCGGTGATCAACGGCGCCGTCCGGTTACAATCTGGCAGCGAAGGGGGACACGGGCGATGGCGCAGTCTGAAACCACGAACACTGCCGGATGGCAGTTCTGGATCGATCGCGGCGGCACCTTCACCGATGTGGTGGCCCGGCATCCCGACGGCCGCATCGAAGCGCGCAAACTGCTGTCCGAGAATCCGCGTCTATACGACGACGCAGTGGTCGCGGGTATCCGCGCCTGTCTCAGGAGCGCGGGCGAGCGTCTGGACGCGGGCGCCGTCATTGACGAGATACGCATCGGCACCACGGTGGCCACCAACGCGCTGCTCGAGCGTCACGGCGAACCGACCCTGCTGCTCGTCACCCGCGGTTTTGGCGATGCGCTGCGCATCGGCTATCAGCAGCGTCCTGCGTTGTTCGATCGGCATATACGCCTGCCGGCACCGTTGTATGCGGATGTGCTCGAGGTGGACGAACGTCTCGACGCGCACGGCGAAGTCATCCTGCCGCTGGATGAAATGGGTCTGGCGCGAGGGCTCGCCGCGGCCCATGCCCGTGGCCTGCGCTCCGTCGCCATCGTATTCCTGCACGGCTACCTGGAGTCGAAACACGAGGCGATGGCAGTGCGCGTGGCGCGACGTGTCGGCTTCAGCCAGATCTCGGCGTCTCACCAGGTCGGCGCGCTGGCCAAACTGGTGGCCAGGGGTGATACCACCGTGGTCGACGCCTATCTGTCGCCGGTGCTGCGCCGGTATGTCGATCGCCTGGAGGCAACACTGCCGGATCCACGCCTGCTGTTTATGCAGAGCAACGGCGGGCTGGTTGGCGCGGCCAGCTTCCGCGGCCGGGACAGCATCCTGTCGGGTCCGGCCGGCGGTGTCGTTGGCATGGCTGCCACCGCTACCGCGGCAGGCTTCGAGCAGCTGATCGGTTTCGATATGGGCGGCACGTCCACCGACGTATCGCTATTCGACGGCGAATTCGAGCGTAGCCTGGACAGCGAGGTCGCCGGGGCCCGCATCCAGGCACCGATGATGCGTATCCATACCGTCGCAGCGGGGGGCGGTTCGGTGCTGAAATTCCTCGACCGCCGCTTCCAGGTGGGTCCGGAATCCGCCGGTGCCGATCCGGGACCCGCCTGTTACCGGCGCGGCGGACCGCTGACAGTGACTGACGCAAACCTGCGTCTGGGACGGTTGCAGCCGGACCGATTCCCGCATGTGTTCGGTGCCAGCGCTGACCAACCGCTGGACACAGCGGCCACCCGTGACGCCTTCGCGCGGCTGGCGCGGCAGATCGAGAGCGAGACCGGTCAACGGCTCACCGCGGAGGCCATCGCCGAGGGCTTTATCCGTATTGCGGTCGAACGCATGGCTCAGGCGATCAAGCAGATCTCGATCCAGCGTGGCTACGACACCGCTCGCTTCGCGCTGTGCTGCTTCGGTGGTGCGGCCGGGCAGCATGCCTGCGCGGTCGCCGATGCACTGGCCATCCCCACGGTGCTCATCCACCCGCTCTCGGGCGTGCTCTCCGCCTACGGAATGGGTCTGGCCGATCTGCGCGAGATCCAGCAACAGACGGTACAGGCACCGCTAAACCAGGCCAGCCTCGACGCGCTGGCACCGCGCTTCGAGTCGCTTGAGACACAGATGTCCGCGCATCTGGAGGCCCAGGGTGCGAGCGGCGAGATAAGCCTCCATCGATCGTTTTTGGTCCGCTTTGACGGTTCCGACACCGTGCTGGATGTCCCCTGCTCAAGCGCCGAAAACATGAGCGCGTGTTTCGACGAGCGCCATCTCCGTCAATTCGGTTTCCGCGAGAACAAGCCAAAAGTCATCGAGGCACTGAGCGTGGAGGCGGTGGCGCGGGAGACCGGCAGCGGCTCGTGCGAGATTGGCGCGGAACAAGACGCCGACCCGCCGACAGCAGACTTCCGGCCGATATTTATCGATGGACAGTGGCGTGATACACCGGTCCATCGGCGTCATCATCTGCTGCCGGACGCGTCGATCGAAGGACCGGCGCTGATTCTCGAGACCAACACCACCACGCTGGTCGCGCCCGGATGGGCCGTCACGGTCGATGATCTGCACAACCTCCTGCTACGCCGACACGAAGATCGCCACCAGACCGAGAACAGGACCGCCACCGGGCAGCCCGACCCGGTGTTGCTGGAAGTATTTAATAACCTGTTTATGCATATCGCCGAGCAGATGGGCGTGGTGCTGGAGAAGACTGCGCACTCGGTCAATATCAAGGAGCGTCTGGATTTCTCCTGCGCGGTGTTTGACGCCGGCGGCGGCCTCGTCGCCAACGCGCCGCATATGCCGGTTCATCTCGGCTCGATGGGCGAGAGCGTGCGTACTGTCATCCGCCATTTTGACCAGCACATGCAGCCTGGCGACAGCTTCGTGCTCAACGCCCCCTACGACGGCGGCACCCACCTGCCCGATGTGACCGTGGTCTCGCCATTTTTCGCAGACAGCGACACGATGCCCGCGTTCTATGTCGCCGCACGCGCCCATCACGCCGACATCGGCGGGATCACGCCGGGCTCGATGCCACCGGGCAGCACGCGGATCGAGGAAGAAGGCGTGCTGATCGACTGTATGCGTCTGGTCAGCCGCGGACAGTTCCGCGAACAGGCGATGCGCGATGTGCTGGCAAGCGGATCCTATCCGGCGCGTAATCCGGAACAAAATCTGGCCGACCTGAGGGCACAACTGGCAGCCACAGCACGCGGTCTACAGGAGCTGTCACGTATGCTCAGGCAGTTCGGCTCCGAGACCATCCGCGCCTATATGACCCACGTCCAGGACAACGCGGAGGAGGCTGTCAGACGCGCGATCGGTGGTCTGCGCAGCGGCAGTTTCCGCTACGAGTTGGACAGTGGCGAGCTTATCGCGGTGCGCGTCGAGGTCGACCGCGACACGCGCAATGCAGTGGTCGATTTCGACGGCACTTCACCGCAGAGCGCCAGCAATTTCAACGCGCCGCTGGCGGTCTGCCGGGCGGCAGTGCTGTACGTGTTTCGGACCCTGGTCGATCACGACATACCTCTGAACGAGGGCTGTCTGCGGCCGCTGCAGCTGCGGGTGCCGCCCGGCTCGTTGCTGGATCCACGCCCGCCAGCGGCGGTGGTCGCCGGCAATGTCGAGACATCGCAATGCGTGGTCGATGCCTTGTATGGCGCGCTGGGCGTACTGGCCGCGGCCCAGGGCACGATGAACAACCTGACCTTTGGCAATGAGCGATACCAGTACTACGAGACCCTGTGCGGGGGCGCTGGTGCCGGCCCGGACTTTGACGGCGCCTCTGCGGTCCACACCCATATGACCAACTCGCGGCTGACCGATCCTGAAATCCTCGAAGGGCGCTATCCGGTGCGTCTGCGGCGTTTCGAGATCCGGCACGGCTCCGGCGGCAACGGCCGGCATCGTGGAGGCGACGGCGTACGCCGGGAGATAGAATTCCTGCAGCCGATGACCGCGGCCATCCTGTCCAACCACCGGCGCATCGCGCCCTTCGGCGTCGCCGGTGGCGCCCCGGGGGCGATCGGCCGTAACCGGGTGCAACGCCGGGACGGCAGCGTCGAGGACCTGGGGGCCACTGCGACGGTCAACATGGAGCCCGGCGATGTGTTGCTCATAGACACACCCGGCGGTGGCGGTTTCGGGCCGGTGGAGGAATAATCGGGTACTTGTTGTTGCCGTGCAGGAGCCGACGCCATGACCAGGGCGCGAGAAAGATACCCGTACCGGATGTATCGCCGTCTTACCCGCTGGCCGCTGGGCCACTGGCTGTTTACCCGCATGGTCTGTCTGCAGGCCCCCTATTTCAGCTCCATCCGACCGCTGTTCCGGGATCTGCGCCCGCGTTCATGCACCGTCTTCATGCGCAAGCGCCGCCGCGTCAAGAACCATATCGGTACCGTGCATGCGCTGGCGATGGGCAATCTGTGCGAACTCGCGGCGGGTCTGGTCATGGAATCGACTCTGCCGACCGACATGCGCTGGATTCCGCGCGGCATGAACATCGAGTATCTGCGCAAGGCCGAGACCGACGTCACCGCCACGGCGACGCTGGTGGAACAAGTCTGGGGCGCAGCGGGTGACGTGCCGGTAGTGGTCTCGGTACGGGACACCGGCAAACACGAGGTGGTCCGGGCCACGATCGCGATGTACGTATCACCGCAACCGTAGGCGGCGCGTCACAACACGCTGCGCATGCCCGGCCCGGACACGCGTTGCCTGCATCCCGTTCTTCGTAGCTGTGACCGCGCTCACAGACTCACCGACAGCGCTGGAATACATTGTCATCGAGGGCGCCGGCGATTCCCGCTGGTTAAGTAAAATCGGGGACAAGACATTGCGCAAACAATGGGATCCATACGACGTCTGGCAGCGGCTGTTGCGTGACCATCCGGTATGCGTCGAGGACCCGGGCAGCTGCACCGGCGCCATGGATGCCGCCAGCGCGCGCGAGTTTTGGGCCAGCGTCTGTGACTACCCGGACCCGCTGCAAGACGCGCTGTTTGTGATCGCGCACGCGCGCGGTTTCCCCGCCGCGATCGCTGCGCTGGATCAGGCGATCCGGGATCATCTCCGCGAAGGCAATCTCATGGGTCATGAAGCCGCCGAACCACAGCCTCATCATCCGGTGCCCGTCCTGCGCGCGCCGGGTTTCGACATGACCGACGTGATCCACCACCGATCCTTCGCCTCACGCGTCGGTTAGTCCACAGGCCGCGTCGTTTCCGCTGGACGCGCTGCCGCCAGCGCAAGCCATTTCTCTGCCCGCCGCCGATCTGGATCCGCAAGCGTGGGCGTCGACCACAGATGCTGACACCACGGATCGGGCAATCCGTGCCAGACCGCGCCGTGGGCCACCAACGCAAGATACCAGTCGTACGGACGCAGCTGCGCGTCCACCCAGTCCGGGTGGGCGCGGTAGGACCAGGCCTGAATCTGGCTCGACCCCAGCCGGACGGTCAGGGTGACCGCATTGTAGCCACAGCCAGCACCCTCGGCCTCGTCCAGCGCTGCCCGTTCGTCCTCGCTGATCCGATACACGATGCCGTGGACCCCGTCCTGCGGATGATCCGTCGCCAATACGTTGCATTTCCCCGACAGGTCATCGGCTAACCGACTGCGCTTGTGGAACCGAAGCCGATGGCCGCCAAGATGGGCCGCACCGACAGGCTGACAGGACGGAGTGCGCTCGGCCAGACGTAGCGGGTGCATGTTGGAGCCGTAGGCGAAGTAAAGAAACCAGCCGTTCATGTGTCGCCCGGGAATGCGGCCGTTGGCCGGGCCCCGCATTTGGTCTCAGGTGCCGGCGAAACGGAAGCGATCCATGCTCAATGGCACGACCCGCGCCGCCTCCACCGTCTGGCTGACGCGCATCACCAGATACTGCCCGGGACTGGCCACCGCGAAACCGACGATAAAATGCAGCGAGCCGCGCACATCTTCTCCCTGGGGATTGGTCTCGCCATCACATTTGACGAAATAAGGCGGATATCCGCCGCCGGTCGGAAACGCGCCGCTTTCGGCCAGCAGCGACAGGAACGCTTCGACCTGCGCCCTTACCCGGGCACGCAGCTGACCACCGGGGACTTCGAACACGACCCATCGAGTGCCTTCCCTGAGCGCCTCTTCGATCATCATCGTCAGACGCTTGACGCGTACCGAGCGGAACGCGGGGACCGGACACTCCGGTCCGGCCAGCGTGCGCTCGCCACCTAGCGTCACACGGCCGCCGGCCCCTCTGTGCAGGACATTGACCCCGAGCGCGATCAGATGCTCGGCTGCGTTGTGATCCAGCTCGGTGGCCGGCCTGGCGGTGCCGCGCAACAGACGTGGCGATTGCCGCCACGGCATCCACGGGTCGGGGCCGTGATCGCTTCTGGCCAGCAGGCCCGCCACAGCGCCGCAGCTGGCCCGGGGTCGCTCATCCTGCTCATTGGCAGCGCCACCGATCAGCCGCGGGAATGACATCATCGCGTTGTCGGTCGCCAGATTCAGCCGCTCGAGATAAGCCATGACACCCTCGGCAGTCTCGCATTCCTGCGGCGGGTCCAGCAGCAGCATCGCCCGGCGTTGGCGGCAGAAGCGGATCGCCGCTAACAGTACGGTCGGGCCGATATCCGTCGACGGTCCCGGCGGCGGTATGCAGAGCAGATCGAAGTGAGGGACTTTTTGCAGCGCGAAGATGCCGCTGCTCTCGGTCGCCGATCCGATCACGTCGTATTCGCTCAGCGGCTGCCCGTCGGTCCCGGGTTGATCGATCTTCACCCACGACACCGGCGCCAGCGCCCCGGGGCCGACGCTGCGATCCGGACGCTGGAACGGGATCGCGCCGCGCACGCGCATCAGATTGGACTCGAGCAACGCGTCGGCGATAAAGCGCTGGGACGAAGGATCGACCGATACGCGCGCGTAGATCTCCTGGTCCGCGACGCGCTCCGTATCAGGCCCGCGCAGACGCTGCAGCACCAGATTGAAGCTACGGTTGTCCTTGACGTCGATGTTGTCGTAATCGACCGAAGCGCGCAGGCACTCTTCGGCGCCGGGGCTGAGCGCCTCGAGTACCAGTGTGCCGGGTCCGGCGGGCAGACGCATCAGCGCACGCCGGCCGCCGTTGATCAGACGAACGACGATGGCGCTGCGGCCGCCGTTCTCAAAATAGTCATGAAGACAGGCGCCGAGACCGGATTCCTGCCAGGGCCCGCCAAATTGGCGGTGGAAGTCATCGATGCCGTCGACGACGACCGGTTCATTTACCGGGCCGCGAAGCGTCCGCCCGACAAAGGCGGCCAGAGTGACAGGGGGTGCGGCGATCTGTTGTTCGCCACTAGGGGCTTCCTCGACGTAAATGCCGGGACTCAGCCTGTCGGGCACAATGCGCTCCAGCCAATGGTTTGTGGGAAATTAACATAAAAGCGTGATGCGGGTGGAGACCTTTCTGCCGGACATCGACACGCCGGCATGGGTTGCTCGCCTTATGGCTGGTCCACTCCGATAATGTCACTGGTCTCTTCGACCGATCGACGCATGCGGAGGATACACAGGATGACACCAGTTCCAGCGGATATCGTCCCGGCGCGACAGCGTCTGCGCCAGGCTTTGAGCTGGCTGTCCGACATCGGCCGGCACGATGCGCAAGCGGTAGAAGAGGCATGTCGACGGTTCGACCTGTCGCCGCTGGACGAAGACTTCCTGTTGCGTGAGGCGACACGTATCCGCAGCGCGGCCGGGGCGGCGGGCGGAGACTCAAAACAATGACGCGCGCACTCGACTGCGCGTGCACTGAAATAGTCCGCACCCAGGGATCGAGCGGGTTTTGCGTTGACGCACGAATCCGCGTCCGGCCGACACAGCGGTGAGCGCGCCCGCAAAGAACTGGCGCCTGGGTCTGATCTACGCCGGCATCACCGCCAGCGCATGGGGCATCCTGCCTATCGCGCTCAAAGCGCTGCTGGTCTCGATGGACCCCTTCACCATCACCTGGTATCGCTTCGTCGCCGCCGCCGCGCTGACCGCGCTCTTTCTGCAGGCCAGAGGCGGGATGCCGCGTCTGCGTCAGCTGGATCGCCGCGGCTGGGCGCTGCTGATCGTGGCGGCGGGCGGCCTGACCGGCAATTACCTGTTCTATCTGCTGGGGCTCTCACACATCTCTCCCGGCGCCGCCCAGCTGCTGATCCAGCTCGCGCCGATGTTTCTGCTTGTCGGCGGGCTGGTCGTGTTTGGCGAGTCCTTCTCTGCGTTCCAGTGGGGCGGGTTGCTGGTGATGGTCGCTGGCCTCGGGCTGTTCTTGAAGGATCATCTGATCGAGGTGATCGGCTTTGCCGGCGAGTTCGCCACTGGCGTGGTGCTGTTGTTCCTGGCTGCAGTGACCTGGGCCGCCTATGGCCTGTGCCAGAAACTGCTGCAGGGGCAGCTCAGCGGGCAGTCCATCCTGCTGGTTATCTATGTCAGTGCCAGCCTTGTGCTGCTGCCGCCAGCCCGGCCTGAGACAGTGATGAGTCTGGGCCCCTGGGCCCTGACTCTGCTCGCGTTCTGCAGCCTGAATACCGTCATCGCCTATGGCAGCTTCGCCGAAGCACTGAAATTCTGGGATGCATCCCGGATCAGCGCGGTGCTGGCGTTGACGCCGCTGCTGACCATGCTCTTCGCGAGTCTGCTGGATGCGCTGCCGTTCGGGTATGTCAGCGAGGAATCCCTGGATTGGGTCAGCCTGATCGGCGCACTCCTGGTGGTCAGCGGATCGGCCCTCTGCGCGCTGGCCGGTCGGCGGACGGTCCCGGCCACCACCTGACGCGGCGCCACAGCCTGCTCTAGTATCGACCCATGAGTGAAGCCCGGCGCCCTGCCCTGTTCGACGCCTTCCCCGCCAGCATCGGCAAACTCCATTATCTGCCACTGGGTCGATGGCCGACCGCGCTGGACATCCATGCCGGCGACCACAGCGATCTCGACTGCGCGCAGTTGTTGATCAAGCGCGACGACCAGAGCGCCGCGGCCTATGGTGGCAACAAGATCCGCAAACTGGAGTTCCTGCTCGCAGAAGCGCGGGCCGGCGGCGCGCGCGGCGTGATCACCTTTGGTGTGGCTGGCTCCAATCACGCGCTGGCGACGACGATCTGTGCAAGCCAGTGCGGTCTTCAGAGCTACTCGCTTTTGACTCGCCAGACCAATGCCTCCTATGTGCGACGTAATCTGCTCTGCGGCCACCAGGCCGGCGCCACACTGATCGCCTGCGATAGCGAACCGGATGCGGCCGCCACCAGCCGTCGGCTGGTGGCCGAGGCGCAGACGCGTGGCGAATCTCTGTATGTGATCACCGGCGGCGGCTCGTCCACCGTCGGTTGTCTCGGTTTTGTCAGCGCGGGACTCGAGCTGGCCGCTCAACTCGGCGAGACCGGTCTGGAGCCGCCGGAACTGATCTATCTGGCGCTGGGTACGGTCGGTACCGCGGCCGGTCTGCAGCTCGGTCTGCGTCTGGCGGGTCTCGACACGCGCCTGGTCCCGATCCGCGTGGTGCGCGAGGATATCGGCAGTCCCGAGCGATTCCGTCGCCTCTACCGAGGCACGCTGGAGCTGCTGCGCAGCGTCGTCCGCGAGCCACTGAGCGTGGATGCGGACGAGGTGCCGCCGATCCGCAGCGACTTTATCGGACCCGGTTACGCGCGCTTTACCGCCGACGGCATGGCCGCCATCGAGGAAGCGCGACGCTGGCTCGGTTTATCGCTGGATCCCACTTACACCGGCAAGGCTTTTGCCGCGTTGCTCGCGGATCTGCGTGCCGGGCGTTTGCATGGACGTCGCGTGATGTTCTGGGACACCTATAGTTCGCGCCCGCAGCCGGCGGCGGCGCTCGCCGCCGACTACCACCAGCTGCCGGCACCGTTCCACTGGTACTTCGAGCATCCGCTGCAGCCGCTCGACCCCGGCGCCGGGCCTGGCACCGGCCCTGGCGGCTAACAACGGATCTAGAGCACCTGAAAGGTATCGATCCCGGCCAGGAACAATTCATAACGGGCCTCGATCGCTTCACGCACCGCGAACGCCGGCAGCCCGGTGACGACGGCGCGTCGTGTGCCCATCCAGCCGATACCGTCAAACGTGCCCATACTGAGAAAGAAGCCGAGTTCGCGCGCGCCGTAGACCGGCAGCCGACGTCTCGCGATGAGCTGTTGTATGGCCGCGGCCACATGACGGCCCTTGCGCACCGCCGCCTGGGCACTGGCTCCATTCAGGCCACGACCGGCATAGTGGGAGCAGTCGCCAGCCGCAAACACCCGCTCCAGCGGCACAGCGTCCGCCAGAACCTGCCCTGCCGCATTGGTCTTTAACAGCGTCGGGTTGCCGCGCAGACCCGCGAACATGAAGCTGCGCGCCGAACTCAGATGCCGCGCGCGGCCGTCCGCAGTTTCGATCTTCATGCCACGATCGTCGGCATCGACCAACCGTGTCTGTCGCAGGTAATCGATGCCGCTCTGCTGCAGGCGGCGGACGACGTAATCATGGAACGTCGCGGGCAAAGCGGGCAGAAGTCGTTCTCCGCCGTCGACGAGCCGCAGGCGGCAGCGGGCGCCCGCCCGGCGCAACGCGTCGTTCAATTCGAACAGATATTGCAGACCCGTGGCGCCGCCGCCAACGACTGTGACCCAGGGGCGGCCTCGCATGTCCGCCAGCGCCCGTATCTGTCGGCGGCCGTCGCGCCGACGCAGATCCGCCAGACCCAGCCAACCGGGCTGACGGGGACGCGGGCGCGGGCGTGCGCCGACCGCGACGACCATCACGTCGAAACGGATGGCACCACCGGCCAGCGTCAGACGACGGCGTCGGCCCGCCTCGACCAGCGCCTGCGGACCGAGTCGCGGCCTGGCGCGGCGATGGATAAAGTCATAGCGGTGGGCGAGGTCTGCAAACGGGATTCGGTAGCGGTCCAGACCATGATTGAGCGCCTCGTGCAGCCGCGTCTGCTGCAGATGGTAAAGACCCGGATCGACCAGGGTGCGGCGGGCATCAGGCAGCCGTCTGGCCAGCTCCATCAGGCAGCTCATACCGGCGTAGCCGCCACCGACGACGACGATGTTCATCAGCCCCGCACCCGGTGACGCTGGCCGCGCTGGGACGCGAGTACGCCCAGCAGGATCACCCCCAGCGCAATGATGGAACTGAACGACAGTGTCTCGTGGAGCACGGCCGCGCCCAGGATCACCGCCCACACCGGGATCAGATAATTGATCAACGACAGAAAGGTGGCGCCGGCCTCGGCGACGATCCGGAAATAGGCCACCGTGGCCACGCCAGTGCACAACACGCCCAGCGCTACCACCGACAGGATCGGTCCGGTTCCTGCACCACGGGGCCAGAGGGGGCCGGTCAACGCGGTCGCGATCGTGGAAAGGACCGCCGAGCAAAGCAACACCCAGCCCGCGACCACGCCGGCCGGCAGCGGTGGACTACGCCGGGCGACGATCAGATTGAAGCCATAACAGACCGCGCCGCCGAGGATCGCGAGCTGGGACAGCAGTGCGGTCCCCTCGCCGCGTAAGGCGCCGAGCGCTTCGGGGCCGGTCAGCATAATGATGCCGGCGAAACCCATCGCAAAACCCAGCGCCCGCCAGCGGTTGAGACGCTCACCCGGAACCAGGAAATGGGCCAGCACCAGGACCACCAATGGCATCACCGCCATCAGGATACCGGTCAGACCCGATGGGACCCGCTGCTGACCCCAGGAGATCAAAAAAAACGGCAGCGCATTGCCGAGCACGGACATGATGATGATAGCCAGCCAGGCGCGCGGCTCGCGCGGCGCCCGCTGGCCCCGTATCGCGACCAGCGCCATCAGGAATGCAGCGCCGATCCACAGCCGGCCCGTCACCAGCTGCAACGGACTAAAACCATCGAGCGCGATATCGGCGAGGCCGAACGCAGAGCCCCACAACGCGACCAGCAGAAAGAGCAGCAGCCAGTCGGCCACCGTGGGACGGGTCATACCGGGCTCACCTGGACCGACCGCGCGACGCCGGTGGCGCATCATCAAGCGCGTCGTCGCCGTCATCCTGCTCAGGGTGCCGCCGCTGGTGTTCGGATCGCTCGGCCGCTTGCGCCGCCTGTTTGCGCCGCACTTCCTCCAGCATCACTCGCAGCCATTCGTTCATCGTTTCGGCCTGCCCTCACCGTGGACCCAGGCCCAGGTTTTCGACGCCCGGGCCAGCACCCGCTGCTGATCCTCGTCCAGCAGGAATCCCTGCTCCACCAGCGCTGCGGCTGCGGCCGCAACCTGGCCCAGATAATCGTCGCGATCGCGATACAGGCTTGCCACAGACGGGCGCGGATCACCGTTGGCCGCGGCGCTCGCGTCATCCACGGCCAGCGGAGCGATCATCCCCACGAAGTCGTTGAGTTCCCCGGGCTGATGTAAGCCGCCGCGGAGCGACCAGGGCGTGTAAGTGGCCAGCGGCACCGCGATTTCGACGTTGCGAACGCCGCCAAATTCGTTGCCCATGGTGTCGACTGCCGGGACCTGGGTGACAAACGGGGGCCCCAGCCAGGGCGGCTGTTTGCCGATCACACCGCGCGACCAGTCCGGGCCATAATCGGCCCGGTAGGCGACGTGAGCACGATCGGGCACGTTCAGACCGGGCAGATCGACAAAACGGAACGCGTCGGGTGTTGCCAGCTCGCCGCGCACGCGTTGCGGGTAGCGGCTGTGCGGCGGCGCCTGGTCCAGGGCCACCCAGTCCACCAGCCGGGACAACAGCGCGCGCAGATTGACCAGGAAGTCCAGCGGGTTGCTCCGCCATGCCTGGCCGTCAGCCAGCGCGGGCACCTGCGCCGATGGCCACGCGCCGACATAGTGCTGGCCGCTGGCCAGATGATAGATGCGCTCCTGGCCCGCCGCTGTCAGATCCTGGCCGTCCACCGTGGTGTGGATCAGCGAGGCCGCCCGTCCCCAGTACTCGTAACCGGTATTGGTGACCATCACTTTTGGCCGGTATGCAGGATCCAGCGCATCGAGCAGACCGTCGTCGCGGCCTGTCACCGGGTCCGGCGTGGGCTGGCTGGCAAAGGGATACAGGTCGGTGGGATAGAAAAACGCGGAATAGCGATGCGCGTCACGCGATGGCTGCGCAAAACGGTGGTTGAAGCTGCCGCGGCCGGCGCCGGCGGTATGGATCAGCATGCCGTCGAACACACGTCGGCCCTGTTCGTCGACGTTGAAACCCTGGTACAAAAACTGGCGCAGGAAGCGACCGGTTTGTGAGACGCCGAACGCAATGCCGTGGCGGACCGGGAATATTGCCTTGGGGTCAAAGCGTGTATAGGCCATCAGATCCCGGATCATGGCCAGACCGAGGCCGACGACGACCGGATCCCGGGCCACATAGACCAGCTCGTAGATGTGACCCGCCTGAAAACCACCGTCGAGACTGATCCAGCCGTCGTCATCGCTCCAGCCAGCATCCACCATCCGCCCGAAGCGCCAGCGTTCGCGAGGGATCTGCCGACGCGGCTGATCCCGACCGGCACGCCGATACAATACGTTGCGCGGATCCGCACGAGCGTAAACCGGATAAGGCAGATGCCCCCGATGACCCAGCGCCAGTGCAGGCGCAGGCGCGTCTACCACCCAGTCGCTGCGCGCCAGACCGGTTAACGGCGCGGCGCCATCTCGCGCCACGGGCGCCTCCAGCCTCAGATTGCCCGGCTGATCGGCCACGTCGAATTGCCAGCCTACCCAGATCACCGTCAGACCCAGCCGCATCAGCAGACCGTCGCCAAACGCATCCGGTTTGACCGGGTCGGCCGCACCAATGGTGGCGCCGTTGAAGTAGCGCAGCGATGCCTTGCCGCCGCGGTTGCTGACCTCGAGCAGACCGACACCGTTCGAGCGCTGCGGATCTAAGGGTTTGAGCACCATGAAGTTGGCGCGCGCCCGGACCAGGCCGTCGCCATCCCGGGGCGCCAGATCGAGATCCGTAATCCGGGCGTTGGCCGCGTCATCCGGATCGACCGCGATCGTCACATTGCCGGTGATCTTTTCGTAGGCGCCGGCGTCACCGAAGGGCCGACCGTCGAGCAGAGGCACACGCTGGGTGACATTGAGATCTATCACCGCCGCCGCGGCGGGCGCTGAGCCCAATGCCGCCGACAGCAGCATAAGGGCGCCAAGGCGACCAACAATGGCGAAGGCGTGGGGCAAGATGGCGCTCCCTGTTGCGGGCATGGATCGGGCAACGATGCGGCGGTCAGTTCGGGCAGCCGACCTGCTGTCCGCCCATTGTAGCGCCTGACCGGCTGGATCAGTCGCGACCGGGGTGGCGCCGCGGCAGGAACAAGGGCAGCAGCAACAGCCCCGCGACAAATCCGCCGATGTGTGCCCGGAACGCGACGCCACCGCTGCCCGGCTGCGCCAGCAGAGAACTCAGGAGCTGGATCAGGAACCACAAACCGAGCACCAGGAGGGCCGGCAGGCGCACGATCTGCAGCACGAAGAACACCGGCACGACCACGCGCACCTGGGCGTGGGGATACATC
>Ga0265303_10000737_pt1 | contig 19157 bp, 18 predicted proteins | sample Helome_2_FD_192494 | JGI IMG/M metagenome (GOLD analysis project Ga0265303, IMG submission 192494) | Marine sediment microbial communities from subtidal zone of North Sea - Hel_20160317 (Illumina Assembly) | ecosystem: Environmental > Aquatic > Marine > Subtidal zone > Sediment ... | reverse complement strand
ACCTGCTATTGCTGTGAAGTTAAAAGGCGTAATTGCATATATAAACCCCTCCAGTGGTCTGTATTCCACACGATTCCAAATCCCTTCAGATGATTCAGGTTGTTCTGCATATATCTGAGACATATAGGAAACATTAAACCTGAGGAAGTCTATAAACTCACAGGCGGCATCAATTTCCGCCTGATGTATGGTTTTTGACTGTGCCAACATAGTAGCCGCATTAATTTTAGCCCTGTAAGGACCGGCAATTAGATCTGCTGCTTTTAGGAAAATACTAGCTCTTTGTTCCCATGCTAACGCCGCCCATGCAGCTCTGGAATTGAGTGCGTTTTCTATGGCCAAACTTACATGACTTTTTTCGGCAAGATGATACTTGCCTAAAATGTGTTTGTGATCATGCGGAGGTGACATTGTACGTGTAGCAGATGTCGTTATTTCATCACTTCCGATATATAAAGGAACTTCTAGACTTCCATCGAAGTATTCTTTATATTGCTTTAAAACCTCAGCTCTTTCCGGAGTACCGGGAGCATAACTCTTTATTGGTTCATTAATAGCCAGCGGAACTTCAAAAAAACCTTTACCCATAATCACTTTATGTTAGTTAAATTTAAACGTCAAAGGTACTAAAACCCGTAATGTTTATAAAATTAAAACAAGTTAAAAGCGGTCATTAATTTAGCGCGAAGGGTGCACTAAATTTAAATGAAGGAATGTATACTCTGAATTTTTCGTTGGTAGTGAAATTCACCATGTTATAATGGCCTTTCATAGCTCCAATAGGCGATGCAAGAAGGCATCCTGAGCTGTAGGTGTGAGATTCTCCCGGCCTAATAACCGGTTTTTTTCCGATGACACCTTCACCATCTAAAACTTCAAAATCATTTAAAGCATCATATATCTGCCAATGTCTTGATGTTAATTGAACAGAATCCTTACTTTGATTTTCAATTGTAATGGTATAACCAAAAGCAAAATGCATTTTATAGTTTTTAAAGAAAGTACCTTCAAAACTAGTATTTACTGAAATTTTTATGCCTTTGGTTACTTGTGTAATCATCTTTTTCATGCTATTAAATAACGGTATTTCTCTATTGGAGTAGCATATCCGTTATAATTGCTAAAATATCAAAAAAACGTCTTAGACTTACTTTATTTAACAATAGTTTTAACTATAAGCCTAAAGAAAAAAATTTCTTAAATCATTATTCAAGAAAGGTGAAAAACCAAATTTTTAGCAATTCGCCTATGATAAATATTGAAACTCAAAGAAAACTTATGCGTCCAAGATAGATAATAGGAACTGATTATAAAAACTTAAGATTAGATTATCGGTGTATGTATATTTTTTTCTGATGAATTTCTGTCTCATATACCTTTAAATACTGGGTATATAGCGAACTTCATTGTTTAATAAAGATCCAGAATATGATTCAAACACGATTGGAGTTAATAACGGAAATTTTAAAAGAATATTAAAAACAGGTAACACCCTAACTTTGGATTAAAAGAATTATTTGTGCTATTGACTAATTTTGACAACCGGGGTTTATATTAAATATCATTTTAGATTGGCTGCCAATCTAATAGATTTGAGTTCCTTTATCTTTTTAGATTTCAATTTCTCACGATTCTTTTTAGCAAAATCGGTATGAAATTTATGATTTTCCAAAAACGAAATTTGTAGGTCTAACCATTCAATTTTATTGGAAACAACGCTCAAATGCAAATATTCCCTGAATAGTTTAGCGCTAATTTCATCATAGTCTTTTCTTCCCAAATAGTCCAAATCGGCATCCGCTAATATTTCTTCATAAAAGGTCTTTGGTTCCTGTGGCACTTTTGTGGCCCTTATCATTCCATTTATTATCTCTACTTCCTCGTTGCTTAGAATCGGAGTTAACAAGCGTTGTATAGCAACGATGCCCCGTTCTTCATGATCTAGTGGAGATTCTATAAAACCATAATCATGGCAGATTGCAGCAATTCGAATAAGTTCAGCCATTTTTTGCGGAATATTGTAATATTCAATATAGTTGTTACATACGTTAGCAACATCTATAATATGACCGACAGAATGGTATGAAAGATAATTGGGAAGTTTTTCTTTTAACTGCTCAATAATCTCAAAACATATATTTGGATATGAATTTTTGTTACGTAGAATCATTTATCCCAATCCTCAGAATTTTAAGTATATAGAATTAAACCCAATGTTATGAAAATTATTGTAATTATTCGGTTTTATTATCAGGAAAAATTTATTTCAAAACTTACTAAATAGTTAAAAAACAATACCTTACAAAATTTTATTCGGCACTAAAATCGGATTCAGAAATTATATGGTAACCCTTCATTTTGCCTCCACAAAAGACATATTTTAAGGCAATGGTTGCTCACTATCAAAATAAATCCTAAGCTTTGAAGCCTAACATCTGTGATTGTTATTGAAGAGTGTTTAGTTGGTAATGTTTTCAGAGTTTGTAGATCCTATTCCAATTATGCTATCATATAAATCACCGAAATTTCTGTAATAAACCAGTATTAAATAAATGTTTTCTGTGAAATTAAAGTTACCACAAACTTTATTAAGGTCAACCTCGTCATCCTCACTTTTAAGTACATATTTATAGTTGTAAAATCCTTGTTTAAATTTTATTACGGCCTCCATATTTCCCGTTTCGGAATTGTAAATCATTTTGTTCTCTTCCTCAAGAGCGTAGTTGTTGAATTTTCCATAGACATAAATCTCATTTAATCCAATATCCATAGTATAAGGGAGACTGAAATGAATCAGTGAATATTCTGATTCCCTGGTTGGATCTTCACCTTGTAAGGTTCGAATTACAAAATCACCATTAATATCAGGAAAGTAGGTATATTCTTTATCATACCTATAGTCGTCTGTAAAAAAATAATGATGGTAAAGTTCATTATATTCAATACGGGAAATTGAAGAAGTAGGAGCTCGTAAATCACTAGTGTCAAAATTCAGAAATTCATTCCCTCCAAAAAAACTGGTTTCAATATCATATTTATACGCCAGCGAATTACCCAGCGTAAATTGTGGTGGCACGTTTGTGATAACATTAGACCATTGATAATTTTGAATTATGGCAATTTTAACTTCTTTAATAGGATTGACAAGTTGAAGATTGAATGGCGTAATTGTAAATTGTACAGATTGTTTTTGATTTAGAAAATCAAAATTTCTGGAATTTCTAGTCGTGGCTGCTACTTGAGCTAAATCTGTGTAAACCACGAATCGTCTTGAAAATTGAAGTTCGTTGCTAGAATTATATATTTCGAGCACATAATTACCGCTAACTTTTAAACTTACGACTTTATTGGGAATTGTCAATTGATAATTAGAATAAGACTGCAGAGTATTATAACTGTTTGTATAATTAATGATCCTTTGGTTATCTACTCCTCTAAGGTACTGCGACTTTAATAGTTCCGATGGCGTCCAATCATAGTTGCAATAAACAATTTTAAAATAATAGTCTTGCTCACTTGCAGTCAAATCATCAAACTCGAGATAAATCGGATCTCCTAATTTTATGACAGGGAACTGATCCTCAGTTGGTCCCTTAAAAATAATGGTTTTTATGTATTCAGGTGGGCTCACTTCTTCCTGAACTTGTGAATATAATTGGGTAGAAAGGAAAAAGAAAAATAGCTGTTTAACAAATAAACGCATATTTAGCCTGTTTTTGAGGTAAAGGTAAACAAAATGCATACCGAAAAAAGTCATATCGGTGTAAAGCCCAAAATTATAGTTAATAATTATGAAAACCGTGTCATAAGTACTATTTTTGGTCGAAATTTTGTTAAACTAAATGTTTACAATTTATGTCTAAAGACATTAGGATCAAGAAAGGCCTGAACATTAATCTTGTCGGTGTTGCAGAAGAAAATACATCGAAAGCAGTTCTAAGTAATGTTTACGCTATCAATCTCCTAGATTTTCATGGAATAATGCCCAAAATGTTAGTCAAGCAAGGTGCAGAGGTAAAGGCAGGTGAACCCTTGTTTTATAGTAAAGATAACCAGGACATACTTTTCGTCTCTCCTGTAAGTGGAGAATTAATAGAAATTACGAGAGGAGCCCGCCGAAGAATACTCACTATTAAAATTCTTGCAGATAAATCACAGGAGTACCTGGAGCACTCCACACTAAGACCTGGTGCCGATTCGGAAGAAATCAAGTCTATCCTCCTTAAATCAGGGTGCTGGCCTTTTATAAAGCAACGCCCCTATGATGTTGTCGCAGATCCTACAGCAACTCCCAAGGCAATTTTTATTTCGGCTTATGTTACTGCCCCATTGGCGGCGGATTTGGATTATAGCTTAAAGGGAAAGGAAGAAGAACTTCAGGCGGCTTTAACCGCTTTGGCAAAGCTTACACCGGGTAAGATTCATGTTTCAGTCGGTAAGGGGTCCAATTCTCCTTTTACCAATCTCGAAGATATGGAATTACATAAAGTGTCCGGACCACATCCGGCTGGATTGGTGGGCACTCAAATAAACAAATTAGATCCAATAAATAAAGGTGAAGTAGTTTGGACTGTTACTCCTCAGGATCTTGTAATAATTGGGGAGTTACTTTTAACAGGTAAATTTAATGCCCAGCGAACTATTGCCCTTGTTGGTTCATGTGTGAATTCTCCAAAGTATTTTACAACAAAAATTGGAGCGGAGATAGCTACATTTTTATACTCCAGTGGTGTAAAAGATGAGAAATTTCGTGTGATTAATGGAGATGTGCTGACAGGAAAAAAAACGAATCCGGCTGGATTTCTCGGTTTTTATAACAACACGGTAAGTGTTATTCCTGAAGGGGATGATTACGAACTTTTTGGCTGGAACAAACCAGTATTTGATAAAATATCATCTACCAGAGCGTTAACATTTTCATGGTTGCGGTCTAAAAAGAAATATGATCTTAATACAAATACAAATGGAGAACACAGGGCATTTGTAGTCACAGGTATGTATGAGGAGGTATTTCCTTTAGACATTTATCCACTTCAGCTATTAAAGGCATGTATGGTAAAAGATTTGGATGAAATGGAACAACTTGGTTTATATGAGGTTATTCCTGAGGACTTTTCATTGACTGAATTTATTTGTATTTCCAAACAACCACATCAGAAGATAATTCGGGAAGGATTGGATTTATTACAAAAAGAAATAGGATAAAAATGAGCAATAAACGATTGACCTTTAAGAAAAGATTGCATATTTTGAAACACCGGTATAGGGGTAAAAAGATGGCTCCTGCATTTAATGCCTTTCATACATTTTTGTATTCTCCTGATGAAACCACACATACGGGTGCTCACATAAGAGCTGCCGACGATTTAAAGCGCACAATGAATACGGTAATAATGGCGCTGATACCTGTGCTGTTATTTTCATTTTTTAATACGGGATATCAACATTTTTCGGCAATAAATGGTTTTCCTGAAAATTTTGCGGTTATGGAACATTTTCTGACCTGGGATAACTTCTGGTTGGGATTTGTACTGGTTATGCCTCTTGTTATTGTCTCATATGGCGTAGGATTATTAATTGAATTTATTTTTGCGGTTATCAAAGGTCATGAAGTAGAAGAAGGTTATCTTGTAACAGGTATGCTGGTGCCATTAATTGTACCTATAGATACGCCCCTGTGGATGTTAGCTGTTGCCGTTGTGTTTGGAGTAATTATAGGCAAAGAAGTTTTTGGAGGTACAGGCATGAATATTTTAAATCCAGCCCTGACAATAAGGGCTTTTTTGTTTTTTGCGTACCCCACCTGGATGAGTGGAGATAAAGTTTGGGTTCATGGCGCCGTTGAACGCACGGGTACAGCAGATGCCATTTCAGGTGAAACTATCCTGGGATATCTCGCTCAGAACAATGCCAGCGAATTTTCATATTCAGTATCTGATATGTTTTTTGGGTTTATTCCCGGTTCAGTAGGGGAGACTTCAGCTTTTTTGATTTTACTGGGTGGTCTTTTCCTAATTTTTAGCAAAATAGCGAGCTGGCGAATCATGGTAAGTGCGGTAGCTGGTTCTTTGGTTATGGGCCTTATCTTTAATGGTATAGTTGATTTAGGCTGGATTGGTGAAGGAAGTACCTTTTACGGATTGATGAGTTTTGATTTCTGGCAACACCTTCTCGTAGGGGGACTTGCATTTGGTATTGTATATATGGCCACAGACCCGGTAACCGGATCTCAAACTAATAAGGGCAAATGGATTTACGGCTTTCTTATAGGTTTTATCTCAGTAATGATACGCGTATTTAACCCAGCTTATCCTGAAGGCGTGTTCCTTGCTATACTATTAATGAATGTATTTGCACCAACTATTGATCATTATGTTATTAAAGGTAATATTAGAAGAAGGATGAAGCGTTTGAAGCAAGTAGCAATTTTCCCTAAAAGTATAGAAGGGAAAGAAGAAGAACTTAAGGTAGAAACGATTTAATTATGGCATTTAATAAAGAAAATAATAGTTACACCATAATCTTTGCTGCTATAATGGTAATAGTTGTTGGATCAGTCCTGGCATACCTTGCCTCGGCTTTAAGTGGCAAAATTGAGGAAAACGAGAGATTCGAAAAACAGCAGAATATTCTCTATGCTATGGGTGTCAATGAAAATAAAGATGAGGGCAGTGTTAACTTCGTGCCTACAGATAGAGTAGAAACCGAATTTTCAAAATATATCACCGAGCAACTTGTAATAAGTGGAGATCAAATAACAAAGAATGACGAGGCATACCTTATTGACCTTAAAAAACAAATAGCTGCTATTAAGAAAGGTGAAACTGCAGAGCTCCCGATTTTTATAGGAGAAAAAGAAGGAAAGAAATATTATATCATACCTATGTATGGTAAAGGGTTATGGGATGCCATTTGGGGTTTTATAGCATTGAATGAGAACATGGTGGTCCAGGGGGTTTACTTTGATCACAAGAGTGAAACACCGGGACTTGGGGCGAATATTAAACAGCGTTATTTCATGGACGATTTTATCGGGGAATCTGTAATAAATAATAACCAGCTGAAAGGAATAGCTGTGGCTAAGGGCAATAATGACCCGGTGAACAACATAAAGGATGACAACGAGGTAGATGCTCTTGCAGGAGCTACCATAACTGGTAATGGAGTTTCGGCCATGATTAAGGAAAGTGTAAATTTATATAAGGACTATTTAGAAACTATTAGAGTTAATTAAAAATGGCATTACTTTCAAAGAAAGACACCAACCTGATTTTAGATCCACTTGCGGATAACAACCCAATTACCATCCAGGTTCTTGGTATTTGTTCTGCACTTGCCATCACGGCAGAATTGCAGGCTTCCGTAGTTATGGCCATTTCTGTTCTTTTTGTTTTAGGGGTAGGAAATGTCGTTATTTCTCTATTGCGAAATATCATTCCTACGAAGATCAGGATTATTGTTCAGCTAATAGTTGTGGCGACATTGGTAATCATTGTTGATCAGGTTCTGAAGGCTTTTGCATATGAATTGAGTAAGACACTATCCGTTTTTGTTGGATTGATTATTACAAACTGCATCATTATGGGTAGGTTTGAGGCCTTTGCTTTAGGTAACGGTCCCTGGAAGGCTTTTTTAGACGGTATTGGAAATGCCTTAGGGTATGGAATAATTCTGATAATTGTAGGCTTTTTCAGAGAGTTATTGGGATCTGGAACCTTATTTGGATTTAAAGTTTTTGGAGATCCGGTAGCTAAAACAGGATTATACTCCACTGGCTACGAGAACAATGGATTTATGATTATTCCCCCGGCAGCGTTAATTGTTGTTGGAATAATTATCTGGGTACAACGCTCCAGGAACAGGGCACTTATAGAGGAAAACTAATTTACTTTTTAAGAGAGGATTATGTTAGAACATATTGAATTATTTTTTAAATCCATCTTTATAGATAACATGGTCTTCGCTGTGTTCTTAGGGATGTGTTCATATTTGGCTGTATCTAAAAAAGTAGCCACCGCAGTAGGTTTGGGAGCCGCAGTTATTTTTGTTTTAGCAGTTACGGTACCTCTTAACTGGTTATTGGATCAATATCTCTTACGAGATGGTGCACTGGTATGGCTGGGCCCTGAATATGCGGATTACAATTTAAGTTTTTTGTCATTTATTCTTTTTATTGCGACAATAGCAACTATGGTACAATTGGTGGAAATTGTGGTTGAAAAATTTTCACCGGCCTTATACAATTCCCTGGGAATATTTTTACCATTGATTGCGGTTAACTGTGCTATTTTGGGCGGATCCCTGTTTATGCAGTCGAGGGAGATTGAAACATTGGGATTGGCTTTTAATTACGGGGTTAGTTCGGGAATAGGCTGGTTTTTGGCAATTTTGGCAATCGCAGCTATTCGTGAAAAGATAAGGTATTCAAATGTTCCAGCACCTTTGAGAGGCCTTGGAATTACATTTATTATTACTGGTTTAATGGGTATAGGTTTTCAAAGTTTTGGTGGGATGCTTACTGGCGGGGATGAAGCACCAGCGGCGGTAGAAGAAATCTCAGCTGAAAAGATTGAACAGAATAAAGTAATAGTCGAAGTTGAAGAAGAAATAGATGAGAAAGAGATTTCTTATAACGACCTAATAATAGAAGAGGAATGATATTAGCTACAAGCACCCTTGGGACCATAACAATCACGGTTATTGCTTTTATGATATTGTTGTTGCTACTGGTGACACTTTTACTTTTTACAAAAGAAAAGCTTTCTCCATCAGGTCCGGTAACAATAACTATTAATGGAGAAAAAAAGATACAGGTAGCCTCCGGGAGTTCTTTACTTTCTACCTTGGGGAATCAAAAGGTTTTTCTCCCATCTGCTTGCGGGGGCGGTGGTACTTGTATTCAATGCGAGTGCCATGTGTTATCCGGGGGTGGCGAAGCACTTCCTACAGAAACCCCTCATTTTTCAAAAAGGGAATTAACTGAAGGTGCAAGACTGGCTTGCCAGGTTAAGGTAAAGCAGGATATGGAGATCACTATTCCTGAAGAAGTATTTGGTATTAAAAAGTGGGAAGGTACTGTGGTACGTAATTATAATGTTGCCTCTTTCATTAAAGAATTTGTAGTGGAAATCCCTGAAGATATGGGATATAAAGCCGGAGGATATATTCAAATTGAGATTCCGCCTTGCGAAATAAAGTATTCCGATATAGATATAACTGCCCACCCTGAAGAACATGACACACCAGATAAGTTTCAAAATGAGTGGGACAAATTTAATCTTTGGCCTTTGACAATGAGAAACACTGAAGTGGTTGAGCGTGCATATTCAATGGCTTCTTACCCTGCAGAAGGCAGGGAAATAATGTTGAATGTTCGGATTGCCACGCCGCCATGGGACAGGTCTAAGAACGGTTGGATGGATGTAAATCCAGGTGTTGCTTCCTCGTATATATTTGCACAAAAACCAGGGGATAAAGTAACAATCTCAGGACCCTATGGAGAGTTTTTTATCAATGAATCAGACTCAGAGATGTTATATGTTGGTGGTGGTGCAGGGATGGCTCCAATGAGATCGCATTTATATCATTTATTTAAAACTCTAAAAACCAATCGTAAGGTTAGCTACTGGTATGGAGGTCGTTCAAAAAGAGAGTTATTCTACATTGAACATTTTAAAGAATTAGAAAAAGAATTCCCGAATTTTAAATTTTATATGGCACTCTCGGAACCATTAGAAGTGGACAACTGGAAAGTTAAAGAGAGTCTGGATGGTCCAGGTGATGGATTTGTTGGATTTATTCATAATTGTGTTATAGATAATTACTTAAACAATCATGAATCCCCTGAAGATATAGAACTCTATTTTTGCGGACCACCACTTATGAATAAAGCCGTTCAGAAAATGGGAGAAGATTTTGGTATCCCCGATGAACATATACGTTTTGATGACTTTGGAGGCTAATAAATTTTAGTGTACATAATTTAAAACCGATATTGATCAATATCGGTTTTTTTGATAAGTTGGTAATAAGATGAAAGCGCTGACGGAACAGGAATTACACAATCTTGCTATGAATATTGTAGGGAGGCAGCTGGAATCTGAAGGGTATGAATTTATGGGTGTGAACAGCAAACCAAAGAAAAACCCTCAGTTCGTTTGTCTTAAAGAAAAACGACTTCACTTTATTGTTGTGCGAAATGTTGTTTATCCAAATGACATTAAATCGTATGACAAGAATCTGATGATGAAAGTAAAAGATCAGGCCTCCAAATTTGAAGCGAAAACCTATTATGCGGGGGTTGGTTTGTCTAACGCCATTGATCAAAAACTTCCCGTTTATTTAAATGAATCTTACATTGTCAATTATGATGGACTTATTGAAGTTTAGTATCAGGATTTTGATTTTCACTTTCTTCATAGTCACTATTATTTCATGCAGGCAGGACCCTGATTCAATTGTAAAAAATATCAGTTTTGGAGGTGCCTTGGGGACATCATATAGTATTACTTATCTTACTGAAAATGAACTTGATTTGCAGCGCGAAATAGATTCAGTATTTGGAGTTATAAATCGTTCAATGTCTACATATATTCCAGATTCGGATATATCTAAAATTAATAATGGAGACTCAACAGTCAGGGTAGATCAAATGTTTCGTGAAGTATTTCAACTTTCAGAAGAAGTATATGCTAATACTAATGGATATTTTGATCCCACTGTAGGTGCCCTGGTTAATGCATGGGGATTTGGACCGGGTGATATTGTGGCGATGGATAGCTCAAAAGTAGACAGCATACTACAATTTGTAGGTTTGAATAAAGTTCGATTAAATTCTAATGGAACTATCACAAAGCAGGATCCTGGAATATTTATAGACTTTAATGCAATTGCCAAGGGATATGCAATAGATCGCTTGGCTGTACTTTTAGATCAAAAAGATATTGAAAATTATTTAATTGAAGTTGGCGGTGAGATCATTTCTAAAGGAGAAAATAAAATCAAAAAGAAGTCGTGGATAGTTGGTATTGATGATCCGCAGATTGAGAAGGGCAGAAGATTAAAACTCACGCTTCAACTTGGAGACAAGGCCATGGCTTCATCAGGTAATTATAGAAAGTTCAGGGTAGATTCAATTACAGGCCAAAGGTACGTTCATACTATTGATCCTAAAACAGGATATACCAGAGATTCATATATTTTAGCTGTGAGTGTAATTGCAAATGATTGTGCAAAGGCAGATGCATATGCCACTGCAATGATGGCCATGGAATTATCTGAATCTAAAAAATTGCTGAACTTACATGAAGAGCTTGATGCATATATAATTTATCTTGAAGAAGATGGGGAGGTTGCAGAATATATGACACCGGGATTTAAAAAGTTGGTCGTGCATTAATTATTTAGTTACGAACGGAATTAATTCTCCCTTTGCTAATCTATATTTTTCAATTTCAGAATCAGTCATGGTTGCTGTATAGTCGACAGCTTTAACCCTAAAACCAGCTTTTTTCAATCGGTCAAAATAATCACGTCCATAAACCCTGACATGATCATATTGTCCAAAAATTTTAGCCCGTTCTTTTTTATCTGTAATGGAATTATCTTCAAAGGTATCTTCTCTTTTTAGATCTTGCGGTATTTGGAAAATACCCCAACCAGAAGGTTTAAGCACACGATAGAGCTCGCTTATTGCTTTTCTGTCATCAGGAATATGCTCCAGTACATGATTACATAGGATAACATCAAATGAATCGTCCTTAAATGGAAGCGCACAAATATTTGCTTTCACATCGGCAAGCGGAGAGTTTAGATCTGTAGTAGTATACTCCAGATGCTTTAACTTCTTAAATTTTCTATAGAAAGCCTGTTCGGGCGCAAAATGTAAGACCTTGTGAGGTGTTGTAAAAAAATCGGTTTCATGCTTCAGATATAACCACAAAAGTCGATGTCTTTCCAGTGATAGGGTAGAGGGTGATAGGACATTTTCCCTGGGGTTTTCATATCCATATGGAAGGAAACTTTGGAATTGCTTGCCATCAATTGGATCTGTATACTTATCCCCTTTAAGTGTCAATGAGAGGATAGGTCTCGCCAGGTAGCTCAATTGAATTAATAAAGGCCTGGGGATTTTATTGAGGATATATTTGAATAGTTTTTTCAAAATCCTAATGCTGATTAGAGCTGTAATTTTTTAACCCTAAATTCTTCTTCTTCGTTACTTGTTATACCAAGTGCATCATAAATATACTGAAAGGTTGAAAGCAACTCCGGTTTCCCATTAATAAGGGCTACATTATGTTCAAAATGTGCACTTGGTTTTCCATCGGCAGCAAGAATAGTCCAACCATCACGGAGTTGTTTTATACGTTTGGTACCCATATTAATCATTGGTTCAATGGCAACTACCATTCCGTCAACAAATTTCTTTCCCCTTCCGCGCTTTCCATAATTTGGCATCTCAGGTCCTTCATGCAGCTTTTTTCCCAAACCATGCCCTACGAGTTCTCGTACTATACCATATCCATGGCTTTCACAGTAATTTTGAATTGCAAAACCAACATCACCAACACGGTTTCCTGCCTTAAACTCCCTAATTCCTATATAAAGTGATTCCTTGGTAACTCTGAGTAGCTTTTTGGTTTCTTCTTCTACATTTCCGACTTCAAATGTATATGCATGGTCTCCGTAAAATCCATTTTTTAAGGCACCACAATCTACGGAAATGATATCTCCATCCTTCAATGGTTCTTTATTTGGAATACCATGTACCACCTGAGCATTCGGGCTCAGGTTTAATGTATTTGGAAAATCATACATACCCAGAAAACCTGGTTCGGCACCATGATCACGAATAAATTCCTCTGCTAATTTATCAAGGTAAAGCCCGTCAACACCGGGTTTAATTTCAGGGGCCAGCATACCTAAAGTTTTAGAAACCACTAAAGCACTCTCTCTAAGAAGTTCTATCTCTTCTAATGTCTTAATCACTACCATGATGCAAATTTAGTACATTCGACCTATATCAAAGAGTGCTGGGTCATTAATGCCGGCTGAGGAATTCCCATTAATTCAAGAATTGTTGGAGCAATATCACCAAGAACACCATCATTAATTTGTTTTATATCATTATCAACCAGGATTAAAGGTACCGGATTCGTAGTATGTGCAGTATTTGGGGTGCCATCCGGGTTAATCATCGTATCGCAATTTCCGTGATCTGCAATTACCAAAGTGGTATATCCATTTTTTAATCCAGCCGTTATAACTGCTTGTGCACAGGCATCAACTGTTTCACAAGCTTTTATTGCCGCATTCATATCCCCGGTATGTCCTACCATATCCGGATTTGCAAAGTTAAGGCACACAAAGTCCACTTCTCCTTTATTCAACTCGGGAATTATCGCATCTCTAATTTCATAAGCGCTCATTTCGGGTTTCAAGTCATATGTTGCTACTTTGGGTGAGGGACATAATATCCGCTCTTCGCCCTCAAAAGGGATTTCTCTGCCGCCGTTAAAGAAAAAAGTTACATGAGGATATTTCTCTGTTTCGGCAATACGTATTTGTTTTTTACCTTTTATGGCAAGGATTTCACCTAAAGTCTCCTCAATATTATCTTTGTCATAAACTACATGTACACCAATAAATGAATCATCATAGTTTGTGAGCGTTACATAGTAAAGATCTAATTTATGCATGTTATATTCATGGAAATCTTTCTGACTTAGCACCTGAGTAAGTTCCCTGCCCCGGTCTGTCCTGAAATTGAAAAAGATTACTACATCACCATCTTTAACTTTTGCCAATGGTTCCCCCGCTTTATTAACCATAGCTATTGGATTAATGAATTCATCAGTAATATCTTCACTATAGCTTTTTTGCATCGCTTCAGATATGCTATTAAAAGGTTCGCCTTTCCCATTAACCAATAGATCATATGCTATTTTAACGCGTTCCCATCTTTTATCCCTGTCCATGGCGTAATATCTTCCAATAACAGAGGCTAATTTGGCATTTTTATCAGAGCAGAAATCTGTCAGGTCTTCTAAGAAAGTAATTCCGCTCTTTGGATCCACGTCTCTTCCATCTGTAAAAGCATGTATAAACGCATTTTTCACACCATAATTCTCGCTAACCTCAATAAGACCTTTTAAGTGGTCAATATGGCTATGAACGCCACCATTACTCACTAAACCCAGAAAATGCACATCCTTATTATGATTTTTTGCATATTCGAAAGCCTCTTTTAGCTCTTTTTCTTCTTTAAGTGTATTCTCTTTAACGGCAAGATTAATTTTTGCCAAGTCCTGATAGACAATTCTCCCGGCTCCTAAATTCATATGGCCCACTTCACTATTACCCATTTGACCTGTTGGAAGGCCAACATTCATGCCGTCGGTCAGAAGATTAGAATTAGCGTAATTTTTGTAAAGCGAATCTACAAAAGGTGTATTGGCGTTATCAATAGCCGAAACTTTTGGGTCCGGAGATTTACCCCATCCATCCAAGATCATTAAGATTACCTTTTTGTTCATGGTACTTTATTTAATGAGAAAGCTAAAATACGCTGATTTACCAAGGTTTACCAGTATTCTTTAAGGCTTTTTCTAAAATTTTTGGAAAGATGAAATTATCTTAATTATTCAACTGCAAAGAAAGATCAGTTGTTAAAATTAAGTTATTTATATGTTAATGGTGAAACAATTAATGATAAGTGGCGTCTATAATAATATAAACAAAATCAATTCATCAATTAAAATCAATTCATCATGAAAAAAACAATCCTGATTGTTGCAGCAGCATGTCTATTTGCTGTTTCTGGCGTTTATGCCGAGAACAAAACAACTAATGAATTTACCGAAACAACTATTAATGTAAAAAATCTGGAAATTAGTTCCTTTTGCAAAGCCATTCTTAAAGGGGATGTTGAGACCGTAAAAAAATTAATTGAACTAGGAGAAGACGTTAATCAAAAATCTTTAGGCATGACTCCTGCAATGTTCGCCGCAAGGTATAACAAAGCCGAAATATTGGAATTACTTATTCAAAATGGTGCCAACCTATCAACAAAAAGTGATAAGGGATACACAGCCAAGAAGTTTGCAGAACTTTCTCATGCAAATGAAGCCCTTGCGGTTTTAGAAGGGCACAATATCTAGAAAAATAGTTTATTCATCCATCAAGAAAAACCCTGACATAAATGTCAGGGTTTTTGGTTTGGATTGGTTTAAAACAATTAGTGTTCTTGTAAAAAAGTTAACAAAAATTAAATTAATTAAAATTCGAATCCTGTAAAAGCTCTATAGAAAAAAGCATAGATGGCCATGAATAGCATTAAAACACAGAAAAAGGAGTAAATTTTTAGAAGTACTACAACAAATTCTGGTTTACAGTCATCAAATGCTTCAAAATAAAGACTTTTAAAATGCAATAGCGTTCCCATATAGTTTCATTTAAAATTAAAATCAAAGCTATAAGGGTTAAATTAGGGGCATAAAACAGATTGGGAGGAAAACCAAATATACAAAAAAAAGATTCACAGCCTAGAACAACCCTATAAATCTTCTCCAGTCTGATCCTTATATTTCTCTATTGATTCCTGTATTTTTTCAATTCTATTATCCGGATCCGGATGAGTGCTTTGAAATTCAGGGACTTTATTTGGCCCGGCCGAGGCTTTTAAAATCTCCATCACACCGATCATTTCTTCCGGGGCATAATCACTTTGGATCATAAACAAAACTCCAAGATCGTCACTTTCCAGTTCGTCATCACGGCCATTTGTTAAAAGTGTATTTTGGCCGATGCTACCTACCAGACTGCCAGCATCAGCACCCACACTGGCACCCATGGATACAGTTTTCCAAAAGTTACTCTCTGCAATACGTTCAGCCGAATGTCTGCCTATTACATGGCCAATTTCATGGCCAAGTACACCAGCCAATTGAGATTCATTAAGTTCCTTGAATAATGCATAGGTTATAAAAATCTGACCACCAGGTAAAGCAAAGGCGTTAATAGTTTGGTCATCTGCGAGCAGGTGAAATTCATATTTATATGGGGTTTCCCGCGCGATGCTGTTTTGAATCAGTCGGTTTCCAATGGCATCCACCAGGGTTTGTAGGCGTTCATCGGCATACAAGCCACCATATTGCTGAGCCACTTCCGGGGCACTTTGAAGACCAATAGCAATTTCTTGTTCAGAGGTCATATTGATATTTTGAACTCTTCCGGTATAAGGATTCTCTTCTTTATTATTCCAACGTTGGATAAGTGCAAATGCAACTATTACTAAACCAATAACTATTCGAATTTTCCAACTTCCTCTTCTCATATTAAAATAATTATCTCTGTTATTCTAATTTACAAAATTGATTACAAAAGCTCCGGATTTATATCCAGTATATTATCCTCAATATAGATTTTTACAAATTCTGTAGTCAAATGATCACTTCCTAAAAAGTCCTCTTTCTCCAGCTGTTTCATAATATTTTTAAGTCTGAAAGATTTAAGCATGGGTATGGATAGGGGAGCATAACTGTAATGCCAGGGTTCATATTTAAACCCTCTCCTCCTGGAATCATCTGTATATACCAGGTAATAATCGTACTTTTTAGAGTTTTCGTCCATCCAAAGTTTGAATTTTTCAAATGGTCCTCCTGTTCCGAATTTACTGGCGACAAGTACATCCCCATCTACCTTGGGATTCCCATCAACAAGATCTATATCTGTTCCCCAATGGTGCCTGCTTGTGCCAGGAATAGTAGAATACTCTATTATCTTGTCAATTGCATCCAATGGTTCCATCCCATCATCATCCGTATATTTTAAATATTTACGTTCAAAAATTACTGCCTGTCTGTCAAAACTACGATAACTTGAGACTATTTTTATATCAATACCATCAGCAAGTGCTGCCTTTCTCATTTCAACAAATGCATCATGTGCATCCTTCCTTAAATTTATATCATCACCAAATAGCTCAATATCTTCTTTGCCCATTAATTCCTCAATGGAATATTTAGTATCCTGAAATAAGAGTTTGCCAGGGACAATGGTCATGGCCAGACCACCAACCCCACTTCTTTTAATAAACAACCTTCTTTCCATAATTTTTGATTTAATCAGGGGCATTATATGATTTCTATCTTTAAATCAAAAAAGATACCATTTATATAAATTATGATTCTTAAAAATGGTCATCTCGATATATTGATATATGATTTAAATACATCAACACAGTTTACTTCAAAGTTAACAAGTATTTTGAGAAAATATATATCCAGTAGAGTGTTTATGCCGTCATAAAAAAAATACTGTACTTAAGCCTTAGAAAATGCTTGAATGTTTTAAATAGAATATTGGGCTAGTTGGAAATATAGAGATACCCCTGGTGTTTTCGTCTCAAATCATTAAGGGTAATAATATAAAAGTAGATCCCTGTTTCTAAACCAGAATTCCTTTGTATGGCATTATCCATGTTTGAATAACCGTTAAATTGTCCATCGTAGTTATCCATGGTATAAACTAATGTACCATAACGGTTAAAAATCTGAAGCGAATTATTTGGGGATTTTTCAATACCCTCAATAGTTAGTACATCATTTTGCCCATCTCCATTAGGGGTCATATAATAGTTATCCAACTCTATGGTATCAAAGGATTCCAACATATCATCATTGCCTCCTATGGTAATAATCTCATAATCATTGGGTATAAATAGATCTGATGTAATTGAACCATAGTCCATTCCGCCCTCGACGCCTGTATTACCCAAATTAACCCATTGGTTTTCAGACTTGTTCCATCCTACAACTTTAAGATCACTTATAAATTCGCCTAAAGCGGCAATATTGCTATAACCATCCCAGGTAAGGGTTACATTTGAGGGCACATCACCTTCAAGTCTCCAAAATTCTTTATCCGAGACTGACATATATTCTGATGACTTTTTAGCAGTATTATATATGGCATTCAATGTTTTTGAATCATTGGGATCCTCAAAAAAATAAGCACATTTTGCCAAGGCATTTGTAGCCATAGATGTTATGGTTAAAGGCCTTAACCTTTGATCGTCCCCGACAGGAAATACAAAAGAATCTTTGTTGGTCATTGCTGCATAACCATATACTTTTGAAACACTGCTTTCACCTGTATAAAAAGAATTATCGAAGAAGTTTGAATAAATTCCTGATTGTGTTCTCGGGGTTATGATATCACCTGTAATTAAATTTCCATTATTATTTACACCCAAAGAAGTTTGCAATACCAAGCCGTTCTCAACGGCAATTTCAGTATCAAAAAACACAGGTGTAAAAGCCCCTGAAACGGTTAAATTGCCAAAATCACTGTAAAAACCAACAAGACCCATATTCTGGTCAAAGCTACCGTCATTGATGAGATCCAAATGAAAACCAACCATTGCGGTTTCATGGATCTGAATGGTACCATAATTGTGCAGTGCTTCCTGACTCAAAAGTTGAAAGCTCCAGATAAATAAAATAGATATGACAATTCGTTGCTTCATTATCTATCGTAGTTTATTTATTACAAAACTGGATTCTCCGGAACCACTAAATCGAACGGTTCCTGAATTTGCTTCCCGATAGGTAAGAATTGTGATGACATCATTTGCATTAAGTTGTAATATTTCGTTCACATGCACACTCGCGTGATCGTGGCCGGAATTAAATCTTATATATGCTGAGGCAGCTATTGCACCAATAGCAGTTCCATTTACCGCAATTCGGGCATTTACATTTGTTCGTATTTCTGTATTTGAAGCGGAGTTTATTCCTATTAAGGATAAATTAGCTCTGATGTCGTATCTGCCAGTAACCTTGACCATAAGTGTATTACCACTAACCTGGTACAGATTATTACCATCATCTTTATAATCTTGTGTTCCAAATAAAGGTGCCTGGGTATTATTTACATTTAAATTAGTGGTAGTATTCGAATTGGTCCATCGGCCTCCATAATTGATTTTTGATTTTTGAAGAACTCCGGAGGCATCTACAGCCAAAATATCATCTGTATTATCTGCACTGCTTAAGGTCCTAAATCTGGCACTGCCATTAACATCAATTTTTTCTGTTGGACTATTGGTTGCAATTCCCAATCGATTGTTGGTATTGTCAAAGAAAACATGACTA
>Ga0265303_10000736_pt1 | contig 19168 bp, 19 predicted proteins | sample Helome_2_FD_192494 | JGI IMG/M metagenome (GOLD analysis project Ga0265303, IMG submission 192494) | Marine sediment microbial communities from subtidal zone of North Sea - Hel_20160317 (Illumina Assembly) | ecosystem: Environmental > Aquatic > Marine > Subtidal zone > Sediment ... | reverse complement strand
TGGGCGGAAGAAAGGGTCATGGTCCGATTACTCCTGGGCGGTCTCGATGGCGATGAATGACCGGATCAACGACCGAAACGATCCGTATCAGACGGGCACATTCGTCACCCATCGCTCCTACTGCCCCCGAATCGATTCACGGGGACACCCCTGAAGCGATCGATCCAGCCGGCAAGTTGACAATGAGTTCATCGGAATCGAGATCGCCAACGCGAACCTCTTTTTCTACGTTGACTTCGGATAGTGGTACGGGGCGGCAGATCCGCACAAACGCGTTCTCGGGCGCGAGGAATACGTCGATCGAAAGCAGTACATCGATCGATCAGAGCGTTCGTTCTGGAGAGGTATGAGATCGATCGCCTAGCAGTCTGGATGCGGGCGTTGCTGATTGAATCGTGGATCGGCGTCGTCCAGGAAAACTTTACCCCACCGACCGTCGATCACGTTGGTTCGTGATAGATGGAATCTCCGATGCGCAATGTTACGACGCAGCGAGCCCTTCGCGGATTGCAAAACGAACAAGATCAGCAGTCTTGTGAAGCTGCAGCTTCGACATCGTTGCCTGCCTGTACGTCTCGATCGTTCGTGTCGACAGACCGAGCTGGCTGGCGATCTCTTTCGAAGAAAGTCCTTCGGCAACGAGCGCGAGAGTCTGCCGCTCGCGGTTGGAGAGCTTGTCGAGCAGTGACTCTTCCTGTGCGTGACTGCTCGCGATCCCCCTCATCATGCTCTGAGTCACACTCTCGGAGACGAAGAAGCGACCGTCTGCGACGACCTCGATCGCATGAGTGAGATCGGAGCTCGATGCGTATGCATCCAGGAAGCCCCGAACACCAGCTCTAAGCAACTCTTCCACGTGATGATGCCGACCGTGACTGGGGACGACCAGGATTCTCGGGACTTTCTCCATGCAGGCGATCCGCTCGGCAAATCGTGCCATGGACATGTCGGGCAATGTCACGTCCGCGATGATGACATCGCAGTCGACGTTTCCGAGTTGCTCCGCAGCGGCCGCGAGATCGCGGGCTTCGCCAACGACTTCGAAGGTCGATTCCGCGTCGATGACGGTCTTGAGGCCTGCACGAACGATCGCACATTCGTAGACCATGAATACTCGAACAAACATTTCAACGTTCCCCCCGTAGAAAGGCGGTTCGTCGAAGTTCCGGGTGAGGTCTGTCTTTTGCCCGGTTCGCTCGACGTTCTACCGCCTTGCCGTCCGTATGAATACGACCTGTTACGCCCTATCACATCCCCCCGACGGTGGGAAATAGGTGGTAGACCGAATCGAGACTAATTGTCTCGGCAAGGGGGAGTTCGACGCGACCATCCACCAACTCACCCCTTCAGACCGGATTCGCGGGTTGGTTTCGGGTTAGGCCGCCCCGCTCGAGGGCTTTGGCCACGGCCTCGCGTCGATTTCTGCATCCCAGTTTTCGATAGAGACTCCTGAGATGTGTCTTCACGGTCTGAGGGGAGATGCTAAGTCGCTCGGCAATCTCCTTGTCGCGCAAGCGCGCGATCAACAACTCGAGTACATCCAGTTCTCGATTCGTGAGACTCTCGAATACCCGATCGGCGGATCCGAATCTCGCGACTGTGCCGGTTACGACACGGTCCCCGAGAAGAGCTGCTCGAAGTTCCGCGACGAAGGCCTGATTCGGGGAGTTCGCAGGAAGCCTTTCCACAAGCTTGGCCATGCCCGTGCCCAGCTCGACGTAGGGACGAATCCATCTTTGCGGCGCCGCCATTTCAATCGATTCGCGCAAGGCGTCGACCGCCCTCTCCTCTTCGCCGAGCCTCTCGAGTACGATCGCGCGAAGGGGTGCGATCTCCAGCTGTTGGCATCCGTAGTGGATCGCGCCGAATCCGTCCCAGAGTTCGTCGAGTTTCTTGGCGGCCAACCGCAACTCGACTCTGCTGGGCGACGCAGCGAGGACACGGCATTCAGTGATGGCGGGGACTTCCGTACAGAATCGGCTGAGGGAGAGCGACGATGTGCGCCGATAGGACTGCTGCCAGCTGCTTGCCGTGGCGACATCGCCTGTAAGCAGAGCCAACCGCGCTTCGCACGACACCAGAGGCAAGAGCTGGTGGGACTCTCCGCTCCAGGATGCCGTGTCCCAGGCGCGCGCGAGACAGTCTCGCGCGTCATCGGGTCGTCCCAACATTTGATAGGCGATCGTGAGCGCCGCCTGGGCATCGATGGTCAGCCAATCATGTGAAAGCGAGACCCTGCGGAGAAGCTGTATCGCACGCTCGAGATCGAAGCTCCGAAACGCCGAAATGCCTAGTACATAGTCGTACCAGCTCTCGACATGCGTCCGCGTCGAATCGGACAATCGATCCGTCGAGGGACAGTCGTGGACCAGATCTCCTCGAAGCAGCTTGAGAAAAGTGGATGCCCCGACCAGCCGCGTCCAGTTCGAGTCCTGCACTGCAAGACTATCCGCGAGTGCGGTTCCGATCAGCTGAAGCGCTTTGTCTCCATTCCCGCCGATGTGAAGACTCACTCCGCGATAGAAATGCGAATCCAGTCGCAGCCAGCTATCGACGTCGGGCACGAGTTCCAGAACCTCTTCGAATGCCTTCGCGCTATGTCGGTTCTCACCGTTGAAGAACTCGATGACCCCCACGAGGAAAGTGCGTTCCGGGGACTTCGACGGAGCGTTGTCGAGAGCCTCCGCCTTCTTGAGGAGTGCCGGGATCTTCCAGATCTCGAATTGCTGGTATGCAGCCAACGCCTCCGCCATCAACAGCCCGAAACGCTCGCGACGCAGGTCGGCCGGTAGCTGCTCCAGCCATTTCCCGAGTTGGCTGCCCTCGCCCGCGTTCAATAGAGCAAACTGATTTCGCTCGACGATCTCAGCCGCAAGGATCGTGGCACCCGCCTCGAGTGCGTGCGCAATCGCTTCGGAAATAAGGCCCTCCGTCTCGAACCATTCGCTCGCGCGCAAATGCAGCACCGCGACCGCCTCTGCATCATATTCACGATCAAGATTTTCTCTCAAGAGTCGCCTAAAGCTCGGGTGATACCGGTGCCAGTGCCCCTCGATGTCCATCTGGATCACATAGAGTCCGCGATCGATCGGCGCGTGCATGGGATCCCGTACGTCAGTCACTTCGCCGCTCGGACTCTCGACTCGTTTCGAGGCACGAGATCGAGCCACTGTGTCCCAGAGCGGCCCGCTGAATCGATCCAGAATCGACGTCTTGTAGAGACAACTCCGCGTACACGGACTCTCGTGCGCCAGCACTTCGTCCTCGAGGTAGCGATCGATGGAACGAGGACCGGTGTCGAGATTCAAGAGGAATTCTTGCGGGTCGGGTTCGTCCGGCAGAACCGACATCAGCAGGCGTAGCGCGACCGGCCAGCCCTCCAACCTGGCGTCCAGATTGTCCAGCGCCTCTCTGCTCACCGAGATCCCGGCATTCTTCATGATCAGGGCTTCGGTCTCCGCCTGGTTGAACGCGAGATCTTGGAGCCCCAGCTCGACCAATTCCCCACGCGCTCGGAGCCTCGACAGGGAAAAAGGAGATCCCTTGCGTGTGCACATAACGACACAGAGCGATTCGAGCCGATGCTCGAGAAACAGATCGAAGAGCGAAAACACCTCGGCATCCGTGATCGTTTCGAGCCCGTCGAGAACGAGTAGAAAGCGAGTCTGGATCTCATCGATCTCGGAGACGAGGCTCGATGAGATCTCCGAAATCGAGCTGGTCTCGGGCCCATGCACCAGGCGCTCTGTCCGCTCGCAACTGCCCGGCACCGCGGATTGGATCGCATGAATCAAGTAGTCGAGCAGGAGTCTGAGGTCGTTGTCCGCAGCATCCAGGCAGACCCAAGCACACGGTTCGTCGCGAGTCTCGAGCCAGTGGCGGATCAAAGTTCGCTTACCGTAGCCAGCCGGTGCAGACACAAGAATCGCGGGGCCTGCAGCGCCGGTGCTGAGGCGTGCGCCGAGCCTTGGTCGGTGCAGGTAGTCGGGAGTCAGCGGCGGCGGCCTGGTCTTCGCGCGTCGAATCACCTTCCCTGGTCCCCCAGAGCCTTGACTCCTCGAGGCACACGACACCGTCCATCCATCTCGGCGTCGACATGGACGCTTCGATCCGCTCCGTCGCAGCTCCGTTTCACGCCCGTGGGCAGACCACGGCAGCGGGTCGTACGAAGCGAAGAGGATCGGGACGCTCCGACGGAGCCGCACGCTCGCGACGATCTAGGATCGAGACCAATGAGTGCTGAATAAGGAGGCGCCATCCTTGCCTTCTGAAGCGACTGTCGCTGAACCGCGAGGCGGAGTAACAGATCACTTTCTCAATGTGTCACGTTGCCTATGCGACACAGGAAACGTCGGACAAGGGGGGCTAATGTGGTTGGGTTTCGGTCGCTTCGGATTTTGTCATCGCGTACTACAACATGTCGATATTTCAGGAAAAAAATGTTACCAATTCGAAAAATGCGTCCCAGAGCGCGTTCTTCCGGTCGATGGCAGTATCTCACAAATTTAGCCTATCCGAAATATTAAACATCCTTTCGGGGGCTTAAACCCCCCGTGAGTCCTATTCGGACAGCCCTTCGAACGACATCGCCGTCCAGGTTGCGGTCAGGCCAGCCACCACCACAATCGCTCCCGTCGTCGATGCGTCCTTCGGCTCGGCTCCCGAAGGCGGCCGCTGGCAGCGAGATCCTCTTGGCACGCCGGCGACACCCATGGGCACCGCCGGTGCTAGTCCGATCGGTCGTAGATCTGCTTTGCCATGCAGAACGCGGCGGACGCTTTCAGTTTGCACACCAGCCATTTCATCTTGAACGACCTCGACGTTCAATCCGCAATTTGGTTCGAACGAAGCGTGGGCACGAAAGCGCGTCGACAACTTTTTTTGAGTCGACACTCAACAAAGAACGCTCGTCGTCCGAATCCATGAACTAACGCGTATTCTCGACGCCTTCGCTCGACGCGCTCTGACTATTGGAGATCAGCTTTGGCTACCGATCGATTGGACGCGCATCTCGGCCAGGCATCAGAAGATCTAGAAGCGAGCATCGACGGTGAGCAATCGGCACCTCAAAAATCCTGTACTGGGTGCGAGTGCTGACGATGAATTCTGATGAGTTCGAGTTCTTCGCAACTTTTCTTCGGCAGCGATCGGGCATCTCGCTCGATGCGAACAAGGCATACCTGATCGAATCCCGAATGCTTTCGCTCATCGAGGAGCGAGGGATAGGAAGTCTGTCCACCCTCGTGGCACAACTCCGATCCGAAAGCGATCCGATCCTGGAGGATCGCGTCGTGGACGAGATGACGACCAACGAGACCGCATTCTTTCGTGACGTTCGACCCTTCGACATGCTCACGGACTACATGATCCCCGCATTACTCGAATCGCGATCGACCGAAAGAAGACTGCAGATCTGGTCCGCTGGCTGCTCCACTGGCCAGGAGCCCTATTGCATTGCCATGACGCTCAAGGAGAACTTTCCGCAACTCGCCGACTGGACGGTCAATATCGTTGCGACCGACATCTGCGAAACGGCGATCGAACAAGCCCAGGAGGGTTCCTACAGCCAGTTGGAGGTCAATCGCGGGCTTCCTCAAGAGATGTTGGACAAGTACTTCACGAAATCGGGTGTGCGCTGGAAACTCGACAAGGATCTTCGTGAGATGGTCGAGTTCCGAAAACTCAACTTGATCGCACCCATCACGGACATCCCAGCCGCGGATATCGTGTTCATCCGCAATGTGCTCATCTACTTCGATCTCGATCTGCAACGCGAAACATTGAGTCGGGTGCGGAGCCTGATGAATCCCAGGTCCTACCTTGTTCTCGGTTGCGCAGAAACGACACTCAACGTGGACGATTGTTTCGAGCGGATCGAAGATCTTCCACGATCCGGCTGCTACCGACTCGAGAAAGGTTGAATCATGTTCATGTCGGACGAGATTCAGAGAAACGCAGACGCCGCCCGCGAATCAACGCTCAGCGATGACTCTGAGACCGTCGCTCGCGAGGGTTCCGTGAGATCGGAGGACGCGCGATGATCGATCTCGATTCTCTCGTGGTCGACGCGAATGCACTCGAGCCGCTGCCTGCAACGGTTCTACGCTTGTTGGACCTGCTTGCAAGTGACGATTGGAACATGGAGGCGGTCGTTGCTACGGCCTCGCTCGATGCGGCACTCACGGCACGCATCATGCGCGTCGCGAACTCGGCGGCCAGCAGCTCGGCGACACCCGTCACTACACTCGAAGAATCGACGATGCGGCTCGGCGCGTCGACCGTCGTGAAGTTGGCAACGGGCTCGGCGGTACGTAGCTATATGACGATCCCGTCGGAGTCATCTGGCAGCGGACGCGGAGAGCAGTCACTCTGGCGGCATTCGGTCGCGACTGCCCTCGCGGCCGACCTCGTTGCGGATATGAGCCCGATCGAGATCCCGCAACAGGCGTTCACCGTCGCGCTCCTCAATGACATCGGGCGCATCGTATTGGCACGATACCTCGATGAAAACACTCTCTCCTTGTTGAGCCGTGCCGTCCTGGAGGGCAATCAGAATCCGCTCGAGGCAGAGCGCGAGATCCTGGGCGTCGACCATGCCGAACTGGGTGCATTGATCGCGGAACGCTGGCAGCTCCCTGGCCTGATCTCGGAATCGATTCGGTTCCATCACACGCCTTGTGACGCGAAGGCCTCCGACGTACAGGCTCTCTGCGATGTCATCACCGTGGCGGATTCAGTTTCCTGCATCATCGGTGACGGCGAGTCGACGACCAGGTCTTTCGACCATGCACATTCGTGCGATCGACTCGGCATCGACGAAGCTGCATTCGAAGAACTCTGCGAGACCGTCAGCGAGCGCCTCGAAAGCGCCATGTCAGACTACGAATGAACGTCGAGTAGGCAAGCGTCCTTCGACGTGCCGCCGGCGAAGATCGGCCCGGCCTGGAACTGAACGCGCCTTTCAGTTCGTCGACCTAACAATTTCTCCCGAGTCCCCCCGTCGCCCCTCGAGTGAAGTGACTCTTCTAGCTGCTCCATGAGCAATCGTGAATAGAGGAGGCGCAACCTCGATTCGACCCCGAGCGCGTGCGTTGAGACTGATCTAAGCTCCATCGCCCTGCCAACATGTAATCACGAAATCTCGACGATCTGCATTCTGGCGTGAGCCCATCGTGGGCCGACTCGAAGTTCTCATCGGTTTCGAATCGGCTTCTAATGAATCGAGGAAACCCGGGAAAGATGCGAGAAGCGAGCCCGTTTCAATTTCGACCAGGCATCGGAGCGATTGGCGTTTTCGCGATGTTGTGGCTCGGATTGACGTTAGCGGTCTCACTCATGCCCAGTTCCGCGGTCGCCGGCTCGCAACGCAGCGTCCTTCTTGCGACAACGACGAGCGTCCGAGACTCCGGCCTTCTGGAAGCGCTACTCCCAGATTTCACGCAACAGACCGAGATCAACGTGCGAGTGATCGCCGTCGGAACCGGCGCCGCACTCCGTATGGGACGCGAAGGCAACGCCGACCTCCTGCTCACCCATGCGCCGACGGCGGAGCAAGCGCTCGTCGATGACGGCGTCGCGCGCCGGAGAACGCCCTTCATGGAGAATCATTTCGTGATCGCCGGCCCCGCGGACGATCCTGCCGGCATTGCCGCCACCACGACACCAGAGGCTGCTCTGCAAGCGATCGCCGCAGCCAAGGCGAGATGGGTCAGCCGCGCGGACGACTCTGGAACGCACAAGCGCGAAGTCGCTCTCTGGAAGGCAGCTGGGCTGTCTCCCGAAGCGGAATGGAGTGGATTCGTTCGAACCGGCAGCGGAATGGGACTCGCTCTTCAAGTCGCCGGAGAGAAGCGTGCCTATATCTTGTCGGACATCGGAACCTACCTCGCCTTCGCGAAGCGCATCGATCTCGAAATCCTCTCGAGGCCATCCGATTCCCTCCGCAACGTCTATTCATTGATCCAGCTCGAAGAGTCGAAGTTCGAACATCCACTGAAGACCGACGAGGCCGAAGCGCTCGAAGCCTATTTTCTATCCGCGGGAACCCTCGAACGCATTGGCGTGTTCGGTCGCGATCGCTACGGGCGTGCACTTTTTACCCCGATCCCGACGACTCACCGCGCGACATCTGCCGCCGTCGGTGTCGAGTAGACAATGTCGAACGTCGACGTCGAGACGATCGTCGAGATCACGCTCCGCACGCTCGGCGTCTGCATCCCGGCACTCTTGATCGCCGCGTCCATCGGGATTCCCCTCGGAATCGCCCTCGGCACACGAAGATTCGCCGGACGTGGTTTGCTCGTCTCGACGGTCAATGCGGGCATGGGGGCACCGCCGGTCGTGGTTGGCCTCGTTTCCGCAACGCTTCTGTGGCGCAGCGGCGCTCTGGGCAGCTTCGAACTCATGTATACCCAGGCCGCCATGATCCTCGCCCAGGTTCTGATCGCGGTCCCCCTCATCATCGGGATCACGCTTGCGGCGGTCGGCGCACTCGACGAAGAATGGAGCCTTCAGGTCAAGACACTCGGAATCAGTCGGACGTGGCGGCTGTGGTTACTGATCCGAGAAATCCGGATGGGCCTGCTCGCTTCCTTGATTGCCGCTCTGGGAGGGATCCTGTCCGAAGTCGGCGCAGTCCAGATGGTCGGCGGAAACATCGCGGGCGAGACACGTGTTCTCACGACCGCCATCATGATGCACACGAGCATGGGCGAGTTCGAGATTGCCCACGGCCTGGGCGCCGTACTCATCGGGCTGACCTTGATCGTCGCCGGACTCCTCACGGCGATCCAACAGAGCGGTCGCCTACGATGATCGACGATTCCGATACGCCGTTCGTCCTCGAGGCGAAAGGGCTCCGATGCCGTCTTGGCGAAGGATCTGCGCGCTTCGAGCTGCGGGTCGACTCTCTCGGCCTTCACGCTGGCACGGTCCTCGTGATCCTCGGTCCGAACGGCGCTGGCAAGAGCACGCTCCTGCGCGCCTTGGCGGGACTCGAGAAGACCGCTGAGAGATCGGCCATCGTCGGAGCGGGCGGTCCCGTCACGCTCGTCTTCCAACGCCCCGCCGCCTTTTCGGGAAGCGTCGCGCATAACGTCGGTGCAGCCCTCTTGGGAAAGGGCATCTCCGCCTTCGATCGTCGTCGTCGCATCACTGCGGCTCTGGCGCGTTTCGATATCGAGCGCCTCGCCGACCACGATGCCCGGACGCTTTCCGGCGGAGAGATGCGTCGCCTCGCGCTGGCGCGCGCCTTCGTCCTCGAACCCCAGGTACTCTTGCTCGACGAACCCTTCGACGACCTCGACGCCGAAGGCCAACGCCAACTCTCCCTCGATCTCCAGCGCGCGATCGCCGAGACCGGCGTTGCGGTGGCGATGGTGACGCACGATTTGCGGCGTGCCCTGCTGCTGGCCGACCGGATCGCCGTGCTTTCGCAAGGCGAACTCGTGCAACACGGGACGAGGGATGGGGTCTTGATGCGACCGAACTCGCTCGCGATCGCTCGGACAGTCGGGATGACGAACGTTGCGACCGGGCAGGTCCTCCGCCGTGAAGGTGATGTCGCGTGGATCGAAATCGAAGACGGCTTCGAGATCCCCACCTGCGCCATCGTCCGACCGGGCGATCGCGTCTGGGTTGGCATTCGTCCCGAGCATCTCAAGATCGATGTCGGCCGCGGTGACGGTCAGCCGATTGGAAAGGCCGAAGTCGACCATCTCGTGAGCGATGGACTCGCGACCGTCGTCAGTCTACGCGCGCGGGACCGCCTCTTCACGACCCACCTCCTCTCGGGCCGCGGCCTGGCCCGACGTCTTCGGACCGGCGATCGCGTTTCGCTCGCAGTCGACCCGGCTCATGTCCATGCCGTCGCGATCGACGATGAACGGGCGACGAACGCGCCCGCCTAGCGTACGAATCCAGTACTCGCGGCCCCTCTTTATTGCGTTTCCACTTTCTCGCTCGAGGATTCGCGCAGCCCATCGGCAACCGATGCGCAGTGCGGCTGCAACGATTCGATTTCTCTCAGGCACGCCGCCCCAGGGCCCGATCCAGTGCGCAGGGCCCCACGTGACCGACTGCGGAGAGAAGAACATGAACGAGCGCACGAAGCTGGAAGAGCGGATCATCAATCGTCAGTGGCGACGCTGGAAGCGACGCGGTCGAATCATCGCCCCCTTTGCCGCGCTCCCACTGCTCCTCTGCACCCTCATCCTTTCGATCGACATCATCGAATACTCGCCAAAGGAACCTCGCGAGAAGACAGTCGAGACAACGACGCGTAGACAAGTCAAACGAATTCAGCCGAGTCCCGCCGCGCGAGCCGCAATCTCGACTCCTGCGACTGCGCCAGGGAGTGTTCTCGATGGGGATCCAATGAAGATCCCGAGCCTCGAGATCGGCGATGACGACGCGAACCCGACGACCGACGACAGGCGGCGGTCCGAGCTGGCCAGGACCAGTCGGTAGTCGCGACCCCTCGCCGCGGATCGCGCACAGGCCACACGGTCTGCCCTCGCCGCAGGCGATATCGCGTGGCCAAGGCCCCAGCCATTGGTCTTGCTCAATCCGAAGACGGTGCGACCGCAGCAACGAGCGCGAGGTCCCCGCGCTTCACCGATTCCGCATCGAATTTCCTCGCCGAGGCGGCCATTCGCGTCAGCGCGGCCCCGATCGCCATCGCGGGGCCCGTGTCGCCCTTCTTGGCCCGATGGAAGCGAACCGGATTGATCCGAGCCACGACATAGGTGCGGAGATAGGGTGACTTGAATCCGCGCGCGGTCAGCTCTTCGATGATGCGCCCGACCTCGGCGTTGATCTCCTCGAGGCGCGAAGCATATCCTTCCCGCTCCCTCAGACTCGCTGCAAGGGTCTTGGAGCTGAATCGATCGACCTTCTTCAGGAACGGACTGTAGGCCGCACCCGCGAAGCGCCCGGACTCTTCGTAGACGATACCGAGAGTCAACAATTCGGCCGACTCGAACTCGGCCGCGAAGTCCTTCTCCTTGGCGCGTGGCCTCGCCTCGGCGAGCGCCCTCGCCATTCGAATGACCTCGAGACTTCGGTCCTTCAGGTTGTGGGCCTTTTCTGTATTCAAAGCGAGGATCTTGAACGACAGATCCTCATCTGGCGAGACCAGTGCGGTGATCTGCTTGAGTCCGAGTACCTTCGCAGCAGCCAGCCGGTGGCGTCCGTTAGGCGTCCAAAGCCGACCTCCCGCGCCGCGTACCACGATGAGCGGATCGAGGAACGATCCACTCTCCTCGATCTTCTGGGCCAGGCGCTTGACGTGGGTCGGAGACAGGTCGCGCTGGAAGGGGGTCGGCTCGACAGCCTTGATCGGCAGACTCGCAAGCAGTAGAGGCCGGCCCGAGAGTGGCTCTCGATAGGCCGCGAGAGGCGCTCCCCCCGCACGCCGAATCTCGTCCGCGAGAGGCGCTACCGAAACGTCGTCGACCGAAATCCCGACTTCATTCGCTTCGAGCCCGCGCTTGATCTTGCTCGGCGCGATGTTCTTGGCTGCGGCCGACTTCTTACGAGCCACCTTCTTCTTGACGGTACCCTTCTTCAGGGCGGCCTTTTTCGCCGTTTTCTTCTTGCTCGCAGCTGCCATCCCGAATCAGTCTAGCAACGACTCGAGGGCGGGGCGCAATGAGCCCCGCCCTCGCCCACATCCGTCTGGATCAGAACGCGTATTGCAGGCCGGTCGTAACGATCCAATCCGTCTCGAGCTGCGGCCCGTCGAGGCGCTGGTAGGCCGGCAATCCCGCCTCTAAGGCAAATCGCAATCCCTTCAAGGGGCCGCTCCGTGCGATCAGGTTGACGCCCAGCAGCACGTCGAGACGCATCGCGGCGCGCCGATCTGGATCCGCAGTCGGTACCACGTTCGGATTGACGCTCGGACTCTCGTCGCGACCACGATAGTTCAGCGACTGCGACCATTCGGCGCGAAGCGTCGTGCTGACCCAATCCGCGAGCTCGACACCTCCCCAGGCTGTCAGGGCGTACTCGTCGCCCTGCCGGTACTTCGCATGATTCTCGTTCATACGAATCTCGCCCCGCGCCTGCGCTCCCCAGGAATAGGCGTGACGTTGTCCTGTGTAAGTGAGTCCCGGAAGGAAATCGTAGGTGCCCGATCCAATCTGCATCGGGTACGGGAGGCGAACCGTCGTTCCGCCCGAGGCAGGTGTCTCGTCTTGCTCGGTGATCGAGCCACTCGGAAAGCTGACACCGATCTGCGCATGAAGATGATGCCCGTGGTCGTCGATGAGTTTCACCAGGGCCGCCGTGCGAATATCGCCGAGCCCATCACTGCGCGTCGTGAAGCGACCGTCGTTTCGCAGTCGATGAGACATGTTCAGGCTGACATAGGGCAGCATCAACATCATCGTCACACGATCGATCGGCGCGTACATCACGCCGAACATGTGCATCTCCATGTCCATTCGAGTGGGCGCGACCGGAAAGTCGCGAAGAACGCTCGTCGCGCTGACCCGGTCGTCATTGTCCCGGTTTCCGTTCATTCGCATTCGCATGTAGCGATAAGAAACCATCCATTCGCCAGCATCGTGCGTATGGTCACCCATCACGCCGATCGGTGCATGATCATCCGCATGTGAACCCGTATGAGGTTCGGCGGCCGCCGTGTTCGCCAGCATCAGCATCCCGACAGCGATCCAACACATTCTTTCCAAGAAGCGGCCGTTGGTCGCCCCGTCATTCGTCTGTATTCGTTTCAATTTCGTTGAGATCCAATCGTCCATTCTGGATGCGTCCATCCAATGGGTGCGCGTGGACCGCGCGACCCGCCGATGGCGCATCTCGAGATTCAAAGGCCCGTGACGCAACTCGACAACGCTTTTCAGCTTCCTCGGGCTCATAGCGAGAATCGAAATGGCGATGGGAACTAGATCGGAATCGGGTCGATCTCGAGAATCTCGCGAACGAAACGGCCCGGATTGGCGCCCACTGCGCTCTCTGCCGGGGGCGACAGCAGTTGCGTCACGAATTGGCCAGGGACGACGGCGCCGAGCCGAGACGCACCGCCGCCCACGGTCGCCCTCGTGTCGCCACAGCCGCAAACGCACGGCGCGGTGAATACGAGGTGCGCCGTCGAGGCATCAGCCGCACGCGTTTGCGCCGTTGCGGGGCGTCCCGGTTCGTCGGCTGCGTTCGAGTCGTGACCTGACGAGTGATGGCGGCTCGAAGCGTGAGCGACCGAAGGAGCAAAGGCAACCGGATGGCGGTCCGATGCCCCCTCTTCCGCATGGCCATGTTTCAAATGATCATGTTTCGAATGGTCGTGTTTCGAATGATCAGGGTCGTGTTCTTCTCGAGCGGTGTTCGTCTGGGAAGCGGAGCGCTCGATCTCGACCCGCGGTGAATGGGTCACCGCATGGAGTTCCACGCTCGCCATCTGAAGACGCTCGGAATCCTCGCATGGCGGCAGCGCAGCCGTCAAGTAGACCAGGATCGCAAACGCGGACTGAAGTCGCCTGCTAAGTCGCAAGGACTCAAGCCTAGACCGCCAGCTGGCATCTTTCCATGTCGCAGCCATCGCCATTCGAAGTCCCGACGCGCGTATTGAAACGAACGTCGGCGTATCCTCTGATTCGCTGGACGAGCGGGTCGCCTCGGGCTAGAACCGGCTGGACCGAACCCGTGATGGAGGGAGCTTCGTGGTGGAAATTCTGAGTGAATCGAAATGCTTCGGCGGCCGACAACGAACCCTCCGCCATGCATCAGAGGCGACGGGTACGCCCATGCAGGTTTCGGTATTCCTCCCAACGCTCGCCGAAACGGAGCCCGTTCCGGTCCTCTACTACCTGTCTGGACTCACGTGCACAGAGGAGAACGTCACGTCGAAGGGCGGCGCGCAGCGATTTGCTGCGGAGCACGGGATCGCGATCGTGGCGCCCGACACCAGTCCACGCGGCCTCGATCTTCCAGGCGAGCACGATGACTGGGACTTCGGCAGCGGCGCCGGTTTCTATATCAATGCCACTGAGTCACCCTGGAGCGACCACTACCGGATGTACGAATACGTCACCGAAGAATTGCCGTGCGTCATTGCCGAGACCCAACCCATCGACACGCAACGAGCGTCGATCACCGGACATTCGATGGGTGGGCATGGCGCGCTCGTCATCGCGCTGAGGAACCCTCGGCGGTATGCCTCGGTCTCCGCGTTCGCACCGATCGTGTCACCGACTCGGTGTCCTTGGGGCGAGCGCGCCCTGTCGAGCTATCTCGGCACGGACCGATCGACCTGGGTCGACTACGATGCGTCGCTCCTCGTCCAGAAGTCGCAGCTTCCAGGGCAGATCCTGATCGACCAGGGCAGCGCAGACGGATTCCTGAATGAACAACTCAAGCCGGAACTCTTCGAATCGGCTTGCCGTGACGCGGGGCAATCCCTTCTCTTGCGAATGCAGGAAGGCTACGACCACAGCTACTTCTTCATTGCGACGTTCATGGGCGATCATGTCGCGCATGCCGCAAAGGCTCTCGCGTCGACGTCTTGACGCTTGGAGATCCGGATCATTCGTTAGTTGGGTGTCCGAATGACCATCAGCCGAATCTCGGTCATGTCCTCGATCGCGAACTTCACGCCTTCGCGCCCGAGTCCGCTCTCTTTCACGCCGCCGTAGGGCATGTGGTCGACGCGCCACGAAGGCACGTCACCAATCACGACCCCACCCACCTCGAGCCGATTCCAGGCTTCCTGAGCCTTGTAGAGGTCGCGTGTGAAGATTCCCGCCTGAAGGCCGAAGACGGAGTCATTGACTTCATCGAGCGCCGCATCGAAGTCCTCGAACTGCGACAACACCGCGACGGGACCGAAGGCCTCGTTGCAGACGACCTCCTGGCCCTGGGAGACACCCTCGAGGAGCGTCGCCTCGAGCATCGCACCCTCCCGCTTCCCACCGCACAAGAGCGTCGCACCGGAATCGACGGCGGCATCGATCCACCCGTGCAATCGAGTGGCCTCCTTCTCGGAGATCATGGGGCCGATGAACGTCGATTCCTTCTTGGGATCGCCGGATTCGAGCGCTCGGGTGGCGGCCACGAGCCGTTGCTTGAAGTCGTCGTAGACGCTTGCATGTACGATGATGCGTTGGACACCGATACAACTCTGCCCGCTCTGGTAGAAGGCTCCGAACACGATCCGCTCGACCGCATCCGCGAGATCCGCATCCTCGTCGACGATGACCGCCGCATTGCCGCCGAGCTCGAGAACGACGGGCTTCTTTCCCGCCTTTGCTTTCAGGTCCCATCCGACCGAGGGCGATCCGGTGAAGGAGAGGAGCTTGAGGCGATCGTCCTCGGTAAATCGGGCGGCCCCCGTGCGCGAGCATGGGAGGACCGAGAACGCGCCCTCGGGCAAGTCGGTTTCCGCGAGGACTTCGGCAATCACGAGCGCACCGATCGGCGTCAGACTGGCCGGTTTCAATACGAACGGACAACCAGCCGCCAGTGCGGGTGCCACTTTGTGCGCCGCCAGATTCAGCGGAAAATTGAAGGGGGAAATGAAAGAGCATGGCCCGATCGGCACCCGCTTCCACATCCCCGAGTAGCCCCGCGCTCGCGGGCTGATGTCGAGAGGCATGATCTCGCCACCGATCCGAACCGACTCTTCGGAAGCAATTCGAAAGGTATCGATCAGGCGAGTGACTTCGCCGCGAGAGTCCTTGATCGGTTTGCCGGCCTCGATGCAGAGCGCCATCGCCAGTTCGTCGAATCGCTCGCTGAAGCGACGGACACAATGATCGAGAACGGCCTTCCGTTCGTAAGCCGCCAGTGCCGCCATCGGCTCGGTCGCTTCGACGGCGCATCCGATCGCCCGATCGATCGTCGCGTCGTCGGCGAGCGCCACGCGGGTCGCCACCTCACCCGTGTACTTGTCGACTACTTCGAGGTCCTGGTTGGGCGCCTCGGGACGATTCGCAACGTAGTATGGATAGGACTCGGCCAGCGCCATTGCGGCTCCTCGCGATGAAGAAATGTGGGGGAAATGGATCGCTTCGACGGCCATCTCACGGTCGAAATCGACGGTAGCACCGCGAAATCGACAATCCGCCGGATCGAACTCTAGATTCGACAGAGTCCTGCCGAAATACCGTAACAATGGAACGCTGGAATTCATTGCCGCAGGTCCTTCGACACACCATTCTGGGGATCGGAATCTTCGCGTTCGGCGCGGCCTTCTCCTTTGGGTACTCCTATCGCCCACTGCATGGCTCATTGACCTTCAAGGTCGATTCCCTCGAAGTCCGCCTCGACGAACGCAATCGCGAGTTATTGAAACTCAAGGACGAGCTCACGAGACTTCAGACCGACGAGTCGACTCGAATCGAGCCAGAAACGCTCTCCCAGGTCGAGAGCGAGCTGACGACGACCAAAGCGGCCCTTCGGGAGGCGGAAAAGAAGGCCAAGCGTGCGGAGAAAAAGCGCGCGGACGCGAACGCGAACTCCGACCGCTGGAGAAAACGATTCGAATCCCTGCGTGACCAACAGCGGGAGATGCCCGCCAGCGCGGAGCCGAGCCCGCTTGCTCCTCCCGCAGCAGTGAGGAGCCCGACGACTCCCGAGATGGCGACGCCGTCGATTCCATCCTCGGTTCCCGCATCGGAACCCGCTCCGACAAACGACGAAACGGGACTGGAACCCGCCCCAGCGCGGCAGCCGGACGCATTTGGAAGCGACGCCCCCCTGCGACCCTGATACGCTTCCGCGCATCGGGAGGCTTCGAAGTGTCGGTCCATGGTGAATACAGCCGCAGCGTCGAGGCCATGCTCGACCGGATCCGCGCGCTCGATCATCCCGAACGCGATTCCTGGATCGCAGCACTCGAGTCGGCGCGTGTGGGTTCGCAGCCCGACCTTTCCTCGGCGGCGCGAGCCGCTCGAGTCGTCCTCGCGTCGATCGCGGACGATCCCGAAGCCCGGTGCGTCGAGGGGCTCATCGATCCGCGGGATCGACTCGAAGCGCATTGTCGAGCGATTGTCGGAGAATAGATCGCTCCGTCGGGCGACACCTCGAGGCTAATCGATGAGGTCCACCTTGTAGTTGCCTCGGCGCTCGTCGTATTCGAGGCGCACGCAGCCCTCTCGTTCGGCTTCCTGAAGCAGCTCCGCAAAGTTTCGATACCCCGCGGTGACCTCGTTGAAGTCCGGATGTACACGCCGCATCGCCTGCTTGATCATCGAACCCCAGACGGCATCGTAGTCTTGTGAGAGACTCTCGACGGTGTCGAGCATCAGATCGATCGCATCCGAATCTTCGACCTCCTCTGCGGCCTCCGGCGCATCGGATGCTTTCGAGCCCGCCCTGCTCTTCGAGGCCTTCTTCTTCGCGGGTGCCTTCTTGGAAGCTTCCTTGGACGCGATCTTGGTCGCCGTCTTCTGTGCCTTCACGTCCGCGGCCTTGGCCAGATCGTCGTAGTACAAGAACTCGTCACAACTCCCCATCAAGAGTCCCGAGGTCGAGTTCTTGACGCCACAGCCAATGACCCTTTTGTGGTTCTCCTTGAGCTTGGAGACCAGAGGCGAGAAATCACTGTCACCGGTCAAGAGGGCAAAGATCTCGATATGATCCTTCGAATAACAAAGATCGAGGGCATCCACGACCATTCGGATATCCGCGCTGTTCTTGCCGCTCATCTTGGAGCGAGGTATGTCGATCAGCTCGATCCCACGCGCATGGAAGTCGCGCACATCGTTGCGGTACTGACTCCAGTCGCAGTAGGCGCGTTTGTATACGATCCGTCCCTTCTCGAGCAGCCGTCGGAGGATCAGGTCGATATTGAGCTGGCGCCATTTCGAATCGCGCGCACCCAGCGCCAGGTTCTCGTAGTCCACGAAAACGGCGATCAGCGGTTCTTCAGACATTTGTTTCCAATCATTGCTCGAATTGCTCGAGGTTCAGCGAGGCACTCTTGGCACACCCAACCGGAGCGTCCAGGTCGAGGATTCACCCTGCTGGTCGATCGAGCCCACGAAGCTTCGATCTTCACCTTCCACGGGCCTGAGGGTCGCTCGTCTCGGACGACTGCGAGCAGTCAGGACCCAGCCATCGTCCCGATCGGAAGTCCCTTCGAGAACGACGATTCCCTCATCGTCAAAATAGGATACCAGGATCGATTCGGCCTCGATCCACGCCTCCGCGTCGTCGCATGCGAAGGCTTCGGATTCCGCCCAGGCCGCAACTTCGATGCGGCAATCGGGGAAGTAGTGGCGCGTCATCGGGTGCCGGAAATGCCGCCGTCGACAGGAATCACGGCTCCGGTCACGAACGCGCCAGCCCGCGATGCCAGATAGATCGCGATGCCGGCCATGTCTTCCGGCGATCCGATACGTCGAAGAGGCACGATCTCTTGCATCGCATCCCCGGCTCGTTCGAGTGTCGCTCTCATCATACGACTCTGGAAGGGACCCGGCGCGACGGCGTTCACGGTAATGTGTCGGCGCGCCAACTTCTTGGCGAGCACGGCGGACATGTGATGCACGGCAGCCTTGCTCGCCGAATACGAATACGTTTCGAGGTCCGGGACCTGGATGCCATCGATCGACCCGATGTTGATCACTCGAGCGGGATCCTCCGGGCTCCCCGACTTCTCGAGCAGATCCGTAAGCCGCCGCGTCAACTGGAATACGCCTTTCACGTTCAGGTCGAGGACCCGATCCCATGCAGACTCCGGGAACTCTTCGTAGGGCGCGCCCCAATTCGCACCCGCATTGTTCACGAGAATGTCGAGCTTCGATTCGCGCGCCTCGATCTCGTCGCCGAGCGCGTTGCAGCCAGCCTCGGTCGAAAGGTCGGCCACGATCGCGATGATCTCTCCTGCGTCACCGAGCTCCGAGATCCGGGCTTCTAGTTCTTCCTTCTTGCGCGATGCGATATAGACCTTGGCACCCGCGCGGGCGTACCCCTCAGCGATCATCCAGCCGATGCCGCTCCCGCCGCCCGTCACGAGAGCGGTCTTGCCTGCGATGGAAAACAGATCGTTCATGGCGGTACGAACTCCTGAGATGCCGCCGCGCCGTCGGGCGCGGTCGAGTCTTGGCGAGCTGCGAGTATAGAGAGAAGGTGGCGGTGTGGGCATGACCGGGAGTGCGCGTTAGCTTTCCGGCGAAATGACATCCCAGACCTCCGAATCGACCCTTCTCCC
>Ga0265303_10000732_pt1 | contig 19242 bp, 15 predicted proteins | sample Helome_2_FD_192494 | JGI IMG/M metagenome (GOLD analysis project Ga0265303, IMG submission 192494) | Marine sediment microbial communities from subtidal zone of North Sea - Hel_20160317 (Illumina Assembly) | ecosystem: Environmental > Aquatic > Marine > Subtidal zone > Sediment ... | reverse complement strand
ATCGACGCCGACCTTTCAGCCGGGCTGATCGACGAGAACGATGCCAGGAGCCGCCGCAAAGCCCTGGAAGACGAAAGCAATTTCTTCGGCGCCATGGATGGCGCGGCCAAGTTCGTGCGCGGCGACGCGATCGCCGGCCTTCTGATCACCTTCATCAACGTCATCGGCGGCATCATCATCGGTGTGGCGCAAAACGATTTGTCCATGGCCGAAGCGGCGCGCAGCTACACCCTGCTGACCGTCGGCGACGGACTGGTGACGCAGATTCCGGCGATCATCGTCTCCACCGCGGCGGGCCTGCTGGTCTCGAAGTCGGCCACGGTGGGCTCCACCGACAAGGCGGTGTTCGGCCAGCTCAGCGGCTATCCGCGGGCGCTTGGCGTATCGTCCTTCTTGATGCTGGCCCTGGCCCTGCTGCCCGGCGTTCCGCTTCTGCCGTTTCTGATGCTGGCCGGCGCGTCGGGTGGACTGGCCTGGATGAGCACAAAGCGCAACGACGATGCCGCGGCCGCCGAAATCGAGGCAACACGGATTGCCGCCGAGCCGATTAAAGCCGCCGAGGAGCCGATCGCCAACGCCCTACAGATCGACTACGTCCGCCTCGAACTGGGCTACGGCCTGCTCAATCTGATCAACGAGCAGGGCGGCCAGAAGATCACCGACCAGATCAAGGCGCTACGCCGGCAACTGGCGCAAGACATGGGCTTCGTCCTGCCGTCGGTCCGGATCCAGGACAACCTGCAGCTGCCGGCCAATACCTACATCATTCGGATCAAGGAGATCGAGTCCGGGCGCGGCGATCTGCGGCCCAACATGCTGCTGGTGATGGACCCCAAGGGCGACAAGATCGGCCTGCCGGGCGAGGATACGGTCGAACCGACCTTCGGCCTGCCCGCTTTGTGGATCGACGACACGATGCGCGAAGAAGCCCTGTTCCGCGGCTACACGGTGGTCGACCCGCAAACTGTGATCACCACCCACCTGACCGAAATCATCAAGGACAACATGCCGGAACTGCTGTCCTATGCCGAGACGCAGAAGCTGCTGGACGAGTTGAACCAGCAGCAGCAGAAGCTGATTGCCGACATGATCCCGGCCCAAATCGCGCTGGGCGGCGTTCAACGTGTCCTGCAGAACCTGCTGGCCGAGCGCATCTCGATCCGCGATCTGCCGGCCATATTGGAGGGCATTTCAGAGGCCTGCAGCTACACCCGGAACGTCACCGCGATCACCGAACACGTGCGCTCCCGCCTGGCCCGTCAGATATCGAACAGCGTGATCAACGAGGAGAGCTTCATCCCCTTGATCACCCTGTCGCCGAGGTGGGAGCAGTCCTTCGCCGAGGCCGTCGTCGGCGAGGGCGAAGACCGGCAGCTATCGATGGCGCCGTCCGTGTTGCAGGAGTTCATCTCCAGCATACGGGAAACCTTCGAGCGCTACGCCATGATGGGCGATAGCCCGGCGCTGCTCACCTCGCCCGGGATCCGTCCCTACGTGCGTTCGATCGTGGAACGCTTCCGTCCCTCGACCGTCGTGCTGTCGCAAAACGAAATCCACCCCAAGGTCAAGATCAAGACCCTGGGGCAAGTCTAGTGCAAGGGAACAGAGAGATCGCCAGCCATGCGGCTTAGGAGTTTCATCGCAGCCGACGTGCCGGCAGCCATGGAGTTGGTGCGCGAGCAGCTCGGCCCGGACGCGGTTATCCTGTCGACCCAGCCGGATCAGGCCAATGGCCGGGTCAAGGTGACCGCGGCGCTCGAGGACTCACCGCTCGACGAGGCGCTCTGGCGGGATGACGCCGACGATTTGGACATCCTCGACAGCCTCAGCCGGGCGCTTGACTTCCACCGGGTGCCGGCCGGGCTGGCCGATCGCCTGATCGGCGCCGCCACGGACCTGGCGGTAGGTGACGGCTTGATGGCCTTGGCCGGCGCGCTCGACAAGGTGCTGACTTTCCGAGCGCCGCCCCTGCTCGGCAAAAACCGTCCGGTCATGCTGGCCGGCCCACCGGGATGTGGTAAATCCGCGACCGCCGCGAAGCTCTGCGCCCAGGCGCGGCTGGCCGGCGCCCACAGCCGGCTGGTGACCATGGACACGCTCAAGGCCGGCGCCTTGGCCCAGGCCACGACCTTTGCCGAGACCTTGGGCACTCGGCTGGATCAGGCGGCGGACATCGCCGCCCTGGAGCGGCTGATTCGAAGCGATGCCGGCGGAAACCCGGTCGTGATCGACACGGCCGGGTGCAACCCGCTGGACCGGGCCGAGCTAAAGCGGCTTGGCGACGCGGCCCAGGCCGCCGGGGCGGAACTGGTCCTGGTCATGGCCGCCGGCGGTGACGTACTGGAATCGGCGGAATGCGCCCTGGCCTTCATGGAGGCCGGCGCGAGCGCCTTGATCACGACCCGTCTCGATGCGACGCGGCGCCTGGGCGCGGTGCTGAGTGCCACCGACGTCGGCCATCTCGGCCTGGCCGCCGCCGGCATTTCGCCAAACATCGGGGATGGGCTTGTTGAAATCGACCCGCTGGCGCTGGCACGCCTGATCATGCCGGACAGCGCGCGGCAAACCGCGCCGGCAACCCTAGCAACAGGTACTCTGTGATGAACCCGGTGCTTGACCTGAGCAAGTCCGCTCCCGACGACCAGGCCCAACCGAAGTGCCTGAACATGATCGCGGTGGCCTCCGGCAAAGGCGGCGTCGGCAAGACTTGGCTTGCCGTCACCCTGAGCCACGCCCTGGCTCGTGCCGGGCGAAAGGTACTGCTGTTCGACGGCGATCTGGGCCTGGCGAACGTAGATGTCCAGTTGGGTCTGGCGCCGAAATACGATCTGGCCGGCGTGTTGACCGGCCGCTACAGCCTGGCGCGAGCGGCCACGGGCTACCCAACCGGATCGTTCGACGTAATCGTTGGGCGCTCGGGTTCGGGCGGCCTCGCCAACCTGCCGGCCGACAAGTTGAGCACGCTGAGCAACGATCTGGTCGCTATCGCACCGGACTATCATCACGTGGTGCTCGACCTGGGCGCCGGCGTCGACCGGACCGTCCGCCGCCTGGCCACCCTGGCGGGCATGTGTCTTGTGGTCACGACCGACGAGCCGACCGCGCTGACCGATGCCTACGCCTTGATCAAATTGACCCTGGCCGCGGCACCGGACGCCGACCTCCGGGTCGTGATCAATATGGCCGAGTCGGAAAGGCACGGCCAGCGCACCTACGCCACCCTGCTCAAGGCCTGTGAATCCTTCCTCCACATGTCACCCCCGCTGGCCGGCATCGTGCAGCGCGACAGCCGGGTCAAGGATGCGATCCGCAACCAGACCCCGCTGCTGACCCGCCATCCCAACACCAAGGCGGCGGATAACGTCGAGCTGCTGGCCCGGAACCTGTTGGCGGCCACATGAGCAATGTTCTGCCGCCATCGCTAGGCCTGGCCGCCGCCGCGGCGCGCGGCGCACCGGCGGGCGTGCAGGGAACCGTCACCAACCCGCCGTTGGCCATCGCGCAGCTGGCGACCGGTACCATATTGCGCGGCCAGGTGCTGCGGCAGGATGCCCGCGGCCATATCCTGGTACGCACCGATCTGGGCACGCTGCAAATATTGAGCGCGGCGCAAATCGCCCCGGGCAGCCAAGTGACCTTGCAGCTACGCACCGCAGGGTCCCAGCTTCATGTCACGATCCTGCAGGTCGAAGGGCAGCCCGCGCAGAGCCCGCGCCCGGCGCCGGTACCAGCCATCCCACCGGCCGGCACCGGTCCGCCGGCGCCAACGCAGAACGCCGCCGCCCCGCCGGACGTACTGGTCATCGGCCAAAGCTTCGAGGCTATCCTACAGGCCCCGCCAAAGACTGGAACGGCCGCCGCCACGCAAGACTCCGCCCGGCCGCCGCTGGCGACCGGCAGTCGCCTGCAGGTACACGTCCTTCGGGTTCAGGTACCCGGCGCGCAAGGCCCCGGGCCGGCGCCCAGTGCCGCTCCGGGACCGGAAGCACCATCCGGCACGGTCGGGGTGGCCGCCGGGGCGCAGCTTCCCGGTTTGGTGGCCGGTTCCACGAGGTCCGGCCAGCCCCTGGTACAAACCGCCGTCGGCCTGTTGAAGCTCAGCCTGCCGACCACCTTGCCCAAGGGCACTCAGCTGGTCTTTGCGGTAGAGGCCGTGACCCCGGCGGCCAGGGCGGCGGAGATCGACCTCGCGCCGTCGCGCCCGGCCACGCTGATCTATAGCTGGCCGGCCCTGGATGAAGCCCTGACGCTGCTGCAGCAACTTGACGGGGCGGCGAACCAAGCGCTTGTGGCGGGTTCCAACGTGCCACGTCCCGGCGCGCGCCTGGCCTCCACTATCCTGTTTTTCCTCCAAGCCCTCGGCCGCGGCGACCTCAACGGCTGGCTCGGGCAGCAGGCGGCCGAGGCCCTGGGCCGGGCCGGCCGCAGCGACCTGCTGAGCCGCATGGGCCAGGACCTGGCCCAGCTCGGCCGCCTGTCGGATAACGCCGGGCCGGAATGGCGTTTCCTGCCGTTCCCCCTGTTCGACAGCAGCCATGTGCAGCCAATTCGCCTTTTCGTGCGTTCCAGGCGCGGCCGCGGCGGCGAAGGCCCGGAGGAGTCCGAGGAACCGACCCGTTTCATTCTCGAGGTCGAGCTTTCCCGCTTCGGCGGCCTGCAGCTTGACGGGCTTGTCCGGGATCGGCGTTTCGATTTGGTTTTGCGGACCCGCCAGCCCCTGTCCCAGGTCATGCGCCGGGATATCGCGGTGATTTTCGGCCACGCCAACGAACTATCAGGCACCCAGGGTCAGATAGCCTTCCAGGCCTCCCCCGAGTGGTCCTTCATGCCGCTGAAACAGCCCGTGGCGGAAGCCGCCGGATTGGTGGTTTGACGAGCTTGGCCTTAACGGCTTGCGGGTAGCTGGTCAGTCGCCCGAGGCCTTGTTGCGGCGGTAGATGCTGACACTGAGTTCGTCGACATTGAGGCGGTCGCGCCGGTTCCGCTTGTCGGACTCACGTTGACCCTGGTTGTCGCGCGCCATTTCGAACTTCTTGAGCTCGCCGAAGGCCTCGGCCACTTCCTCGCGGACCGCTTCGATCTCGCTTTCAAGATTGGTGATCGTGTCGCAGAGCTTCTTGCGCCTTTCGAGCGAGGCGGCCACGAAAGCCGGGTAGGCCATGCCCGCCTCGTCGGAACCGTCCGCCACCTCACGTTCGGCTTCCAGTTGCTTATCCAGGGCTGTCAGGTCGTCCTTGAGCTTGTCGACGAAGAGCTGGAGATCGACCAGCTTGCGCTGCCGCTCGTCGAGCACCCAGCGGTGCACACGGACCATGCTGTCGAGCGCCGTCATGCGGCTCTCACTTCACCCGACGCCGGATCTTCGGCCAGATCCATCGCTTCGGCCTGGCCGGGCGGGTCGTCGAGCCCGAGTATCCGCGCGAGTTCGGCGTAACCCCGCGCAAGATCGCTGTGCTCCAAGCGATCCTGGGACAGGAAGGCTTCGATCTCCGGGTAGTAGCGGATCGCCTCGTCGATCATGGCATCGCTACCCGGCTTGTAGGCGCCGATACGGATCAGCTCCGCCATGTCTTCATAGGTTGCCAGTAGCGTACGGGCGCGGTTGACCAGGCCATTCTCGGCCGGGCTGTTGCAGTCCGGCATGGCGCGGGAAACGCTGCGCAGCAGGTTGATCGCCGGGAAGCGGTTGCGCTCGGCGATCGAGCGTTCGAGCACGATGTGGCCATCCAGAATGCCGCGTACCGCATCGGACACCGGCTCGTTGTGATCATCGCCCTCGACCAGAACGGTAAACAGCCCGGTTACGGATCCGGAGTCGGTTCCCGGTCCCGCGCGCTCGAGCAGTTGCGGCAGCTCGGCGAACACCGAGGGCGTATAACCCTTGCTTGCCGGCGGCTCACCGGCGGAGAGGCCGATTTCCCGCGCGGCCATGGCAAAGCGGGTTACCGAGTCCATCAGGCAGAGCACGTCCTGGCCCTGGTCGCGGAAGAATTCCGCCAGGGTCATGGTCAAGTAGGCGGCCTGGCGGCGCATGAGCGGCGCCTCGTCCGAGGTCGCGACCACGACGACCGAGCGGGCGAGACCCTCCGGGCCCAGTTCGTCCTCGAGCCATTCCTGGACTTCGCGGCCGCGTTCGCCGATCAGCCCGATCACGTTGACGTCGGACGCCGTATAACGCGCCAGCATGGAGAGCAGGATCGACTTGCCGACACCCGATCCAGAAAAAATTCCCATCCGCTGCCCACGAGAGCAGGTCAGGAAGGTGTTGATGGCGCGCACGCCCAGATCGATCTTTTCGCCCAGGCGCCGGCGGCTGTGGGCCGGAGGCGGGGCGGCGCGCAGCCGATAGGCATTCGGCCCGATGGGCAGGGATCCCTTGCCGTCAAGCGGCTCACCGAGTGCGTTGACTACACGGCCAAGCCAAGCCGCGCTGGGCCTGACCGCCGGATCGGACCCGGCCAGCTCGGCCTTGCAGCCCAGACCGATTCCGTCGACGGTTCCGAACGGCATCAAAAGGGCCCGGCCCTGCCGGATGCCGATCACCTCACTGATCACGCGCCGGCCGTCACGCGCCACGAGGTTGCAGCGCGAACCGATCGACAACAGATGATCGAGCCCCGCCACCTCCACGCGCAGGCCGAGAACCCCGGCTACACGTCCGTATTGCTGGGTCTCAGGGATCTGATCAAGTTGTCCAATAAGGTTTCCGACCGCGATAACCAACTGCAAACCCGCCCTTTGTGGTCACATAGCCGCGCCAGCGACCGGTTTGTGAGTATGGTCCTCGCGGTTTAAGGATAGGTAAAACATGATAAATACACTCTTGGCATCGACAGTAAGCATTTGTTAATAACAGTCGCGCAAAATGGTTAACGAGTTTCATCAGCGTTTACGGTCTGAGAGCCGGGGGTTCAAAGATGAGAGTGCTTCTTGTCGAGGACGACTCAGCGACCGCTCAGAGCATCGAGATGATGCTGCGGTCAGAGAGCTACGTCTGTGACACAACGGATATGGGCGAAGATGGCCTAGAAATCGGCAAACTGTACGATTACGACATTATCATCCTGGATTTGATGTTGCCGGATATCGACGGCTACGAGGTGCTGCGGCGCCTGCGGGCAGCCCGGGTCCAGACGCCGATCCTCATACTCTCTGGCCTTTCCGGGCTGGACGACAAGATCAAGGGGCTCGGCGTCGGTGCCGACGACTATCTGACCAAGCCCTTCGACAAACGGGAGTTGATCGCCCGGATCCAAGCCATCGTCCGCCGTTCCAAAGGCCATTCGGACTCGGTGATCCAGACCGGCAAGCTGACGGTCAACCTGGATACGCGTACGGTAGAGGTCGCCGGGCAACCCCTGCACCTGACCGGCAAGGAGTACGGCATCCTCGAGCTCCTATCCCTGCGCAAGGGCACGACCCTGACCAAGGAAATGTTCCTCAACCACCTCTACGGCGGGATGGACGAGCCCGAGCTCAAGATTATCGACGTTTTCGTCTGCAAGTTGCGCAAAAAACTGGCCTCGGCCACGGGCGGCGACAACTACATCGAAACCGTCTGGGGCCGCGGCTACGTGCTGCGTGATCCGGTACAGCGCCCCGGCGACCCTGACCTGGAAGAGAAGCAGGCCGCCAACGCCTGACCGCCGCCGGGTGGCGATTGGCCACCCGGATCGGCCAACACGGCCGCCCACGATCAAGATGCGACGGATCGCCGGCACCTTTGGGTGCCGGCGTTTTTATTTTGGCCGTCCTAGGGGGGTACCCTATGTCTGATTTAGACCAGTAACTATCCGGCCGCCTTGACCATGAAGCTGTCGCTGTCCTGGGCCAGGCTGTAGACGCCGCGCTGGCCTTGGATGGGCTGGAACCGCTCGGAAATGCCAAGCACGGTCTCGACCCCGCCCAGGTACAAGAAGCCGTCTGACGGCATCAGGTCGGCGATATTGTTGAGAACCGCCGTCTTGGTCTCCGGATCGAAATAGATCAACACATTGCGGCAGAACACGACGTCGAATTGGCCGAGCGAAGACGGACGGCCCAGCAGGTTGAAGTGCCTGAAATCGACCATATTCCGAATCGAATCATCGATCTGCCAACGTTCGTTGTCCTGCTTGAAATACCTGACCAGCAGGTTGATCGGCAGGCCGCGCTGCACCTCGAACTGGGAATAGCGCCCCTGCCGGGCGTTCTCCAGCACCTTCTCCGAGATATCGGTCGCGACGATTTCGATATGCCACCCGGACAGATGGGCCCGGTTTTCCTTGAGAATCATGGCCAGCGAGTAGGGTTCCTGGCCATTGGAGCAGGCGGCGCTCCAGATCCGCAAGGTCTTGGTTTCGGAGCGGCTTTCCATGAGATAGGGCAGCACCGTGTCGCGGAACTGGTCGAACGGCGCGGCGTCGCGGAAGAAGAACGACTCGTTGGTCGTCATGGCCTCGGTCACATCGCTCAACAGCTTCTCGTCCCGCGCCAGGCGAATGGCCTGGGCCAGTTCGTCGAAGCCCTTGAAGTTGTAGCGTCGCGCCACCGGATTGAGCCGGCCTTCCAACAGGTAGGCCTTCTCCTGGCTGAGAACCAAGCCCGAACGCTCCTTGAGCAGGTGGGCTATCATGTCAAAGTCGCTAACGTTCATGCCGCCGACCTCATGGCAAGCTGGGTTATGTAGGGCCCGATTTCATCGAGTGGCAGAACAGCGGCACAGAGGCCATCCCTGGCGACCGCGCCCGGCATGCCCCAGACAACGCTGGATGCCTCGTCCTGGGCGATGACGCTGCCGCCCGCCGCCGTCACGGCCGCCGCGCCAAGCCGACCGTCGACCCCCATCCCGGTCAAGACGACGGCCAGCAACCCGTCGCCATAGACCTTAGCCAGACTTCTGAACATGGGATCCGCCGCCGGCCGGCAAAAATGCTCCTGCGGGCCATCATTGAGCCTGGTGACGGCCTGGCCGTCATGCCGGGCAATCTCCATGTGGTAGCCACCCGGCGCCACATAGATCGTGCCGGCCTGCAGCAGCTGGCCGTCTTGCGCCTCGAGACACGGCCTCCCGGCGGCTTGGCCGATATGGTCGGCGAGCAGGGCCGTGAAACAGGCCGGCATATGCTGCGTGACAAGGATCGGTAAACTGGGGCAGTCGGGCATGCTGCGGAACAGCCGCAGAAGAGCCTGAGGGCCGCCGGTCGAACTGGCAATCGCGATGGCTTCGGGCGCCCTGATCGACGTATCACGCAACCGAATGCTCTGGGCAAGCGCCGGGCGCGCGACCGGCCCTGGCTCAGCCGGCAGATCGGTCGGACGACAGGTCTTCCGGGCGCGTTTGGCCGCACAGAGAGCCTTGATCTTGTCCTTGAGATCGCGCTTGAACGCCGCGGCCGTCTGTCCGTCATCCCGGGCGCTTGGCTTCGTCACATGGTCGGCGGCACCCAATCCCAGGGCCCACAGACTGATATCCGCGTTCTCTCGGGTCAGCGTCGAGGTCATGATCACCTGTATTTCGGGCCTGGCCTCGATCAGAAGGGGCAGTGAAGTCAGCCCGTCCATCACCGGCATCTCGATATCCAGGACCACGGCTTCGATATCCGCTGAGGACAGCGTCCCCAGCGCCGCATCGCCGTTGGCGACCGAGGCGACCACCGAAATCTCGGGATCGGCCTCCAAGGCCACCGAGAGCAGGTCGCGCACGACCGCCGTTTCGTCCACCACCACCACGCGGAAAGGGTCTGCTAAGGTCATGTTCGCATCCTGGTATCCCGGCTCCCGCATCCGGCCTAGATCAAACCAACTTGCGAGAACTTCGATTGAATGATCTCGCTGTCGAACGGCTTCATGATGTATTCGTTGGCCCCGGCCCCGATAGCGGCCTGAATATGGGCCATATCGTTCTCCGTTGTGCAGAACACCACGATCGGCTGGGAAATGTCCGGCATGGCGCGCAGAGCCTGCAGAAACTCCAGGCCGCTTTTCACGGGCATGTTCCAGTCCAACAGCACGGCATCCGGCATGCTGCGCTTGCAGGCATCGAGCGCCTTTGCACCGTCTTCGGCTTCCTCGGTCTGGAAGTTGAGCCCCTCCAGGATCTTCCGGGCCACCATCCGCACGACCTTTGAATCGTCTACGATCAGACAGGACTTCATCGTGGCGCTCCGATTTCATTCATTTGTTCGGTCCTCATGCCACGACGCTAAGGTGGCTCTGGTTCAACAATCGATCGATGTCCAACAACACCAGCGACTGGCCCGCGTGGCGATAAAAGGCGCCGGCGCAATCCTGAATTCGTGGATCGACGGCCGGCGGATTGCACTCCCGGTCCCCGGGATCCAAGGCCAGCACGTCGCCCGCGGCGTCCACGGCAAGACCGAAGACATCCTGCTGCCATTCGACCACGACCGTGACTCCCTCGGTCCCGGAAGCCCGCGGCGGCATGTTCAGGCGGCGGCGCATGTCGACCACCGTGACGATACGGCCACGCAAGCTGAACGAGCCGACTATGTCGCTGGGCGCCAGGGGGACCGGCGTGACCGGTCGCGCGGACAAGACCTCCCGGACGTCACGGAGCGGCAGGCCGAACTGCCGGCCGGCCAGCCAGAAGCTGACAACGGCATGGCTTTGGACGGCCGTGGAAGCCATGCCCGCCGTCATGCGGCACCTCTGACTTGGGTGAGGTTCGCCTTGATAGCGCGCAGCAGGGCTTCCTGGTCGGCCCTGGCCACATAGTCATCGAATCCCACCGAGCGGCCCTGGGCCATGTCCGCCGAACCCGCGTGGGAAGAAAGGCCGACCAGCGGTGTCTCGCGCCAACGCGTGCTTTGCTTGACGGTCTCGGCGAATTTGAAGCCGTCGGTTTGTCCCGACTCGATGTCCGAGACGATCACATCGTAGTTCTTGCCCGCCGCACAGAGTTCCAGTGCCTGGGCCGCGTCCTCGACGGCCGTCACCTCATAGCCGGCGGTGGTCAGCATCGGCGAAAGGAAATTCCGGAAGAACGGGCTGTCTTCGACCAGAAGAACCCGACCAACGGTCTCGCCGCCCTCGCCGGCACGGCGTTCGACCCCCAACCACTGTCCATAGGCTTGGCTCAGGTAGTATCCCACGTCGATGATATCGGTGGACTGGCCTGCGATGGTGGTACTACCCAGACAGCCGGCTCGGCTCCCGGCCAGCTCTATGGCCATATGGCCCTCGACGATGTCGACGATCTCGTCCACCACCAGGCCCAGGCACCGGCCGCCGTTGGCGAACACCACGACCGGCTGATAACCCTCCGTGGCCAAGTCACCGGTGGCGCCGATACGCAGGAGGGGCATGGGCTGGCCCCTGTAGCGAGCCAGGAGCTGACCCTGGGCCCGCTCGACCTTGCCAAGGTCGATCTCCTCAAGACGCTCGACAAGCGAAAGCGGCACCGCCTTCAGGCGACTGCCGCCGGCGCGAAACACCAGGATGGAAAGCGCCTCGCCGCCCACCCCGACTTTGCCATCCGCCTCGACATCGGTTCGGCGCCCGCTCGTCACCACATGCCCGGCCGAGACGGAAATGCCGTTCGGGTCGAGAATCATGGCGACGGAACCATCGCCTAGAATCGTGTTGCCGGAGAACAGCTTGATATCGCTCAGGATCGATGCGACCGGCTTGACCACGATCTCCTCTGTATCGAAGACCTGATCGACCATGATGCCGAGGCGGCCGGCACCGACTTGGCAGACGATCACCATTCGGCCCGACGCGCCCTCCAAGGCCGGCACTTCTTCACCTGCCCGCCCCGTGCCCAGCATCTCGCGCAGATCGGCCAGCGCAACCGGCCGGTCGCGCAGCCGCAGCATGGTCCGGCCGTCGATTTGTTCGATTACCTGTTCCGGGTTGGCCGGCAGGCGCACCAGTTCGAGCACCGAGAACTGCGGCAGTGCGAAGCGTTCGCCGCCGCAAGCCACCACCAGGGCGGGGATAATCGACAGGGTCAGCGGAATCTTCATCACGATCTTGGTGCCTTCGGCCTCGGAAGACGACAACTCGATCACGCCGCCGAGCTTTTCGATGTTGGTCTTGACCACATCCATACCGACGCCGCGGCCGGACACCGAGGTGGTCACATCGGCGGTCGAAAAGCCCGGCGCGAAGATGTACTGCATGACCTGCTTATCGGTCAGCGCCGCAAGATCGGCGGGCGTGGCTAGGCCCTTTTCGACAGCTTCCCGCTTGATCTTTTCGATGCTCAAGCCGCGCCCGTCATCGGCCACTTCGATCAGGATCTGGCCGCCCTCGTGGAAGGCGTTGAGCAGGATGGTGCCGGTCTCGGGTTTGCCGGCTGCGCGCCGTTCCTCGGGCAACTCCAGGCCGTGGTCGACCGAATTGCGCACCATGTGGGTCAGCGGATCGGTGATCAGCTCGAGCACTTGGCGGTCCAGTTCCGTATTGGCGCCGGCCATCACCAGTTCGATCTTCTTGCCCAGATCCTGGGCGAGATCACGGACCAGCCGCGGGACCTTGACCCAGGCATTGCTGATCGGCTGCATTCGCGTCTTCATCACGCCTTCCTGCAGCTCCGACACAACCCGGTCGAGCCGTTGCAAGGGGGCGTGGAGTTCGCTTTCCGTTTGGCCCCGCGAGACCTGGAGGCATTGGTTCCGGGTCAGAACCAGCTCCGAAACCAGGGTCATCAGTCGGTCCAGCAGGTCGACCTGCACGCGCACCGACTGGCTGGCGAAGGCCGGCTCCTTGGACGGTGCCGCACCGTCCGCTGCCGGCAGCGTGCTATCCACCGATGCCTCAGGCACGGTAATTCCCGATACCGGATGGGAAACCGCCTGCCCGCGCAGGGCCGGCTCGGCGCAACCCTCGGAAAGCTCGTCGAGCCGGCCGATCAGGGCAGCGTCGTCGCCCGGCGGCTCCCCGCCAGATAGTTCGAGGGCACTCAGTATGGCGCGGATTTGATCCAAGCACGCGAGAATTAGCGAGACCACCTCCGACGTAACCTCGAGATGTCCGTCTCGTACTTTGACCAGCACGTTCTCGCCGGCGTGGGCCACCGTTTCCAGCCGCGGCAAGCGGAGGAACCCGCAGGTCCCCTTGATCGTGTGCATCAAACGGAAGATATTGCCAAGCAAGTCGGGATCGTTCGGGTTCTGCTCCAGCTTGACCAGCTCAACGTCGAGAACCGAAAGGCTATCGTTGGTCTCGGTCAGAAACTCGTTGAGCAAATCATCCATCGGAACCGTTCCACACGCCCTGCACGGCATGGGCAAATGCGGGCGATCAAACATCGGTTAACCAAAACCCAAAGCGCTCACCGACATTCGCAAAAACAGCTTAAGAACAAGTTACTACTATGATTAGACTATATTGCACACCGGCGTGATCTGCCGTTTTTCCGGCCCGGAAGCTGGTCTGGCGCAGACTTTTGTTGCGATTGCCTCGCATTGTCACTACAGCTTACTCTGCCGGACTCGGGACGTCGGATCGGCTGTGCCGAACGCCGCTCCCCGTGGGGCAATGCTTATCTTGGGCGAGACTGAACAAATATGAGCCAGGCGGTTCACGAACCAGGCCCGATCGCGCCGCTACCGACCGGAACCGCCGGCTCGGGCGCCCCGACCCTTGGCAGTGGGCGCCGGCCGGGTTGGCTGACCTGGACGGCGCTGGCGATTGCCGCGCTCTTCTCGGTGCCGGTGGTGAGCGTTCTGATCCACCTTGCCATGCCGAGCAACGGGACCTGGCAGCACCTCGCCGGGACCGTTCTGCCCGGATATCTGCTCAACACCCTGGTGCTGGCTCTTTGCGTCGGGTTTGGGGTGCCGGTGATCGGAGCGGGTTGTGCCTGGCTGGTGACCATGTGCCGCTTCCCGGGGCGCAGGATCTTCGAGTGGGCGCTGATCCTGCCGCTCGCCGTGCCGGCCTATGTCATGGCCTATACCTATACCGATTTCCTGCAGTTCACCGGCCCGGTGCAAAGCCTGTTGCGCGACCTGACCGGCTGGTCGGCGCGCGACTATTGGTTTCCGGAGATCCGCTCGCTCGGCGGCGCGGCCGCCATGCTGATGTTCGTGCTCTATCCCTATGCCTATATGCTGTCACGGGCCGCCTTCATGGAGCAGTCGGTCTGTGCCCTGGAGGTTAGCCGGACCCTGGGCTGCGGCCCCTGGCGCAGCTTTTTCCGGGTCGCCCTGCCGCTGGCGCGGCCGGCGATTGCCGCCGGCACGGCACTGGCCTTGATGGAGACGCTGGCCGATTACGGCACGGTGTCGTTCTTTGGCGTACCGACCTTTACCACCGGCATCGTGCGCGCCTGGATCTCGCTGGGCGACCGGGTCGCGGCGGCCCAACTGGCCTCGGTGTTGTTGGGTTTTGTGCTTGTGGTGCTGCTGCTCGAGCGCTGGAACCGGGGCCGCGCCCGCTATCATCATACATCGAACCGCTACCAGCGCCTGCCCGGCTACCGGCTGCAGGGATGGAAGGCGCTGCTGGCCGTGCTGGCCTGCGCCATACCGCTGGCCTTCGGCTTTCTGCTGCCGGCTGGGATCCTGCTCAAGATGTCGGTTGAAGCCGGCGACGCGCAGTTCGGTGCACGCTTTCTCCATCTGGCGGCGAACTCCTTCACGCTGGCCAGCGTTACCGCGGTGCTGGCGATCGCTCTGGCGGTGGTCATGGCCTACGGCCAAAGGCTGCATCCGAACCGCTGGGCCATGCTGGCCAATCGGGTCGCCAGCATGGGCTACGCGGTGCCCGGCACGGTGATCGCGGTCGGCGTGCTAATTCCCTTCGCGTGGCTCGACAACGCGCTCGACGCGTGGCTACGGGCCAATCTGGGTGTTTCCAGCGGCCTGATCCTCACAGGATCGATCGCGGCGCTGGTCTTTGCCTACCTGGTGCGTTTCCTGGCCGTGTCGCTCAACACGGTGGAGGCCAGCCTGGGCAAGATCCGCCCGACCATGGACGATGCGGCGCGCAGCCTCGGCAAGGGACCCGGCGAAACGCTGATCCAGGTCCACGCGCCGCTCATGTGGGGTAGCCTGCTGACCGCCGGACTGGTGGTTTTCGTCGATGTCATGAAGGAGCTGTCGGCCACCTTGGTGATGCGGCCCTTCAATTTCGATACCCTGGCGGTACAGGCCTACAACCTGGCGTCCGATGAGCGCCTGACCGAGGCCTCGACCGCTTCGCTGGCCATCGTCGCGGTCGGCGTCCTGCCGCTTCTGCTCATCAGTCGCGCCATCGCCGCTTCCCGGCCCGGAAGAAAAACGCGCGGCCAGCGTGGCTGATCGCGCGTTCTCAAGCTCAAGCGGCGGCAGGCAACTTCACTTCCAACCGGCCCGGTCGAAGATCTTCTGGGCCGAGGCTTGGTTCTCGCCATAGAGGGAGACGTTCAGGGTATCGGCCTTGAAGGTTCCGAGCCCTTGTAGGGCGGAGTTCGGCGCCACGCCCTCAACCACGGGGTATTCGTTATTGCCATCGGCGAAGTGGCGCTGCGCTTCGTCGCTCGCCAGGTATTCCAGGAACTTTACCGCCGCCGCGCGATTGGGCGCATTTTTCAGTATCCCGGCGCCGGAGACGTTGATATGCGTGCCGCGGTCCGCCTGGTTGGGGAAGATCACCGTGATCCTGCCCGCGGTTTCCCGATCCTTCGGTTTCTTCGAGGTGAGCAGTCGCACGTAGTAGTAGGAATTCGCCACGCCGACATCGCATTCGCCCGCCGCCACGCTGCGCAGCTGATCGGTATCGCCGCCTTTGGGATCGCGAGCGAAATTCGCCACCACGCCTTTGGCCCATTTCTCGGCGCCGCTATCGCCGTGCGCCGAGATGATCGAGCCCAAAAGCGATTGATTGTAGATGTTTGAACTGGAACGGATACAGACCCTGTCGCGCCACTTGGGATCGGCCAGATCCTCGTAGCGGGCGATCTGGCCCGGCTTGACCGCGTCCTTGTTGGTGAAGATCAAGCGGGCCCGGCTCGAGAAGCCGAACCAATGGCCATCCGGATGCCGCAGGTTGGCCGGCACGCGCTCTTCGAGCAGCTTCGAGCGGACCGGCTGGAAAATCCCGGCCCGGTCGGCGCGCCACAGGCGTCCGACATCCACGGTGATGAGTATGTCGGCCGGGCTGTTGGCGCCCTCGCTCTTGATCCGCTCGATCAAGGCATCGCCTTTGCCGTCGATCCGATTGATCTTGATCCCGGTCTGCTTGGTAAAGCTTTCGTAGAGTGCTTCATCGGTCTGGTAGTGGCGCGAGGAATAGAGGTTCACTTCCTCGGCAACGGCCAGACCGGGCAATGCCGACAAAACGCCGGCGGCCACGAGCCCCATGCAGGTCGATGCCCATCTTGTGTTCATTTACTGGTCTCCATAGCGGCTGGATCTTTGCGCGCCAGCATAATTGCGAGTCATTCGCATTCTCATTCATCGCCAAAATGCCGTGCCTGGACAGCAAAGGCAACAAGAAAATGTGCGGTCGCCAAAGCGGTGGTGCGAGCCGCCCAGAGACCCTGGAAAGCGCCTGGAATCGGCCTTTCAAGCGCGCTCCGAAAGTCTCAGGCTGAGGCTACCACAAGGAATTTGAGGGTGCCGGGGCCGACCTCCTCGACCTCGAGCTCACCGCCGACGCGCTGCGCCAGCAAACGGGTGAAGTAGCCATGAACGTTGCGCGGCGTCAGCTCGGCCACCGTGACGTCCGGCATCACGCCGGCCTTGGCGTCGTCGCGCAGGCCGGCATCGGCGCCGACCGCCTTGACCTCCAGTTCGGCGCCGCGCGCGCCCTGGGCCAAGGCGACGCCCACCGTGCCGCCCCTGGGCAGCGCCTCGGCAGCCAAGGCAACCATGTTGAGCAGGAGCTTGCCCGCGCCTTCCGGCAGGCCGTCGGGCGCCGAACCGGCGGGCCAATCGAGCTGAGACTTGGAGTGGCTCAAAAAGCCCTCCGCCAGCTCGCGGATCGGCCCGAAGTCGTTGCCTTGGCGTACGCCGGCCATGCCGTACGCCAGCCGGTAAAACTGCAGCAGGCTGGAAGCTTGTTCCGCGCTGTTGGCGGCCAGGACAAGTGCGTCATCGGCCATGCCGAAGCCTTCGTCCTCCATGAGCTCGATACCGTTGTTCACCGCCCCGACCGGCCCCACCAGGTCATGGCACAGGCGCGATGTCAGAAGCTCGGCCACCCGCAAATCGATCATCAAATCCATGGCATCACCGTCCATCTCTCAATCTTCTCCCTAGCGCTGGGCCCAGATCCTAGTCCCGGACTTGTGGTTTTCCGGCCTGTGTCCGTCGCTCTTTCATTTGGCCAAGACCGCAGATTCTCTTATATAATTGCTCAACACCGTATTAATGGTCCTTTTGTGCCACAAGATCTAACGCCTGGCATGCTTGTACGCCACCCTAATGAGCCCGACTGGGGCATAGGCCAGGTGCAATCGGCCGTGGGAGAGCGTATAACAGTCAACTTCCAGCACGCAGGAAAGGTACTGATCAACGGTACCCGTATCGCGCTAGAGGTGCTCAACGAAGACGGCGGCTGAATCCGACGAAAATATCAATCTCCACCCCGCAGCAGTCCGAGCGGCGGCCGCGTAGGGTAAACTATGAACTGGCAAGGGCAAGGTCTGGGTTATGTCTGAACAGAAGTCCAAGAAAAACGGGCAAACACGCCGCATTCATCCAGGCTCCGGACGACGCAAGGGTGCGGACTACCCCAAGGGGCGCCAACTGGAGTCCGACTCCTTATCGACGATTCGCACCCTGCTTGGGAACAGGCCGCGCCAGCGCGATTTTCTGGTTGAGCACCTGCATTTGATCCAGGATGCCGAGGGCTGCCTGCCGGCGGGCCATCTGCAGGCACTGGCCGACGAGATGCGGTTGCCGATGGCCGAGGTCTTCGAGGTCGCGTCCTTCTATGCCCATTTCGACCTGGTACTGGATGGCGAGGCGCCGCCGCCGCCGGTAACCGTGCGGGTCTGCGATTCCCTCAGTTGCGAGCTGCGCGGCGCACAGGATCTTTTGGCCAGCCTGCCCGGTCGGCTGGGCAGCGGGGTTCGGGTGGTCCGCGCGCCCTGCATGGGCCGCTGCGACAAGGCCCCGGTCTGCGAGGTCGGCCACCGCCATGTGGAGCAGGCGACGGCCGAAACGGTCGTGCAGACCGTCGAGGGCGGCGATCACGATCCAGTGATTCCGGCCTACCAGGACTACGATGCCTACCTGGCCGAAGGCGGCTACCAGCTATTGCGCGACTGCCAGGGCGGCAAGCGCTCGGCCGAAGAGGTGATCGAGATCCTGAGCGACGCCGGCCTGCGCGGGCTGGGCGGCGCCGGTTTCCCAACCGGGCGCAAGTGGTCGCTGGTCCGCGCCGAAGCGGCGCCGCGCCTGATGGCGGTCAACGCCGACGAGGGCGAGCCGGGCACCTTCAAGGACCGTGTCTACCTGGAGCAGGCGCCCCATCGCTTCCTCGAGGGCATGCTGATCGGCGCCTGGGCCGTGGAGGCCGAAGCGGTCTACATCTACCTGCGCGACGAGTACCCGGGCCTGCGCAAGGTTCTGCTCAAGGAACTGGCGGCGATCAAGGCAGCCGGCCTGACCAAGGACACCTTCGTCTATCTGCGGCGCGGCGCCGGCGCTTATATCTGCGGCGAGGAATCCGCGATGATCGAGTCGATCGAGGGCAAGCGCGGCCTGCCTCGGCATCGCCCGCCCTATGTGGCCCAAGTCGGGCTGTTCGGCCGGCCGACCCTGGTGAACAACGTGGAAACGCTCTATTGGGTGCGCGACATCGTCGAGCAGGGCGCCGGCTGGTTCTCGAACCAAGGCCGGCATGGCGGCAAGGGCCTGCGCAGCTACTCCGTCTCCGGCCGGGTCAAGGAGCCGGGCGTCAAGCTGGCGCCGGCCGGCATCACGGTGACCGAGCTGATCGAAGAATACTGCGGCGGCATGGAGCCGGGGCACGGCTTCAAGGGCTATCTGCCGGGCGGCGCTTCGGGCGGTATCCTGCCCGCGGCCATGGGCGACCTGCCGCTGGAGTTCGGCAAGCTGGAACACCTGGGCAGCTTCGTCGGCTCCCACGCGGTCGTCGTGCTGTCCGACCAGGACGACGTCAAGGCCGCGGCGCTCAACCTCATGCGTTTCTTCGAGGACGAGAGCTGCGGGCAGTGCACGCCCTGCCGCGCCGGCACGGAGAAGGCGGTGAAGCTGATGAGCCAAGGGGTCTGGGACAAGGAACTGCTGGCCGAGCTGTCGGAGGTCATGCGGGAGGCCTCGATCTGCGGCCTGGGCCAGG
>Ga0265303_10000730_pt1 | contig 19263 bp, 16 predicted proteins | sample Helome_2_FD_192494 | JGI IMG/M metagenome (GOLD analysis project Ga0265303, IMG submission 192494) | Marine sediment microbial communities from subtidal zone of North Sea - Hel_20160317 (Illumina Assembly) | ecosystem: Environmental > Aquatic > Marine > Subtidal zone > Sediment ... | reverse complement strand
TGGGGACACTGCTCGATCAGGTCGGCCTGTCGCGAATGGCGGACAGATATCCGGAGACCCTGTCCGGAGGTGAACAACAGCGTACGGCCGTCGCCAGGGCCCTTTCGCACCGACCCAAGCTACTTCTCGCGGATGAGCCGACCGGAAACCTGGACGAAGTCACCGGCCGGCAGGTGATCTCGCTCCTCACGGACCTGGTAAGAGACCAGCGGACAACCCTGGTCGTTGTCACCCACAGCCACGCAGTAGCGGATGCGGCCGACCGCGTGTTGCAGCTTCAAAACGGGCAGCTGATCGGCCAATGACAATCCTGGGCTTACCGCCTCTAATGCTGCGTGCGGGCCTGCGCTACCAGCTGCGGCATCGATGGCAGGCACTGCTGGCACTGACCGGTATCGTAATGGGTGTCACCGTGGTGCTCGCGGTCGATCTCGCCAACGGGGCGGCCAAGGCGTCATTCGCCCTGTCATCCAAACAACTTCAGGGGGCGGCGACGCACCGCATCGTCGGTGCGGTGGGTGAGCTGCCGGATGCCGTTTACCGCCAGCTGTTCACCACACCGGGGCATCCGCCGATGGCCCCGGTGATCACCACCAGGGTCCGGGTCGATGGGCACAAGGGACGGATGCGACTGATCGGACTCGACCTTTTCGCCGAGGGTGTTTTTCGGGATCAATTGCCAGGACTGATCCAGAACAAGGCCTCGCTTGGGGGCTGGCTGTCTCGACCCGGTTCGGCCGCACTCAGCGCTTCCGCCGCCGCGACGCTCAATGCCTTGCCGGGCAGTCGGCTCGACCTGAACCACCAGGGCAGACGTTATCCGTTGGAAGTCCATACAGTCAGTGACGACGACAGCCTTGGCAGCCGCAATCTGATCGTCGTCGATATCGCCACTGCACAGCTTGTCGCAGGCATGCAGCGCAGGCTGAGCCATATCGATATCATCCTGAACGAAGAAAGCAAGGCCTGGATGCAGCGCCATATGCCTTCGTCGGTTCGCCTTGTTGACGTCGCGGAGCAGGCGCGCGATGTCGTCGGCCTGTCCGAGTCCTTCGAACTCAACCTCACGGCCATGAGCCTGCTGGCACTCATGGTCGGCATGTTTCTGATCTTCAATGCGACCAGCTTTTCGATCGTGCAGCGCCGCAATCTGCTCGGTCGGCTGCGCGCGCTGGGGGTGCGTGAAAGAGAACTGACCATGCTGGTGCTGGTCGAAGCAATCATCCTCGCTGCGGCAGGTACCTTAATCGGGACAATTCTCGGCTACTGGCTCGGCCGCGGACTGACACAGATAGTGGCGGCAACGGTGAGCGAGTTTTATTACGACGTCACGGCCGACGCGATGACCCTGAGCTGGCCCTCTATCATCAAGGCCTGGGGGTTGGGCGTGGCCGGCACGCTGACTGCCGCATGGCTGCCTGCACGCCAGGCGGGAAAGACTCCGCCGCTTACCACGTTGTCGCGTGCCGACCTGGAGCAGTCGACGCGCGCGCGACTGCCCTGGCTTGCGGGCCTGGGTATCCTGCTGCTGTTGCTCGGCTTCACGGTTGCCCTGGCCTTCCCCGGCGGCGTATCTGCCGGCTTCGCGGGCCTGTTCATTCTGCTGCTGGGTGCCGCGCTCACGACTCCCATCATGCTGCGGCTGACACACCGCCTGCTCAGCCAGATCCGTTTGCGCGGCATCTGGCAGATCGCGATCCGCGATCTCGATCGTCACCTGTCGCGTTTGAGCACGGCCGCCGCCGCGCTGATGATCGCACTTGCAGCCAGTGTCGGTGTTGCCGTGATGGTCGACAGCATGCGTGGTGCGGTCAGCGACTGGTTACAGGATCTGTTGACCGCCGACCTGTACATCGCCTCCGAGGGGTTTCAGGACGGCGCAACACTGCCGCAAGAGGTCATCGATCAGGCGCCCGGGATCGGGCAGGTCGGCAGCTTCAGCAACTATCGCAAACGCACCCTGGAAACCAAAGATGGTCGCATCATCCTGGTCGCGGCGCAGCTCGCGCCACAGTCCCGGCAGGGGTTCCATTTCGTTGCCAAAGACCGGAACAAGCCATGGGCGGGCTTCGACGGAGGCGAACTGCTAATCTCCGAGCCCCTGGCCTACCGACTGAAGCTGAGCCCGGGCGACACGCTGTCATTGCCGACCGCCGGCGGCGAGGCGCGTTTTCGCATCGCTGCCGTGTTTCGTGACTTTGCCAGTGAACACGGGCGCGTATTCATCGAACGGCAAAACTACCTGCGTCACTGGCGTGACAAGCGGGTTGACACTCTTGCACTTTTCGCCGGAACGGCCAGTGCCGCCGAATTGATGCGTGCAGCACAGGACCATTTGTCGGACAAACACGAGCTCGTGTTCACCGCCGCGGGTGAGATTTATGACGAATCCATGGCCGTGTTCGAGCAAACCTTTCGTATCACCGAGGTACTTCGGCTGCTGTCTGTCCTGGTCGCCTTCATTGGTGTGCTGAGCGCCCTGATGGCACTGCAGCTGGAACGGCGCAAGGAATACGCCATTCTGCGTGCACTGGGATTGACCCGATGGCAGATCAGCCAGCTGATCGTCATCGAATCGCTGGCGCTCGGACTGCTCTCAGCATTGCTTGCGCTGCCCACCGGGCTGGCGATGGCCTGGGTATTGACCGCCGCCATTCAACTGCGTGCCTTCGGCTGGAGCATGCCCTTCCTGGTCAGCGGTTCACCGCTGCTGCTGACCCTGGCGATCGGGCTGCTGGCAGCCCTGCTGGCCAGTCTGTATCCGGCCTGGCGGTCCGCAAGCCACGACCCGGCGCCGCAGTTGAGGGAGGATTGAGCATGCCGCGCGTCATCACGGTGCTCATGCTTTCGTGCCTTGCCGCCTGCGACAGGCCTGGCCCGGAAACGATACCGGGCGCAGCGTCGGTGCCGCTGAACAAGCAAATGGACTCTGAACCCGCACAGGGATTCGCACGGGCCCTCGAACCGCGAGATCTTGTCTTCCCGCGAGACCACGGCGCACACGCCGAGTACGCGATCGAGTGGTGGTATTTCACGGGCAACCTGTACGACGCAAACAAACGGCGGTTCGGTTACCAGCTGACGTTGTTTCGCGTCGGCCTCGAACCAGGCCGTCCGGCGGATGATTCCGACTGGCGTGCCAATCAACTCTACATGGGTCACCTTGCAATCAGCGACATCGAAAAACGGCAGCACCACAGCAGCGAGCGTTTCAGTCGATCCGCCGCCGGACTTGCCGGGGCGACAGACCAGCCACTCATGGTCTGGCTCGGACCCTGGTCTATCCGTGGCAGTGAGGCTGACCTGTTTCCACTGGAACTCGAAGCCTCCACACCCGAGATGGAGATAACGCTGTCGCTGCAGGCCGGTATGAGAGACATGGTCCTGCAGGGTGAGCGGGGCCTGTCGCGAAAGGGGGCAGAACCGGGGAATGCCTCTTATTACTACTCCTATACGCGTCTCCCCACCCGGGGGGAGATCCGGATCGGCAAACAGCGCTTCGCGGTTGCGGGTAATTCCTGGTTCGACCGCGAGTGGTCGAGTTCGGCGCTGGCCACCGATCAGGCAGGCTGGGACTGGTTCGCACTGCAACTCGATGACGGGAGTGACCTGATGTTCTACCGCATGCGTGACACACAGGGTCAGGCACAGAGATTCAGCAGTGGCATCCTCATCGAGCCGAATGGCAGCACGACATCCCTTTCACCGGAAAATGTCGAGCTGCGCCCGGCCAGGTTCTGGACATCAGATCGGGGGAACCGCTATCCGGTCGCATGGCGCATGCAGCTACCCGACTACGAACTCGATCTCTTGATCGAGGCGGCGTTTGATGACCAGGAGATGCCGCTGACGGTCACATACTGGGAAGGTGCCGTAGACATAAGCGGGAGCCAACGCGGTGTCGGGTATCTGGAGTTGAGCGGTTATTCGCCATGAGATCCGAGGCAAATCGAAGACCCGACGCCGATCTGTATCCTTGCTCATTCCGTCTTGTCGGCGACCACGGCGGCAACCGCCGTCGGACGATTGGTCAACCAGAGGCCCAGCAAGATCAGCATACCGCCCAGCATCAGCGACCGGGTCACCGGCTCGTCCAGTAACCAGGCACCCAGGCAGACACCGCTGACGGGCACGAGATTGATGAACTGGCCGGCGCGCGCCGCCCCCATGGTGTACACGCCCTTATAGAACCACACGAATGCCAGCACCGTACCGAACACGGCAAGATAGACGATATAGAGCCAAACCCCGGGGTTCGCCAGCGCAGCCGTATCGATGCCGCCCTGCCACATCATTACGACAGCGAGCAACAGGGTGCCGATCACACTGGAATAGCAGACAGCCAGCAGGGGTGACATCCCGTGAAGGACGCCTTTGCCAATGAGGGTGTAAGCCACCCAACTGATGACGCAGCCCAGCAGCAACCACTCGCCGGCCCCGACTCCCCCGGTCAACAACCCCAACATATCGCCGCGCCCGATAACGACCATTGCACCGACCACTGACAACACGATTCCCGCCCCCCGCGCCGCTCCAAGTTGCTCCCGAAACAGCAAGCTTGAGGCCAGCGCTATCAGTACCGGGTTTGCGGCGATGATCAGCGAGGCACGCCCAGCTTCGACCGACTGCAGGCCGGCGAAGAACAGTAGGTTATAGGCGAAAACGCCGGTCGCCCCCAACACGCCCACCGCGAGCAACTGACGTGCAGTGACCCTCGGAAATCGCCGCAGTCTCCAGTACAGCCAACCCAACAAAAGGATCGAGGCCAGAAGAAACCGCAAGAATGCGGAGGCATACGGATCCAGCAGCGGAGCCAGCTGGCGCCCGGCCACAAAGGTGCCGCCCCAGAACACGGCTGCCATGACGAGATACATATAGGTGCTGAAAGGAATCAAACCGGACCTTCAGTAGATCAGGAATCGACCAAAAGAGCGCTGCTCCCGTCGATACTTCATAAACCCATGCCGATGAAAAAACCAGGCAGCCGCTTTCCTATAATGCCTACCCGGACAAAAAAAGGTCAGCCTCAGGTCATGTCATTTCCCGAAATGGCGCCACGCGCACAGAAGATGGGTGCTGGCGTGATTCCCTTTGCCGTAACCGACAACAAAGTCTACTTCCTTTTTCAGTTAACATTCAGTGGGAGGAAAGCCGGCTATCTTATTGATTTTGGAGGAGGTGTTGGGCCTGGAGAAGACTACCGGAAGGCCGCTACACGCGAGTTCGTCGAAGAAACAGAAACCATGTACTTCTCTGACGACATCTCGCAGGCGCGCCGCAATGCCGACATGGTTGAAATGCAGATTCCGATAGTTGCAGAACTGTTTGAAAAAACACTGTCGGCCAGCCCGGACTGGTGGTGCAGGCGCATACCCGGTGACCCGCTTCGCCCCAAACGATGGAAGACCTTTTTCATCGAATTCCCGCACAGGGATATCGCGCTTCTCAACCGGGAGTGGAAATCCGACAAAAGCGGTCGATTCAAAAAACGAAGGGAACTGGTCTGGGTCTCAGCGAGTGATTTGCTCGCTATCTATGTGCACAACCCGGACAGGTTGTGGACGCGGGTCCGACAACTGAAAAATGCCCCGGAGATCGTGGACGCTATTCGTCGAGACAAAGAGACCTGACGCTCAGAACGACGGTTCATCCTTTCAGCGGATTTATTGTCAGCGACACGAATTTTGCCCTGTTTCAAATCGACCCGTGGTACTGCGAAATCTGCTCGCCGAGTGAATCAAGGCTATTGACCGTGATGCTGGGCTCGATCTCCCAGGGGTCGAAAACGGCATCGGGAGACCGCTGCAGCCATGCCGCACGCATCCCTGCAGAAACTGCACCGATCACGTCGAAGGGGTTGCTCGAAATCAACCAGGCGTCTGTGCCGCTTGCACCAGTCCTGCTGAGAAAATGGTTATATACAGCCGGGTCGGGTTTGAACGAGGCGATGTCATCGACACTCAATATATCGATAAAGAGGTCGCGGATCTGGGCCGCATCAAGCAATGAAGCGACGGCAGCCTCGGTACCGTTGGAGAAAGCATAAAGCCGGAAATCGTATTCGCGTAGCTTGCTTAACCCGTCTCTGACATCGGCAAATGCGGGCAGCCTTCTGTACCTGCCGATAAGATCCTGCACCTGCTCCTCGTCGAACTCGATTCCAAACGATGCGCAGGTGAACTGCAGAGCCTGGCGCGTACAGACGCCGAAGTCCACGTACTCCTCCATCAACCCCCTGCGAAACGCATACTCGAGCTGCTTGTCGCGCCAGGCCTGTGAAAATGCCTCTGCCCGGTCACCCACCAGGTCGCGCAGCACCGGCACCAGACCATGCGTATCAATCAGGGTCCCATAGACATCGAATCCAAGGGTGATGGCCATATTGTGTCTCCTGCCGAACAGGCTAGATCTGCAGCAGGTAGTAGGCCGTAAGTACCGTACCGAGCAGTGCTACACCGTACCCGATCGCGGCCACTGCACCGTCGGCACGAAGACCCAGGCCATGCAGCGCCGTTCGCAGGCGGTGGGCGGCATGCCAGAGTGCAAGGGCGACCGTGCCTAACGCCGCAATCTTGACCAGCCAGTTTGAAAGCAATCGCTGCATCTGCTCGAAACCCATTATCTCGGGCGGGTTGCCGTGCGCTGAAAGCAGGACGATCAGTACCAGTACGGGAAATACGAACGCAGTCAGCGTGCCACCGGCTGCAAACAGGCTCCAGAAAAAGGCCTTGTTGATCTTGGCCATATCAAAAGACTCCCGCGAGCAGCAGGACAAGCAGCGACACTACAAACCATGCAGCATAGTGTGCGCCCGCGATGATACCCGCGGGCACGAACTCCTCTCCCCGCTGTATCGGCATGGCCTTCGGTGTCACGCTGAACCAGGCGACAGCGTGATAGAACATCACGACTGTGCTCACCCAGAGGATCACCACCATCACGGGACTCCTGAGGCTGTCCAGGAACGCCTGATAAGTGTCAGGACCACCGGCCACTGCGCTGATGCCCCAAAGCAGGATCAGCGCGAACATTCCAACAAAAATGCTGGTGAGCTCCTGCAGCATATGGACGGTATAGCTCCGCCGTGCCAGATACCAGCTTGTCTTGGAGACGGGTCGGACATAAGCCATCGTTATTTCCCTCCCATACCGATGAGTCCCTTGTACCACTGGACCGTGGTGGCGATCTTGAGCTGCTGCAATGCGGCTGCCGGATCCACGTGTTTTGGGCAGACTTCGGAGCATTCACCGGCGAACGAGCAATCCCAGGCGCCGACCGGAGCCGCCACCTCATCGTGGCGCTCAGCGAGGCCCTGATCACGGGAGTCCTGATTGTATCGATGCGCCATGGTGAGCGCCGCGGGGCCGATGAATTCAGGTATCAATGCATACTGAGGACAGGCGGCGTAGCAGCACAGGCAGTTGATGCACAGCGTGAACTGCTTGTATTTCTTCAGCTCAGCCGGTGACTGCCTGTACTCGCCCTCTTCAATCGGTTTCTCTTCTTTCCGGATGACGAATGGTTTGACACGTTTGAGCTTGTCCATGAAGTCGTCCATGACCACCACCAGATCACGTTCAATGGGGAAATTGGCCAGCGGCTCGATACGCGCCTTCTGGTTCGCATAGTTGCTTACCGGCGCCTTGCAGGCGAGTTTGGGCTCACCATCAATCATCATGCCGCAGCTTCCGCAGACGGCCATGTGGCAGGACCAACGATAGCTAAGGGTGGTATCCAGGTGATCTTTCACGTAATTGATGGCGTCCAGCACCATCCAGTCGTCCTGGCATGTAACCGCATAGGTCTCGAAATGGGGTTCCCGATCCTTCTCGGGATCGTAGCGGAGTATCTCAAGCTCGATCTGTATCTCGCTCATTTGCCATCCCCCGAGTAATCCCGAACGCCTGGTTGCGACCGGGTGATGACCACGTCGTGATAATCGATACGGGGAGCATCTTCACCCTGGTAATAGGCAAGCGTATGTTTCAGATAATTGTCGTCGTCGCGTGCCTCGAAATCCAGCCGTTGATGCGAACCACGTGATTCCTTGCGGGCCAGAGCGCCTTCAGCCACCGTCTGCGCCAGCTCGAGCAGGTTGCCTAGTTCCAATGCCTGGAACAGGTCCGTATTGAACACATTGCTTTTGTCGTGCAATTCAATGCCGCGGTAGCGTTTGCGAAGCTCCCGGATCGTGTCACAGGTCTGCTGAAGGGTCTCCTCTGTCCGGTAGATCCCGGCGCCACTCTCCAGTGAATCCGCCATCTCCTTGCGTATTCCTGCGATCGACTCGGTGCCGCCACTCCTCTGAACAATCTCCCTTACCTTCGCCTCGACCTTGTCCGCCTGCGCCTGGATCTCCGCTTCATTTCGGGCCGATGCGAGACCATGGGCGTATTGCACCGCATTGGCGGCCGCCCGTTTGCCGAATACCAGGAGCTCGGTAAGCGAATTTGATCCCAGACGATTGGCTCCGTTGAGACTGGCGCAAGCCGTCTCTCCTACGGCGAACAACCCCGGAATCGTCGTCTCTGCATCGATGTTGGTGTGGATACCCCCCATCATGTAGTGGACCACCGGACGAATGGGAACCGGGTCCGTAACAGGATCTACGCCCGCGTAGGTGATGGAAAGATCGCGCACCAGCGGCAAACGCTCATTGATGAGCTTCTCACCGAGATGGGTCATGTCCAGATAGACGCTTTCTCCCCAGCGCGTGGCAATGGTGTTGCCCTTTTGCTGTTCATGCCAGAAGGCCTGACTAAGGCGATCGCGTGGCCCTAGCTCCATGGTCTTCAGGACCGTCTTACCGAGTGGGGTCTCGGGCCCCATGCCGTAATCCTGCAGATACCGATGGCCGTCTTTGTTGCGCAGAACCCCACCCTCTCCGCGACAACCCTCCGTCAGCAATATCCCCGTCGAGAGCAGCCCCGTCGGATGATATTGCACAAACTCCATGTCCTTGGTGGGAACACCCGCGCGGTAGGCCATGGCGGTACCGTCCCCGGTCTTGATTGCGCCGTTGGTGCTGAAAGGGAACATGCGCCCCGCACCGCCGGTCGCCATGACGACTGCTTTTGCATTGAACCGATACAGCTGGCCGCTCTTCATCTCCATAGCGACCACACCCCGGCAGTGGCCATCGGAGACAAGTAGATCGATGGAAAAGAACTCGTCGAAACGTTTGATGCTCTCGTACTTGAGGGAGGTCTGAAAAAGGGTGTGCAGGATGTGGAAGCCGCTCTTGTCGGCCGCGAACCAGGTGCGCTTCATCTTCATGCCTCCGAATGGACGCACTGCCACAGATCCGTCCGGCTCTCTGCTCCACGGGCAACCCCAGTGATCCAGCTGCAGCAATTCTTTGGGGGCTTCGTTGACAAAGTACTCAACGACATCCTGGTCGGACAACCAGTCACCGCCACCCACGGTGTCAATGAAATGCAGATCGAGACTGTCATCCTGCTTGATGACCCCGGCAGCTCCGCCTTCCGCCGCACAGGTATGGCTGCGCATGGGATACACTTTCGATATCAGCGCAATCTTCAGTTGCGGATTGCTCTCGGCAATGGCGATTGCGGTTCGCAGACCAGCCCCGCCCGCGCCAACGATCGCAATGTCTGTGTCAATCAGCTGCACGCTCTTCCCCTATCCAGTTTTTGATCGATCAAACCGCGGTGACGCATCTTCCATGAATCCGGCATCCAGGAATTCCCGCGGGCGCTTGGACGTTTGCAGCATCGCTTATGGACAATGGAAAGCGAACCGTGTTGAGCGCGGGCACGAATACGAGCTTTACCGGATGGCAGAAAACAGACAACCCGACGCTCGGGCTAAAAGTGTACTCCCCTACCCCGATAACGAAAACATCCAAAGACCGCTGTCGTTTTGACCCCGGTCAGCATAAACAGAAGGGTGAACGGAGACATGAGGGATGATTGCCCAACTATCATTCTCTTCTAATATTCTGGAGGACCATCGGGGCATATGAAAATTGGTACGCCGTCGCCCGATGGCAGAAAGGCAGGAACTCGAAACCATCAAAATACTTAATCCTGGCCTGTTTAACAAGACTGGTGAAGCGGTGTTGTTCGGGAGAAAATTCAACTTCGAATTGGACCGCCTGTCGCAGACCAGCGATTTCCCGCCTTCCTCGTATGATCGGCCCTATTGCGCAACTGGCCGATGCTTTTTCGAGTGTTGTGAAGGGATCCGGGTCCCGATGGACCCAGCAGCAGCAACGTATACAGCAGGAGATAGTCAAAGATGTCGCAACGCCATCCCATCGTCGCAGTAACCGGCTCTTCCGGGGCAGGCACCTCAACAGTGAAGACTGCCCTGGAACATATTTTTCGACGTCTCAATATCAAAGCTGCGGTGGTGGAAGGTGACAGTTTTCACCGCTATGACCGCAAGGAGATGCGAAAGCAACTGAAGCTGGCGAAAAAGGAAAACCGCAATCTAACCCACTTTGGTCCGGAGGGAAATCTGTTCGACAAGCAACATGAACTGTTTGCAAGCTATGGCGAGAGCGGCTCCGGGATGCGCCGCTACTATATCCATAACGAGGAGGAAGCCGAGCTTCGCGGCGCCAACCCTGGCACCTTCACCGACTGGGAGGCGCTGCCTGCCGATTCTGATCTACTGTTTTACGAAGGCTTGCATGGTGGCGTTGTGACCGACGAGATCAATATTCGTCAGCATGTCGATTTATTGATTGGCGTCGCACCAACGATCAATCTCGAATGGATTCAGAAAATAAAGCGCGACACTGAAGAACGCGGCCATGAACAGGAAGACGTCATGGATACGATTTACCGACGAATCTATGACTATATGCACTACATCGTCCCCCAGTTTTCGGCGACCGATATCAACTTTCAGCGCACCCCACTGGTAGACACATCCAACCCATTCACCCGGCGAGAAATACCTACACCGGAACAGAGTCTGGTGATAATCCATTTCCTACACCCGGGTGTTTCAAACGAATACAAACTGCAGCTGAAGGGCCTGATCGAAGGGACGGTCATAACCGGTTTCAATACGCTCGTGATCCCGGGCACCAAAATGACCTATGCGATGGAGATGATTCTTTCCACGCGGATCTCTGACTTGCTGAAAAAACGCGGGCATATTTGAGAGGCCAAGTGGGCCATGCGGGAAGTTCGGTAACCCACAGCCAGTCCACAGGCCGGGTTGGCAAGGCGCGCGAGCGCAGGACTGGCCGTCGCCAATGCCAGCGAGTGCAACGCGGTCAACGTGGCTTGTGGGCTGGCCCGGAGGGAGCGTCGCTGCTGAGCCAATGTTGCGTTGCACCCCTTGGAAAGGGCCTGCCATTCCCTGCGGCGTGCGCCTTACCTTGACTCAGCAGCGGCGCTCTGTGAGTAACCGAACTTCCCGCATGGCCCACTAGGCGGAGGTATCGCACCAAAGACAAGTCATCCGCATGTAGCGCGGCCACCCCTGATCCGGCCGACTGCCGTCAATCTCTAGCAAGGGATCGACAGGAGAGCATCAAGCTTGCTGAGGAGCGGCGAGTAATACGCTTCCAGTCGGCACTTACCCGACGAACGACCGCTCTTCATGGGATTGCTGCCAGGGGTGGGATCGCGATCTTTCTCACTCCGATCGCGGCAGTATCCGTGCGCTCAGTTCTTCCCAATTCAACGGTTCACCCGGCCTGACGGCGAGACTCATCTCCAGTTCGCCATCCGACAGACACTCTCGCGATTTCAATTGTGCTTCGAGAACGCTGATATCCGCATCCGACACATTGTCCAACCGTTCTCTCCTAAGCATGATGCGATCACGCAGCACCTCAACCGGTGCATCACAATCGATAATCACGAAAGGTACATATTGTGATTGCGCCAGCATCCGAAATCGGTCGCGCTGTGCGCGCTTGAGGAAGGTCGCATCGACGACGGCGACGTAGCCTGCCTTCACGACGGTCCCTGCCAATGCCTCGAGCCGCGCATAGGTCCTGGTGGTGAGTTCGCTGAAATAGGCCCCCTGCCCCGTCGCATCGGAGTGAGGTTCAACGCCCAGGATGCGTTTACGTTCAACATCCGAGCGCAGACGTACGGCGGGCAGGAAGTCGGGTAAGGTCTTGGCGACATGACTCTTACCACTGCCTGAAACCCCATGGGTAATGATCACGGCACCATGGCGTGGTCTGATCAGCTTTGTTGCGAACCCGATATATCCCGTCAGCTCTGCGTGGACGTCTTCGCGTTCCCGGCTGTTGAGATCAGCCTGACCACTTCGGATGGCGGAAATCTTCGCGCGTACCAGTGCACGGTAGACCTCATAAAAACGCAATACCCTGAGGCCCTCATAGTCGCCGCTGTCCTGCAGGTAACGATCGAGGAAACGATAGGCCAGATCGGTGCGCCCACGTTCCTGCAGATCCATGGTCATGAAGGCGATATCGTTTGTCGTATCGATCCAGCGCAGGCCCGGGTTGAATTCGATCGCATCGAACATCACAGGCTCTTCGTCGATCAGTGCAACATTGCCCAGGTGCAGATCACCGTGGCACTCGCGGATATGGCCAAGTAATTTTCTTTGCTGCAGCGAAGATTCCAGACTTTGCCGCTGCGCGGCCGACCAATCCGCCACAGGTTCGATATCGGAGGCAAACTGCGGCGTGCGTTCGGCGATCTGCGCAAGGTTCTGTTGCATGGGCGCATAGGCCGCATCGGGACTGCCATAGGGTTCAGCCGGATCGCATTTGGCAGTGTCGGCATGGAAGCGGGCAACACGCTGGGCCAGCAAATCGATCAGCTTCGCGTCTAGCCTGTGCATAAGCTTCGACAGGATCGCATCGGGATCGAAACGCCGCATACGAACTGTCCAGTCGACAATCTCGCCATCACCATCTATCTGTGGCCGGTCGATGCTGCCGGTGACGGCGCATACGGCCTGGTAGATGTGCGGAGCCAGCCGACTGTTCAGGCGCAGCTCTTCTATACAGGCACGGTGACGGGCTTCAATAGAGAAAAAATCGAGAAACCCGAGATCGAGCGGTTTCTTCAACTTATAGGCCACATCACCTGCGAGAATGACGGTCGAGATATGCGTATCGATACGCTTTCGGTTACCGCCACCCTCGGGCCAGCAGACGGGATCCATCAGGGACTGGATCAGTGCCTCGTGCTGAGCCGTCGTCTCGACAGTCACACACTATCTCCTGTAGCGATCGCCATACCGCGCCCAGTGCGGTTTACCAGGCCGCACAAACCAGACGAATTTCATGATCTGCGATCAGTGCAGGCAGCTTTTCGCGCAGGTGCTTCGTATCAACATCACGGCCGGCCTGCGCCAGGGCAGCTTGGATCATCGCATATTTTTTTGGCGCGATTAGGCGTTCGGGGATCACCGGCTCACCGGCCTCGATCAGCTGCACCAGTTGATCGCTGATCTCAAGCAGGGTGCGTCCGCATTGCGCGCTGATCGCTTCGAGGTCCAGGCCCTGACATGCCGCATTTAGTATTTCGCGCTGAACTGCGCTCAGTTTCGCCGCGCTGTCGTCGGTTGCAACACAGTACTCGGCGATCTCATCAAGGAAATCGGCACCATATTTCTGCAGCTTGTGCTGCCCCACCCCACTGACTGCCAACAGATCCTGCTCATCCATCGGTTTCTCCCGCGCCATCTGCGCCAGAGTGGCATCGCCGAACACCACATAGGGCGGCACTCCCTGCTCATCGGCAAGCCGTTTGCGCAGCACACGCAATTGCTCGAACAGCGCATCATCGGCAGGTGATGAGAAGACCTCGCCGGCACGCTTTTTCCTTGCCTTGCCCTTCAGGCGCGGTCGCGCCAGCTCCAGGGATTCCTCTCCACGCAGGAGTGGTCGTGAGGCCTCGGTGAGTTTCAACGCAGAATAGGCGGCGATATCCTGTTCCAGGTATCCCCGGTGGATCAGCTGGCGAATGATCGACTGCCACTCCGGCTCGCTCTTGTCGCTGCCGATACCATAGGTGGAAAGACCCGTATGATTGAACAGGCGGATACGCTCGGTATCGGCGCCCCGCAAAACGTCAATGACCTGTTTGATGCCGAAGCGCTGACCTACACGGTAGACGCAGGACAGCGCCTTCTGCGCATCCACGGTGGCATCAAAGCGCCGCGGCGGATCCTCGCAGACATCGCAGTTGCCGCAGTCCTCGGCCAGACGCTCGCCGAAGTAGTTGAGCAACACGCGACGGCGGCAGGTGACGCTCTCGGCCATCGCCACCATTGCATTGAGTTTATGCGTCTCGATGCGCTGCTGATCCGGATTTCCATTGCCCTCGATCAGGCGCCGGGCGGTCACCGTGTCCTGCGCCCCAAACAGCAGCAGCGCATCCGACGGCAGGCCGTCACGGCCCGCCCGGCCGGTCTCCTGATAGTAGCCCTCGATATGCTTTGGCAGATCGTGGTGTACGACGAAGCGCACATTCGGTTTGTCGATGCCCATGCCGAAGGCAACGGTGGCGACGACCACCTTGACATCGTCGCGAAGAAAGCCCTCCTGTACCTTCCTTCGCGTTTCGGCCGGCAGACCCGCGTGATACGCGGCGGCGGAGATCCCCTCGGCGGCAAGACGGCCGGCGATTTCCTCGACGCGTTTGCGACTGAGTGCGTAAACGATCCCCGACTGCGCCCGCCTTCCGTCGAGAAAGCGCATCAACTGCTCGGCGGGCTTGTGTTTCTCCAGCACCGTGTAGCGGATGTTTGGCCGGTCGAAGCCGCTGATATGCACCCGCGCATGCTCGATCTGCAGCACACGAAGTATGTCGGTCCGGGTCTGTTTATCGGCGGTGGCAGTCAGCGCAACCAGGGGCGTTCCTGCAAAGCGTTCGCGCAGTTGGCCTAGCGCGGCATACTCAGGTCGAAAATCATGCCCCCATTGTGATACACAATGGGCCTCGTCGATCGCAAACAGACTCACCTCGAGCTCATCCAGACGATCCAGAAAGCCACCGCTGATCAGCCTTTCCGGGCTGATGTACAACAGATCCAGTTCGCCCCGGTGGAGTTGCGCCAACAATCGACGCGCCTCGTCGGTATGCAGTGCCGAATTGTAGGCCGCGGCAGCCACGCCATTTGCCTTGAGTGCATCGACCTGGTCTTTCATCAGCGAAATGAGGGGCGAGACCACGATGCCCACACCCGGGCGTAGCAGTGCTGGCACTTGGTAACACAATGACTTGCCAAACCCTGTTGGCATAAGGGCTAGAGCGTCATTTCCGCTCAGGATGTCTGCGATTATCGGCTCCTGAAATGGCCGAAATGCATCGAAGCCGAAGACCTCTCGCAGAATTGTTCTGGAATCTGTTGTCACGTTGCCTTTTTGGCTGCCTTGCGCAGCTTCTCGGCGTAATTCTTGCGTCGCTGGACCGGTTTCTCAGGCACCCACACAGAGACTCTCTTCAGGCCGCGCTTACTTTGCTGCTGCCGGTAGTTCTCGTATTTATACACGGTGAAGGCTACTTATGGGGACACCAATGATTAAGATCAAGACTCTACCCGCACTCGACCGGACCGTCGAGCTGCTGACCCACGTTCACAACAATTTACGGCAGCAATGGGTCGGTCCTTTTGTGGCACCTACCGGTTCGCGAGCGAATAATCAATCTCAATCAGAACTCCTCACGAAACCTTTAATCTGGCGCCCGCAGCCTCTGTCGCAACTCGACAAGTTCCGCCTCCATTTCCTCACCTGTGTAATAGAGGACTGCGCCCGTTTCACCCCCTATCACCTTTTCCAGATAAGGAGTTGGGGTTTGACATTTCTCACCTACGAGATTTTCCATGCGTTCCAGGTTCTCGTGGCTCGGTTGTTGAATGATCTGTATGACAGAGCTTAGCCCTAGTTCATTGACACGGCTGACCGCATTTACAGTGTTCTCGGTCACGACTCCATCCTGAGTTGGGACGAATAAATGAAACAGATTTTGATCCACGGCTGTGCGGTTTGTCCTCGAAGTGGCAGGGTTAGACATGTCATCGTGTGGCTCTTCCAGTACATTACGGATACCACGCACGAAACCCGCCGTCTTTGTTTGGGATTGGCTATTAATCGCTGCCAGATAAAGCGCTTGGCGATTGGAAGCACGCAGGGTCTTTTTGATCATGCCTTCCAAGTTCGGCCGCTTACCGTCGGGTTCATTGGCGCCACCGATCCCGCCACCGAATTCAATGATCATTTTGATACCATCACCGAATGCCGTTTGAAGATTCGAATTCCACAGCACTGGATGGAATAACTGAAAGAACAAACTTGCCCTGATGTCTACTGGATCGGATTTGTGATAGCCGCCTGTGAAATTGGACAAAACCCGCACTTCAGATAGATCAAACTCGGCCGCCTCCAGGACAGACCGAAAATGTTGCGCGGCCTTGACCATATAATAGGTGTGGAAGGCACCTTCGGTTTTCAAACGCACTGGACGCTTCCTCTTAAAACGTGCTTGAACCTCCTGCTCCACCGATGCCAGATCTTCGCTCCGACCGCCAATGACTGTCTGATCGGGCAGATTGCAGCCAGCGACCGCGCAGTGGTAACGCTCGGCAATAGGTCGAATAGTATCGAGACCCAAGGGGAAAGCGGTCATCTCACCTTCGCCATGGGTGCCCATCAACTCCCCACGCTTTTGCACCAGTTTTAGCGCGCTTTCGAAACTGAGGGCCTCCGCCGCAACAAGTGCTGAGTACTCGCCAAGACTGTGTCCTGCAGCCATAGTCGGCCTCAGGCGATCATCGGTCCGATCCCTGAAGACCTCCAAGCAGGCGATCGAGTGGGTAAGAAGGGCAGGTTGTGTAAACCGAGTCTTATTGAGCTGTTCCTCTGGGTTATTAAAGGAAAGCTCCGCAACATCGTAACCAAGGACGCCACTAGCCTGCTCATAGACTCTTCTGGCGATTGCATATTCCTGATACAGGTCACTACCCATACCCCTGTACTGTGACCCCTGCCCGGGGAAAACATACAAGACGTGTTGTTCGCAAGAAAGCATAGCCCTCGCACCCGAAGTTTTGGCGACTGCGCAGCCTAACCAGCGGTACCCGGGAAAGCAAGCCCAGCAATGGAGCGACCGCGAGTATTACGCTAATCGCTCAAACGCCTCACGTACTTCCGGCGGCGCCTGGACCAGCTCGATCAACACGCCCTCCCCTCCGATGGGAGACGCTTCGTTACCTTTCGGATGAATGAAACAGATGTCGAAGCCGGATGCTCCCTTGCGAATACCGCCTGGTGTAAAACGCACTCCGCGAACCTGCAACCATGCTACTGCCGCCGGCAGATCGTCGATCCATAACCCCACGTGGTTGAGTGGCGGATCCTGCACCTTGGGTTTCTTGTCGGGATCGATCGGCTGCATCAGATCGACTTCCACCTTGAGGGGCCCGGATCCGGCAACCGCTATGTCTTCGTCGACATTTTCCGACGCACTCTGGTAGTTGCCACTCGGACTGAGGCCGAGTGTATCCACCCATAGGGCGCGCAAGCGATGCTTGTCCAGACCTCCCACCGCGATCTGTTGAATACCGAGAACTTTGAAAGGTCGTTCGCTCATATGTACCTCCGGGGTTGGTTATCTAACTGGCCTCCGAATTGCCTTTTCCTGGGCCATATCCGGACGGGTACTGTCATGTCCTATTGTTTATGCTGTTTGAGAAAAATCTCCAGCAGTTGCATTGCAGCAATGCTCGGCGGGATCCGACCGTCGCTGGCAGCAGCCTCCAGGGCTGGGATCTGCTTGCGCACCTCCGGATCACTTTGCAGCGCGGCAATGAGGCTGTCGTTAACCTCCGACCACATCCAAGCCCGGGCCTGGGCGGCACGGCGTGCCGTGAAGCGGCCGCTGGCTTCGAGGGCATCACGGTAGTGCAGCACGGTCTCCCAAGCCTCGGCGATACCCACACCGTCCCGGGCGGAACACGTGCGAACCGCGACCTTCCAATCCGCCAAACGGGGGTGGAGCAGCCGCAGCGCATTGCGATACTCCGCCACGGACCGCCCGGCTGCCGCCTGCAGGTCGCCGTCGGCCTTGTTGATAAGGATCAGGTCGGCCAGCTCAACAATGCCGCGCTTGATGCCCTGGAGCTCGTCGCCACCGCCGGGCAAGAGCAGCAGTACGAACATGTCGGTCATCTCCGCGACCTTGGTCTCGGATTGCCCGACACCGACCGTCTCGACGATGATCACGTCGAAGCCGGCCGCCTCGCAAACGATCATTGCCTCGCGGCTGCGCCGCGTAACACCCCCCAAGGTCTTGCCGGAAGGCGACGGTCGTATGTAGGCCTCGCGGCGGCGTGAAAGCAACTCCATTCGGGTCTTGTCACCCAATATGGAGCCGCCGCTGATGGCGGACGAGGGATCCACGGTGAGTACGGCCACCCGATGACCCGCATCTATCAGGTGGTTGCCAAGCGCCTCTATAAATGTCGATTTGCCGACCCCCGGCACGCCGGAGATCCCCAGCCGAATCGATTTGCCCGCATACGGCGTCAGCCGCTGGAGAAGAGCGCCGGCAGCGGCTCGGTGATCGCCGCGAGTGGACTCCACCAAAGTGATGGCACGCGCCAGCGCGCGCCGTTTACCTTCGAGAACACCGGTGGCCAGTACCTCCGGATCGGAAGCGAACTCTTGTCTCGGCGACACTGCCAACGTCACTCAAACTCGATGATCTTGTCATCCACGGCCAAGCTGGCACCGGGCTCGTAGTTGATCTTGGCTACCACACCATCGCGTTCGGCACGCAGCGTGTTCTCCATTTTCATGGCCTCGAGCACCGCCAGCTCTGCGCCTGTCTTGACCGCATCGCCTTCCTTGACCGCCAGTGACACCAACAGCCCCGGCATGGGCGAAAGCAGGTATTTGGACATATCCGGTGGGGCCTTCACCGGCATGTAGCGCATAAGTTCAGCCGCCCGTGGAGTGATCACACTGACATCGGCCTGGGACCCACCATGAAACAAGCGATAGATCTGCTGGTTACGCTCCACCTGAACGTAGATCTCCTGACCGTCGATGGTGCCACTGAACAGGTGTTGCCCGAACTCCCAATCGCTGCGTACGGCATAGATATGGCCTTCGTACTCCACATCGTGACCGCCTTCCGCGGAAACTACGCGGACCGGATGATGTTCGTTGTTCATCACAACCACCCACTCACTGGGTACGCGCCGTTCATGCCCGCGCAGCTGACCGTCGATCTCAGCCGCCCGATCTCGGTAACCGCGAACCATAGCGGCGGCCACGGAGATGAGAAT
>Ga0265303_10000728_pt1 | contig 19294 bp, 19 predicted proteins | sample Helome_2_FD_192494 | JGI IMG/M metagenome (GOLD analysis project Ga0265303, IMG submission 192494) | Marine sediment microbial communities from subtidal zone of North Sea - Hel_20160317 (Illumina Assembly) | ecosystem: Environmental > Aquatic > Marine > Subtidal zone > Sediment ... | reverse complement strand
CCATCAAAACTATTATAGGCTATTTCACGAGAACGAAAGTAACCTGCAATATCCACGGCAAATGAACTTGCGGACTGTGAATCTACATCACCATTTTGCTGTAATCTGAGATTTGAATTAATGTATCTTGCTGCAATAGCCATAGAGAATTTATCGCTAAGCTTCAGTGCGTAAGAACCATCTATAGCGAATTCATTGGGTTTGGCTATGGTACCCGGATCACCCGCAAATTGTCTTAATTCAATTTCGCCTAAAGTAAAATAGCGCAAACTGAACGCAAATGCGCTCCTATCGTTTATTTTATCATAAAAACTTCCGCTTAATAAGGAGACATCTGTAATAATGCTTTCCAGATAAGGTGTATACCCTAACCCTATTCCCATTTTGCGCTCAGCGAATGCAAACTTAGCAGGGTTCCACTGCTGCGAAAATGCATCAACGGACGTAGAAACGCCCATATCTCCCAAACCACCCGACCTTGCGTCCGCTGCTATAGTTAGGAAAGGAACTGCCGTGGTTATTACATTATCCTGCTCCTGCGCAGATATTTTAAACACAAAGGCAAATGTGGCCAAAATAACTAATTTTCTCATTTTTGTCATGTACTATTGAATTCGTCAAAAATTGCAAATAAAAACTAATTAATACTCACTTTATTTTGACTTATTACTTGTTAAGTAACGAGCATTTCAAAAATATCTTGCATTTATAGGTCTTTTATTTTTGAATTTAGTCCAATAAAGCTGAAAATCAGTACATTATTTATATTACAGTTTAATTCTAAGTTGATTAATAGAAAGGTATCTAACAGGGATTTTCCTTAATAATTTAAAAGAAATGTTTCTATCCATACTATATTATGTATTGTGCCGTTATCAAAATGGACAAGGTCCTAATAAATCTTGCCTGTGCAAATGGGCAAAAATATTTTCGGTACTATAAAATATTATGTAATAATCATCGTTTTATAAGCCGAAAGCGACACAATTTTATTTAAATATTCTATCAAATAGCGACAAATACTGTTTGATATTGAACTTAAGTCCTAAATACAGATGAAAAAACAGTTGATCAAAGTTGTACTTTCTTGTGCAGTGATAATGGGAAGTTTTACACTTAATAGTTGTAAAAAATCTGCCTCAGCATCATCAAAGAATGTTTCAAGAGCTACAGGCTGGAAAATAAACGCCAAAGAAGGTGGTTTTCAGTACAATTCTGACTTTAAAGAACAAGCCACAGGTCCCGGACTTGTTTTTATAGAAGGAGGTACTTTCACAAAAGGAAAGGTACAGGATGACGTAATGCATGACTGGAATAACACTCCTACTGCACAACATGTGCAATCCTTTTACATGGATGAAACTGAAGTAACCAATGTAATGTATTTGGAATACCTCGATTATCTTAAAGCCGTTTATCCACCGGAAAATCCAAAATATGCGAATATTTATAAAGGTGCTCTTCCAGACACTTTGGTATGGAGAAACCGATTGGGTTATAATGAAACAATGACTAACAATTACCTGCGCCACCCTGCGTATGCAGAATATCCTGTTGTAGGTGTGAATTGGATACAAGCTGTCCAGTTTTCAGAATGGAGAACAGATAGAGTAAATGAAGCCATGCTGGAAAAAGAAGGCTATTTGGCTCAGGACGCAAAATACCAGGCAATGGGAGGTGAAGTAGAAGGTACTTTTAGCACTGAAGCCTATCTTAACCGTCCTGAATCTGTATATAACGGACAGATAGATTCTTTACAAGGTAAAATGAAAAAAGATTCTGTTTCAACTTTTGCCAAGAGAAGCACTGGTATTATCATGCCGGCATACAGGCTGCCCACAGAAACTGAATGGGAATATTCAGCAGCTGCATTGCAAGGTACAAGAGAATATAACAATTACAGAGGTAGAAAAAAATATCCATGGGAAGGTGATTATACAAGAAATGGTCAGCGTGTTGGAAGAGGCGATCAGTTAGCCAACTTTAAACAAGGTAAAGGTGACTATGGCGGAATTGCAGGTTGGTCTGATGACGGCGCGGATATCACCGCACAGGTAAAATCATACAAACCCAATGACCTCGGTTTATACGATATTGCAGGTAACGTTGCAGAATGGGTGGCTGATGTATACCGTCCAATTGTTGATGATGAAATAAGTGATTTCAATTACTATAGAGGTAACATATATATGAAAACCGCCATTGGCGAAGATGGAAAAGTAACTATTCTGAGAGATAGTGTAATTTTTGATACTTTACCTAATGGCAAACTTGTAGCTGTAAATCTACCTGGAGAGATTAAAATGGTAGCTGTTGATGAACAGGAAACCTATTTAAGAACCAATTTCTCAGAAAGTGATAACAGAGGCTACAGGGATGGTGATCCTGGTTCATCCAGATTCTTTGACCGATTTGCTGGGGATGATGATGAGGATCCGGCTCGAAAGATGTATGATTCTCCAAAACATAAAGTAGAGCGAGATTCTGCCGGACAAATAATTCGCGAGTATGACAAAAGCAATAATAGGTCGACACTTATTAATGATGAAGTCAGGATTTATAAAGGCGGTTCTTGGAGAGACCGGGCATACTGGCTAGATCCTGCACAGCGCAGATTTTTACCACAATACATGGCCACCGATTATATAGGATTCAGATGTGCTATGTCCAGAGTAGGATCCAAGGCAAAGACTAAAAATAAAACTGTAAGAGGCAAAAAAGCCAAGTAGGTTTTAGTAAATACTTTAAATTGAGCCCTGATGTTAGCATCGGGGCTTTTTTATATATTTGTTTTATGACAATTGAGAAATTGCACCAACTTTTTTTAGAGTATCCACAGGCCTGTACAGATACCCGTAACATTCAACTTAATAGCATATTTTTCGCCCTTAAGGGTCAAAATTTCAATGGTAACAAATTTGCATCTGAAGCTATTAGGAATGGAGCGGCATATGCAATTGTAGATGAGGAAAAGTATATAACTGGTGAAGCTTTTGTATTGGTAGACGATGTCTTGCAAACTCTACAGGAATTGGCAAACTATCACAGGAATTATTGTAAAGCAAAAATTATTGGGCTAACCGGAAGCAATGGTAAAACAACAACCAAAGAATTAATATTCGCAGTCCTCTCCAAAAAATATAATACTATTGCCACAAAAGGTAATCTAAACAATCATATCGGTGTACCCCTTACGTTACTTACCATTAAAGAAGATACGGAATTTGCCATCATTGAAATGGGAGCGAATCATATCAAAGAAATTGAATTTTTATGCAATATTACACAACCAGACTTTGGCTATATCACTAATTTTGGGAAAGCTCATTTGGAGGGCTTTGGAAGCGTTGAAGGTGTTATCAAAGGTAAAAGTGAACTCTACGACCATCTTATTTCAAACAAAAAATTTATTTTTTTAAATGCAGACGATCCTATTCAAGTGAAAAAGTTAAATACTTTCCCGAGTAAATTTGGATATAGCACTTTAGATGCCAAATATTATAAGATAAATTTATTGGGAGCACATCCCTTTGTGAAACTGGAAGCAGAGGAAACCGCCATTAACACTCAGCTAATAGGTAGTTATAATTTTACCAATTGCGGTGCGGCAGTGCTAATAGGAAAATATTTTAATGTACCATTGGAGGACATTAAAAATGCAATTGAAGCCTATGTTCCCCAAAACAACCGTTCCCAGATTATAGATAAGAAGGAATATCATATTATTCTTGACGCCTACAATGCGAATCCGAATAGCATGGAAGTTGCCCTTGAATATTTTAATAATCTTCCCGGGAGTGAAAAAGTTGTTTTTCTCGGTGATATGTTTGAATTAGGTGAAGAAGCCAATGAGGAACATCAAAAAATTGTTGATCTGGCCTCAGGGATGAATTTTGATAAGGTTTATCTCATAGGACAAAATTTCGCTAAAACGCATTCAAAATTTACAAATTTTGTAACTTTTGAAGACTTGTCGGGTTTCCTTAAAAGCAATAAATTAAAAAAAGGTAACCTTCTAATTAAAGGATCCCGGGGCATGGCCCTGGAAAGAATTCTGGATTATCTTTAAACATGAGGGTAAAAAGTTGGTGAATTCCACCCTCAGATAATTTATTAACTATACATCAGTTCTTTCAATTACTATATGCAAAGAAGAAAGATCAAAAATTGTTAAGCTGGCAATCAATAACCTTTCACTTCCTGAGACCAAAAAAACGTCTAAGAAAGTTTTTATACTAAAAAAGGGCCATCTCTGGCCCTTTAATTGAATTATAATTGATTAAACTACTTGTTAACGTGCTGTCTTGTTGCAGACCAGTAAGCACTTCTGTTGTTTTTTACGTTGGAAAAGAAGGTAACCCTTGTTGACGCAACTGGTGTCTGATTTTTAAAATTTCTCATAATCTTTTATTTTATTTTTATTACTATTAGCTATGTTGTAAATATTAATGTTATACAATTCATAATTTATTGTCTATAAATAATTTACAGGACAAATGTACTGTCCAAATCGCCCCCTCATTACAACTAGATTTTCTAATATATATGCTATATTAACCGTTTTTTAGTCCTATTATGATATAAGAGTTAATACTACACATATATGGGGTAATTCTGTAACTATGGACTGCAATTGATATTCATCAGATTTTGAAAGAATTTATTGAGTACGGAATCTCGTGGACCTATGTCAGAATACGTCAAGAAGGTCAGGTCTTTTCTGGTGAAGAACAACCAGTCATATATAAAATGTCGACTAGGTTGTAAACTAAATATTTTAACCCCTTTAAATATAGATGTTACTATATCTATTTGTGGAGTGTATTGGATTCGAACCAACGACCCCCGCCCTGTCAAGGCGGTGCTCTAAACCAGCTGAGCTAACACTCCTTGTTGTATTATCGTGGATTCTTTTTGAACCACTTACTAAAACAGGCTGCAATATCGTAAAATAATTGCGATCATCCTTAAATTAGAAAGCAATATCACGCATTACAAAAATTTATATTCCATTTCAGTTGAATGCCCAATAGGGAAATTATTTGACTCTTCTATATGAATAAAGTGTGTTATTTTTATGCAAATTCAATTTATTCAAAATGAGGATAGTTTCATGGAATGTTAATGGTATCCGGGCCATTGTTAAAAAAGAATTCTTTGATTCTGTTAATGTTTTGGATCCTGACATACTTTGTATTCAGGAAACAAAAGCACAGGATACAGAAGTAGAAAAAGCATTACTGCCTTTAAAAAATCATCATCTATTTTGCAATTCTGCGGAAAAAAAAGGCTACTCTGGTACTGCGATTTTAAGTAAATCCAATCCTATCACCATTAGTTATGATATGGGGGTATCCAAACATGATATGGAAGGTAGGGTAATCTGTGCCGAATATGCCGATTTTTATTTAATAAATGTTTACGTCCCCAATTCTGGCCAGAAATTAGAGCGATTACCATATCGAAGTAAGTGGGATGCAGACTTCCTCTATTATTTAAAAGAAAAAGAGAAAATAAAACCACTTATCATATGTGGTGATTTTAATGTTGCCCATCGGGCCATCGACCTGAAAAACGACAAATCCAATTACAATAAAACCGCAGGTTACACACAAATAGAAATAGATGGAATGGACAATTTCATTACTTCCGGTTTTGTCGATTCATTCAGAAATTTAAATCAGGATGAGGTGTTGTATACTTATTGGAGCTATCGTTTTAAAGCCCGTGAGCGAAATACAGGATGGCGAATAGACTATTTTTTAATAAGCAATTCTATACTGTCTAAAGTAAAATCTTCACAAATCCTTCCAGAATTCTTTGGTTCTGACCACTGCCCTATTCTATTGGAATTAGATATATAATGTCCTAAAGTCCGCCATTTTTTCTTCTGAGTTTTTTAACTAATTTTCCTACAGTAAGTCCCTGAACAATTATGGAAAAAATTACCACAACATAGGTCATAACCAAAAACAATTCTCTATTCATTTCATTGGTTAGACCCAGTGCCAGGGCAATGGATATTGCTCCGCGTAATCCTCCCCAGGTCATTATTAGATTGGTATTTGGAACAAAATCTAAACTCTTTGCAAACACATTTACAGGGATAATCAAAGAGGCATACCTGCAAATTAAGGCAATGGGTATAGTAATGAGGCCTGCCAGAACAAATTCTGGCTCCAGGTCTAAAACCAATAATTCCATTCCAATAAGTACAAAAAGAATTGTATTTAAAAGAATATCAATTAGTTCCCAGAACTTATCCAAATAATTTTCCGTAAGTTCAGACATAGCCTGTCGTCTTGCTTTATTTCCTCCTACGATCAATCCCGCAATCACCATAGCCAGCGGAGCAGAAATATGCAAGTATTGTGCAACAACAGTCCCGGTCATAACAGCTGCCAATGTTATAATGACTTCAATATCATAATCATCTATAGACTTCATTAACCTAAAAGTTATCCAACCCAGCAAAGCTCCGAGAAGCAATCCCCCGCCAACTTCGTGAATAAAAAGAGTAAGAACGCTTGTGATAGAAAAGTCTCCGGCGCTTCCACTTGCAAGTCCGAAAATGGTTAGAAAAATTACTACACCAACCCCATCATTGAAAAGTGATTCGCCTACAATCTTAATTTCCAACTTTTTAGGGACATTGGCTTTTTTCAATATCCCTAAAACCGCAATAGGATCTGTTGGGGATATTAGCGCTCCAAAAAGAAGGCAATTTATAGGTTGAACTTCTAATCCTATACCCTGCAACATAAAATATACAATTGTCCCAATTAGAAAAGTAGACAGAAGAACACCAAAAGTTGCAAAAATGAGAATGGGCCATCTAAGTTCTCTTAGTTTTTGCAAATCGGTATGAAGGGCACCTGCAAATAGCAAAAAGCTCAGCATAATATCAAGCAGTACAGATCTGAAATCTATATGCGTTATAATATAGCGTTCCGCATTTAACAAGGTATCATCAAAATAACTAAGTGCAAAAATCCCTAGTGTGAATAAAATAGTAATCACAGTAAGCCCAATGGTATTTGGGAGCTTAATGAATCTTACATTTAGATAACCAAAGAATGCAGAAATAAACACCAATATACTGGCAATTACAAAATAATCCATAGGCTGCTAATATATTCAATTCCTTATTAAAATGGTAGTGTTTTGAATTTTAAGCCATAGTAAAGTTTATGGTGACTGATCAAAATCATTCCGAATTTGAAATGACCAGTTTAACTTCGCATTTCAAATAATGTTTAACCTAAATAAATAAAAATATCATGACACTAGTTAAATTTAGAAAAAGGGCAAGGCCTTTTGGAAACCTAATCACTTCCGATTTTTTTGACATGGAGAATTTCTTCGAAGACAAATTTTGGAAGCATGGGTTAGTAAATGATCGCTTCTGGAATGCAAGAGCTGGTGAGCCTGCATTAAATATTATGGAAAAAGAAGACCACTTTGAAATTGAATTAGCAGCACCAGGATTTGCAAAAAAAGATTTCGAGATTACCATTGACGAAGGATACCTTAATATTTCCGCAAAAAAAGAGATAAAAAAGGAAGAAAAAGAAGAAGATTACACAAGAAAAGAATTTAGTTACAATGCATTTGAAAGATCCTTACTTTTACCAGAAAATGTAAAAGAAGAGGAAATTAAAGCCAAATACAATGACGGTATTTTAAGCTTTAAATTAGCAAAAAAAGAAGTAGCCGTAAAAGCTAAACCAAAAGTTATTGAGATTAGTTAATTTCTTATTCTTTGCTTAAAATGCCCTCTGTCGCCGATCTTTAAACCGTCCATGTAGTAAAAGGTCGTGCTGGAGGGCATTCTTTTTGGCATCATTTTAAATAGTAGCATACCAAAACATTACACACCAGTCTTTTTTGGCTTTTGTAGATTAGTTGAATTCTCCAGGGCCTTTATGGCGGCTTCATATCCCAAATTAAAAACAGTATCCATATCTTTTATGGAAAATGTTCTGTGATTAAACAAATCTTTTGGAGATATTACCAGAGTGCAATCCCCAAACTTAGAGAGTGAATCCTTAGCAGCCTTTATCTTATAGGCGCGTTCCAAGACATTATAAGAGTGTTTTAACTGATCTATTTCTACTTTAGGAAAAGGATTTACATAAACGCCTATTATCTGTTTACAATAGTTTTTGATAAGATCTACAGGAAAATTGTTTAACGCCCCACCGTCCACATAATACGAATCCGCTATTTTTACAGGAGTAAAAACTCCTGGAAATGCTGCTGAAGCTAGTATTGGTCTAATAAGCTCTCCTTTAGTAAATACTTTTAAACTACCTTCCAAAATATCAGTGGCTGTAATAAATAAAGGAATTTTGAGGCTTTCAAAACTGTCTTCAGGAAAGAACACAGAGAAATGGTTATATAGCTTTTCGGTATCAACAAATCCAGGTTTGCCCAATGCATAATTATTAAGGCTAAAAATATTCACTTTTTTAATGAATTCAAGGATTTGCCTCCAAGTCAACCCGCCGGCATATAAGGCACCTATAACTGCCCCGGCACTTGTACCAGCGATATGGGAAATCTGGAAACCATAATCATCAAGAGCTTTTATAACTCCTATATGAGCAATACCCCTGAATCCGCCACCAGACAAAACTAAACCTGTGTTCATAATATATACCTATTCTTCCAAAGGTACTCTTTATGCACTAGTTACTTACTGCAGGATTAATGACTGAGTTCATAATGAAAATTTAGTAAAGAAAATTTCCCTGAAAATAAAATGCAGCATAAAAAATACCATAGGCGCTTGTTTATACACCTATGGTATTTTTAAAGATCCTTATTGAAGCTATCCAGACAGTCTTTTTCTCTTAAAAACCTTTGTCAAGATAAAGGGCACAATCACACTGGCAACAAAACCGTCAAAACTTCTTATTAAATTAAAAGGATAAAAATACGTTTTAATCTCCTGGAAGCTATGTTTTGTATACTCCTTATTTATCTCTCTTTCCAGCGCAAGAATTTTTAAATCCTCGTCAATTTCCCTAAATGAATGGTATTTTTTGTTCATGGTTCTTCAAAAAAGTATTCAGAAAACATTTTCAGCAAAGGTTTATTTAACTTATCCCTAAATCTATAACCAATAATTCCGAGAATCAGATAAATAAGCCCAATTATCGCGAATCCATAGATGGTGTTATCCATTGTATTTCCCAGCGCAAAAGAAGCAGCCAAGCTCAAAAATAATAAGGCCAAAACAGCTATGGTACCAACCAGAATTACCTTTGCTAAATAGGTAACCAAAACCATTGAAATCTTAAAACTTTTGAGCTTGGCGTATTCTATGCTATGCTCCACATAGGAACTAACATTCTCGTCTAATTCAGAAATATTTTGTCTTAATCCTTCAAAAGCCATGAGAATCTACTTCTGTAATTGTGCATTTTTCTTCCTGATCTCTTCAAGCTTACGTTCTAATTGAACAATTATTTCATCCGCTTTGTAGCTCATAGTAGAGATAGTATCTTCTAGTTTTTGTTCAAAAACTTCTTTTCTCTCATCAGCTACTTTAGTGAGTTCATCTTTGGCATGCAAAATTCGTTCAGTTAAATCATGCTTGGTTTCAAGTGCTTTATCTTTAATTTTTTTTCGGGTCTTAATCCCTTCGTCAGGAGCATAAAGTATTCCTATACCAGCTCCTATTGCTGCCCCTGTTAATAGAGCTAACAAAACATTACTACTGTTATCTGACATGATAAATTTTTTTAGGTTAATATTAATAATTGGTTAAGATATGGCTTAAACTTTCTTTACCAAATGATCTTTATCATTTCAATGATAATTTTATATATAATTGAAACCAATTAAGGAATTATACGAAGTGATAATTTATTAAGGCCCTATTTGTAATAGCAGCTATGAAGATATAAAGTAGCTGCTATTTTTTTAGGAGTTCAATAGCTGAAAGGATTGCTTTGCTATTTCCAATTCCTCATTTGTAGGAATGACTAAAATTTTCACACTTGAAGACTTCTTTTGTATTTCACGAAAATCTGAGGATTTTTTGTTGTTCTTCTCATTATCCATCTCAATCCCAAAAAAATCCATTTCAGTGCAAACCAGCTTTCTGAGATAACCAGAATTTTCACCGATACCTGCAGTAAATATCAGGGCATCCAGTCCGTTCATTGCAGCACTATAGGCCCCAATATATTTTTTAATCCTATAAGCATTCATTTCCAATGCCAGCTGGCATTGAGCATCACCTTCGTCAGCTTTCGCCTGAATTTCCCGCAAATCACTATAACCGGTAATTCCAAACATTCCACTTTTCTTATTGAGCAATTCATTTACTTCCGGCAAACTATAACCCAGCGATTCGACTAAGTAAAAAATCATAGAATGATCAATATCACCACTTCTGGAGCCCATAATAAGTCCATTTGAAGGGGCAAAACCTAAACTATGATCCATACTTTTTCCATTTTGCACCGCAGTAATACTGCAGCCATTGCCTAAATGAATACTAATAATTTTTGTTGTTTTTTTATTTAAAAAGTGTATCGCTTTTTCTGTTACATATTTATGACTGGTTCCGTGAAATCCATACAGCTGAATGCCATACTCGGTATAAAATTCATTTGGTATGGCATACTTACGTGATTTTAAAGGAATAGTTCGATGAAAGGCGGTATCAAAGACCGCAACCTGTTTGGCATTAGGAAATAATTCCTCTGCAATCAATATCCCTTCAAGGTTGTGTGGATTATGCAATGGTGCCAACTGACTCAAATCTGCAATCTTATCTTTTACTTCCTTGGTAATCACTGTAGTCTCGGAAAAGGAAGTTCCACCGTGTACCACCCTGTGCCCTACGGCATCTATTTCATTTACGTCTCCTATGGCCCCATTGACAGGATCAAGAAGCATTTCAATCACCCGCTCCAGTCCTTTTCTATGTGATGAAACCTGAAGTCTTTCATTAACTTCATAATCGTTCTTTACATACTTCAAATTTCCATTTTCCAGACCTATTCGATCTACCATTCCAGAGCCTAAAACGCTTTCTGAAGGCATATGCATTAACTGAAACTTTATGGAAGAACTACCTGTATTAATAATGAGGATATTCATTGAAATGATTGAATTATTCTGCCTGGGCCTGTATGGCAGTTATAATAACTGTATTAAAAATATCGTTGACCGTACTTCCCCTGCTTAGGTCGTTTACGGGCTTATTGAGTCCCTGGATTATTGGCCCTATGGCCAAAGCACCGGTTTCTCGTTGCACTGCTTTATACGTATTATTACCTGTGTTAAGATCGGGGAAAATAAAAACACTTGCCTGTCCGGCCACTTCCGAATCAGGCATTTTAGTTTTACCAACTTTCTTATCTACTGCGGCGTCATATTGAATAGGTCCCTCCACTTTTAAATAGGGTGCTCTTTTTTTAACAAACTGTGTAGCTTCCCGTACTCTTTCTACATCCTCACCAGCACCTGAAGTTCCGGAAGAATATGAAAGCATAGCAATTTTGGGTTCTATCTCAAAAGCTAAACTAGTCGCAGCTGAAGTAATGGCAATTTCAGCCAATTGTTCTGCATTCGGATTCGGGTTTATTGCACAATCACCATAAACGGTGACCCTGTCTTCCAAACACATAAAAAATACGGAGGAAACAATAGAAACATTGGGTTTGGTCCTGATTAACTGCAGTGCGGGTCTGATAGTATGTTGAGTGGTATGGACAGCCCCAGAAACCATACCGTCTGCATCTCCTTTGTAGACCATCATTGTTCCAAAATAGGAGATATCTGCCATGAGATCTTGTGCCATAGCCCTGTCTACATTTTTATGCTTACGTAATTCATAAAGTGTATCCGAATAATCCTCAAAATAGGTTGAATTTAAAGGATCTATAATGTTTATTTTTTCAAAATCAAAGAGCAAATCCAGTTGTTTTGCCTTCTCCTTTATCTGTACAGGGTCTCCCAAAAGAGTCAATTTAACCGCGTCTGCATCGAGTAGTTCCCTGGCTGCCCGAAGTATTCGCTCATCTGTACCTTCGGGCAAGACAATATGTTTTTTGTCACTTTTAGCCCTTTTAAGAAGATTATACTGGAACATCCTTGGGGTTATCCCGATTGCTTTAAAAGTTATAAGGCGTTCCGTTAAAGCGTTTATCGGAACAAATTTTGTAAAATCCTGAATAGATTGCTCTATCTTTTGTTTATTCTCCGCGTATATTTTAGGACGTATTGCCCCTACCTTATTCGCAATAGAAAAGGTACCTCCCTGTACGGAGATTATTGGAACGACTTCCGAAAGACCTTCGATTAACCTGATAACAGTATCTTCAGGAACAAGTCCGCCAGTGAGTACTATTCCGGAGGCGGTTGGATAGTTTGAAGATAGGTTAGCCTGCAGGGCCCCCAGGATAATATCAGACCTATCACCAGGAGTTATAACCAAACCGTATTCCTTAAAATGAACGAGATAATTTCGCAATTGCATGGCCCCCACACTAAAATTACTCACCTGATTATTTAAAAAATCCTGCCCAAAAAGAACATCGCCTTCCAGTTCTTTAACAATCTCTTTCATGGTAGGATTACCGAGGGCCGGATTTAACGGGATGGTGCCAATTAGCACTTCGGCCGGGAGTGATTTTAAAAGACCATTGGTTACCAGATTTACATTTTCGGGTTGTACTTTATTGGCAATCACCATTAAAACTTCAACACCTTTATTGGTAAAGGAATCATAAGCGAGGTAAAGATTATCAACTAATTCTTCCAGGGTTTTGCCTACACCGCTTGCCAGTATAACTGTGGGAATTCCTAGGTTTTTAGCCATGTAAACATTAATATCCCATTCTATAATAGATCCTTCCCCTGAAAAGTCGGTCCCTTCAACCAAAACAAAATCAAAACGAGATTCAACGGCTTTATACTTTTCTATTATTTTGTCTAATACCTCATCATCCTTATCCTGATTGTACTTTTGTATAACCTCACTTCTGGTACACGCATAAGCCTCATGATATTCCATTTGTATTCCAAAGTAGGAAATCACTGTATTAATGTGATTATCCTTCCCCCCGGGGCCGTAATCATTAATTATTGGCCTGAAGTACCCTACTTTGGCAGCTTTCCCCAATAATAAATGCATAAGTCCCAATGATATTATCGATTTGCCGCTATTGGGCTCGGTAGTAGCTACATAAATGGCTTTGCTCATTGACAACAGGATTTTCAAAGTGCAAATTTATGTTATTCTGCTTACTCAAACGATAATCTATGCCTATAAATAGTTCAAGAATTGGATAAGAGACATAAATAGTGAAATGAATTGTGTTTTAAATGTTTCCGTAGCTCGATAATACTATTATTCTACTTCCGGAAGGACTAAAAAAGGGATCTTTGTTTTAAAAGCAACTTTCTTTATAACAGGCTCGTGCGTCAATCCTTTAAAAAAACCATGTTGAGAATTAATCATTGCAATCATTCCTGCATTCTTATTTTCACATAGCTCGTTAATTCTTAAAGCGACATTTGGATGATAGTCAAAATCTTCAAAATCAATGTTCTCTTTACCTAATAAATCACGAAGTAATTTCTTTAATTGCAGTTGTTCTTCGTTCAATTCCTTTTCAACATTGACGTGAATTACATTAATCCTGGATTTTCGAAGTTTGGCAAGATCCAACAATGGTTGTAATTCAACCCGTTGATATAAGTGTATAAAATTTGTGGCAAATAAAATTTCATTGAAAGAACTAAAATCATAAGAATTGGGAACTGCTATAACTGGACAAAAGTTAATATTCTTTAAAACGCTCACCGTATTACTCCCCATAAAAATTTCACTTATACCGGATGAACCCTGAGTTCCCATAACAATGAAGTCAGCATCCTTATCTATTACTTCACGACCTATTGCATTTAATAAAGAATCGGCAACCAGTACGCCTTCAAACTGGTGTCCCGGAACCTTATTAATTTTATTTAAGTGATTCACTATTTTATTAAGCTTTCGTTCAGATTCTTTAACCGTGATCTCATGGAGTCTGGTGTCACGTTCTTTGTTTATTGTGCTTATTAGACCTGATGGGCTTACCTGGTGTGCGTGAATAATGATGAAAGAACAAGGTGTTTGTTCAAAAAGAAAAGTCGCATATTTTATTGCGTGCCATGCATTTTTAGAAAAATCTGTCGGTAGAATTATACGCATCATTATAATTAGTATTTAAATTCTTATTGGATCTGAAACAAAATTTTACCGCTCATTGCGGCAAAACCAGCAATGGGATTTTTGAATGAAAACCCACTTTTTTCACAACGGCTTCACGGGTTAGTTTCTCAATAAAAGTATGCTTATAATTTATTAAAACAATCATATCTGCCATAGTCTCCTCTGCAAAACTACTGATAGAATCAGCTACGCTAGCCTGCAACTCCACATTGTGAAAAGAATGCGCAACTTTATCCAGTCTTTTTATCAAAACTTCTTTATTGGCCAATTGTTCTTCAAGTAACGAAAATTCCTGTGCTATATAACATATTAAAATTTCCGAATTCCATATAGTTGCCAGTTTAATAAGTGGTTTCAGTTCATATTTTGTATATGGTCTTGTTAACTCAGTAGGAAATAAAATTTTATGTAATCCTTTAAAATCATGTTTACTTGGAACTGCAAATATTGGGCAGTTGTTAACCTTTTTAATTAGCTCTACCGTATTGCTTCCCATAAAAATTTCTTTTGCCCCTGTTGCTCCTTTAGTTCCCATTACAATTAGATCAATATCCTTTTCATTAGCTAATTCCTTTACAGCATTGACGATATCATCCGATACGGAACGTTTTTCAAAAGTGTGGTTTTTATTGGTATGATTTATTTCCAGATAGTGCAAAATCTTATCAAGTTCAAATGAAGAATTTTTCGCAAGTGACTCATAAATTACCCCCAATCTTTCTTTACTCTTGTCTCCAAGAATATTAGCAAAACTAGGCTCATGTGTATTTAATAAATAAAAATGACATGTGATGTGTTCATGCATTTTGAGAGCTGCGAAAATGGCATTCCATGCATTATTTGAAAAATCGGTAAGCAATAAAACTTTTTTCATCTTAATCTGTTATTTATTAAGCTTGGCTGTATCTCTAATAACCAGGAACGGTATTTTTATATGAAAACCTATCTGATCTACATTTTGTCGTTCAAAAAGTCGTTCAAAAAATGAATGTTTTCTATTCATCATCATAAGCAGATCAATCTCATTATTTTGAACATAATTTAAAATTGCATTTGGCATTAAACTACCTTTTAATTCTGTAAATGTTGTAGACAAACCATCTAAACGACCATAGAGAGTCATCTTATTTTCCTGTTGACTCGCGGTCAGATCATACTCCTCCTTTACATGTAAAACGATAAGTTTGGCTTTATTCATTTTCGCCATTTTTATAGCTGCACTCAATTCGTTTTCCTTATAATTTGTCAAATAGTCTGATGGAAGCAATATTTTTTGAATTTTTTGGAAGGTATAGTTTTCCGGAACTACCAGAACCGGCGCAATAGCTTTTCGGAGAACATAAACAGTATTAGTTCCAAGAAAAATCTCTTTAGCGCCTGTTGCACCCTGAGTTCCCATCACAACCATATCAATTTCTTTTTCTACAGTTACCTCATTGATCTCATCTGTAAGCGTATTAAAAGCTGAAATGATAGAATAGGTATGTTTTGGATTCTTATAGTTTTTCTTTACATCTTCAAGTGTTTTTTCTAAACCAGCCAGGGAGATATCAACGCCAGAATCAGGAATAGCGCTAAACAAAGGCCCCCCCAACATATAATCCATCCTGTAAAATGAAGGAGTATACGTATGAAGGAAGAAAAAGTTACATTTTTCATTTTTAAATAACTCCATCGCGTAAGCTATAGCGTTCCCAGAATTTTTAGAAAAATCGGTTGGAAGAAGTACATTCATGATTATGATATTTATATCTATTACTCAAATTTACTGAGCATCCAAGATGTTAACTATGATATTAATCAGTAGAATTATCGGAAAAGATGCATTTACCATTTGTTACCTAAAAATTCAATAATTATGATATAGATGACCAAGATCATTTGTATTGGCAGAGTTCATTCTCAACTTTAAGGTTCACATTAAAAACTATGATCATGGCACTAAATTTTAATCAATATGCAACAGAGGGAAATACTTTTCTAAAAGAATACACAAAGGAAATGAATCTTGGTAAAGACAGAGATAAGGCGGGAAGGATATTATCTGCTATTCTGCACAGCTTACGCGACATTATTTCTACTGAGGAATCTTTGCAATTTATTGCACAATTACCAATGTTCTTAAAAGCAGTTTACGTAAACGGATGGACTCTTAGAAGTAAAAAGAAGTTGAAAATAAAACACATGCCGGAATTTATCGACCTTGTAAGAAAACACGATGGTCCTTCAGCTGTTAATGATTTTGAATACAGTGATGAAGTGGCTGAGCAATACATAGATACTACCTTTATTTATCTTAGAAAATATATTTCACTGGGAGAAATGGAAGATATTAGGGATGGACTTCCAAAAGACCTCAAGAGTATGATTTATTCAAATATTATGTTTTAAAACATAAGAAGAGATTAACATACATTCAGCCGTGTAAAACACCCTGTATAAATGGCCTGCGTCTTGTTTTTGGGATGACGTAGGTCATTTTATACCCTCTAACCACAACATAACTTTGCGCTCATAAGAACACCTTTAAATATAAAATCTCATGAAAAAATTATTCCCGCTTTGCGCTTTAATATTATTACCTTTTATATTCTTTGCACAGGAACTTGCAGGAATTGATGAAATAGCCCCTTTTAGTGAAGGATTAGCAGCCATAAGAAAAGGTAATGAATGGGGCTTTATAAATAAAGAAGGTCAATTGGTAATAGAATTTAGAGATGATCTTGTTTGGAACAATTCAGCAAATACTTCAATTAACGATGTAAGCGGTATACGTTTTCCTCAATTCAAAAATGGCCGGTGTATGATAAAAAATATCATGGAAGAAGAGGGGATTCCAACATATGGCTTTATAAATACTGAAGGTAAAGTAATAATTGAAGCCGAATATTTGAATCTAACAGAATTCAATGAAGGATACGCCGTTGGTATTCTTGTCTCTAAAGACTTTAGAGGTAAAAATAATTTCCAATTGAATATCTATGATTATAAATTTAGTGAGGTCCTTTTGGACACTGCAGGTGATATTATGCTACTAATTAATAAGAGAGATGGAATTTCTATGTCTGTAAGGCGTTATGAATTGCCTGAACTCCGTGCAAAATTTCTATCCGTTAACACTTTGGCCGTAAAATCTCCAATAAATAAGTGGGAAATACGAAAACTTGAATTATAAATATCATGGAACGATTAAAAGATAAAGTCGCTATTATTACCGGAGGAGCCGCCGGAATAGGCAAGAGCACTGCCGCATTGTTTCTTAAGGAAGGGGCAAGTGTTATGCTCATTGATATAAAAAAAAAAAGCAGGAATTAACTTCCAAAGAATTGGATTCTTCGCAATTGGCCTATTGTGTGGCCGATGTATCTAATCCTGCTGATGTAGAAAGATATACCGCAGAAACCCTGTCTAAATATGGCAAAATAAATGTGTTCTTTAATAATGCAGGAATCGAAGGAACTTCGAGTTCTATGGAGCACTATCCGAACGACATATTTGATAAGGTAATTGCCGTAAATCTTAAAGGAGTCTGGTATGGATGTAAATACGTAATCCCAAAAATGACTGATGGAGGCTCTGTCATTATTACATCCTCCGTTGCCGGACTAAAAGGATTTAAGGATTTAGGAGCTTATGTGACTAGTAAACATGGTGTTATTGGAATAATGAGAGTAGCCGCATTAGAATCTGCAGATAGAAAAATACGCGTAAATACCGTACATCCGGGGCCCGTAAATACGCAAATGATGCGCAGAATAGAAACGGATATTGCTCCTGATAATACGGCAGAGGTTCAAAAAGGATTTGAGGCAATTGTGCCATTCTCGCGGTATGCGGAAGCAATAGAAATTGCAAATCTTGTCTTATATCTCGCCACAGATGAAAGCAAATATGTAAATGGTAGCACTTATGTGATTGATGGCGGATTAATGGCTGGTTAAAGAAACTATATGTTCTCCAACGCAACAAATACCTGGATTAATTGGGCATTAGCACTACTTCTTGCAGCAAATTGGAGCTGCAGGGAAAAGCTTGTTACAAAAAAGCCTTATAATGAGGTGACTGTTCCCAGGGAAATTTCCCAGGAAATAAAAGAGTTGCTAAACTTTGCGAAAGTCTCTTTTACAGATACAACAACTATTTCCCGTTTAATTCAATTTAAGTTAATTGATGTAAATGGGGAAGTTAGGCTATCAGATTCAAAAGAAAATACGAAGGTTTATAGAAACCTCATAAAAGGCAAAGCAACTTCTGTCTTACCCATATTTGAAATAATTGGATCAGACAAGGTCATATTTGTCGTCCAAAACAGAGGAAATATTGGCAACATTTGGGCCAAAATCCTGATAGATATAAAAAGTAAGGAAACTCTGGACATTTCGTTTGATCATTTGGCCGAAACAGAGGGTTATGGTGCCGGAATCACACAAGGAACTTTTGAAAATCAATTTGTTGGAAAAAAATTAGACCTTGATTTAAATAGTTTTGGTTTAAATCAGAACGGAAGGGTCTTAATTGAAGGTGTTCATATGATTGATGGTATCTCCGGGGCTACAATAACTAATGAGGCCACTGTACAAATGATTAATCAGGGATTACAAAAATATCGGAACTATCTGGACCAACTATTTTATTAAAACAAAATGAAAAGTAATGTTATAGATAAAATTAAACAGAAAGGATATGCACTATCTATAGTCCTATATCCGATTATGCTTTTTATTGGTTTTGTCACGCACCCCAACCTCCTTGCAATGGAACCCTTATTTACAGTTGAGCAACTTGTAGGGCGGTTCCATAACAATTCCATGTATCATATAGGCCATCTAATTGTAACTTTTGCAGTACCTGTAATCATCGTATATTTTGTGGGAACCATGAATTTGCTTCAAGGTAAAGGCAGGAAATACGGATTTTGGGGAGGAATAATTGGAGTATTTGGAGCTTTTATTTTAGCAGTAGATAAAGGGGCCTTGTGCTTAGTACTTTCTGCATTTGATACTCTTCCCGAAGAAGAATTTAGCCAATTGGTACCATACCTCGAGGTAATTAGAT
>Ga0265303_10000726_pt1 | contig 19316 bp, 16 predicted proteins | sample Helome_2_FD_192494 | JGI IMG/M metagenome (GOLD analysis project Ga0265303, IMG submission 192494) | Marine sediment microbial communities from subtidal zone of North Sea - Hel_20160317 (Illumina Assembly) | ecosystem: Environmental > Aquatic > Marine > Subtidal zone > Sediment ... | reverse complement strand
TCGGCACCAGCGGCACCGGTAGCCCCAGGCGAGCCGTCGTCGCCTTCGCAGCCGGCCAGTCCAAGGCCGAGCAAACAGAGCAGGAGTACGACAGGCGGAGAAAAGCCTTGTTCAAAGAGTTTCATAGTGGTTTCTCCCAACGAGAGTGAATAAAGGGGGAGCCGAGGAGATTCAGGAGGAGAATCTGCCCGGTAGTAACCGAGGCTGGAGCAAGTCTGGCGGGCGCGCCTTGTGGGGCCTTGCGCTTCATTTTTTCTTGGTCGAGTTGCAGTCCATGCGTTACCAGGATGCCTTCTATTAGGACATCCTAATTTTCTGATGTGCATCTTCCGTATTTGGCAGGAAACCTCAATAGGTTGTTGCTGAATTCACATAGGGACTTTTACGGATTCTTGGCGGTGGGATCAGGCATCGGTGCTGGCGCGATTGAGCAGTTTTGCCACGAGAATGAGGGCACTCCCGACCAGAGCCAGTGCAACGAACAGTGTTACAGGCTGGCCATTGGGGAAGTCTTCCAGGAACAGCTTGACACCGACGAGGATCAGCACCGGGTAGACCAGCCAACGGGCCTCCGGCCATCGTTTGTGACGACTGGATAAAGCCAGGGTCACCGATGCCGCAGACAAAACGGCCGTTCGGAGGGCCGCCAGAACCGCAGGATTTGCGTTCGGAGTGCCGACGCCGGCAACAAGTGGTGCGACATAGGCCACCATCAATCCGCCCACCTCCCAGACCGAGAGGGCGAGGACAATCAGTTGCGGCAGGCCGGCGGCGACGCCCCAACGATCAGAATGTTGCGCGACCGGAATGAAGAGGCAGGCCACGGTCGTCAGCGCGATCACGACATGCCATGAGACCAGTGGTGGCCAGGACGCAAGGGTTCCGCCGGCCAGTGCCTGAAATCCCGTTACCAGAATGCCGGAACTGATGCCCGCTGCGAGCAAGAGAAAGGTGCATTGCAGGCTAAGGGCAACCCGGCCGAATCGGCCGCTGAACCAGGCCATTGCCAGTGCCAGGAGCGACCACGCGGCAGCGGCAACGGCGGGTGACAGTACGAGCGCGCTGCCGACGACCAACAGCAGCAGCCCAAGTGTTGAGTAGAAAAAGAAATTTCGGCCGCGGGTGGTGCGCGTCTCCGGCGCAAAGGCCAACAGGTAGGCGCTGGCAGAAAATACCAGGCACAGAATACCAACCTGCGCCATGTCCAGTTGTCCTGCTTTGGACGCAAGACTGGCGACGAGGAACGCAATGCCAATGGAAAGCAGCGCCTGTATCGGCTCAAAAAACCCGACCTCATGATTACGAATGTGGGTGTGAATGGCAAAACTCGCCAAATAGGTGAGCAGCAATAGTGCGCCCAACAAGAACGCCGAAAGCGGCTCCACCGTCCATTGTTCGCTCCTGCTGAGCAGTGCGAGCGCCAGAACGCCGGAGTCTGCCCCTAAAGCACCAAGCCATTGCGGTCCCTTCCATCGCCGCCAATAACAGACCCACAAGGCGCCGGCTCCGAGGATGATGAGGAACGCCGCAACGGGAACGGTGCTGCGCGACAATCTCAGCACGGCAAACGCGGTGACGATGCCGCCGGCCGCGACCAGCCAGCCAAGTAGCCTCATATCCCTTGCGGCGGCGACCCAGAGAGAAACCGCGCACAGCATTGCCAGTGCGATAGTCCCCTGCGCCCCCGACAGCAGCTCAAACCGGCCGGTCGCTTCTACCACTAAAGGCATCGCAAGCAGGACGGAGGCCCCGCCATAAAACAAGGCGGCGGCATGCTGGGCCTCATCACTTCCTTTTCGATACGCCATGAACAGCCAGAACAGCGCGTAAGTCGCGCCCAGGGAAATACCGAAAGCGGTGGGGACGACCTGGAACTCGGTAATGGCGCGTAGCAGGTAAGCCCCGCCGAATATGAGCAGAACCCGGCCAATCAGCGTGGAGGCATTGGAAAGAAATCCGTTGCCTGCCGTCGGCGCAGGCTCAGCCTCGTCGTACGCTGGCAGAGCTGGCGAGTCGCCCTCAAGCCGGCTCAGCCGTTGCTCAACAGCGGCAAGGCGTGACTCGAGTTCGGCTAGTCGGTCTTCCATTCAATCGGCACTCGCTTCTCTCTCGAGCGAAGGCACGAACTTATTGATAATCCAGAACAGCACAAATGGCACCGAGACGACAGTCAACGCGCCGAACAGGCCTTCCTTAAAGGTCTCAACGCTGTGCGGGATGATCGGGATTTCATAATGCATGTAGCCCGAGAACGAAAGAGAGAATGCCTGGCCGCCGATAACCACATTCCAGCGCATCATGAAAACACCGAACAGCACCAGCAGCAGGGCCAACACCGTACGTTTCAGCGTTCGACCGGGCAGTAGCAGCAGCAGGAACGGCACGAGGTTGCCGAGCGTGTACTGCAGGACAAAAATATTCATGAAGTCTTTGCCGTACATCACCGATCGGAGAATGTCCCAGGACTTCATGGCCGTATAGCCGCGGAATATCAGGTCGAGCATTTCCAGGCTGATTGCCGCGACGAGAAAGCCCAGCAGGTATCGAGCCGCAGTGTCGATGACATGGGTTTCGGCCCCCTTGATTTCGCTGGCTTCGAGCACACCGCCTTTTCGCCTGCTTCTGAAAGCTTGCCACTCTCTGATGACGATATAGGTCAACATGCAAAGCGCGATACCTGAAACGACCGCGGACATGATAAAGATGACGGGCATCAGCGGTGACATCCACAAGGCATTGGCTTTGACCGAACCAAAAATGAAGCCGGCATAGCCATGTAGAAAGCAAGCCACAGGAATGCCAATGGCGGCCAAGACGGTGGCGGCCTTCTTATCGACTCTTATCGCATCGTCACCGACGTCGTACGCACCGATCGTCAGAACCCGGTAGACCATGCGCGTCATCGCATTGGAAAGTCCGGGCTGACCCTTCAGGGCATGAACCTGCTCCACGAAATACTTGCGATAAACAAACCAGATTTCACTCAGTACGATGAGTGCGTAGGCTGTAAAGACGATCCCGAACGCGGCAATCGCGGAAGTGAAATGCGGTGTGAGGAGAGGTTCCATGGCCCTTGTGGGCTGCTGCAGGTGCAGCAGTAGCGGCAATGCTGCGACGGGAAGCAGCGCCAGCGAGAAGACCAGGGAGAACTGGGCGATTTCCTTGAGCTGTTTCTGACCGAAAACATGGTAGAGCGACGACAGGACGAAGGCCCCCGCAACCAATCCCGTCATGTAGGGGTACATGACAATCTGGATACTCCAGTAGATGTACTCGTTCGGGTAGACGAACAGTTCTTTTACAGTCCACTCGATTCCGTGAACAATGATGTCCTCGGACATGCGATCACCTCACATTTTCGTCAAGGCCCAGATAAAACACATGCGGTTTCGTGCCGTACTCGTCTTTGAGAACCGCAACTCTTTCGGTCGTTATGATTTTCGTAACGGGATCCTCCGGGTCTTTCAGATTCGCAATTCTTCGGGCACCGAACGAGCAACATTCGACACACGCGGGTTCCATGCCCTTGCTGATCCGGTGGTAGCAGAAGTTACATTTGTCGGCGACCTTGTGCACCGGGTGGAAGAAGCGAACGCCGTAGGGGCAAGCCATGATGCAGTAGCCGCATCCTATGCACCAATCGCGGTCGACCAGCACAACACCGTCATTGGTCTGGTACGTTGCTCCCACCGGACATACCTGCACGCAGGCCGGGTTATCGCATTGATTGCAGAGTTTGGGAACGAAAAACGCTTTGTCGATATCGTCCGGGTCGATCTCCTCGCCATCGATATCCATCGTGGTATAGCCGTCGCGCCCCCCCATCGGAGAGTCGATATGAGTCTTGCCGTCTTTGGTAATCACATAGCGTTCCACCCAGGTTCGCGTGACCTCCGCATCGTAAGGAATTTCATTCTCATTCTTGCAGGCGTCGACGCAAAGGCCGCAGCCAACACATTTGTTTGTATCGACAAGGAATGCCCACCGCGTTTTTGACTCGGCGACAGCCGCTTGTGCTTCAGCGGTACTGAGGAAAACGAATGCGCTCAAGGGCATCACGCTGGCCAGCGTGCCACCAACGGCGTCTTTCAGAAAATCCCGTCGAGAACAGCTCATCTGGTATCCTCCTTGGGATCGTGCGGGTTATGACATTCGATGCATACCTTGCGCCGCTTGTGCCGCCTGTCCTCGACGCCCAGCAAAGCGGCCCTCGCGCTGTTTGGATATTCGAGAAAGGCATGACAGCGGAGGCAGAGTTCTCGCGTGGTATCCAACGGAAGAAACTCAACGTCGTCCGGGTGATTGACTGAGGGCCCATGGCAATTTTCGCACTCGACCGTCGCATGGGTTGAGGCGTTGAGCATTTGCAGGTTTTCTTCGTGGCACTCGGCGCAGGATTCTCTGCCCTGATACTTGACCGGGAAGTCTTTCCACTCCTGGATATTGCTTAGTCGATGAAAGCCGTACGTGAAGTTCCTGCCGTGAACACCGAAGTCATCCGGAACCAGAAACACCCTGGCGATCAGAATTACTCCGACCAATCCGATGGCTACCCACAATGGGCGCAGGACGTGCCACTTCATCTTCATTCCCCCTGACATTGCAGCGGAATAAAAAGGCCTTAAAGAACCAGGCCAAGTGGCTAAACTGCGTAAGCGCAAGCGTGTTGTTATTTTTCAGCCACCCGATACTATGAATACGTAGCACCGCCTGGTTCCACAATACGTAGTACCCGTAGACGCATAAACCAAAGTCGAATGAGTGCTGAAGGCAGATTAGCTAATGAGTCGCGACACCCGAACACGCATTCTTGTGGCAAGCCTGCTGCTGTTCAATGAGAACGGTGAGCCGAATACGACCACCAATGAGATTGCTGATGAGATCGATATCAGCCCTGGGAACCTGTACTACCATTTCCACAAGAAGTCCGACCTGGTCGCGGCCCTCCTCGCCGAATTTCAGGCGGATGCCCGAAAAATCTTGCAGCCGCCGGATTCCGAACAGGCGTCGCTCGACGATTTCTGGGTATTCCTGCATTTGCTGCTGGAGTTCAGCAGTGCGTATCGCTTCCTGTTTCGCGATATGGAGTCGCTGCTCGTTGAATATCCCAAGGTTGGCAACGCGCTCAAGCACTTCGCCCGTGGCCTGGCGGCATCCTTCGAGTTATACCTGCGTGCTATGGCTGGCGCCGGCGTAATTCGGCTGGCTCGTGAAGATATACCCGTAATGAGCAGGAATCTCGCGGTTATTGCTCTTTTCTCCAGAAGGTTCGACGCACTCGTCGACTCGGGCAAGACGGCGGACGATTCGGCCCTCCACGTTGCCGGGTCCGTTCTCGGCCTGCTAAGGCCGTTTGCTACCGCGGAGACAGTTCCTCATCTTGAAGAGCTCATGACACATTACGACGTGTAGCAACAAAAAGGGGCCGCACAAGGCGGCCCCCAGACACCAGAAACGTGTTTTTGTTAGTCAGCTGCGGCTGACTTTACGTTCTCAATGACGCGATCCTTGACCTCGACGACGTCTTCGACGACATCCTCGCCGAAATCCTTGACGTCTTCTCGAAAGCCCATGAACTCTTTGCGATAGCGATCTCGGGCTTTTTCGCCGTCTTTCACGAGCTTCTCAAATCTCTTTTCAAAATCGGTTTGAAACTTCGTGAACTCCGTCTGCATCGTGGACACCAGGCCCAGGCTTGCCAAAAATGTCCTGTTGGCGATCTTGATGGGCTTGCCAACGACGCTGTCTTCCAGCATGTCAAAGACTGACTTTGGTTTCGCTTTCCTGGTTACTTTCTTTCTCTTTGCCACTTTCTTCTCCGTCATTTCATTACTCCTGAAGCGTCACTTGCTAGGCCGCTTTCTTCACTGTCTTTCTAACTGTTTTCTTGGCCTTTTTCCTGGCCGTCTTCCTGGTCGTTTTTTTGGCGGGTTTCTTCGTTGTCCTGACGGCCGTCTTCCGCTTCGATACCGCACGCGGTTTCTTCGGCGCTACTTTGGGTTTTTCGTCAAGGAGCCTGAGGATCTTGTTCAGCTTCCTGTTGATGTCGTCAACGTCATTCTTGCTGGGGACGTTAAGGCGATCCATGGCGTCGGCGACGCGCGAGTCAAACGCGCGATTCAACTTTTTCAGGCGCGACTTGTCGCGAACCTGGTCAAGAAGGCCGGTCGCCCTGGACTGTGCGTCGTCGCTCATCTCGCGAATCGCGTCTTGCACGTCATCGATCAGTGACTCAGTCTTCTTGGTGGTTTTCTTGCGAAACTTCTCGCCCTGTTTGACGAGCGTATCGAAGGTTTTCTCACCCGCTTTCTGCGCATTGGACAATGCTCCGAGTCCGGCCAGGAATGCATCTTCCAACTGATCCGTCACCTTCTTATCGGTAACTCTTTGTTTTGTAGTACGTTTTTTAGCTGCCATCATAGTTCTCCCATAACTGGTTTGCCTGCCATGAAAGAATCCTAGCTGTTAGGATTAGGGTGTTCACACTAAAACCCACGCAGGTCCGAAAAGTAGTGCATGAAAATAAGACGTAACCACAATCTTGGAATTGAGGAGGCAAGAAGTCGCGCCAGCGAGATCGCCGAGCACCTGGATCGACAGTTTTCCCTGACCTCGAGATGGAATGGCGATCAACTGCTGGTCCGCGGCAACGGTGTGAACGGGCAGTTGGCCGTGGCCGAAGAGAGCATCGAGCTCGAAGTCAGATTGGGATTCGCGCTCAAGCTGATGGAAGGGCCGATCCGGGCCGCCATCGAGGCGACTATGGACGAGCACCTTGGCTAGGTGTAATGGCTGACACCGGGTCGCACAGACACTGTCCGATTAGATAGAGTTCCACCATAATGACTGAAGACGACGGATACTATTGCCTGCGTAGAATTCGGACAATCCGGTTATAGACGATTTCCGAAATCATCCACGAGTTTCCACCGCTCGTATTCACGAACTGTATCACCACTGCGTCCATATCCTCGTGATAGCGGGCAATACTCGAATACCCTGGCCACAAACCGGTGTGCTCGTAGACATAGATAGAGGAATAGACATCCTGCTCATCGTCATTGAATAGTGAGCCATCATTCAATGCCCGAAGGAATACCCCCGTATCCTCCGCTGTCGCAATCATAGATCCGCCCGGGGCTACTACGTCGAGCATTATTACATCGGCATGATATTCCGTGTAGTACCCACTGGAGACTCTGGCTGTGTCAACGTCGCTCAACATTCCGAAAGTGTGGGTTAGTCCAAGGGGATTCAGAACTTCGCTTTGGATATATTGCTGGTGATGGTAGCCCAGTGTTTTATCGAGAATGTCGCCAATCAAGAGGTAGTTAGTATTGGAATAGTCGTAACGACTACCTGGCTCAAACTCGGCGGGGTCATCTAATACCAGCTCAAGATACTCATTCACATCCGTTAGCGACGTGGTCCATGGGAAATCGGGATCTTCAATCCAATCGGGGATGCCGCTCCTGTGTTGCAGCAACATGCCAAGGGTAATCCGGTCTGCATTTTCTATTCTGCCAACGAACTCGGGCAAGTAATCGGCGAGAGTGTCGTCGAGCGCCAATCTGTTGTCGCTTATCAGCTTAGCGGTCGCAGCAGCTATATAGAGTTTGCTGATACTGCCAATCTTGAAGAGATCTTGCGGGTCGGCAGGAATTCCAAGCTCTCTATCTTTCCATCCAGCTGAATAAAGTTCTGGCTCCTGACCTGAGCGATCCACATAGACGATGATTCCGTCCAGATCATAGTCAATGGCATCATCAACTTGTTCCTGAACTGAATCAGGTAGTGGTTTCAAGTACGCAAAGGCAGCTAGCCAGGGTACGAAAATTACAGCACAGCCTATAGCAACAATGCTCGCCAAAATTCTCAGAAGCCAGACTGGACGTCGTATTCCTTTCATGTGTGATGAGCCCGTTAGCCGCCAATCAGCTGCGAACCGACCAACATGCAGTGACCGAAATGACTCTGCAATCCGCGCGGCGAGCGCTGGAGCAGGGGTCCAAGTGCAACCTGCGCTCGAGCTGGTCGGAAGCCTGACAGCTGTCCGTGGATATTCTCCTGAGGCCGCTCGCGAATTAAAAGTCGCCGAAGAAACGGCTAGCGAAATTGTAGAACTGATCGAGCAGGAACTGGACTAGCGGCGAACATCCCCTCGGGTCAATTGCGGAAATTGTAGCCCAATCCAGTCGACCCTGGTTACCTAAAGACCATCCTTCTCGTTTTGCTCACCGTCGGTGTCTTGTCCCTGCGATGCAATGCCGACTCCCGCGCCGAGGGCAGCTCCGATAGCGATGCCGACACCGATTCCAATTCCCACGTTGCCGATTGCGGCGCCAATCCCAGCGCCGATGGCAACACCAATCGCGATTCCTGCACCTATGCTATTCGTCATCACATTCCATGCTGAGCGCGCTTGTTGCTGCCCCAGTATCCGTTGGCGTCGCGATTCTTGCGTCCTCATTCGGTCAATCGCGAAGATTGTACCTCAAACCAGATGAGGGACTGCTCCAGTGTTGCCGAAGATCTGGTTCGAAGGAAGCCGGCATTGACTAGCTCAGAGGGCGCCGAATTTCCTGAGCGCTACGGTCATCATCGCAAACGCGAGGAATACGAACAGCAGGCCAATGGCGCGTTCCATGGTCCTTTGTGAGACAAGCCCTTGTAGACGAGGTCCAATCTGGCCACCGATCAGCACACCCGGAACCTCATAACAGATGAGATTCCAGGGAACGGCGCCGACTCCGCCGTCACGGATCAGCTGTGTGACCAACGTCGTCGTAATCAGGATGATGGTCACAAAAACAATGGCGACAGAGGTGGCGGCCGCTACCCCGACCGGCACGCCGCGTTTGGTCAGGCGCGAGACGATGATTTCACCAATACCGACCGATACCAGACCGGTCAGAAACGCACCCGCTCCCGTCAACACGAAATCGCGCGTTGGAATATGCGGTCGATGGTCATAGCGATCGTAGTTGGGGCGCGCCGGCTGTCCGCGACGCAGGAATAGCATGCCGATGGCCAGTATGAACACGAGTACCGCATAGGCAGCAATCAGCAACCCGTCATTTGCGAGGTGCGCGACGAGCGCTCCCAACACGCCAACAGGTGCACATATCTTGATGAACCGTACGGCAAGGTCGAAGTCGATCATGCGACGACGGTAGTAGCCGACGAAGCCCGACAGGAATCCGAAGGTCTGGGTCAGAAGTGCGGTGCTAATGGCTGCAAATGTCGATGCCAGCACGTATTCAGGGCCGAGTAACGGGAAGAGAAGCACAAAGATCGGTGTGAAAAGCGCTGCCCCACCGATACCGCTCAGCATCGCGCAGGTAGCAACTCCGATTGCGACCGGAAACATGAACCAATAGAGCGTGAAGTCCATTAGCCCGCCTGTTAAAGCGTACACGACTCCGGCAGTGAGTCGGGCACATTCCATTTCGGGCGGTCCGTGGTCACGAAGTCCGCCGGGTCCAGCGCGTCGGCGCGGTTCCTGAACCATTCCACTAGTACGTCGCGCGTCAGCGGCATAGTATCGTCAATATCGAAGCCCCGGTCGGGCATCACTGGTGCCAGGATGTCGTCCCCACCCAATGCCAGGTAGTCATTGACGATGACGCTGACACGATCATCATCGCGGATGACTGACCCGTTCGCACGCTCCATCACCACGCCCATCCTGTTGTCCGTGCAACCGACCGACACACGCATACCCGAAAAGCTGGCCCGTCGCCGATACCTGAGCGCTTGTCTGGCAATGATCTTGCGCAGCTCCTTACCTGTGAGGTCGAGCACTACGATACGGTTGTCAAAAGGGAACATTTCGTAAACGGCACCAAACGTGAGGTCGCCTTCCGGCAGACCGCTGCGTATGCCACCCATCACGTTGTGAATGGCGATATCGGCGTCGATCGATGCAAGTAGTGCATCCGTCATCAGGTTTCCGAGGGCAGATTCGGTGCTGGTTGGGATTTGAAACGCGGACTCCAAATAGACACCCAGCATTGCTTCTTTCGTCGTCGCGGCAAAAGCTGCCGCTTGCGTGGCGATTTCGACAACCGTTCCATTCGGCACGATCTCACGTCCTTCGTAAACAGCCTTGACCGTCGTTGCGGGATCGGTATCCGGCGAAGCGCAGGTTCCGCTCGACCGGACAACGAACAGGCAGGCTGGAGTGGGAGGATGGACGTGTCGCGACACGACGCGACCCGTCGTTCGTTCAATGTCGAGGTCGACGCGGCTGAACGCACGTGTATTCGAATAGCTGGACGTAATTGAGATTCCGTTGACGATGTGGGCAATACCCTGGTGGACGTGTCCCGCGATGATGTGGTCCACGAGACCCGTCGGCAACGACGCCGCCACTCGCATGATCTCACCGCCCATATTGCATGAGGAGACGTCCATCGGATTGTCGAATGCCTTACAGCGGCTTCCCGCATGCGCTGCGACCACGACGATCGAGGCGCCCTGATCGCGCAGTCCGCGCGCTTCGTTGGTAATTGTCTCGACCAGGGGCGCGACGCGCAGACCAATCGTGTTGGCCGAAATGGTGGTTTGCAGGGCGCGTTTCGTAACCACACCGACGATACCGACCTTGATGCCATTCACATCGACGACGATCGATGGCTGAACGTTGTCCCACTCAACCGGCTGACCGGTCGTTTCGTCAATCAGATTCGCGGTGAGCAAGGGAAAATCGGCTTCGGATGCGCGCTGCTTCAATGCGCCGCGCGGATCGTCGCCGGGCTTTTGCGGAATCGCCTTGCTGCCAATGGGGCCAAAGTCGAATTCATGGTTGCCGATCGTTGCTGCCGCGAATCCCATCGCATTGTAAGCTTCGACGACAGCGGTCCCTTCGACGAGGTTCGATTCCAGCGTTCCTTGCCACATGTCGCCGGCGTCAATGAGCAATACAGCGCCCCCGTCCTCTTCGCGCGCCGCACGCAATGCATCCACGTAAGCAGAGATCGTAACGAGGCCGCCGCGATCAGCTGTCGGCAGCATCTGGCCATGCACGTCGTTGGTGCCAACGATGGAAAGTGTGAAAGCGTCCGACGGCGCGCTTCGTTGCGGAGCGCAAGACGAGAGCAATGCCGGGATCGCAACCGACAGGACGATTCGATGCATCGTTCGCATTGCGGCATTGAGTGATATCAATCCTTGCTCCCCAAAAAAATCAGTGCGTGATTCTAACGTGTATGGCGTTTGGCGCGAAATCGAAATGCTATCGGTGAACCGTGCCGTATGATGCGGGACATGCCATCGGCGACAAATTATTCCAAGTACAGTGTCCTCGAAGAGGTTCTGCACGCCGTGACACACGGGGTAGGGGTGTTGCTGAGTATCCTGGGATTGACCTGGATGCTGTACTTGTCCATCGCTGCGGCGGACCCCTGGCGAATCGTTGCCAGCTCAATATACGGGGCCAGCCTGATCAGTTTGTTTCTCGCATCGACGGTCTACCATGGCCTGTACGCATCCCGGCACCGTGAGATTTTCAAGTTACTGGATCACTGCGCGATCTATTTGCTGATCGCCGGTACTTACACACCCTTCCTCCTTGTTGCCATGCGAACCGACACAGGCTGGTGGTTGTTCGGAACCATATGGGCAATGGCGACCGCCGGCATCATCAAGAAGCTCTGGTTTCGACACCGATACCCGAAGATTGCGTTGGCGAGCTACCTGGCCATGGGCTGGTTGATCGTCATCGCTGCGCCACAGATGGCAGCGGCGATCGGCCCAGACGGCATGGCATGGCTGTTGGCCGGCGGTCTTTGCTACTCTGTTGGCGCTGTTTTCTACGCTGCGGACAGAATTCCGTTCAACCACACCGTCTGGCACGTGCTCGTGCTTGGCGGGGGTGTGTGCCATTTTCTCGGCGTCGTCTGGTATGTGTTGCCCGTGAATCTGCCAATTTAGTCGACCAGTTCCTTAAAGTACGCGGCGCTTGTCCGATAATCACCGCAGTCCTTGCGGGATTTGACGATTAATATGACGCCTATCGAGCACAATCAGGATTCCGGACAGGCCCTGGTCCTATCGAGCGATAGTGAAACATCGAGCCTGGTAGCGAGATTGCTCGAGTCCGAGGGCTACGCGACCCTCAAGTGCACCGACCCCGATGCCATCGATCATTGCATCGCCGAACCGTCTCCGGCGGTTATCGTCGTGGACGCGGCAATCGCCAGCGGCGACCCACTGGATTTGTGCCTCACCATTCGACAACTGCCGGGCTGTGATTTTATTCCGTTACTACTGCTTGCGACCGACTGTGAGGAAGCCGACGCAGCGCGAGCCTATGATCGAAACGTCACCACTGTTATTGCCAAACCCATCGATGAGCATGTCTTCAAGAAGCACATTCGCTCTCTCGGTGACACGGGTCGAACAATAAGCGGTATTCGCGCCCTGAGAATGCCGGAATCGAACGTGTTTCAAACGATGCCCGATGCGTTTTTCGTCGTCGGCAAAGACGGGCTATTGCGTCAGTATCTCGGTGGCGCAAACGATGACAGCGTCCTGGCGCCTGAAGCGATGGAGGGACAGCTGATCAATGACGTCTGGCCTCCGGAAGCCGCGCAATCCATGATGGCGAGCATAAAACGCGTACTCCGGTCCCGTGACGGTCATGCGTTCGACATCGAATTGCAGGGGCAGGACGCGACACAAGCCTACGAGATTCGCCTGTTGGTACAGGGTCGGGACAAGGTCCTGATGATTATCCGTAATATCACGAGTTCGGCTGGCAACAGGGCCGGCTCGCGAGACGACGATTCTCGTGACGCGTTGACCGGCCTGGTCACGCACGACGCATTCTTGACCTGTTTCGAGTCGATTCTTGTAGATGCCCGACTCAGGGAGCGAGGCGTTGCCGTTCTGAGCATCGATATCGATCGATTCAGCCGTATCAACGATACGCTGGGGCGCGCCGTTGGAGATGCCGTGCTCAAAGTTTCCGGCCAGCGCATCGAACGCTGCCTGAGAGGCGGCGACCCGGGCAATGAGTGTCTCACGCGGGTGGGTGGTGACGAATTTGTCCTCGTGCTGGCCGATGTCGAATCGCGAGAGGACGTGGAGAGCGTGGCCAGTAGGGTACAGGAGTCTTTCCTGGAGCCTGTCTCGATAGAGGGACACAAGCTCGTGATTGTACCGACCATCGGTATTTCTCTGTATCCGCTGGACGGCGAAAACGCCGATGAGTTGCTGAAGAATTCACGGGTTGCGCTCGACGAGGCCAAGGTCATGAGCGCGCACGGTCGGGAGTTCTTTTCCAACACGATGAAATTTCGGGCCCGAAAGCGATTCGATGTCAAGAATGAATTGCGTTGGGCCATCGAGAAAGAACAACTCGAGCTCTGTTTTCTGCCCCGAATCGATCTTGTCACGGGTCGCACCGCCGGGCTCGAGGCGCTGCTCAGATGGATGCATCCGCTCCGCGGCAGCGTGCCGCTTAGCGAGGTAATTCCGCTCGCGGAGGCAACCGGCCTGATCTTTCCGATCGGCGAATGGGTACTGCGCTCGGCCTGCGAGCATGCGCACAGCTGGCAGCCGCAGGATGCAGAGGCCCCGTCGGTCTCCATCAATCTCTCGCAACAGGAGTTCGCACGAGACGATCTCGTTGAATTGATCCGCCAATCGCTTGACGCGAGTGGCCTGCCGGCGAATCGGCTGGAACTGGAGCTGACCGAGGGCATGTTAATGCGCAACCGCAGAGCGGAAGCAGTGCTCAGGGATCTGCACGAAATGGGCGTCGGTATCGTGCTGGACGACTTCGGCCAGGGACATTCCTCGATTGCCAACCTCACAAGTCTGCCGATCAAGGCGATCAAGATCGACCGGGCATTCGTCGACGGCGCCCGGGTACCCGGTGAACAACAGGCGATCTGCTCCGCGATCATTGCAATGTCGCGAGAACTCGGCATCACCGTGATCGCGGAGGGCGTGGAGTGTCAGTCTCAGGTTGATTTCTTTCGGGATCGAGGCTGCGATGCGGTACAGGGATTCCTGTTTTCCGAGCCGTTAGCTGCCGAAAAAGTGCCCGCTTTCCTGGCTGCCTGCTCGCAGGCTGTCGACAAGACCGGACGCCTGGATCTCGGTACGGTCTGTAAGGAAGTCCGTATAAAAGCCGTGAGTTAGCGACGAGCCCCACTAGCCAACAGCACCACATAGTTACCGTCGCATTTAACACAGGCATTATGTGACGCCCGTCACAGAACGGGGTGCGTTGTTGTACTGCAGCACACATCACAATGCGGACCTGCTCTGGTCAAATGGCTAGCCGTCAAGCAACGCCATTTAAGGGCCGCACACATGTTTCGCACAACAATAATCACGCTCGTCGCAATATTAGCCTCGATTACCGCCCTGGCCGACGACCAACCGAAGCAAACAACAGCTACATTTAGCTACATCGTGCAGGCAGATTCCGTCGTGATCGCAAAAGAGGCCGTTACCGCCGTTGACGGTGAAATAACGCATGAGCTTGGCATCATTAATGGCGTTGGCGCCCAGCTATCGGCCGACCAGCTCGACAAATTGTCCAGAGACAGCCGTCTCAGGATCCAACGTGATCGGTCCGCCGGTACGGCTGCCGCGACACTGCTGAGTGCATACGATCTCAGGACTACCCAGAATTTCGGGAAGGGACCCAGCACCTTCATGTCGAAAGCTGCCGGGGCTTCGGATATACACCGCAAGGGTATTATCGGTACCGGCGTTACGGTTGCTGTCGTGGATACAGGCTACTACGAGATCGATGACATTTCGAATCGCCCCGACGGAACGCGTCGGGTACTCGCCCAGTACGACGCCATTTCCGGCAACAAGATTTCGATCAATAGCGACGTAACGGCGCCCGACATGAACGGCCATGGCAGCCACGTTACCAGCGTGATCGCCAATTCGGAACGTGACAAGGACGGCAACTACCTCGGCGTCGCGCCTGGCGTCAACATCGTTTCGGTCAAGGCGTTCGACGCTAACGGCAACGGTACCTATCTCGACGTTATTCGTGGTCTCGACTGGATTCTCAACAATGCAGACCAATACAGCATCCGCGTCGTCAATCTGTCGTTTAGTGCTGAGCCGCAGTCTCACTACTGGGATGATCCGATCAACCAGGCCGTCATGCGCCTCTGGTACGAGGGCATCGTAATCGTAGCGTCGGCTGGTAACAAAGGTTCTGATGCGCAGACGATCGGCGTTCCCGGTAACGTTCCTTATGTCATTACCGTCGGTTCTATGAATGACAACGGTACGCCGTTATTCGGCGAAGACGACACGTTGTCCTCGTTTTCCTCGGCCGGCCCTACCGTCGAGGGTTTCGTCAAACCCGATGTCGTCGCGCCCGGCAACAATATTATCGGCCTGATGGACAATGGCGCGCACAAAATCACAATCGATCACCCGGAATTCATGTTCTCCCATGGCGATTCGGACAAGTACTTCACGATGTCCGGCACGTCGCAATCGGCCGCCGTCGTCACGGGTGTCGTCGCGCTGATGCTGCAATACGATAGCAAGCTGACGCCCGACCTGGTCAAGTGCGGGCTGGTGAGTAGTGCGCGGCCGGCCGTGACGGCAAAGGGTCAGCTCGCCTACAGCGTCTTCCAGCAGGGCGCTGGAATGGTAAGCGCCTACGCCGCCGTTACCAGCCAAAACAAAGGCTGCGCAAATGTCGGCATGGATCTCAAGAACGACCTTGCGGGCAAGATTCACTACGGTGGTCGCGCCAACATGGACGAAAAGGGCAACTACTACATCATGGGTCTGGATGGTTACCTGTGGACCGATGGCTATCTCTGGACGGATGGTTATTTGTGGACCGACGGTTACCTGTGGACTGATGGCTACCTTTGGATGGACGCGTACCTGTGGACCGACAACCGTGTTGGTAGTGATGGCTATCTCTGGACTGACGGCTACTTGTGGACGGATGGCTATCTCTGGACCGATGGCTATCTTTGGACGGATGGTTATGTAGAAGCGCAGCCGACAAAGAAGCAAGCGGGAATCAACGCTTGGGTTCAGCCGGAATAAGTCGTTGAGGGCCGCGATCCGAAAAGCGATATCGCTGGACTTTGCTCGCCACAGCGGGAGTTGTCTTCCTGACACCTGTGTGGAGGACGAGCCGGCCGCGGAGCTTGCCGGTATCGCGCTCCTGATAACGCGTGACAATCAGTCAATGCGGTGGGCGCCTCGTTGGCTGCAGCAGGTAGGGCTGGAAGTCAAGATCGCCACGACGCCAGACGAAACGTTGGGCATCGCATCGGCGACGCGCCCCAGCGTCCTGATTGTCGATGCGGCGCTCGAAACCGATGACCGAAAGTCACTTCTCGGTGCGCTTCGCAAAGTGCACGGCAATGATGTACCACTGATTGCTCTCTGCAACAGCAACGCGGACGTTGCCGCCGCGGCGGACGCTGAAGTCACCGACATCGTACGCAAACCTTTCGACTGGGGGCTTATCACTCGTCGCGTCGTTAAGGCCATCAAGGCGCACAGAACCCTGGGTCAGTTGCAGCATGCGAATGCCCGGCTCGACAAACTGGCCTCGTTCGCGACAGCGACGAATCGCGAGCGCGCGAAAGCGGCAGGCATGGATAGTCTCACGCGTTTGCCCAACGGAGAGAAATTCCGCAGCTTGTTGCACAAGGCCACAGCAGGTCGCAGCAAGCCAGGCAGTGAACTCTGTCTGCTGGCCATTGGTCTCGACCGATTCAGGATGGTCAATGACGCCGTGGGTTATGAGAACGCGAATATCCTGCTGAGTCAGTTTGCCGATCGCTTGCGACGCTGCCTGCGCGACAGGCGTGTCATTGGCGATTCAAGCAGTGGTTCCGTGACAGCGATTGCAGCCAGGCTTGGCGGAGCGCGGTTTGCGCTATTAGTCTCGAAAAGCAGTACGAACCAGATCAAGAGAGTCCGACGGGCAATCGAGCAGGAGCTGCGATCGCCTTTCGAGGTGGCCGGGCAAAGTATTTACCTGACAGCGAGTATTGGTGCGGCCATCTATCCACGCGATGGCGTGAATGCTGATGGGTTGGTGTACTACGCCGAAAGCGCCATGATCGAAGCCCAGCAGTCAGGCAGCGGGTTCGAGTTCTATACGCGGCCGGAGGATACGTCAAGTCGGCAGACGATCGAGATGGACTCCATGTTGCGGGAGGCTGTCAAGAATAACGAATTGACGCTCGCCTACCAGCCCATCACGAACGCCATGACCGGTGAGGTGGTCGCGGCTGAGGCCCTGCTGCGCTGGCATCACCCACGTGAAGGGACGATTTCACCCGAGTTGTTCGTTCCGGCGGCCGAGAAAACCGGACTGATGAGCGAGATCGGCGATTTCGTCATCGCATCGGCTTGCAAACAGCTTCGCGCCTGGATGGACTCCGGGATGCAACCGATTCGCATCGCCATCAATCTCTCACTGTGTCAGCTGCTGCGTGGCGACGTCGTATCGACGGTGAGTGGTGCATTGAAGAAATACCGACTCGACCCGCAGATGTTGGAACTCGAACTCAGTGAGCGTGGTGTGCTGAACCAAAGGCCCGAAGTCATCAGCGCAGTGTGTCGTCTGAAAGAGCTCGGTGTGCGAATCTCGATTGACGACTTCGGCACGGGCCAGGCGGCTATAGGCTATCTCAAGGACTTGCCCATTGACGTCATCAAGATCGACCGATCCTTTGTTAGCGGCGCAGAGCGAAGCGCACGCGACGAAGCGATCGCTTCGGGCATGGTGGCGTTGGCCCATCGCCTGGATGCCAATGTGATCGCGGAGGGCGTGGAAACCCGGGAGCAGCTTGAGATGGTTCGTGAATGGGGCGTCCAGAAATGCCAGGGATTCTATTATTGCCCCGCGATATCCGGCCGCGATTTTCAGACGCGTTTCTCAAAAACACAGGCATTTTGAGACGAAGGTCACAGTCTGGTGCCTCAATCGGGGTCTGGCCGGGGGGCATCTGTACGATTGGTGAGAACGATATCGATTATGTCAGGGCAACTGCGGCGGCAGTTGGCCCGATTTTGAAGCTGCGATGACAGGGCGCCGGCAACGGGCGAGAACCATGAAAGACACGAGACAACTGCAGAAAATATTGTCAGGTCTCCTGGCGATGTCGTTGCTGTTTGTCAGTTCTTCGTTCGCGAACTCGATCGGTCCGAATACGATGCGATTCGATCGGATTTCGATTGCGGACGGCCTGGCGCAAAACTCGGTCTACGCAATCGAGCAGGACAAATCCGGGTTCCTGTGGTTTGCCACAGAGAACGGACTTGATCGCTACGACGGTTTCACGTTCAAGCACTATCGCCATGAGCGCGGTAACCCGGATTCACTGGGCAGCGATTTCGTTCGGGATATCGACCTGGCGAGCGATGGAAGCCTCTGGATTGCGACGGACGGCGGTGGCGTCTCCTGGTGGAATCCCAAAACGGACGCAATTACGACGTATCGTAGCGATCCGGATAACAGCAGTTCGATTGCCACGGATCGGGTCCGTACCATTCTCGCGGACAACCATGGCTTTGTCTGGATTGGGACGCGCGACTCGGGCCTGGACAGGCTCGAGATTGCGACCGGTGCGATTACCCACTATGCGAGTCGGCCGGATGATTCGAAGTCTCTCGGCAGCAATCAAATCTACGCGCTTGTCATGGACGAGAGCGGCGTACTCTGGATTGCCACCAAGGCGGGACTGAGCAGTCTCGATACCAGAAGTGGTGAGATCACTAGAAATGTACCGGGTGCGAACGACCTGGCGCGCGGCGGTGCGAGAAGCCTGTTGATTGGACGGAACGGTACGCTGTGGGTCGGTACCCACAAAACGGGTTTGTTCGAATTCGATCCCCGGACCGGCAAGACAACGGTCTACCGGCACGATCCCGAGGTTCCCGGCAGCCTCGCCAGTCATCGTGTCGATAAGATCTTCGAAGACGATAGTGGGCGACTGTGGGTCGGTACCGACAGGGGCCTCAACCTGTTGAACACCGATACCGGGCGTTTCGTACTCTACAAAAACGACCCGACGAACGCCGCGAGCATCAGCGATGATCGTGTATTTTCGATTTTCCAGGACCGCGGCGGTCTGCTCTGGGTCGGAACGCTTACTGGCGGTCTGAGCAAGTGGAATCCGCGATCGTGGTCCTTCGGTCACATTAAACCCGAGTCCAGCGGGCCCCGCAGTTTCAGCCACCTGAATATCACATCGTTCACCGAAGACTACGACGGCAATGTCTGGGTGGGCACTTTCGGTGGTGGCATCAATATCATCGAGCGCGATGGACAATCGGTCCGGCAGATT
>Ga0265303_10000725_pt1 | contig 19318 bp, 7 predicted proteins | sample Helome_2_FD_192494 | JGI IMG/M metagenome (GOLD analysis project Ga0265303, IMG submission 192494) | Marine sediment microbial communities from subtidal zone of North Sea - Hel_20160317 (Illumina Assembly) | ecosystem: Environmental > Aquatic > Marine > Subtidal zone > Sediment ... | reverse complement strand
CGCAGCACGCGAGGCGCTCGAGCGAGCCATCGTCGCGAAGCCGGACGCTGCGGGCTATCAGGAAAAGCTCGGCACCGTGCTCATCGAGCTGAACGATTGGAAAGGCGCGAAGACTGCGCTCAAGAAGTCGCTCGAGCTCGATCCGACGCTCTTCAAGGCACACTTCAAGCTCGGGCGCTGCAGCGAGGAGCTCGAGGATCCGCAGAGCGCCCTGTACCAGTACAGCGACGCGATCATGACCGGACCTCGCTTCTTACCATCATACTCGGCGCTGGGACGCCTCTACGCTGACCTGCGCTACCCGGAGCAGGCCGCTCAGGTCTTGGCCGAAGCGCTCAAGGTCGCGATGCCCGGCACCGAAGAAGAAGCAAACATCCACCACCTTCTGGGCACGGTCTACCAGCAGCAGCGCAAGTACGACGAAGCGATCGCAGAGTTCCAATCGGCGCTCGGCATCGTCCCGGGGATGAGCGATGCCTTGTTTTCCCTGGGCTGGACCTATGCGCTTCAGGGCAACGACGAGGAGGCGAAACGCTACCTCGACAAGTATGTGATGATGGCCGGAGCGGATGCGCCTGAGCACTACGTCAAAGCCGCGCGAGACCGTCTCGCGGAGTTGAGAACCGAATCGCCGTAGGGGGGCTTAGCCAAGATGTCGGAAGAACAATCGGGGGATGAGGTTCGAGAACTGACGGCGGCCGAATTGGCCGAGGTCCAGAAGCTCGACGACGCGATCGCGAAGTTCGAGCAACAGAAGCGATGGTCGGACATGATTCGCTCCATCCTTCAAAAAGTCGCGCTGCTGCATTCGCCTGCGGAAAAGGTGGCTCTGTACCGCCAGGCCGGCACGCTCTACCTGGAGCGGTCGAGCAACCAGGCGGAGGCGATCAAGTGTTTCGAGCACGTGTTGGAGCTCGATCCCGAGGACAGCGATGCGATTGAGCGCCTCAAAGAGATGTATGAGAAGCGGCGCGATTGGGAAAAGCTGATTCGCACCATGCAGCGAGAGGTCGAGCTTCTCTCCGAGGACGATCGAGTGCTTCGCTACGGCGAAATGGCCGAGCTTGCGACGCAGCGGCTTCGCAAGCCCGACGTGTGCATCGAGCTTTGGCAGAAAGTCATCGAAACCGACCCCGAGAATCCGAACGCGCTCAGCAATTTGGCGCAGCTCTACGAACGAGCACGCCAGTGGGAGCCGCTGGCCGAGGTCTTGGAGACGCTGGTTGCTGCCGACACCGATGTCGCCTCCATGAAGCAACAGCTGCAGAAGCTCGGAATGATTTACGCCGACAAGATCGGCAACGACGAAGGGGCCATTGGCGCCTTCAAGAAGCTGCTCGATTTGGACCCGGCCGATCGACGAGCGCAGGAACAGCTCAAACGACGCTACGTTTCGCTCGGTGCTTGGGACGAGCTCGAGGCCTTCTACGCGGCCAACGAGAAGTGGGACGAGCTGATCCGCATCGTAGAGCGGCAGGCCGAAGCACAGGAAACCAGCCCGGAGGAGCGTGTTGCGCTGCTCTTCAGGGCGGCACGCCTCTGGGAGGACAAAAAGGGGAAAGCCGACCGTGCCGCGCGCGTGTACGAGAAGATCCTTGCCGCGGACCCGGACAACGTGCAGGCCGCCGAGGCTCTCACACCGATTTACGAGGAGGCGCATGACGCCCGCAAGTTGGTTTCGGTTCTCGAGGTGCGGTTCGCGCACGCCGCGGGCGACGAATCCAAAATCGACCTCCTGCGCAAGATCGGACACGTGTTCGAGGAGCGCCTGCGGCAGCCCGAGGTCGCGTTCGAGCGCTACCTCGAGGCGTTCTCACTAGCGCCGACACACGACGATGCGCGGGTCGACGTCGAGCGCCTGGCCGAGGAAATGAACGGCTGGGACCGACTGGTATCCGGCTTCGAGTCGGCTATCGAAGGGGTTTCCGATCTGCATCAGGCCGTTCCGATTCGGCTCAGCTACGGTCAGACCTTGGCGCAGCTCGATCGAATCGACGACGCCATCGAGCAGTACGAGCTTGTCTACGAGGCGGAGAGCGACAACCTCGATGCGATTAGCGCGCTTGGGGATATGTACATTCGCACCGAGCGATTCCGCGATCTGCTCGCTATTTACGCTCGCCGAATCGAGCTCGAAGAGGACCCGGAGGCTCGGCTCGAAATCGCCTATCGCCGCGCCCGCCTTTTTGCAGACGCGCTAAACGACCGCAACAAGGCGATCGACGCCTTTGAAGGCATCGTCGACGAATATGGTGTCGAGCAAAGCGACGCCTGCACAGAGCTCGAGCAGCTCTACGAGATGCAGGGTCGATGGCAGGACCTGAGTCAGCTTCTCGAGCGCCGGGTCGAGGCCGGTCCAGAGAGCCATGAAGAACTTGCTGCGCTCAAGTTTCGCTTGGGTCGCGTTTGTGAATCAGAGTTGGGCGACAAGCCGCGCGCGGTGGAGCTGTACCGCGAGGTGCTTTTGCTGATCGCCGAGCACGACGGCGCCAAGGCCCGGCTCGAGCAGTTGCTCGACGACCAGGAAGTAGCCGCCGAAGCATCGCGGGTTCTCGAGCCCGTCTACGAGATGAGCGAGGACTGGGCCCCGTACGTCAACGCGCTTCGCGTTCAGCATGGCTTCAGCACTGTGCCGCGCGAGAGGTTGCAGCTGCTCACCCGCGTCGCGGACACGTACTTTCAACACATCGGTGACGCCGGCCGAGGGTTTTCGTCGCTGTGCGATGCATTCCGTGAAGTGCCTTCGGACCTGACGACCCTGTCGCGGCTCGAGATGCTTGCGAGCGAGCACGACCTGTTCGACACGGTGGCGGAGCTCACGGGCGACCTAGCGGCCACCGTCGAGGACCCTGCGCTGAGCCGGTCGCTTTGGATCAAGACCGCACAGATTCACGACAGCCAGCTCGGGAACCCGGAAGCTGCTGTCTCGGCCTACCGAAAAGTGCTCGAAGCCGACCCGGGTGACTTCGAGGTGCTCGATTCGCTCGACGCCGTCTACCGAGGCGCGCAGCGATGGCCGGAACTCGTGGGCGTCCTCCGCGCGCGAGCTGAAGCGCACGGGGACCCCGATGAAAAGATCGCGGTCCTCACGGAAATGTCGCGGATCCATGCCGAGCTGCTCGACGAAAACGAACAGGCGATTGCGCTTCAGAACGAGATCCTCGAGCTGGATCCGACGCACCGAGAGGCCTTGATCGCGCTCGACGGCTTGCTCGCGCGGCAGGGACTCTGGGGTGACCTCGCCGACAACGTCGAGCGCCAGCTCTCGATGACGGACGAACAGAGCGAACAGACGGAGCTCCTTCTTCGTTTGGCGGACATCCGCGAAGAGCGAATGGGCTCGACCGATTCTGCGATCGAGATCTACCGCGACGTGTTGGCGAATGATGCCAGCAATCCCTCTGCTCTCGGCGCGCTCGAGCGACTGCTCGAGTCGGCGGAGCACCAGGCGACCGTCGCCGACATCCTCGAGCCGATCTACAAAGACGGTGGGGCATCGGGCCGGCTCGTCGAGGTCTACGAGATTCAAGCGAATCATGCGACCGCGCCGGAGCGACGCATGGCGCTCTTTCACGAGATCGCGAAGCTCAAAGAGTTCTCGCTGAGCGACCTGCACGGGGCTTTCGAGAGTTACGCGCGGGCGTTCCGCGAAGATGCAGGAGACCCCAAGGCCAGAGCGGAGCTCGAGCGACTCGGCGCAGCCGTAGGCGCGGGCGATGCGCTGGCTGGCGTGTATGAGGAAGTCGCCGCGGCTTCCGATGAGCCAGACCTCGCAATCGACCTGTTGCTTCGCGCCGCCGAGATTCGAGAGGACGACCTCGGTCAGATCGAGCGGGCGGTCGAGCACTACGAGAAGGTGCTCGAGCTCGACCCTGAGCATCAGCAATCGGCGGACGCCTTGGAGCGCTTGTTCCAGCGGGCCGAGCGCTACGAAGACCTGGCCCGGATCTACCGGCGCAAGGCCAAAATGCTTCCATCGCCCGCGGACCAGCGCGAGCAGCTCGTCAAGGCTGCGGCGATCTACGAAGACATCCTCGAGCGACCGGCGGATGCGATCGCGGTGCACCAGCAGGTGCTCGAAGTCGACCCGGGCGACCTTGAATCACTCGATCGACTCGTCGAGCTGCAGACACAGCTCGGCAAGTGGTCGCCGCTGCTCGAAACCTACGAGCGCAAAGCCGAGGTCGTCACGGATCCCGACGCCCGCAAGGAGCTCTTCCTCGGGATGGGCCAGATTTACGAAGGGCAGCTCGAGGACCCGGACAAGGCGATCGATGCCTATCAGCGGGTGCTCGAGATCGATCCGGACGACCTCTCGGCTCTCGCGAATCTCGATGGTTTGTTCGAAAGCACCGCCCAGTGGAGAGAGCTGCTGCAGGTTCTCGAGCGTCAATCCGAGCTCACGGTGGATGGCGAAGCCCGTACCGGGGTTCGCTTCCGAATCGGAGAGCTGTGGAGAACCCGGCTCGAAGACCCGATCCAAGCGATCGAAATCTATCGCGACATCTTGGCCGAGACGCCGGTCCATCAGCCGACGCTCGATGCGCTGACGAAGATGATGAACGACGCGGTGGAGCCGTTGGCGGCGGCCGAGGCGCTCGAGCAGGTGTATCTGCAGGTCGGGGAGTATCGAAAGCTGGCTGAGGTTCGCGAGGCTCAGGTTCGGTTCACCGAAGACCCTTCCGAGCGGGTCGAGATGCTCCACCAGCTTGCGGAGATCTACGAGCTTCAGCTCGAAGATCCACCTTCGGCATTCAATGCCTTTGTCCGGGCGCTTCCGCTCGACCGCGGAAACGAGCTGACCCTCGATTCGGTCGAGCGACTCGCCGAGCACACGGGTAACTGGCATGAGGCGGCTTCGCGTTTCGACGCTGAAGTGCAGAAGATGAAAGATGAATTCCCAGATGAGGTGGTCCACCTTGCGAAGCGCTCGGCGGTCATCAACGAAGTGCAATTGGACGATGTCGATGCGGCGATTGCCCGCTACCAGTTCGTCGTCGACGTGGATTCTTCAGACGTGGCGGCCATCGAGGCCCTCGACCGGCTCTATGAGCAAACCGAACGCTGGGACGAGCTCGCGGCAACCCTGAAAAAGGAAGCCGCGGTCGCTACGACGCCGGACGACATCCTGAATCTGCAGTTCCGAACCGGGCAGATTTTCCAGAACCAGCTGGGGAACATGGACTCGGCGATCGGGCAATATCGTGAGATCATCGCTGCCGCACCGGAGTATTCGCCGGCCGTGACGGCGCTCGAGGATCTCTTCTCGCAGGGCGTGCAGCCCATGGCGATCGGCGAAGTGCTCGAGCCGCTCTACCGAATGCGAGGCAACTGGGATCAGCTGCTCAACGTGCAGGAAGTTCAAGTCGAGCAGCAACGCGACCCGATCGAACGGGTCGTCATGATGCACCGTCTTGCAGAGATCGCAGAAGACAAGGCCGATGACCACGGACGTGCCTTCGAGTGGATCCAAAGGGCGCTTCTCGAGGACCCGAGTCACGACCATTCGATCGGCGAGGCCGAGCGGCTTTCGGCCATCGTCGATGGATGGACTCAGCTCGCGACCACTTACGCCAACGGCATTCAGCACACCGGAGATCCGCTCAGCAAGGCAGAGCTCGGCCGGCGCCTCGCCAAGGTGTACGAGGAACGGCTCCACGACATGGAGCGGGCCGAAGAGACGTATCGATTCGTGCTTGGGGTGGACGACCACGACTCGAGCGCCCTCGCTGCGCTCGATCGCATCTACACGGAGCACGGGGCGTATCGAGCGCTCGCACAGGTGCTTCGGAAGCGAATCGACGGCTCGAACAACGGCTCGGAGCTCATCGATCTGCACTTTCGGCTCGGGACCGTGCTCGACCACCGCTTGGGCCGCACCGATGAGGCGATCGAGGTTTTCAACACGCTGCTCGACGATCACGACTCGGAGCATGCCGACACCATTCAGGCCCTCGAAGGCATCTATGCCAACCTCGAACGCTGGCCGGAGCTCTTCGCGACCTTCGAAAAGGAGCTGAGCATCGCGCTCGGCGACTCGCAGCAGGCCGACGTGTTTGCGCGCATGGCCAAGCTCTCGTCGAACCGGCTCTGCGATTCCGAAAAGGCCATCGGCCTCTGGCAGCGGGTCCTCGACCTTCGCGGGGAGGATCCCGAAGCGCTCAATGCGCTCGGCGACATTTACGCCTCGCAGGGCAACTGGCGCGACCTCGTCGACGTGCTCGAACGAGAAGCCGCGGTCGCCGAAGATGATGCGTTTCGTGTCCAGGTGTACTCCGACCTCGCGAGGGTCTGGTACGAGAAGCTCGAGCGCGAGCGCAACGCGATCGAGAACTGGGAGCGGGTCCTCGACATCGATCCGGGCAACACCTACGCGCTGTTCAGCATCGCCGAAATTCATCGGGAAGGCGGGCAGTCACGCGAGCGCGCCGACACGCTACAGCGAATCATCGATGTCGGCGCAGCGACGCTCGAGGACGCCGACCTCGTCACCGTTTACATGCAACTGGGTCACATCTACGGCAGCGAGCTGCATCAACCAGGCGATGCCGTCGACGCATATCAAAACGTCTTAACAATCGATCCGGCCTTTTTCGAGGCGCTGGACTCGCTCGAGCTCATTCATCGCGAAGAGGGCGCTTGGGAAGACGTGGTCGCGGTCATGGAGCAACGGGCACAGGCGCTCGTCGACCCACACGAGAAGGTTCGTCAGCTGATTTCGGTCACCGAGATCTGGGAGGCCGAGCTCGAGCACAAAGACGGCGGAGCGGGCGCGTTCGGCCGCATTCTCGAAATCGACCCAATGCACGAATATGCGTTCGCCGAGCTGCAGTCGCTTCACAAAGAAGCGGAGCGCTGGGACGAGCTGATCGACCTCTACGTGACTCGCATCGAGGCGACCGAGGATCGTGACGAGCGGATCGAGCTCTTGCGTGCGGCGGCGCGGGTGTACGAGGAGAAGCTCGACAACCCAGAGCAGGCCTACCACACGCTCTACATTGCCTGGGCCGAGGATTTCTCGAATACGAACACCGCCGTCGACCTGGAACGGGTCACCGCGGCGAGCGACCGCTGGAACGAGCTGTTGAGCTCGGCGAATGCGGTTTTGCAGGAGGGGCAAGAGCCCGCCACGCAGATCGCGATCTGCCTTTGCTGCGCGAAGTGGTATGGGCAGGACCTCGGACACCCCGAGTACGCGATTCCGTACTACGAGCAGATTCGAGCCCTCGACCCAAGCAACGCGAAGGCCTGGTGGCAGCTCGGCGATCTCTACGAAACCACCCAGCAGTGGGACAAGCTCGCGCAGGCACTCGCCAAGCTGGTCGAGCTGACCGACGACGACGCCGTCAAGGCCGACACCTACGTTCGCATGGGCGACCTGGCCGACGACCGCTTTGCGATGCGACAAGAGGCGGAGGACTACTACCGCAGAGCGCTGCACCTCCAGGAGCGGCACGTCGGAGCACTCGAGGCGCTCGAGCGCATCTACCGCGAGGAAGGACGCTCGAACAAGCTACTGAACATCCTCGAGCGCAAGGCCGAGGCCGTCGGGGACGTCGACAGCATCGTCTCGGCTCTTTTGCAGGTTGCCGAGGCCTATGAGGAGCGCTTCAACGACCCGAAGGCGGCGATCGAAAACTACGAGAAGGCGTCCGAGCTTTCGCCTTCGGACCTCACCGCGCTTCGAGGCTTGAAGCGTTTGTACGCGCAAGAGGGCCGCTATCAAGAATTGATCGGGATTCTGGAGCGCGAATACGAAGTCGTCGCGACCGAGCGCGAGCGCATCGAAATTCTGATGCGGCTCGCCGAGATGTGGCAGCAGGAGTTCCGCAAGCCCGACAACGCAGCGCAGCGACTCGAGCAAGTCCTGGACATCGATCCGCTCCACGACGAGGCGCTTTGCCAGCTCGAGGAGCTCTACCGGGCGACCCAGCGCTGGGACGACCTGGTACGCACGTTCGACCGTCACGCCAGCGCGACGACCGACACCGAAGAGCGCGTTCGCATCTTCCGCGACCTCGGCCAGGTGTATGCCTCGCACAAGGACGACGTCGAGATGGCGATCGACAGCTACCTCAACGCGCTCAATCTCGACGAGCAGGACCTCATCAGCCTTCAGGCACTGACGAAGCTCTTCGAGCGCAAGGGCGATTACGCTGCGGCGCTGGACATGATGGGCCAGCTTGCGGCTGTCGTGGAAGAGCCGGCCGACCAGGTTGCGCTCAAACACCGGATGGGTCGGATTCTCGACCAGGAGCTCGGGGATCGGGTCTCGGCGCTCGAGCAGTTCCAGGCGGCGATCGACTTGGACCCGGGGCACCTCGAGTCGCTCGAAGCAATGCGAGGCATTCACGTCGACTCCGGCGACTGGGTCGCGGCCGCCAAGACTCTGGCCTTGGAGGTCGAGCACACCGAGAAGGACAGGATTCGGGCTGCGCGACTGGTCGAGCTGGGTCGTATTCGTGCCGAGCGGCTCGATGACGAGCCGGGCGCGGTAGAGGCCTTCGAGGATGCGTTTGCGGCCGACGCGGACAACGAGGATGCGATGTTGCCGCTGGTCGACGCCTACGTCGCGCAGGAGCGACACGCAGACGCGTTCCCACTGCTTCAAACCCTGGTGCAGCGTTGCGACAAGTGCGACGACGACGAGAAGCACAGGCTCGCAGTCATGCTCGGCGAAACGGCGACCGAGCTAGGCAACGCGGAGGAGGCCGTTCGAGCGTACGAGCGCGCCTACCAGCTCCGGAGCGACGATCCTACGACGCTCAAGGGCTTGGCCGGGGCGCACTTCGGGGCCGAGCGCTGGGACGACGCGTTCAAGTACCACCAGTTGATTCTGGTCCAGCAGCGAGATTCACTCGGCCGGGACGAGATCACCGAAGTGTTCTACCGGCTCGGAGTCGTCAAGCGCGAGCAGGGCGAGGACAAGAAGGCGCGCAACATGTTCGACAAGGCGCTCGAGGAGGACACGCACTACGTGCCCGCGCTCGAAGCGATGGTCGGCCTGCAGGCGGCCGAGGGCGACTGGGATTCGGTGGTCGAATACAAGAAGCGCATCCTCGATGTGGCCGATGAGCCTTCGGTTCGGGCTGCGCTTCTCATCGAGGTCGGCGACCTGTGGCAGGACAAGCTCGGGAACCCCGACGCGGCCGCAGAGGCCTACACGGAGTCCCTGGACCTCGACCCGAACAACCACGTGGTTCTCCACAAGCTTCTCGTCGCCTACCAGGCGGCCGAGCGCTGGTCCGAGGCCATCGACGTGATCGAGCGTGTCTCCGAGATCGAGGAGCGCGATGACGCCAAGGCCAAGTACATGTACACGATCGGCGTCATCTTGCGCGACAAGCTGGAGGACGAAGACGCAGCTTTGGAGCGCTTCAACGATGCGCTAGACCTCGATAGCCAGCAGCTCAAGCCCTTCGAGGCGGTCAACAAGCTGCTCAATCAGAGGAAAGACTGGAAGGCGCTCGAGCGGGCATACCGCAAGATGCTTCACCGCATCATCAACGAGGGCAACACGGACCTCGAGCACAACCTCTGGCACACGCTGGGCATCATCTACCGCGACCGTCAGCGAAACTTCGACGCGGCTGCCGAGTCGTTCCAAATGGCGGCGGGGCTCAAGCCGGACGACGCCGTCGAGCACCAGATCCTGGCCGAGCTTTACGCGACAATGCCCGAGAAGACCGCAGAGGCGATCGCAGAGCACCAGTGGCTGCTGACGTCCGACCCGAATCGGCTCGACTCCTACAGGGCCCTCTACAAGCTCTACTTCGATGCGCGCGCGTACGACAAGGCATGGTGCATCGCGCGAACGCTGACGCACTTCAAGAAGGCCGACGAGGAGCAGCAGAAGTTCTACCAGCAGTACAAGCAGGATCGGGAGATTCAACCGACGGCTCGGCTCAGCAACGAAAACTGGGTCAAGGACCTGATGCATGTCGACCAGGACATCTACATCTCCAAGATCATGGAGGTGATTGCTCCGGTGGTTCGCGCATCGATTGCAGTGCCCGACAAGAAGCTGAACCTCCACAAGCGTAAGCCCGAAGACCTCGCCAACCCGAGCCTCGCACTCGCGCGGCAGTTCAAGTTGGCGCAGGACCTGCTGAACGTGACGATTCCCGTGCGACTCTTCATTCAAAAGGAGCTTTCGGGCGCCCTTCGAGACGAGCCACGGAGCAACCCGCCGGCGATCATCACGGGGTACACCCTCCTCTCGGGCTACCGTCCGGTCGACCTTGCCTTCGTCTGTGGGCGTCACCTGACGTACTACCGCGGCGAGCACTTCATCCGGACGATGTACCAGTCGCACACCGAGCTTAAGACGCTTCTGCTGGCCGCGATGCGCGTGGTTGGGATGGGGGGCGGAGACGCTTCGGTCGAATCGACGGCGAAGCAACTCGCCAAGCACATGGATCAACCCCACCGTGACGTGCTCAAGCAGGTGGTTCGGAAGTTCGTCGATGCCGGCGGCCACGCGGACATCAAGCGCTGGATGCAGGCTGCGGAAATCACCGCGCTTCGCTCCGGCTTGCTGCTCTGCGACGACGTCGACACGGCGGTTCACATGACGCAGCAAATCGCATCGGATTCCACGGCCGACCTGGCGCCACGGGACAAGGTCAAAGAGATCGTGCTCTTCAGCATTTCGGAGAGCTACTTTCGGCTTCGCGAGCAGCTGGGCATTCAAATCAAGGTTTGAGTCGGGCCGGACCGGGCGAGCGTGCGCCGGGCCCCGTCATGTGACAGGGCTTGCGCATGCTGGAGCTCGAGCTCGAAAGTGAAGCCGATACCGTCGCCCTTGCGCGCTCGCTTGCGGCCGTGCTCGAGGGCGGCGACGTGATCGGGCTCGAAGGCGGCCTTGGCGCGGGGAAGACCACCTTCACGCGCGGCGCTGTCCACGGGCTCGGCGTGTCGGAAGACACGGCCGTGACCAGCCCGACCTTTGCACTGCTTCATCAGTACGAGGGACGCCTGCCGATCGCTCACGCGGACTTCTACCGGCTCGCCGACGAGGTCGAGCTGGACGAGCTGGGGGTCGATGAGTTGCTCGATGAAGGGGCTGTCCTTTTCGTCGAGTGGGGCAGGAAGTTTCCCCGAATGGCGGGGCGCATGGTGCTTTGGGTCGAGCTCCAGATCGTCTCCGACCTCGCGCGCCGCGCTCGCTTGCACCCGCAGGGCGTGCGCGGTGATGCCATCATCGGTGCCGTTCGCAAGCGCCTCCGGAGCTGAACAATTCCCGGTTGCGAGGTGCAGAGGGCTCTGGTAAGCCCGCGCGAACGTCTAGGTTGAATCGAGTCCATGCCCCGCCGCGATGATATTGAAAGCATCCTTCTGATTGGGTCGGGGCCGATCGTCATCGGACAGGCCTGCGAGTTCGATTACTCCGGCACCCAAGGCGCCAAAGCGCTCAAAGAGGAGGGGTACCGGATCATCTTGGTCAACTCCAATCCGGCGACGATCATGACCGACCCGGAGTTTGCGGATCGAACCTACGTCGAACCGCTGACCCCCGAGGTGCTGGAGTCGATCATCGAGCGGGAGAAGCCCGATGCGGTCCTTCCGACGCTCGGTGGGCAGACCGCGCTCAACCTCGCGCTTGCACTTGCTGACCGAGGCGTTCTCGAGAAGCACGGCGTCGAGCTGATCGGCGCGAACGTGGGAGCCATCCGGAAGGCCGAGGAACGTGAGCTGTTCAAGGCCGCGATGGACAAAATCGGGCTCGAGAGTGCGCGCGCGGAGGTTGCACGAACCACCGAAGAGGCCAACGCGGCAGCCGAGCGAATCGGATTTCCGATCATCTTGCGGCCGTCATTGACGATGGGCGGGTCGGGCGGCGGCGTGGCCTACAACAAGGCAGAGTTCGATGATGCGATTCGCTGGGCCTTCCAGTGCAGCCCGATTCACGAGTGCTTGATCGAGGAGAGCCTGATCGGCTGGAAGGAATACGAGCTCGAGGTCATCCGGGACAACGCCGACAACTTCGCCGTGATCTGCACGATTGAGAACTTGGACCCAATGGGTGTCCACACCGGTGACTCGATTACGATCGCACCGGCGATGACCCTCACCGACCGCGAATACCAGCGCATGCGTGACGCGGGCCGCGCGATCATCACCGAAATCGGCGTCGAGACGGGCGGCTCGAACATCCAGTTCTCGGTCAACCCTGCCGACGGCCGCCTGATCGTCATCGAGATGAACCCTCGCGTCTCTCGTTCGAGCGCCTTGGCCTCGAAAGCCACGGGCTATCCCATCGCCAAGATCGCAGCCAAGCTCGCAGTCGGTTACCGGCTCGACGAGCTTCAAAACGACATCACTGGGACAAGCGCTGCCTTCGAGCCGACCATCGACTACGTCGTCACCAAAATTCCTCGCTTCGCGTTCGAAAAGTTTGCAGGCGCCGACCCCCGCCTCACGACCCAAATGAAATCTGTCGGCGAAGCCATGGCGATAGGGCGTACCTTCAAGGAATCGCTTCAGAAAGCGGCGCGCTCTCTCGAAACAGGCCGAGACGGCCTGACCTCGCTCCTGGGCAAGGTCGACTACCGCGACCTCGCGGCGCAGGTGCGACGGCTCATCGAGAGCCGCGAGGCCATCAATACGGCAAAGCCGATGTTGGGCGAGTTGCCCGATGCCACCGACGCGGAGCTTCGCGAATCGATTCTCGACCTGATTCGAACGCCCTTGGCCGAACGGCTCTGGTACCTTGCCGATGGGCTGCGCGTCGGCCTCAGCGTCGACCACCTTCACGAGGCGACGAAAATCGACGTCTGGTTCCTCGAACAGATTCGCCAGCTCATCGATTTCGAGCAGCAGTTGAAAGCCTCGGCAGGCGAGCCGGCGACTGAAGCTCAGCTGCGACGCGCCAAGGAGCTCGGTTTCAGCGACGCACAAATCGGCACCCTTCGAGGCGAGGCAGCCAGCGACATTCGCGCGACGCGAGCGACGCATGGCATCGAGCCGATCTACTCACGCGTGGACACCTGCGCCGCGGAGTTCCCGGCGCTCACGCCGTACATGTACTCGACCTGGGGCCGCGACAGCGAGGTCGAGACGAGCGGCGACAAAAAGAAGGTGATGATCCTGGGCGGCGGCCCCAACCGAATCGGCCAGGGGATCGAGTTCGACTACTGCTGCGTGCACGCCTCGTTCGCTCTCAAGGAGATGGGCTTCGAGACCATCATGGTGAACTGCAACCCCGAGACGGTGTCCACCGACTACGACACGTCGGACAGGCTCTACTTCGAGCCCCTGACCTTCGAGGATGTGATGCACATCGTCGAGGTGGAAAAGCCCGACGGCGTAATCGTGCAGTTCGGCGGGCAGACTCCGCTGAAGCTCGCTGTGCCGCTCTCCCGCGCCGGTGTACCGATTCTCGGGAGCACGGCCGATGCGATCGACCGAGCCGAAGACCGGGAGCGTTTCGAAGAGCTCTTGACCAAGCTCGGCCTAGACCGACCGCGCGGCGGCATTGCCAATGGCACCAAGGACGCCTTCGCAGTGGCCGAGCGGATCGGATTTCCGGTCGTCGTTCGGCCGAGCTACGTGCTTGGCGGGCGCGCAATGGAGATCGTCCACTCCCAGGAGGATTTGGCGCGCTACATGACCGTCGCGCTCGAAGCCGTGGCCGATGCGGAGACCCAGACGATTCTTGTCGACGAGTTCTTGAAGGACGCCATCGAGGTCGATGTCGATTGCGTCTCGGACGGCAAGGATGTCGTGATCGGAGGCCTGCTGCAGCACATCGAGGAAGCGGGAATCCACTCCGGCGATTCGTCGATGGCACTTCCAGCGCACGCGCTACCGCCCGAGGTTCTCGCCACGCTTCGCTCCTCGACGCGCGCGCTCGCGCTCGAGCTCGGCGTCGTCGGCCTGATGAACGTTCAGTTCGCCGTTCGCGGAAGCGCGGTGTACGTCATCGAGGTCAATCCTCGCGCCTCGCGCACCATTCCGTTCATCAGCAAGGCGATTGGCGTGCCGCTGGCCAAAATTGCCGCCAAGGTGATGGCCGGCGCAACGCTGCGCGAGCTTGGCTACACCCGCGAAGTCGTGCCGCAGCACATCGCCGTCAAGGAATCGGTCTTTCCGTTCACCAAGTTCGCGGGCGTCGATACGATTCTGAGCCCGGAGATGCGCTCGACCGGCGAGGTGATGGGCATCGCCGACAACTTCCCAGACGCCTTCTACAAAGCCCTTCTTTCCGCGTACACCGAGCTACCCGACGAGGGGAAGGTGTTCATCAGCGTCAAGGAGAACGACAAGCCTGCGGCCGCAGAGGTGGCGCGCCGCCTGAAGGAGCTGGGCTTCGACATCGTTGCAACCAAGGGCACCCGCGAGGTGCTCGAGCGCGCTGGCGTCGAAGCGGAGAACGTTCACAAGGTGGGCCAGGGCCGGCCGCATAGCGTCGACCTTCTGCAAAACGGCGATATCGCCCTCATGGTCAACACGACCGAAGGCGCAAAGGCGATTCGGGACAGCCGTTCGATGCGCCGCCAAACAGTCCTGAGCAACGTGCCCTATTTCACCACGATCGCGGCGGCCGTGGCCGCGGTGGACGCCATCGAAGCGAGGCGCTTGAGGCCGCTGTCGGTCCGCTCGCTGCAGGAGTACCACGCACACAATCGTGAGCTTGCGACGCTTGGACCGCCCAAGCGCTAGCTTTGGGTTGCCTTATTTCGGGGCACACATTAACACCATCAGATGGAACGGGTTCCGATGACTCCCGAAGGGCACGCCGCCCTCACCGCTGAGCTCATTGCGCTCAAAGCGGAGCGTCCGAAGATCTCCCAAGAGATTGGGATCGCCCGCGATCACGGCGACCTCAAAGAGAACGCCGAGTACCATGCCGCCAAAGACAAGCAGGGCATGTGCGAGGCGCGCATCAACGAAATCGAGGACAGGCTTTCACGCGCCGAGGTCATCGATCCGTCGACCCTCGGTGGCGACAAAGTGAAGTTTGGCGCCTTCGTCGAGCTCGAGGACATCGACAATGGCAAGGTCGTCACCTACCGGCTGGTCGGTCCCGACGAGTCCGACCTCAAGCAGGGCAAGATTTCCATCACGTCGCCCGTGGCGCGCGCGATCGTGGGCAAGGAAGTCGGCGACGAGGTGGTGGTGCACACTCCGGGTGGCGTCCGCAACTACGAAGTCAGCGACGTTCGCTGGGAGTGAGGGGGCCTGAGTCCGAGGCCAGACACGCAGGTGCCAACACTGCTCGACCATCCTGTCGAAACCTTGCCCGGCATCGGGCCGACGACCGGTGCCCATCTGCGGGAGCGTGGGTACGCCTCGGTAGGCGACCTCTTGTGGCTCCTTCCTCGAGGGTACGACGACCAGCGAACGCCGGTGCCGATTCACCGGCTCCAGGATGGCGAGTACGCGGTGGTCGAGGGCGTCGTACGAAGGGCCCGCTCCTATCCTCGGGGCGGCCGCATGGGGTTCGAGGCGCGGATTGAAGCCGAGGAAGGTCGGCCCGAGGAGAGCGGCTATACGGAGCTGAAGTTGGTTTGGTTTCGGGCGATCCCCGGGCTTGGGAAGCGCTTTGCCGAGGGCGAGACGGTTCGCGTCGCTGGAAAGGTTCAGGACTACCGGGGCACGGCGAGCATCGCGCACCCCGAGTCGTTGCCGGCCGATGCTCCGGGCGCCGTCGAGCCGCGCTACCCGGAGATTCCAGGTGTGCGTCGGAAGATGCTCCGGCGGGCGATCCGTGCGGCGGTCGACCGAGCCGTCGCCGAGGTTCCCGATCTGATCCCGGCCGGATTGCGTGCCGAGATCGGCGTTTCGACCGTGGGCGAGGCGCTTCGGTCGATCCACGTTCCCGACTCGGAAACCTTCGACGCGGAGCTCGACGCGCCGAGCCCCGCCGAGCGGAGGCTTGCGCTCGAAGAGCTGGTACTCTGGGAGCTTGCGCTTCGGCTGCGGCGTGCGTCCGAGAAGGGCGGTCTTGCGCAAGGCTTCGCCACGGAGCCCGCAGTATCGACCGCCTCCGCGGCGTTTCCGTTCGAGCTCACCGCCGCGCAGAAGTCGGCGGTTGCCGAGGTAAGCGACGCGCTGGCGTCCGATACGCCGATGCGCCGCCTGCTTCAAGGTGATGTCGGCTGTGGCAAGACCGCCGTGGCGATGGTCGCGTGTGCTCAGGTCCACGCCGGAGGCGCGCAGGCAGTGTTCTTGGCGCCGACCGAGCTCTTGGCGGACCAGCATGCGGAGACCTTGAAGCCCACGGCCGAAAAGCTTGGGCTTCGCCTGGGCGTGCTGACGGGCGCGCTCAGCAAGGACCAACGGCGTTCGATGCTCGACCGCTTGGCCACGGGCGCGGTAGATCTGGTCGTCGGTACGCATGCGCTTCTCAGTGGGGAGGTGCGGTTCGCAAACCTCGGGCTGGTCATCGTCGATGAGCAGCACCGTTTCGGTGTTGCCCAGCGGCTTCGCCTTGGAAACCGGGGCGCGACAGGGCGGCCGCACCTGCTCGTGATGACGGCCACCCCGATCCCTCGGAGCCTTGCCTTGGTTCTCTACGCAGGTCTCGAGCTGACGAGCATCGACGCCAAACCACCGGGACGGATCCCTGTCACCACCAAAATGCTTTCCCGCTCGAAACGCGACACGGTTTTTCGACAGGTTGCACGTGCCATCGAGGCGGAGGGTCGTGCGTTCGTGGTCTGTCCGGCGATTTCCGCGTCGGACGAGCTCGTGGGGGTAGACCGAACCGCGGTCGAGCTCAGGGCGCAGTTCGGCGACGAACGCGTCGGACAAATCCACGGGCGCTTGTCGGGCGAGGAGCGGCGCGAGCTGATGCGTGCGTTTTCGAAGGGCGAGCTCCAGGTGCTGGTGGGAACCACCGTGCTCGAGGTTGGGGTCGATGTGCCCGCGGCCAACCTCATGGTGATCGAGCAGGCGGAGCGTTTTGGGATCGCGCAGCTGCATCAGCTCCGGGGGCGCGTGGGCAGGGCTGGTCAGCGAAGCGCCTGCCTGCTCACCTTCGTCGAGCCCATGTCCGAGGAGGCCGAGGCCAGGCTCCAGGCGCTCTGCGAGACCGATGACGGCTTCGTCTTGGCCGAACGCGACCTGGAGCTGAGAGGGCCCGGTCACCTTTTCGGGTACCGCCAATCGGGGGCGAGCGGGTTGCAGTTTGCGAGCTTGGCCCAGGACCAAACCCTGCTCGAGCGCGCGGGAGATCTGGCTGATCGCATCATTAGAAGCGATCCGGACTTGTCGGCGCCCGAACACGCTAGCGCGCGGGCGGCCGTAGAGCGCTGGGAACGCAACGCAGCGGTTCGAGAAGACGCCGGCTGAGGGTGGATCACGATTGCTTCGCTGCCGTGCGGGCTTCTTGACGCAACCCAGGGACCCAGGTAGTTCCGAGCTATGCCGCTGGTTCACCACGCGCAGCGCGAAGTCACGCTCAAGGTCGTCTACTACGGGGTGGGGCTCGGGGGGAAAACCACCAACCTCGAAACCATCCACGCGCAGACTCGCCCGGACCGGCGCGGCAAGCTCGTGACGGTCAACACCGAAGCGGAGCGCACGCTCTTTCTCGACTTTCTTCCGCTGCAGCTCGGGAAGTTCCGTGGGTACGACGTGCGGCTTCATTTGATTTCGGTTCCAGGGCAGATCGCCCAGGACTCGACGCGTAGGATGGTACTTCGCAACGTCGACGGCGTGGTACTGGTCATCGACAGCCAAGCCGAGGCGATCGAGGGCAACAACTACGGGATCCGCAATCTCGACTACAACCTGCGGCAGCAAGGGGTCGACCCGGATCGCATCCCGATGGTCGTGCAGTACAACAAGCGCGACCTCCACGGCGTCCTCGATGTCGAGGAGCTTGGCGAACGGCTTGGCGTCCCTGAAGGCATTCCGGAGCTCGTTGCGAGCGCCAAGGAGGGCTGGGGCGTGTTCGAAACCGTGAAGTCGATCGTTCGTGTCTGCATGCACCAGCTCGGCGACCCAAGCCTGCGCGAGGACGGCCGCGTCGAGTGCTTGCTCGACGAGCCGCGCGATCGCTTCTACCCGAGCGGCCCCGTTTCGATGATTCACGCCTTGGCGCCCGAACACGAGCTCGACCTCGAAGACCTCGAGCTCGTCAACGGCTAGGACATGAAGGCAAGCGGCCCAGAGTCCGTCGCCGATCGCGTTCGGACGGTTGTGCCGACGATTGAAATGCTTCCGGTGCGCACCCCGACGCTGCCACCTGCAACGCACACCAACACCTTTCTGATCGGCACCGGAGAGGCTGTGCTGATCGAGCCCGCGACGCCATACCGCGAGGAGCAGGACCTGATGGTTCAGTGGGTTCAGTCGGCGCGGCTCCGCGGCGTCGAGCCCGTGGCCATCCTCGCTACCCATCATCATCCGGACCACGTCGGCGGCGCGATGGCGCTCCGGGAACGGCTTCAGCTCCCGCTCTGGGGCCATGCGATGACAGCGCAGCGCCTGGACGGCATCGTCGAAATCGACCGCTTGATTCAAGACGGCGAGCGGATCGAGCTCGACGGCCCCACGCCGACCGCGTTGACCGCGTTGCACACACCCGGGCACGCGCCAGGGCATCTGTGTTTCGTCGAAGAGGCGAGCAACATCATGATTGCTGGCGACATGGTGGCTTCGATTGGGACCATCATCGTCGAGCCCACGGACGGCGACATGCTCTTGTACCTGGAGTCGCTTCGAAAGATGTCGACGCTCGAGCCGGCCGGGCTGCTTCCCGCGCACGGAAGCTTGATCGAGCAGCCCGAGGCGATTTTGAATTTCTACATCGAGCACCGATTGATGCGCGAGCGCAAGGTCCTCGATGCCCTGGAAGCGCGCGGCAAGGCATCGCGGCCGAGGCACCTTGTGGCGAGCGCCTACGCCGATACTCCAAAGGCGCTATGGCCCTTGGCTCTGCAGTCGATCGAAGCGCACTTGATCAAGCTCGAGCGCGAAGGGCGCGTTTGGAAGGAAGGCGACCGCTGGGCCCCCGTTCCAGCGGGAGACTGACCGGTCGCTGTCACTGACGCTACCGGGGCGCGGAAAAAGGCGCGACACGGGGCTGCGTCGAACGGCTCGGCTTGCAAATGTGGTCGGATGCACTGGCGAGCTTTGACCACGCAAGCCTCGCCTCGGATCTCGCGGCCAATCGGGGCTGGTTGCTGACTTGCCGATTGTCACTCGCTACGTCGACTCCGCCCCATATCGCGCCTTTTTCCGCGCCCCTCCATACGGAGACAGGAACAAGACAACGTCCCCAAACGGCAGGCGGCAGCGCGAGCCCGAAGGGCGAAGCCCGGCGCGAAAGGCGCCGGCAAGGCAGAGCGAAGCGAATGCCGCGCCA
>Ga0265303_10000724_pt1 | contig 19325 bp, 19 predicted proteins | sample Helome_2_FD_192494 | JGI IMG/M metagenome (GOLD analysis project Ga0265303, IMG submission 192494) | Marine sediment microbial communities from subtidal zone of North Sea - Hel_20160317 (Illumina Assembly) | ecosystem: Environmental > Aquatic > Marine > Subtidal zone > Sediment ... | reverse complement strand
GCGCCGAACAGGCCCGCGAATTCGCCCTGTGGATTTATTAGCACGATTGCCGAACTGTGATCCACGTCGTAGTCAGTGCTGGTTTCACTTTTATTGCGGATATCGTGAGCGATGCCGAGCGACCGGGTCAGCGGCGTCAATTTTTCCAGAGGCGCGGTGGCATCGATAAAGCGGGATTAAAATAGGTGACATAGGCGTCAAGAATTTCAGGCTTATCGCGTTCAGGATCTACTGAAATAAAGTAAACCTGTATTGCCTCGAGCACATCGGGATCCTCGATTGCGGTGAACATCTCGGCCAGAGTTTGCAGGCTGACAGGGCAAATATCAGGGCAGTGGGTGAAACCGAAAAATACCAGGTTCCATTTACCGGCAAAACTTGATCGGGTCAGTGGCTGATTGTTGTGATTTAACAGTTCGAACTCAGGCAGGGCACGCGCCTGCTCGCCAAACCAGACACCGGCTTCTAGTTCGACAGGTTTACTGCTGCTGAGAAACCAGGAAATTGAAACCCCTCCGATCAGGGCCAGCAACGCGACAATTGCGATACTCGATTTATTCATGTTCGTTATCGTGTAAAATTCGCGGCATTATATTTCAACTGCAAGTAAACACAACGTGGCCATTCCTGAAAAACTGCAAGTTCTGACTACGATTCGAGATTTTATTCGATGGGGTAGTAGCGAATTTTTGCGCAATGAGCTGAGTTTTGGGCATGGTTTTCTGGATGCATTTGACGAGTCCAGGTATTTGATTCTGCATGCACTGGCCTTGCCTTATGACTGGCCTGATGCCTATTTTGACGCGGTCCTGACCCTGTGCGAACGCGAACAGGTAATCGATATCCTGCAATTGCGCATAAATTCCCGCCAGCCCGCAGCCTATATCACGCGAGAGTCCTGGTTTTGTGGGCTTAAATTTTACGTTGACGAGCGTGTGCTGGTGCCGCGTTCCCCGATCGCCGAGCTCATCTCGAATCGATTCGAACCCTGGGCGGATAGCAGCCGGGTGCAGCGGATTCTCGATCTATGCACCGGCAGTGGATGTATCGCGATCGCCTCGAAGTACCATTTCCCGGCTGCCGAGATCTGTGCTTCCGATATTTCTCCTGCGGCGCTCGAAGTTGCCGCGCTGAACCTCGAGCAACATGATCTTGGTGACCAGATAAACCTGTATGAGTCCGATCTGTTTGATTCGATCCCGGCACAGCCGTTTGACGTCATAGTCAGCAATCCACCTTATGTCGATGCTGAGGATATGTCCGCCCTGGGTGATGAATTTCATCACGAGCCGGCTATCGGTTTGCGTGCGGGTGATGATGGACTGCTGCTGGTTGATCGTATTCTGGCAGGCGCCGGCAGGTTTTTGAGTGAGCATGGGGTCATTTTTATCGAGGTCGGAAATTCGCAGGCAGCGTTAGAATCCAGGTATGACTTTCTACCGATGACCTGGATAGAATTTGAATTCGGTGGTGGCGGAGTTTGCGCTATCCTGGCGCAGGATTTGCAGCAGCAACAAGCTGCGTTAACCGTTATCGCCGGTTAGCCGCGCCTGATAGTGAACGTTGGCCGGCTAACAGAACTCGCAATTATACTGTTGCAGGAGCATTAGTGCTCCTGCAACAGTATAATTGCGGATTCAGCGCCGCTGTGGGGTTCCGCAGCAAGGCGCAGTGCGAAGACAATGGTCAATTCCCTTGTTGAGCACTGCAACGCAGCTGCGGAACCCCACAGGGACGCCCTTCGGGTTAGCTTGTCAACGCTCACGGACTGCGTTGCGCCTCTTGACAAGGGGTTGGCCCTTGCCTGCGAGACGCGTCTTGCCGTGAGCGTTGACAAGCTAACTGAACTCGCAATTATACTGTTGCAGGAGCACTAATTATGACCTGGTGGGGTAAAGCACTCGGGGGCGCATTTGGGTTTATGATTGGTGGGCCTCTCGGTGCCCTGATGGGGATCGCTTTCGGACATAGTTTCGACCGTGGTCTGGGCAAGATGGATGGCGTCGAATGGGGTGCGGATCAGGAACGCATTCAGGCAGCATTCTTTACCGCTACATTTTCGGTGATGGGTTACCTCGCCAAGACCGATGGCCGGGTTACCCGCGATGAAATCAAGCTTGCCGAAGCGGTCATGGATCGGCTCGGCTTGAGCGCCGAAATGCGTCGCTCGGCAAAAAAGCTGTTCAACGAGGGCAAGTCGGACGACTTTCCCATCGACGAGATATTAGACCAGTTCAGACATGAAACGCATCGGCGTACCACCCTGATTCAGATGTTTCTCGAGATCCAGTTGCAGGCGGCTTATGCCGATGGCGTCATGCATCCGGCGGAAAAAGAGGCGTTGATCAACATTTGTCGCCATCTTGGTATCGCGGTATCCCAGCTGGATCGTCTCGAGGAAATGCTGCGCGCAGGCTTTGGGCGTAGCGATTATGATGCTGCGACTGCCAAAACATCGCTTAAGGATGCATACCGGTTGCTAGGTGTGAACGACGGGGTGAGTAATGCCGAACTCAAAAAAGCCTATCGGCGATTGATGTCGCAACATCATCCAGACAAGCTGGTTGCGAAAGGCTTACCCGAACAGATGATTCGGGACGCGACCGAGAAAACCCAGCAAATCAAGGCCGCCTACGAACTCATTCGCAAATCCCGTAACGGATGAAGAAACTGTTCACTCACGAGAACCGTATGATCGTCTTCAATCTGAAAAACGTATTGCAGGCAGAGGATATAGAAACCATTGTTGTTAATGAGTTTGCTGCCGGGGGCGCCGGTGATCTGGCTACTTTCGATACCTGGCCCGAACTATGGGTCGAAAATGACGCCAAACTGGAGCAGGCACAGGTCATCATACAGGGTATCCTGAGTGGTAGCGCGACCAACGACTGGGTTTGCAGCAATTGTCAGGAGCAAAACGACGCCTCCTTTCAGTTTTGCTGGAAATGTGGGCGTGCACTCGAATAAGCCGAGGTTGTCTCAATGAAACGATTTATTTATGGATTACTACTGCTTGCTCCGATTGCTTATGCAGGTGAAGTGCTTATTGTCGAAGTCAGTGTCGAATGCCCCAGCAGCTGCACTTTCTCGGTAACCCTGGAGCATGAAGATCAGGGCTGGCAGCACTATGCCAATCAATGGGATGTGGTGACCCTGGATGGTCAGTTACTGAAGTCCCGGGTATTGCTTCACCCACATGAACAGGAACAACCATTCACACGCTCGTTATCCGGAGTATTCATCCCGGCAGGGGAAAGCAAGGTGAAAATTCGTGCCAGAGATTCAAAGCACGGCTATAGCGAGCAGGAATTTATTGTCGACATACCGGGGCGTAGCTAGCCTGCATATTGCAAGAAGGCGGCGCTCCGGGTGACATAAGAAATTGACCTTAAGAGGAATAGTAACGATTAAATATGGATGCCATTTTCTTCAGTATGCGCCTGAACGAAACCAGAAAAAATCTGACTGCCAATCCTGAACGATCGCCCTTGATGCATAGCCATAGCTATGCATCAAGGGCGATCGTCCAGCCTTGTTTGTCAGATTTCCTCTGGTATTCGTTCCCTTCGTGCACTATGCAGGCTAGCCCGCATGCAATTTGCAGGCTAGTTTTCCTGCCAGAGTAAACGCAGCCCCAGAAAAATCATTACAGTGCCGGGGATCCAGCGCTGCACCCAGTCCCCGAGCCTGCCGCGCGCGCGCATGGTGCCGGCAGCAACCATATAAGCGATCGACCCATTGACTATGGCCCCGGTAACCAGGAATACCGAACCGAGGGCGAGTGATACCAGGAATCCGGGGGTTTCAACCGAGTTCAGAAACTGTGGAATGAAGGCGAGAAAGAACAATGCGATCTTGGGATTGAGCGCATCGACCAGTAGTCCGCGGCGAAAGTATTGCCAGCCATTTACAGCATGCGGATAAGTTTTGGATGCGGTGGTCTGTCGCCCTGTTCGCAATAGATCGATACCGAGATAAATCAGATAAGCCGCACCGAGATATTGCACGATTACAAAGGCGATCGGCGTGGTCGCGAGTATCGCGGCAACACCGCTAGCGGCCAGGACTACATGCACAAAGGCTCCCGCCGTCATACCAAGCACCGCAAAAACGCCAGCTTTGAATCCACCGGCCGCACTGATTGAAGTCACCAGTATTACCGAAGGACCGGGTGACAGGTTGACCGCGAGACAGGCGATCACGAGTAGCACGAGAGTATCGAGGGTCATGATTATTGATCCGGTTCCGGATTAATGAGCGTTACGCGCCTGCTCACGGGCATCGACGAAAGCTTTGACCGAACGCGTGACGTCGGCCGATGTCGTGGCCCATGAACATACGCTGACTCGAATCACACTGCGCTGTTGCCACTGGGTGCCTCCAATCCAGCATTCGCCGGATTGCTGGACATTTTTGATCGTCTCGGTGGTTAGCAGGTCGCTGTCACAGGCAACCAGCACCTGGTTAAAAACAACCTCATTCAAAATTTCAAAACCATGTTGCCCGAGTTCATCCGCGAACTGCCGGGCACGGGCATGAAAACCGTAAATCAGCTCATCGATACCGGATCTGCCCAGATATTTGAGTGCCGCCCAAAGTTCGAAAATGCGCGAGCGGCGTGACATTTCCGGGGTATGCAACATACCGTCGCGATTGTCGCTGTATACGATGTAGGCTCCCGAGGCATGCAATGCATTTACCAGCGCGTCACGATCGCGACACATGATGACCCCGCTGTCATAGGGTGTGTTCAGGGTTTTATGACCGTCAAATGACCAGGAGTCGGCGAGTTCGATACCCCGGGTCAAGTGTTTCAACTGATCGCTGACGGCAGCCCAGAGTCCGAAAGCGCCATCAATATGTACCCAGGCGTCGGCTTCCCTGGCCTTATGACACAGGCTCGAAAAATCATCGAAGGCGCCGGAGTTTACGTTACCGGCCTGCAGGATCAGGATCGTGGATTGGTCAAGTTCGGGAACCAGTTGTGCGTTGATCCTGCCTTGTGTGTCGGCGTCCACCCACTCGACGTTATCGATGCCGAAACCGAGTAACGCGATTGCCTTGGTGACGGTGCCATGGGTCTGCCGGCTGGCGATGACACGCAGGCGAGGCGCGTTGATGAATCCGTGGCGATTTACATCCCAGCCGAGGCGGGCAAAATTTCTGTACCTGGCTGCGGCGAGGCCACAGAAGATTGACATCGATGAACCGCTGACATAGCCCGCTACGGTAGATTCGGGAAGTCCAAACAGTTCTCGCAACCAGGCTTCGGTTACTTCTTCGAGCCGTGATGCGACCGGTGAGCTCAGGTATAGTGGCGTATTCTGATCCCAGAAATCGGTCAGCCAGCGCACCGCCAGTGTTGCCGGTATCACACCACCGTTGACCAGACCGAAGTAACGCCCGCCAATTTGTGCCACGGTGGCGGGAGAGCCGTAATCGTCAAGCTGACGCAGAATCTGCAGCGCGTCACCCGGGGAGTCGGGCAGTGGCTCATCGAAGTGGGTCAGATTAGCAATAGCCTCCGGGGTCGGAAAAACATTACGCTCAAGCGCACGGTCGGCATAGGTGTAGGCGGCGTCGCGTGCCTCATCGAATGCGGATTTCTGCTCCATTTCGAGAAACATGCGTTGGCGGATGTCATCATTCATTGATCTCGACCCTGTAAAATTTGCTTAACCCTGGATTTCAATTCAGGTAGTAGTTCGGTTTCAAACCAGGGGTTTTGCCTGAGCCAGCGATTATTTCTGGGACTTGGATGCGGTAAGGGTACCATGTCAGGCCAGTAATCCTTCCAGTTACAAACGAGTTCGGTTAGCGAACGGAATTTTGTATCGAAGTGATAGCGCTGAGCGTATTGTCCCAGAACCAGCGTCAATTCGATTTGATTCATGTGCGCGAGCAGTGGTGCGCGCCAGCGGGGTGCACATTCCGGGCGCGGGGGCAGATCGCCGGAAGCGCCAGTGCCGGGATAACAAAATCCCATTGGCAGGATCGCTATGATGGAAGCATCATAAAAAACCTCCCGGCTGATGCCTAGCCAGTCACGCAGGCGATTGCCACTCGGATCATCGAAAGGAATTCCCGTACTATGCACTTTACTTCCTGGTGCCTGGCCAGCCAGCAGAATTTTTGCCGATGCGGAGCATTGCAGCACCGGGTTGGGCCCCAACGGTAAACTGCTGGCACAAAGCCGACAGCGGTTTACTTCAGACAACAGCGATTTCAATTGGGTCATTAAGCACTCAGTGTGTCAGAAAGCGGCCGTTGCGAACACCACAGGACTTCTGCTCATGCCAGCTGAGTTTACCGTTCACCCAGACGCTGATTATGCCTGCGCTGAACTGTGTCGGGTTTTCAAAACTGGCACGATCGATGATCGTATCGGGATCGAATAATACCAGGTCGGCATAGTTTCCAACGGCGATGCTCCCGCGATTCTCGAGACCAAAGCGGCTCGCAGTCAGGCCAGTCATTTTATGGACCGCGGTTTCCAGACCGAATAACTTCTTTTCACGAACATAGTGACCAAGTACTCGCGGAAAAGTGCCCCACAGGCGCGGGTGAGGGGTTTGCATTGATGCGATACCATCGGAACCAATCATTGCCACGGGGTGTGCCATGATGCGCTGCAGATCGCTTTCATTCATTTGAAAGTAGATAGCGGCAGCCGGATAAAGCCGCTCACAGGCTTCCTCGAGCGAGCATTTCCAGTCCGCCATTATGCGCTCCAGCAATAAGCCGTTGCACTCAGGGTGTGGCGTTGATTCGGCGACCAGTACCGCTTCGCAGTCTTTGGCAAACTGCGCCAATAACGAGGTAGAGCTGGCGATGTAAGGGTAGACATCGAGGCTCACAGCCTGCTTTGATGAGCGAGCCTGATCAATTAATTCGAGGGTTTGTTTTGAACGACCATAATTATTGGGGCCAGCACATTTGTGATGAGAGATAATGACCGGAACCTGTGCACGCCGACCGATATCAAGCGTTTCTTCAACCGCGGCGAGCACTTGATCTCCCTCATTACGCATATGAGTTACGTATACGGAGTGTTCAAATTCGTGCAGTACGCCCGCAAGTTGTACCACTTCATCGGTCGAAGCCGATGCCGCAGGTGGATAATCAAGCCCGGTACTCAATCCAATGCTGCCTTGCTGCAGGGCCAGCCTGAGGTTGTCCTGCATCTGTCTTATCGCCCCCTGGTCTGCACTTTGTTCGAGTCGATCGGCCATGCTGTCGAGGCGTAAACTGCTATGACCGACAAGCAGTGCCAGATTGATTGCACTGGGCGATTGGACCAGGGCATCGCGATAAGCTGTTACTGATGGAAAACAAAATTCTTCTTTTTCGCCAAGCAGCGGAAAAGGCGGTGGCATATTGTTTGCTGATTGCAGCGGCGCCAGGCTGATACCGCAGTTGCCGGCGATAACCGTGGTTACACCCTGGGAGACTTTAAACGGGATGTCGGGCGTTTTGAGCACAGCCAGGTCATCATGGGTATGACTGTCGATAAATCCCGGTGCCAGCACCATTCCAGCGGCATCGAGATCTGTATCTGCATGCCAATGCCCGCAGTCACCCAGGTCGACGATGCGATCACGGTCGATGACGACATCGATAAACTGCGACACCCCACCGCTGCCGTCGATAACCCTTGCCCCGGTTATGAGTAGATCACAGCTAGCCATAACCGGACAGGCGGCTGAGGTCAGCCAGTTGCAACTTTCTTGACTTCAGAATTAAATGTGGAAATTTGATTGCGACAGCGCTTGCGGTAACTGCAATCGATGCGATTGTGGCGATAATCGTGTTCATCGCCACGGTGTTAAAACGCCCGAGTTTTACCAGGAGTTTTACCATTTTTGAATGCCCTTCGGAAATGTTGAACTTATAATTGTAGATTCACTGTAATTCCATCTGAACCCGGGTTCAAGCGATTAATCGATTCTGATTCAGGGGATATAACGAGATTTTAACCTACCGCGGCGGGCGGCCGCTGGCTCCGATATTGAATCGAAACCCTGGTAATAGATACCTTCAGAATAGCTGGAATTGCGGGTCGAGAAGGATTTGCAGCAAGCACCCGGGGAATGGGTTTTAGCTGAAATTAATAAACTGGACTCGGACAGGGAGATCAAATATTGTCTGCCTGAAATCCAGACCCGTTATACCCTGGCGCAGTAGTTGTCTTAAACAGTAGTTGCGGAACTGGGCCTTAACCTATGTGGGCTGACTATATTGTGCATGTCAGCCGGATGTATCACTCAAGACAGGACTGATCGATGAAAGTTTTAATGTTGATTGCGCACGGCAGCCGTAACCAGGCCGCTAATGACGAAGTTAGCCGACTGGCAACGCGGATACAAGGTCTCGGGCAGGGTGAATTCGATGCGGTCGTGCCTGCATTCCTGGAACTTGCGCAACCGGATATCCATCAGGGAATCGATCTATGTGCCGAAATGGGAGCGCGCGAAATTATTGCGGTGCCTTACTTCCTGGCGGCCGGTAAACATGTCACCAGGGATATTCCACTGGAACTCGAATGCGCCCGCACCAAGCACCCGCAAATCAGCATCGAAACATCGCAGTATTTAGGCAGCAACGTGGCTATGGCTGAACTGGTAATCCAGTGTTCGAAGAATGCCGGATAAATCAGTACCTCGAGTTGACCGGGCTTTCAGGCAGTCCTGGCAGGATCTGGCAGCGCCGGGTTAATTGCCAGATGCCGCGCTAAGGTAGCGCTGTCGGGCTGATTATCGATATAGGGTTTATTAGACCTCTGGAATCCCTATAATACTGACTTCCATGCACCGATCGATCGGTACCCATCAAGATAGCGAGTATTAATATGAATGCCCCTCTCAGCAATAGTGCCTTGATCGACAAAGATCAGGAACATATGATTCATCCTCTGCATCACAATCCGGGCCATGCCAAAGCCAGGGTCTGGGTCAAGGCGGAGGGCTCGCATTTAATTGATGCCGATGGGAATCGTTTCATCGATGGCCTGTCCTGCCTGTGGAATGTCAGTTGCGGGCATGGCCGCCAATCGCTGGTTGACGCGGCCAGCAACCAGATGCAGCAAATGGCTTTCTGCTCGAGCTATAACGGTAGTTCCAATGCACCTGCGATTGAGCTGGCCGAGCGCCTGGCCGATATCTGTTACCCGCAAATCAATAATTTTTACTTCACTTCCGGTGGCGGCGAATCTACCGATAGTAATTTCAAGCTGGCACGTTACTACTGGAAGGCAAAAGGTAAACCCAACAAAACCAAGGTGATTAGCCGCATATGGGGCTACCATGGAGTCACTTTTGCAGCGATGTGCGCCACTGGCATAGCGGGTTACTGGGGTTCTTTTGAACCACGAATTCCCGGTTTCAGCCATATCCCGGCGCCAGATCCATATCACTACCCGGCACCGGAAGATGGTTCGTCGCTGGGTATTGCGGCGGCCAACGAACTGGAGCAGGAGATTCTCCGGCAGGGTCCTGAAACAGTAGCCATGTTTATTGCCGAACCGGTCATGGGTGCCGGTGGAGTTATCGTCCCCCCCGACGATTATTTCCCGCGGATTCGTGAAATTTGTGACCAGTACGAAGTGCTGTTTGTGGCCGATGAAGTCATCACCGGTTTCGGTCGTACCGGAAAAATATTCGCCCTGGAGCACTACGGGGTGCAGCCCGATCTGGTTCAGTTCGCCAAATCGATCACTTCGGGATATCTGCCGCTTGGGGGCATCGGTATCAGCGATGAAATCGCGGCAACCATTCGTGACAGCGAGAAACCGTGGATGCATGCCTATACCTACAGCGGTCATCCGACCACCTGTGCAGTCGGGTTGGCGACCCTGGATTTCATCGAAAGCGAAAACCTGGTTGAGCAGGCGGCGACTAAGGGTGCCTATCTGCTGGACAAGTTACATACAGCACTCGATGACCATCCGCATGTTGGTAATGTGCGCGGCAAAGGCATGATGTGCGGCGTTGAGCTGGTCGAGGATAAAGCCACCAGGTCATGGTATCCGCCCGAGTGGGGTGTGGGACCAAAAATGACCAGCGCGATGATCGATAATGGCCTGTTTACGCGGATGCGCAGCGAAGTAGTGTGTCTTGCGCCGCCATTGACGACCGATGAAGCGACGCTGGATGAACTGGTGGCCGCTGTAAGTAAATCCATCGTCACCGTTTTCGGCGAATAACCCCACCCACTGTCAGAGGAAACCGAGGTAGCCTTAGCACAGCAGTTAATTTTCGATCAGTTGTTGATTCCTCACAGTAGTGCGGCTTTGGCGGGGATGGTGCTTTACTCCTGGTGTGGCACTTCCTTGATGTAGAGGTCGTGCTTGGAATAGGGGATTTCTATTTTTTCTTCGATGAAACGTTTGTATACCTTGCAGTTCAGGGCGTCGATTATGCGCCCGCGCAATACCGGCTGATCGATCCAGCATAGTAACTCGAAATCAAGGCCGGAAGCGCCGAAGGTCCGAAAGCGGACCCGCGGTTCTGGATCCACACATACTGCCTCGTCAGTCAGCGCGATATCCATCAGCACTTCGCGCACCCTGTCGATGTCGGAACCGTAGGCAACTCCGACCGCTACCCTGATACGAAATCTTTCCGCGGGACCCCCGGATTCGTTGATGATCATGGTATTGCCCATGACCGAATTGGGTACGGTGACCTCGATATCATCACGTGTCATCAAGCGCGTACTGCGAATCCCTATGTGCGTAATTTCACCTCTCTGACCCGAATCCAGCACCACAAAATCGCCGATTTTGTAGGGTGCATCCGCCATGATGAAAACGCCGGAAAACAGGTTGGCGAGCGTGTCTTTGGCGGCAAAGCCTACCGCGATTCCAACGATTCCAGCCGATGCCAGCCACGCGGTCATATCGACGTTCCAGGCAGTGAATATGATATAGACCGAGAGTACGATGATGGTGATGAAGACGATGTTTTCAAACAGTGGCAGGGTTTGCGGGTGTAACACTGAAACGTATTGATCGTTGTCGGCGATACTGCGCAACACCGAACGCGTGACACGTATTAAGAAAACCGTCCAGACAAAATACGCGATCGTTAGCAGAACTGAATAAATGATCGAATCAAACGGATCGCCAATCTTCAGCAAATTAACTGCCAGGGTCGTGCCAATGAGGATCACGCTGGTATAGATCGGGTTGTGCAAGTGGTCGATTAAATGATCGTCGAACTTGAAACGGGTGCGCGCTACCAGGTTTCTAAGTGCCGCGCTGACAAATCGATTGAATATCCAGGCAACCAGGAGCGAGGCAAATATGACGATGATCGCCTGTAACCAGGCGTTGTCGCCAAACAGGCCGAGGTAAGGACGCAACCAGGTTTGAGCTTCGTTTAACATTCGATGATATTCACTGCCAGGCCCCCACGGGAGGTTTCCTTGTACTTGGTTTTCATATCCGCACCGGTTTCGCGCATGGTCTTGATTACCTTGTCGAGTGAGACAAAGTGCTGACCATCGCCGCGCATGGCGATACGTGCAGCGTTGATCGCCTTAACCGAAGCCATTGCATTGCGCTCGATACAGGGCACCTGCACCAGTCCACCGACCGGATCGCAGGTCAGGCCGAGGTTGTGTTCCATACCTATTTCAGCGGCATTTTCAGCTTGTTCGGGGGTACCGCCCATAACCTCGGTTAGCGCTCCGGCCGCCATCGAACAGGCGCTACCGACTTCACCCTGACAGCCGACTTCGGCGCCTGAGATCGACGCGTTTTCCTTGTATAGAATACCGATTGCGCCTGCGGTAAGCAGGAAGCGAACAATGCCATCGTCATCAGCTGCCGGGTAAAAATGCTGATAATAATGCATCACGGCAGGAATGATGCCCGCGGCACCATTCGTCGGCGCGGTAACCACGCGCCCACCGGCTGCGTTTTCTTCATTCACTGCGAGCGCCCATAAATTGACCCAATCGAGACACATGAGCGGATCTTTATAGGTAATACCGGGCTGGCCCCTGAGTTTGCGGGACAATTCGGCGGCGCGCCGTTTTACCTTCATGCCGCCCGGTAAAATGCCTTCGTTGCGGCATCCATTACTGACGCAGCTGCGCATTACTTTCCAGATGTCGAGCAGTCCACCACGAATTTCGGCCTCGCTACGCCAGGTTTTTTCATTTTCCAGCATGACATCGCTGATCGACATATCGTGGTTGGCGCAATGGATCAGCAAATCGACAGCGCTTAGAAATGGATAAGGCAACCGGGTGTCGTCCTCGACGATACGATCCGCACCTGCGGCTTTCTCATCGACGATGAATCCGCCGCCGACTGAATAGAAAGTGGCATCGCGCAGCATTTTATCCTGCGCGTCAAAGGCACAAAAGGTCATGCCATTGGAATGAAACGGCAGTGTCTGCCGACGATGCATTACCAGCTGTTTGGATTCATTGAACTTGATGACATGCTCGCCGAATAAATTTAACTGCTGGCTGGAGCGAATCGTCTCAAGCCTGGAATCGACGCTATCGGTATCAACCGATTCCGGCAGTTCGCCCTCCAGGCCGAGCATCACTGCCTTGTCGCTGCCATGCCCTTTACCGGTAGCGCCGAGCGAGCCATACAGGTCGGCCTTTACATTTGCTACTCGGCTTAAAAGGCCGTCGCCCTTTAGTGCTTGCACAAATTGCTGCGCTGCGCGCATCGGTCCCACAGTGTGTGAGCTGGAAGGCCCGATACCAATCGAAAACAAATCAAAAACGCTTATCGCCATCCGGCAATCCTATCTCAGCAGGAGGCCAGTGTATAACACCAGAACTGGGCAATGAATGCGCCAGTATGTTGGCTGCAAGCACCTCTTTGCTGTCTGATTACGCTTCGTCGTCTTCATATGCCGACAGTGGCGGGCAGGAACAGATCAGGTGGGTGTCGCCATAGACGTTATCGACCCTGCTGACCGGTGACCAGTACTTGTTGGCACGTAACGAAGGCAGCGGGTAGGCGGCCTGCTCACGTCTGTAAGCGTGATTCCATTCGTCAGCGCATACCATATCAACCGTGTGCGGGGCGTGCTTGAGGGGGTTGTCCTCGGCGTCCATACGCCCTTCCTCGATCTCGCGAATTTCTCCTCGAATTGCAATCATCGCATCGCAAAAACGGTCGATCTCCTCCTTCGACTCGGATTCGGTAGGTTCGATCATCAAGGTGCCGGGAACCGGGAATGACATGGTTGGTGCGTGAAAGCCGTAGTCGATCAGGCGCTTGGCAATATCGTCCACGGTGATTCCAAATTCCTTGACCACACGCGTGTCGATAATGCATTCATGCGCCACCAGTCCGTTGGGACCGGTGTAAAGAATCGGGAAGTGGTCATTCAGACGGTGGGCGATGTAATTCGCGTTTAAAATTGCGATTGCAGTCGCTTTCGGCAGCCCTTCGCGACCCAGCAACGCAACATATGCCCAGCTGATTGGCAGAATGCCTGCGCTGCCGAATGGCGCCGCCGCGACCTTATTGATGCCCCCGTTGGCGTTCTGGCTGGTGGAAGGTAGAAATGGTTTCAGATGTTCCTTGACGCCAATCGGTCCTACTCCAGGGCCACCGCCACCATGTGGGATACTGAAGGTCTTGTGCAGGTTCAGGTGAGAAACATCGCCACCGAACTTGCCCGGCGCACAGACCCCGACCATCGCATTCATATTGGCGCCGTCGATGTATACCTGCCCCCCGTGCTGATGAACCAGTTCGCATACTTCGGTTACATCGTCTTCAAAGACACCGTGGGTCGACGGATAGGTGATCATGATAGCGGCCAGATTATCGCTGTGTTGCTCGCACTTGGCCCTGAGGTCATCCATATCGATATTGCCCGATTTGGCAGTGCCGACCACTACCACTTTCATGCCGGCCATCTGTGCCGAGGCCGGGTTGGTGCCATGCGCCGAAGCCGGTATGACACAAATATTACGATGTCCTTCATCGCGGCTTTGGTGGTATGACTTGATTGCCAGCAACCCGGCGTATTCTCCCTGCGCCCCCGAATTGGGCTGCAGTGAGACCGCGTCGTAACCGGTACAGGCGCACAACATCTGTTCGAGCTCGATGATCAGTAGCTGGTAACCCTGGGCCTGGTCGAGCGGCACGAAGGGATGGATGCGTCCGAAGCCAGGCCAGGTAACCGGAATCAGCTGGGTCGCCGAATTCAGTTTCATGGTGCAGGAACCAAGCGGAATCATGCTGCGATCGAGCGCGAGATCCTTATCCGCCAGCTTGCGCATGTAACGCATCAGGTCGGTTTCCGAGTGATGACTGTTAAATACCGGGTGAGTCAGGAAATCGCTTTTGCGCACCAGCTTTGGTGGCAGACTGCTGCCGGTTTTCTCATCCATGCTGGTGACGGTGATCTGGTCACCATGGTCGTGGGTAAACACGTTAAACAGGGTTTTAACATTTGCCCGGGTAGCGATTTCGTCCAGCGATATGCCAATCGAGGTGCTGCTAACCTGGCGCAGGTTTATTTTTTCGGCACGCGCGGCCGCCATAATAAATTCGGTCGCGTTACCGGTATTGACCGTGATGGTGTCAAAGAAATATTTGGTTTCAACTTCGAGCCCCAGTTCGCGCAATCCGGCGGCCAGCAGGGTTGTCATGCGATTGATGCGTCGGGCGATGCGGCGCAGTTCGTCGGGTCCGTGGTAGACCGCGTACATACCCGCCATGATGGCGAGCAGGGCCTGCGCGGTGCAGATGTTACTGGTCGCCTTTTCGCGGCGGATGTGTTGTTCGCGGGTTTGCAGCGCGAGCCGCAGCGCCGGTTGATTTCGGGTATCCTGGGAGACCCCGATCAGACGTCCCGGTAGTGAACGTTTGTAGGCTTCACGAGTCGCCATAAAGGCGGCATGGGGCCCACCATAACCCAGCGGTACGCCGAAACGTTGTGAGCTGCCGACCACGATATCGGCGTCAAATTCACCCGGTGGCGTCAACAGGGTCAGGCTGAGGAGGTCGGCGGCAACCGCAACCAGTGCCTTCTTTTCATGGATTTTTGTTACCAGCTCGGCGTAGTCGAGAATTTCTCCCGTGGAGCAGGGATATTGCAGCAGAACTCCGCACAACTCGGGATTATCAGCCGCCGCGAATGCGTCGCCGATGACACATTTAATACCCATGTGTTTGGCGCGATTGGTTACCACTTCGATGGTTTGCGGATGACAGCTGTCGGCAATGTAGAAAACATCACTTTTACTTTTCGACAAACGGTGGCACATGGCCATGGCTTCGGCCGCCGCAGTGGCTTCGTCCAGTACCGAAGCGTTGGCGAGTTCCATCCCGGTCAGGTCGCTGATCATGGTCTGGAAGTTGAGCAGGGCCTCGAGACGACCCTGTGAAATTTCCGGCTGGTATGGAGTATAGGCAGTGTACCAGGCAGGATTGCGGAACAGGTTGCGTTCGATGACCGTGGGCGTGTGGGTATTGTGATAACCCATGCCGATAAATGATTTGAAGAGCTGGTTTCGAATCGAGATCTGGTAGAGCCGATTCAATACCTGGCGCTCAGACAGGCTGGCCTTGACCTCGAGTGGTTTGCGTCGACGAATCGATTCGGGCACCACCTTGTCGAGCAATTCATCGATACTTTCCATGTCTAGCTCTGCCAGCATCGCGGCTTCATCTTCCGCTCCGGGGCCGATATGGCGTCGGATAAATCCGTGGAAGATATCGAGATCCTTTAATTTGAGGTCGAGATCGGTCATGACGATGTTTCCTTGGTCTGGAGCTTATGAAATAGATCGGTTTTCCAGGAAATCTCCCAGGTAAGCCGAATTTTTAGTTCTGTGGTGAATATTAACACCACCTGCCAATATTACTATTGCTTGAGGTTAGCAACCAGCTTATCGCTAACCCATTGCTTGAGAAGCCCGGCACCCACGAGGGCGACCTGTGATGCGTCGATCCATTCGAGCAAACCTTCGCAAATCTGCGCGAAATTCATGCCGGTTGTGGCCTGTTCGAGCGCCCAGGCTTCATGAACTTCGAGCGAACGCCAGTGGGTTTTCATATCCTGTCGCCATAGCAGCCAACGCTGTGGGTGGTCTGCACGCTGTTGTGGCGGTAACTCGGTACCCGTGTCCAGCGCGGTCTTCATCAGGGGCACGTTCCAGTACAGGTCGAGCCAGAGCATGGCCGGCTGGAATTCGAATCTGAGCTCCGGCCAGGCATCGGCCGGAACCTGTGCCATGTCTTCAAGTTGAAACAATTGCTCGCTGTCAGTGGCGTCGAACACCATAGTATGAGCCCATTCGTAACTGGCCAGTTCCTGTACAAACTCTGGCGTGTCGCCATTATAGAAATCCTTCAGGTAAGCAGGAAGACTCCTTCCAAACCAGCGCACCGAGGGGTGGGTGGACGGGTAGTGTTGCAGGTAATCAAGCGCCATATTTTCAAAGGCTTCGCGAGCGAGGTATTTTTCCAGCGCGGAATAGTCAACCGCGAGGCAGTCGATCAAACGAAGTCGATAGGCATTGTAATAGGTCCCGAGACGATGTTCGGCGAGGGCATTGGTGGTGCTGACAATATCCTGCTCGATTTCATCCGCACCCCCGATCAGGTAGTTCTGGAAACGCAGTTGAAGTTCACGTAAATGCTTCATAATCAGGATTGATAAAAGGGCGCGGCAATTTTGCGGGCCTGGTCGAGTTCGTCTAGCACTGCGTCGAGTTCGGGAATATTGCCATCGCGTTCGATCATGGTCGAAACCGGGCCGAATCGTTTTGCGGTTTCTGCATAAAGCGCCCATACCGGATCGATAATGTCCTGGTCGTGAGTATCGATGATCAGGTTGCCATCGTTGGTATGACCGGCGAGGTGATGTTGCCAGACCCGGTCTGCAGGTACCCCTTCGAGATACTTGACTGGATCGTAGTGATGGTTGTAGCTGCTCACGTAAATATTGTTGACGTCGAGCAGCAGGTAACAGTCTGACTTTGCGGCGATCGCCGACAGAAATTCCCATTCGGGCATCGCATCTTCACAGTAGGTGATATAGCTGGAAAGATTTTCGATCAGCATTTGCTGTCCGATAAAATCCTGGATCCGTAAAATGCGCTCGGCCACGTGATTGACGGCTTCCTCGGTATAAGGCAACGGCAGTAAATCGTGCATGTTTTTATGATCGACCCCGGTCCAGCACAGATGATCGGAAAACCAGCGCGGTTCAACCCGTTCGATCAGCTTCTTTAATTGTTGCAGGTACTCGAAATCGAGATCGTCGGTGCTACCCAGGGACATGGAGACGCCATGCATGACCATCGGGTAGTCCTGGCGAATCGCGTCGAGGAAATAGAGCGGCTTGCCGCCATCGATCATGTAGTTTTCACTTAAGATTTCAAACCAGTCGATATTCTTCGGTTTGCGCTCGAGGATGTCCTGATAATGTTCCGCACGCAGGCCCAGACCGAATCCAAGGAAAGGTTTATCGTTGGTCTGTGTCATCGCCGAAGGTCAAAGTTTTGCACGAGATGATTGTATCCAGCAGGCAAAAAAAATGCACCGACCTGGTCGGTGCATTTTTAACAGCTGGAAATACAGCTTAGGCTTCGAATTTGCCGCCTGCACCTTCACATTCAGCCTTGGTTTGCTTAACCCAACCCTGTCCAGCACAGGAGTTTTGGCCAGCACAACTGGTGGTCGCAGTGGCGCAGGCACTGGTGCCTTTGCAGGAATTGACATTGAAGCATTTACCGGCGGTTTCACCCGCGGACGCACTCATTGGTGCAACTGCGAACATGGCTGCGGCAGCTGCGGCCAGGGCGACACCGGTGGTTTTCTTGGCTGTAATCATTAAATTATCCTCAAGTTAAACAAGTTGGTTGTACTGGTTATTTCCCCATTACGCGAGATTAGAGAAGCTGAATTTCTAGAAAGTTCAGAAAAAAGTGCCGAATTCTAAAAAAATTCCATATTTGGTGGCCCGGGTGGAACTATTACTGGTACTGCCGAATAGTAAGCTGATTGCCACTTTGAATCAGTTCGAAGTGTTTTAAAACATTCATACCGAGCAGGATTTCGTTGACCTCCATCCCCGGAATAATACTGGCATTGACGTCGAAAAGCTCGATTTCTCCGATAGCAAGCTGATCCAGACGGGTCAAATACGCAGTGGTGAGTCCATTTGCAGTAGACACCGAAATCGTAGGACCGGTTTTGAGCCCCAGTGTTTGCTGCATGCCTCCGGGTATCGCCGTGGTCGTTGCGCCGGTATCAACCAGGAAAGTGACTTTATGGCGGTTTATTTCACCATCGAATACATAGTGGCCGTTGCGATTGCGCAACAGCACCACTTCCCGAAAATCACTGGTGGCGAGGGTAGCGAAGGATTGATTGGGATTATTCTGCTGGTCGAGTATTTTTGAAAACAGTAGTGCCAGTAGAAAAAAACCGAGTATCCATGCCGCGGCAGTAAACATCATGCCGAGTTTTTTAGTAGAATGGGGCATCGCACTACTTAACTTAGTGCTAAATCCTTAGAAATCAATGCAGGGCAGGTTCAATGTCGGGAAACAGTATCGGCAAATCATTCGTAGTGACGTCATTCGGCGAAAGCCATGGTAGCGCCATTGGTTGCATCGTCGATGGTTGTCCGCCAGGGTTGGCGCTGGAAGAATTCGACCTGCAAGATGATCTCGATCGGCGCAAGCCGGGAACCTCGAGGCACACGACGCAACGGCGGGAAGACGACGCGGTACAGATTCTGTCTGGTACCTTCGAAGGTAAAACTACCGGCGCGCCGATCTGTCTGTTGATTCACAATAAGGATCAACGCTCGAAAGATTACAGCGAGATCATGAATCAGTTTCGTCCCGGACATGCCGATTACAGTTATACCCAGAAGTACGGTTTTCGGGATTATCGAGGTGGTGGGCGTTCGTCGGCACGAGAAACAGCAATGCGTGTCGCTGCTGGCGGCATCGCGAAGAAGTATCTCAGCGCACAATGCGGTCTTCAGGTGCGTGGGTACCTGTCGCAACTGGGGCCGCTGAAACCCGTTAATTTCGACTGGGGCGAGGTCAATAAAAACGCTTTCTTCTGCCCGGATGTCGACATGGTGCCAGAGATGGAGAAGTACATGGATGCGTTGCGTAAGCAGGGCGAGTCAATTGGTGCCCGGATATCAGTGGTTGCGAGCGGCGTTCCACCGGGGCTCGGTGAGCCGGTGTTTGATCGTATTGATGCCGACATCGCACATGCGATGATGAGTATTAATGCAGTTAAAGGGGTTGAGATTGGTGCCGGCTTTGGCAGCATCGAGCTCAAGGGTACCCAAAATCGGGATGAAATCACG